>Ga0070701_10000660_pt1 | contig 12113 bp, 14 predicted proteins | sample KBSK5102metaG_FD_65451 | JGI IMG/M metagenome (GOLD analysis project Ga0070701, IMG submission 65451) | Corn, switchgrass and miscanthus rhizosphere microbial communities from Kellogg Biological Station, Michigan, USA - KBS K5-10-2 metaG | ecosystem: Host-associated > Plants > Roots >... | reverse complement strand
ACCATAGCTGTTTATAGATTTCCTCTCTCGTTCCAAGACCACCGATGAATCGCGTGAAAACTCCTTCTTGATAATAGGCTAGTGCCGGCAATGAGTGCACCTCCAGCTCAGCAGGAATCTGGAAGTTCTCCTCGACGTTCATTTTCAGGATTAAAATCTTACCTGCCAGGTCGTGCTCCAGCTTTTCAAGCTCACGCATCAATGCCCGGCAACTCCCGCATCCCGGTTTCCAAAACTCTACCAGCACAGGAATTTCGGCCTGGCTGATAACGTGGTCGAAATCCCGATCTGTCACGTCATGCATCATGATCAACTCTGCTCCGTTCTCGCGAACACTTCACGGAACAAACGATCCGCAAATAATCGATATCCGCTAGTGGTCAAATGCAGCCCATCGTTGGAATATCGTCCCGCAAGCTGTTGTGACTCTGGGTCTACGGTTGCCGCGAAAAGGTCGAACAGCGCCAGGCGCCGTGATCCGGCATATTGTGCAATCAATTTATTGAGTTGGCGTCGCCGATCAAGGTGTTCTGCGAACCACCGACGTCCCTCCTCACTGCGAAGATCGTCATCACCCACTCTGATCGACGGAACGGTCACTGGCACCGGCTTGATCCCAGCTGCTGCGGCCAGTTCATACATCTCGAGAAGATTGCGCATAATGTCTGCCGGAGCGGCGTTCCATCCCAAATCGTTCGTTCCGCCAAGAATGACGACATGAGTCGGCTGCGGTGCAAGCACAGCCGATCGAAATCGTATCGCCATCTCTCCGGTCAGCTCGCCACAGATACCGCTCACAGACACACGTACGGCAGGCCCTGTCAATTCTTGTAAAAATGTTCCGTACGGTGTCAGGACACCTTGGGGGTTATCGGCGGTGGGCGTCTGAAACCCTGCCGTCAGGCTATCGCCGAAACAGATAATCACGAGATCTCCTCCTCTTTCTTCGCGAGACACTGCACCAAAAATACACGATTTTCTTGACCAAACGCCATGTGCACGGTACGAGTAATGCTTATGTCCGACCTCAAAGCGGCCCAAGAAATGATTGCGGCTGCCGTGGCTGCCAAACAGAACAGCGACCCTGAACTGGTCTCTGTCGTGCGGCTGCTCAAATCTCTCGATCGAGCTTCCAAGAATGTCCGGACGTTCGGCCAGCGGAACGTGGTCGCCCAGAAGTTTTTTGAACAATTCTACACGGAACTTACCACACATTTAATTGATTTCGGCACGCTCAGCTTTGGCGTGCAGCGAGAGGGTCTCTTCTTCAAAGAAGAAGTCGTATACAGTTCTCAAACAGGTGCGACCAGCGAAAACTTCGGTTTCAAACTCTACAGCGACGGCATCAAGGAAATTACCTTCCATCAAGGCATTGAAGAGGAAGATGTGCTGTTCTTCTTCGATGCTCTCTGGGACACGGTTGGAATTGCCGGCACCGAGGATGACGATATCGTAACTCGGCTCTGGACCAAGAATCTTCCGACACTCACCATCGTCACCGCCGACGAAGTCATGAAGGTCTCTGAAGTTGACGACGTCTTGACCCCTCAGGAAAATGAGCCACAGGATCGCTCATTGCAGGAGATCATCGCCGACTGCAAAGCGAGGGATGCCAAGGACGCACCTGACCCACAGCAAAGGACATCGCGCCTGTCTTCCGGTGTCACCGGCTATGAGGTTTCAGAATTGGAACTGGCCGCACTAGCAAAAGAAATCGCAATGGAATCCAGCCGCGACAGCATCTTGTATTCCCTTGATATCATGCTTGCGCTCTTCTCCTCTGAACGGTCTCCCGCGATGCTGGATAAAATCATAGATGTCTACGACGTCATCCTCAAATCGCTTATTCAAGGCGGCCATTGGTCGAGCACGGAACATGTATTGATGCTTCTTTCCGACGCAGAGGCGATTCGCCCTGAGCTCACAGATGAACAGAAGCAAAAGATTCACGAAATCTTCGAGCAACTAGGCAGCGCTGACATAGTCAATACAATTGAAGGCTATCTGAATAGAACCGAGAAGCCCCGCACCGATGGCTTGACGACCATTTTACTGATGATGAAATCCACCGCCGTTCCAGCGTTGTGTGGGCTCCTTGGCAACCTTGAGCAATCGGCGCACCAGCTTCTCGTCGTCAATGCGTTACAGGAATTGGCGAGAGACAGTCCCGATCATATAGCCCGCCACCTGACCGACCGCCGCCCGGGGTTTGTCCGAAATATTCTCAGCATCATCACCGCTTGGAACAATCCAAAACTCGGGGACAACATAGAAAAACTCTTGCGATACCCCGATCCCCAGATCAGGAGAGAGGCGGTGAAGACGCTGGCCGTGCTCAAGCCGAGTGGCAACGCAGCCAAATTAATTCCTCTGCTGAACGATGCAGAGGAAGGAGTGCGCCTGACGACGCTCAAATCGTTGCTCACAGGCAACTATGTCGCCCCGTTTTCAATATGGGACTCCATCATCAACGCTGACACGTTTGGTGATCGCCCATCCGCCGAGAAGAGAAACATCTTCCACGCCATTCGTCTTACGAGCAAGGATGAGGCAGTCCCCTACTGGCGGGCTCTTTTGACTGAATGGGGCTGGACCAATCGGAAGAAGCGTGAGGAGCTTGCACTCATGGCGGTTGATGCCTTGGGCAAACTCGGTACGGCCGCAGCTCACGCCGCATTGGAATTCGGCGCGAACAGAGGCACGACCGCCATAAAGCATGCCTGCGCCTTGACATTGGCCGTGGCTCATAAACCTCCCCGGACGGTGTAGGGGTTCTCCATCAGAAGGGACATGATTCATGGCTGATCCATTGCGCGTGTCCGATACAACACCCGGTGAAGTTGCGCCAGCCCCACCGATCTTGACCCATGAAAAATCGCTCACCAGGAAGGTCGCCAAGGGGTCGGAGGCCGGCGATATATATGACCAGCAAGTCTTGATGCTGGGTACTCAACTGGTGACCCAGATCAGCATTCTCATCAAGATGTCGCGTCTGCATGGTCCCACCAATGCGGCGCTCGACAATCCTGTCACCGCCGCGATGACCGTCATCAAAACGCTGACGCAGGACGAGCCGGTCTCTTTCCGGGTTCAAAACGACTTTCTCTTCCTGGGTCAACGACACATCAAAGTCACAGCGGCACAGATGCCGGTTTTTGCCACCGTGATCGACACGCTTAACCATTGGAGCATCGGCGGCATTACCTTTTCGTCCCAGGTAGAATCACGCGACTTTCGAGAATTTGTCTTCCTGCTCGCCGCGTTCGACGAGGGTAGCTCGATAGCCACTTTGAGGAGCGCGCTCACTGAACAGTCGGTCAAGGGTGTCGAACTCGAGGAGCGACGCGTCCTTCGTGGAAAAGCCACGGCCAAAACCCGATATGCAAATGCCGCTTCAGCGGTTGGGAAGCTTGTGCAAGATTCCCGCGAGAAAGGCACCATCGGCTTCAAGCAAGCAAAACGCGCGATTCAGAGCATCGTCGATCTCATGATGAACGACGAAGCCTCCCTGCTTGGGCTAACGACATTGCGGTGCCATGATCAGTATACGCATAACCATTCCGTAAATGTGTCATTGCTCTCGATGGCATTGGGCAATCGGGCAGGCTATCCAAAGGTGGAACTTGCTGAACTGGGCTTAGCAGCTCTGTTTCATGACCTAGGGAAAGCCAATATTCCGATGGAGGTCCTGAATAAGCCGAGCGAGTTTACCGAAGACGAGTGGCAGATGATGCGAAATCATCCTACCGAGGGGGCTCTCAGCTTGACCAGTATGCGAGGAATCACCAATTTACCGGGGCGCCTGGCCTCAGCGGCCTTCGAACATCACATGAACCTCGACTTTTCCGGCTATCCGAAGCTGAATGTGCCCTGGGAGCTCTCGATGACCGGCCGGATTCTTATGATTGCCGACTGTTATGACGCCATGACATCTTCACGCGTATACAGGCGGGAGCCGATGTCGCCGTCAAAGGTCCTGGGCTTCATGTTCGGGAAGGCAGGCAAATCCTTTGACTCCACCCTGATGAAACTGTTCGCAACCTGTGTCGGGATTATCCCAATCGGCAGTTTGGTCCTGCTCGACACCAATGAGCTAGCAGTCGTCGTCAAGCCCGCAATTGATCCGGCCGATGCCGAACATCCTTATGTCAAGGTCATCACCGATACAAACTGGACTGCCATCGAGAACGGGCCTGATGTCGACCTCCATGAGAAAGATGAAACGGGCGAATACCTTCGCAGCATTATCCAATTGATCGACAACAGTGAGTACAAGTTCGACACCAGTCGATATTTCGTCTAGCAGGCTTCGGTCGACAGAGCGCCTTGGCTTCTCCCTTCTCATCTCTTGACAGAGCAAGGCCCTCCAGCTATTCTCGCACCCGTCATACGGTTTGCAGGGTTACAACAAGGAGTGCTTATGTATATGACGGGAATCCTCTTGAGGCGGGCAACCCTAGCTTTGGCCGCCACGGCCATCCTGGTACTCACGATGCTTCCTACGGCACAGGCTGCCGACGCGTTCAAGATGGGAGTGGTCGATCCTCAGGCGGTGTTAGAAAAATCAAAGGCGGGCAAGAAAGCCCTGGATGGTTTCAAAGAATATGTCGCCACGAGGCAGAAATTATTGGCTGGGGATGAAGAGGAGCTGCGCAACCAGGAGAAGACGCTCAAGGACCAAATGGCGAAATTGAGCGATACCGAAAAAAAAGAAAAAGAGACTCAGTTTCGCGTAAAGGTCCAGGACTTCCAGAAGCGCGCACAGGAGTTTAATCAGGAATTGCAGGGGAAGCAGAAGGAGTTACTCGATGACTATATGAAGCGAATTTCTTCGGCCACTAAGACGGTGGCGGAAAAAGGCGGCTTTACTCTCGTGGTTGATAAGGGCAGCGAACAAGTCGTCAAAATTGTGATCTACCATAAAGACACCATCGATATAACCGAGCAAGTCATCAAAGAATTTGACCGAGTCAACAGCAAGTGACCGTACCAAGTCCGCAATGGAATCTCCTCAACCTTCAATTGGATACCCTGCATCCCGCCAGCCTTTGATTCCCCCATCCATTGACACCACATTGCTGTAACCCATACGCCGGAGTGCGTCAGCCGCTAATATGGACCTGTAGCCACCTCCGCAATACAGAAGAATAGTCTCGTCCTTATTAGGGATATATGTTTCCACATCACGCTCAATAATCCCTTTTCCCAGGTGTCGAGCCCCCTTCGCATGGTCCTTTGCAAATTCGGCATCCTCCCGCACATCGAGAAAATGCTGTATCTCACCCCGATCGAGCCTGGTCTTTGCCTCTGCGACCGTACACTCCTTGACCCCTGTCCGTGCTTCGTTCACCAATTTGAGAAAACCTGGATTATGTTTCATCTCATCACCTTCCTCAATCGTTTCAAAATAATGCAGTTTGTCCGAGCCCGGGCCTCCGAAATGTCGCAGGGACCATTTCGTCACACAACGCCGCCAAGCCCGCCTTACGCCTGGAGACCTCAAATAACTGTTCGATCATGATCCAATAGGGGCCCGAACCACGATGGCGTTCGAAAAAGGCCCCTTCGCTCAGCGCACCACCACGCACCTCTCGAATCCGGTTGGTAATTTTTGCCATTCGCTCAGGAAATGCCGCCGCCATTCGCTCCATGAACACCGGCTCGACAGAACCGGATAGTCGGAGAAGTGTGGCCATGGCCTCTCCCGCTCCGGCTTGTTTCGCTCTGGCCAAAAGATCAGGCATATCCTCGTCGTTAAGACCAGGAATGATCGGAGACAGCGAAATCCCAGTAGGAATCCCTGCATCAGCTAAAGTGGCCATCGCCTCGAAGCGTTTCCGGCTGGAAGGTGCATGGGGTTCGACCTTTCGCGCGACCTCGTCGTCCGAAAACGGTATGCTGAAATATACACGAATCGAGGCTTCCTGATGCAGCCGACGCAGCAAGTCCAGATCCCGTAGCACCAATACCCCTTTTGTGATGACCCCGACAGGATTTCGATATTCAGCACAGACATTGAGACAAGCCCGCGTCAACTCCAGTGACGCTTCCAGCGGCTGGTAACAGTCGGTGTTCCCTGAGAACAGGATCAATTCCCCTTTCCACGAAGACTTCTCAAATGTCCGCCGAAGCAATATGGCAGCATCCCGCTTCACAATGATTTGAGATTCGAAATCGCTTCCGGCACCGAAGCCCCAGTACTCATGTGTGGGCCTGGCATAGCAATAAACACAGGCGTGGAAGCAGCCACGATAGGGATTGAGACTCCATCGAAATGGCAAGTCAGGGCTGTCGTTTCGGCTGAGAATCTCCCGTGTGGCATCTTCATACATTTGTAGTTTTACATGGGAAGCAGGCTCCAAGAGATCTCTGTGTTGCGATTGAAACGGGTTAGGTGGATTCATGACCCTGCGCATATAGCCATGCTGCTTAATCCTGCAGCTTCTGTCAACTGGGGCGCCACCTCAGCCAAGATAGAAGACTACCGCGCGATTGATTGACTAACCTCTACCTCGATGTTAAATTCCAGCCGCTTCCCGCGTTCACACACCTATGTACGATTTACGCAGCCTCCGCGACAATTTCGACGCCATCAGAACACAGCTTGGCCCGCGTGGCACCGACGTCCCGTGGGACAACATCCGCACATTGATCGAACAACGTCGCACGTTGACGAGCCAGGTCGAACAACTTCGCCATGAACTGAAAAAGGGATCGGAAGAGGTTGCCAAGCTCAAGAGAGAGAACCAGCCGGCGGAAGCCTCCATGACAGCCATGAAGGAGGTGGGCGAGCGGATCAAGAAGGTGGAGGACGAACTACGAGTCGTTGAAGAAACCCTCACCGCTCTGAATCTTCATATCCCCAATGTTCCACATGTTTCGGTGCCAGCTGGTAAAGACTCGACCAGCAACCTGGAGGCGAGACGATGGGGAGCCCCACCCTCCTTCCACGCACCGGCCAAGAGCCACTGGGAGATCGGTGAAGCCCTCGGCATTCTCGACTTCGACCGGGCCGCCAAGATCGCAGGGGCAAGATTCGCAGTCCTGACCGGGGCCGGCGCACTCCTTGAGCGGGCTCTGATCAATTACATGCTCGATCTTCACACGACACAACATGGCTACCGGGAGGTCTTACCTCCACTCCTTGTCAATCGGTCGAGCATGACCGCAACCGGCCAGTTACCCAAGTTCGAGGACGATCTATTTTGCCTGCGTGATGAAGACCTTTTCTTGATTCCAACGGCAGAAGTGCCGGTGACCAATCTTCACCGCGACGAATCGCTCACCGAACAGGCGCTGCCACTCCGATATACGGCCTACACCCCCTGCTTTCGCCGTGAAGCCGGCTCCTATGGCAGAGATACCAAGGGACTCATTCGCCTACACCAGTTCAATAAAGTCGAGTTGGTCTCCTTTGTAAAACCTGACCAGTCCTATGAGGAATTGGAACGACTCACCAGCCATGCCGAAGCAATCTTGCAGGGTTTGGGGCTTCATTACCGTGTTATGACCCTCTGCTCCGGCGATATGGGCTTTTCCGCGGCAAAAACCTATGATATCGAAATCTGGGTTCCCTCCCAGAACCTCTTCCGTGAGATCTCCTCCTGCAGCAACTTTGAAGGGTTTCAGGCCAGACGAGCCGGTATTCGATATAAACGCGCATCCGGAAAAAAGGATGCAAAAATGGAGTTCGTCCATACCCTCAATGGGTCCGGACTCGCCGTGGGTCGCACCGTTGTGGCGATTCTCGAAAACTACCAGCAACCGGATGGAAGCGTCATGATACCGGTGGTCTTGCGTCAGTACATGGGAGGAATGGAACGGATCAGGAAAGCATGAGACACTGCAAACACGGCTTGGAGGGGTGACGGAGTGGCCGAACGTGCCAGTCTTGAAAACTGGAGACCTCGCAAGGGGTCCGCGAGTTCAAATCTCGCCCCCTCCGCCAACAAGTCTCGAGCGTACCGAGGTTTTCTCCGCCGATTGAAGAATGCTTCGACATCCCCGCTGACATAGCGCACGGCAATCTGCAGGTACGCGCATATCTTCCAGGTTCTTTATCTTATTTGGTTACTTTCTTTACGCTGTAGCTGGAACAGTCCCCCCCGCGTCATGGAAGGAATCGAACATAAGCTGACTGATGAGCTGCTTCATGACAGAACCTCCTCGTGTGTGATTGTGAATTCAGTTTGCAGATTTCTTGGGATATTCTGACATGGTGGGTGGTCCCATCCCATGCCGTGCCATTTGATGGTGCTGCTTGGCTAATACCCGATCCTCCTCTTCAGTCTTTCTAAAGTTTGCCGCAATGGTACGGAGTTGGGCGATATGCTCTTTCACGGGCGTGGAGGTATCGTGATATTCGTTCGGGAACTTTTCAAAGTAGTCTGCCATGAACTCTCAATTATCCGCTTTTGTTTTGTTACTCTGAGCCAATTCTTCGTATTGCAGGGCAAGCGTGAAGTGCGTTTTTATGCCGCCTGCTAACTGTTCATCAGGAATATCGTTCGGAGCAGCAATTGCTTGCATGCCAGTAAGGAGACCGAAAACCATGCATGTGCATATGTATCGAAATTTAAGCATCAGACACCCTCCTTATTCTAGTGCAGCACCATTTTCTGAAACTTATTACTATTCTCCACGTGCCATCCGAGTGGCTAAACTTGGAAAAGGCCTAGGATGGCCAGCGCCAGAAGGGTCGCAATCGGCGGATTCGCTTGATCAACAGTGTGGGGTTCGGGCGGGATCAAAATCCGGCTACAGAATGAATCTGAATGTGGTCATGGGAATAGATTCACCACGAGTGGTTGCTGGGTGAGTCAATTGGCGTTCCGCAGGGCGACAGTACAGTGGCGGGTTCATCAATCACAACAGACCTATCAGGGCACTACAAACTGTCCAGGCGCTCCAAGGCTCCCTCTCGGGTCTGGTTCTCAACAGTCTTGGCCAGATCGGGGAAACGCTTCAGACTCGTTTCAATCTGATGGATGGTCTGTTCGTGAGCAGAAAGCGACTCTTCGATTGATGTCAGGATTTTTCGAAATGCTACCCCCACGCCTGTCGCCAGGATAGTCGGTGAGATGTTGAGCATACCTTTCCAGCACTTTGTCTCGGGAAACGATGAGCAAGCGGAACTTGTTGTGCAACAGGGCCAGACGGATCGTGCTACTGGTCTGCTTTTGTTTCGAAGGAGTGGGTATGAGGAGATCAGAGGCCCTCTGTTCCAATACCCGACGCGCAGACTCTTTCTCTCCTGTCGCTGCGGTACTCACGACTGGCACGAACCGTTCAAGCTCCTGTATGCAGCGCAATAGTAAGAAATGGTCTACGTCGGCACACCGCTGATAATTGTGTGCAGTGAACCCTAATGCTTTTAGATATTGAGAATCAAGGGGGAATGTGAGGGTCGGGCTAAACGGAAGCGGGACGGAAATTCCGGGCATGGCTCATGTCTTCCTCACTGGAGGTTTGAATTATGCCACTCCTAGATCCGGAATTCACGCAGTGCTGCTATTTTTGTGCAAGAAACCGTGTAAGGTTTTGTTGGGCGATATCCTTTAATCCGATAGTCGATGCCTTGCGCCACATATAGTAGGGTTTCGGGCTACCAAGGAAGATTGAGAGAATTACAAGGCATAGGATACCGATTATAAAAACAGTCAGGAGGCCCAGCAATATGTAGTGCATAACACTCTCCTCACCTGGGTGGTCACCCTGCTTTCGTGCGGCAATAACTGACATGAATCTATGGTATTCCTCACGGACAATCATAGTATTCTTATGTAGGGGGTATGGGGATAGACCGGTTTTTTCCATCGGGTGGGCGGCGTGAAGCAACCGGCGGTGGCATAATTCTAGGACCGGCTAGAGCGATCCTTAGTGAAGACACAACGGCGCATAGCTAACGGCTCCTCACCGGAGGATTCCCTCCGCCCCCCCCTTGAGTAGTATGGGAGAACGACATTCCAGTGTTATACTTTCCGAGAATGTTCGACAGGCAACTTCTAAGCACTGGAGGTACCATGAACAGCTCCCACGAACATCAGCACCAGCACAATCACCCGCATGCGCATGGCGAGACTGCCCACAGCCATGGGCACGAGCATGCCCATTCTCACGAACATGCCCACACTGGCAGTTTGCAAAGTCACGACCACGAACACCACGGCGACCATGGCGTTCATGATCATAAGCATTCGTGATACACGGGGACGTGAACGCCTTCGGTATGACGTAGTCCATAGCCTTGCTGTAGCCACATGCTTTCACTTGACATAGTAGAAGAGGGGCAGTGAACATATCCTTACACCTCTAACCCCACAACCTAGTCTGGAACGCCCAACCACCGATGGTTGTGAGAAAGGCTGTTGCCCATGCCGGAATCCACCAATCCGCCTCTTGGCAATTTGAAACCTGAAGTGCGAGAACTCATGCGCGTGTCGGAACGCCTCATCGGATTTGCCCACCAAAATCATGGGTCACTGTCCAATGATGACTGCGATGCGATTCTGTACTACATCAAAGATCTCCAACGTGAAATCATGCCCTACTGCTCGACGCATCACCAGGGAACCTGTCCCACCTGTCTTAAATAACTGAACATTGCCGGCTGGGGACAGCTTCGGCTGATCCGCCTCGCGTCGTTCAACGACAAGCGCCACAGACGCGGCTGTGGAAACATCGCCCGGAGCTTCAGCCCCAACTGACAATGGTTGGCGCTGGTCATCGGTGACGTGTGTGTCAGCCGTGAGACTTCCCGGCAGGAGAGATCCATAGCGCACGAAGAAAGCATCCAACACAGTTCGAGGTTCCGGCGGGACGGCTCTAAACGAATTACTGCAATGGGCGGTGTTTAGGGAATGTTGTCATGGCCCGAAGGCAGTCGGATAAAGGGGTTATCCGTTCGACCTTCCTTCTGCTTCCAGATAGAATGTTTGTAGACTCGTCAAGGTGACCGTTAGGGACTGCAGTTCGAGTGGGGTAAGTGGGCGATGTAGCTGTAGGTAGGCTTCGAGCGGAGAACTGGCAACCAGGAATCGGCGGATTATCTCCTGTGATTCGTCGTTCATGATAGATTCGTCAATCATGTCACTTTTAATTATATTGTCCTCTCAAACGGCCCAGAACTAGGACATCCCCTTAAAGGCCCCATCACTATGTGATCTCCCGTAGGGCACGTTTCAACTAGGGCATTTCCCAGGTTCAAGCCTCTGATCGATCTTGTACAAACAAGTTGTCCCACCCAGGGTGAACGACTGTCACCCACGGCGCGACACAAGGGAGGGTTATCAGGGCATCACACCTGGTAGCCCTCTCTTTATATTTCTCAGGGTACTTCCCAGCACCAATACCAAACGCAGTGTTAGACAATCACGGCGTCCTGCCTGGGTGACCTAGCCACAGCCACACCAGGCTAGCGACAGGAGGGTTATCGGGAACATACCCCCTGGTAACCCTCTTTTATTTCTCAGGGTACTCCCCCGACAGCCTCTCCACACGGATCACATCATTGCTGCCGGTGCCGCTAATGATTAGCGGCGGCGGAGCAATCTCGACTGTGTTCGTCGCCCCGTCTTCTTCGTGCTAATGAGCAGCAGATAGGCGAGGTAGGTCAGCAGCGGTCATCCTCGGGTGCGGATGATAGTGGCCCATGGCTTCCGGCATCCACTGCTCAATTTGGGCAATCCGAGTGCCGTGGCTAGGATGGGTGGCTAAAAACTCAGGGGGCTGTCTCTGATTCATTTGCTCCATGCGCTCCCAGACATGGAGTGCCTCGTGGGGATCATAGCCGGCATCAGCCGCTAAGAGCAAACCAATATAGTCGGCTTCCAATTCATGTTTCCGACTGTAGGGTAGGATAAATCCATACTGGGCCAGTGCGCCGCCGGCGAGCTGTGCGATTTGAGGACTGATACCCTGGGAGGCGGCGCCGAGGGTCGCTGCTACCACTGCCCCTTGAGCCACTATACCCTGGCTCATTCGTTCGCCTCCATGTCGAGCGAGTGCGTGGGTCACTTCATGGCCAAGAATAGCGGCAAGGCCAGCTTCATTCTGGGCCACCGGGAAAATCCCAGTATAGACAGCAATCTTTCCGCCTGGGAGGGCAAAGGCAT
>Ga0070701_10000650_pt1 | contig 12156 bp, 7 predicted proteins | sample KBSK5102metaG_FD_65451 | JGI IMG/M metagenome (GOLD analysis project Ga0070701, IMG submission 65451) | Corn, switchgrass and miscanthus rhizosphere microbial communities from Kellogg Biological Station, Michigan, USA - KBS K5-10-2 metaG | ecosystem: Host-associated > Plants > Roots >... | reverse complement strand
AAGCGGTGGCGACGATCAACGATCGCGCGAATGTCTTTCGCGTTCGGATCACCGCGCCTGCCGCGGGGACGACCGCAACGAACGTTGAGGTGCAGGCTGTCGCCGACGTCCCGCCGGAAAGAACGCTGCGGTCGCTCGAGCTCTACTGGAAAGAGCAGAAGCTGGCGACGCTCACGCAGCCGCCGTTTCATGTGCCGCTCACGCTGCCGCCCGGCTTCGGCTACGTGCGCGCGGTCGGCACGCTCGACGACGGCACGACCGCGGAAGACACGCGCGTGCTCAGCGGCGGCATCGCAGAAACGGTCGACGTGCAGGGCGTGGTGTTTCCCGCGACGGTGATGGACCGCAAAGGCGTTCGCGTACCGGCGCTGAAGTCCGCCGATTTTCATCTGCAGGAAGATGGTCAACCTGTTGACGCAATCGTGCGCGAGGCCGAAGACGCGCCGGTGACGATCGGGATCGCCGTCGACACGTCGGCGAGCATGCAGCCGCAGATCCTCTCGCTCGTCGAGACGGTGACGCGCCTCCTCGCGCAGGCGGTGTCGCCGCAGACGACGGTGTTCATCACCGGCTTCGACACGACGCCGTACCTCATTCATCCGCCGAGTAACGATGCCGCGAGTCTGCGCAGCAAAGTCTTCGACCTCGAGCCGTCCGGCTCGACCGCGCTGTACGACGGCCTGGTCTTCGCGCTTCAGCAGTTTCAGGGCGTGCCGGGAAAGAAAGCGCTCATCGTGCTCAGCGACGGCATCGAAGTGTCGAGCCGCAACAACGCCTCGACGTGCATCCGCCTCGCACGCGCGCTCGCGGTTCCGATCTATGGCTTCTCGCCTGCGATGAAACGCGGCGGCAACGCCGTCGTGCGGCTTGCCGAGGAGACGGGAGGTCTGATCTTTTACGCGATGCCGCCCGACGAGCAGACGAAGACCTTCGCCGCGATCGCCGACGAAGTGCGCGGGCAATACCTGATCTCGTTCGTGAGCCGCCTGCATCGGAAGGCGGGGGAGTGGATAAAGCTTCGGGTTTCAGTCGAGGGGGCGAGTGTCAGGACCGTCTCGGGCTATTTCGCAAAGTAGGACTGAGGACTGAGGACTGAGGACTGAGTAAAGGCAGAGGGACGCCGATGGCCGACGCGGAGCGACTCAGTCCTCAGTCCTCAGTCCTCAGCACTCGCGAACCCGGTGCTATGCTTTTCCCCAGTAACCGGCGCAAATTCGGAGACTGAAAAACAATGACCGTCCAGGCGACCTCGTCCTCTGTCGAGCGTGAGCTCGAGTATCGAAAGAAGCTGTCGGCGATCACGAATCAGATCAATGCGGCGGAATCGATTCCGCACATTCTGATGACGCTCAAGGATCGGATCCTCGAGCTGCTCGACGCGGAACGGCTGACGATTTACGCGGTCGACACCAAGAACCAGGAGCTGTACTCGCTGCAGAAAGTCGGCGACACGCCGAAGGAAATCCGCGTTCCGAAATCGTTCGCGTCGATCGCCGGATTCACCGCGCTCGCGCGCAAAACCATCAACATCAAAGACGCTTACGAAGCGACCGAGCTCGCGAAGTTTCATGCGAACCTGCGCTTCGATCAGCGCTGGGACAAGCAGACCGGCTTCCGGACCAAAGCCGTCCTCGCCGTCCCGATCCTCTTCGAGAAATACCTCCTCGGCGTCGTCCAGCTGATCAACAAACGTCACGGCGTCGCGTTCACGGCGCAGGATGAAGATACGGCCGAGGAGATTGCGCGCATTCTGGGGATCGCGTTTTACAACCAGCATCGCGCAACCCGTCAGACCAAACCTTCGCGCCTCGGCGGTCTCGTCGACAAAGGCGTCGTCTCCGAAAAAGACATCGAAGCGGCGGTCAGCAGCGCGCGCGTGAACAACACGAGCGTCGAGAAGGCGCTGATCGAAGACTACAACGTGCCGAAAGAAGAGATCGGGAAGTCGCTCGCCGCGTATTACGGCACCGGCTTCTTCTCCTTCGACGGCTCGCAGAAAATCCCGCAGGACCTGCGCGAGCGCGTCCCGTCCGACATGTGGAAGAAGTACGTCTGCGCGCCGGTCGAGCGGCGGCCGGGCATGGTTGTCATCGCAGTCGACGATCCGCAGGACCTCACGCGACTCGACGGAATCCGGGCGATGAATCTCTCGCCGCGCTACGACTTTCAGGTCGCGCTGAAGGACGACATCATCGCGTACATCATGTCGTCGTACGGCGAGAAGGCGGCCGTCGAAGCGAGCGAAGGACTCGACCTCGCGAAGATCCTCAACGAGCTCGGGGAAGGCGAAGGCGAGCTCGAAGAACAGCAGAAGGATGACGCGCCGGAAATCGACGAGACCGACTCCGGCATCGTGAAGCTCGCCAACCAGCTGATCGTCGAAGCGGCGTCGCGCGGCGCGTCGGACATTCACATCGAGCCGGACGGCGCGCGCAATCCGTGTCTCATCCGGCTGCGCATCGACGGCGACTGCGAGAAGTTCATGGAAATCCCCGGCGCGCACCGCAACGCGCTCGTGCAGCGCCTGAAGATCATGTCGAAGCTCGACATTTCGGAGCGCCGCAAGCCGCAGGACGGCAAGATCCGCTTCAAGTCATCGAAGGGCATCATCGAGCTTCGCGTCGCGACGATTCCGACGGCGAACGGCAACGAAGACGTGGTCATGCGTATCCTCGCCGCGTCGAAGCCGCTGCCGATCGACAAGATGGGTTTCAGCGAATACAACCTCACGAAATTCAAAGAGATCCTCAACAAGCCCTACGGCATCTGCCTCGTCGTCGGTCCGACCGGTTCCGGCAAGACGACCACGCTGCATTCGGCGCTCGGCTTCATCAACACGGTCGACATGAAGATCTGGACGGCGGAGGATCCGGTCGAAATCACGCAGAAGGGACTGCGCCAGGTGCAGGTGCAGCCGAAGATCGACTTCACGTTCGCGGCGGCGATGCGATCGTTCCTGCGCGCCGATCCGGACGTGATCATGGTCGGCGAAATGCGCGATCACGAAACGGCGGCGATCGGCATCGAAGCATCGCTCACCGGTCACCTCGTTTTCTCGACGCTGCATACGAACTCGGCGCCGGAAACGATCACGCGTCTGCTCGACATGAACATCGATCCCTTCAACTTCGCCGACGCGCTCCTCGGCATCATGGCGCAGCGCCTCATTCGCACGCTCTGCGCGAAGTGCAAAGAGGGTTACAACCCGTCGCCCGAAGAATTCGAGGAGATCGTCGAGGCGTATGGCAAGGACTACTTCCATCGCACCGGCATCACGTACGGTCCGGAACTGACGCTCTACAAACCGAAGGGTTGCTCGGCGTGCGGCAACAGCGGATTCAAAGGCCGCATGGGCGTGCACGAGCTGCTCGCGGGAAGCGACGATGTGAAGCGCGCCGTGCAGCGTCGCGCGCCGATCGACGAGCTGCGCAAGCTCGCGCTCGATCAGGGCATGCGCACGCTGTTGCAGGATGCGCTCGAGAAGATGTTCAAAGGGATCTGCGACTTCAAGCAGGCGCGCGCGATCGCGATCAAGTAACCCTCTCCCGCCGCAGCGGGAGAGGGTGTGAGGGCGCTACCGACGCGACTTCACGCTGTCGATTCGCCACGCTTCGAATACGCCGCGAGTCCAGTCGCCGTCGAACGTGACGCGATCGCCGCGACGAATGTCGTTCAGATCGACGCCGCGACGATTGTCGTTGCGTGACATCACGACCGTCACCATGCGACCGCTGTTCTCATCGCGAATGAGTGCGGTGCCGCGGCGCAGATCGACGTCCTGCACTACGCCGCGGAGCTGGCCGCGGTTGTTGTAGCCGTAACCGTCGTCGACGTAGTCAGCGTTCGACACGTAAACGTAACCGCGCGGATCGAGCACGCCGCTCAAACGGATGTTGACGCCGACGCGCAGATCGAGCGCGCGCGAGCGGCCGCGCCACGAGCGATACGACGCTTCCGGTACGAAGTACGAGTAGCCGCCGCGATCGAGCTGCACGCGATAGCCATCGCGTTCGTGATTGATGCTGCTGATGCGGCCTTCCATCGTGATGCTTCGCTGCGTCGCCACGACGCCGCGATTTCCGCGGAATGTCTCATCGCGATGACGGGAGTCCGCGAACGCGGACGCGGAAACGAGCGTCGCGAAGGTCATCGCTGCTGCCACCGGTGCTGCCAACTTGTTGATTCTGTTCATGATGTCCCTCCATTGGACGATTACTGCTGCGAGTACATTTCGCAATCGGTCTGCCATCGATGGCACCGATGTATCGTTCGCCGATGGTTCGACTCAGCGTGCTCGATCAATCGCCGATCTCCGATGGTTCCACCGGCGCCGACGCGTTGCGCAACTCCGTCGAGCTCGCGCAACTCGCGGAGCGTCTCGGCTATCACCGCTACTGGGTTGCCGAACATCACGGCACGCCGATGCTCGCGTGTGCGAGCCCCGAGGTGTTGATTGCGGCGATTGCGTGCGCGACGTCGACGATTCGCGTCGGCAGCGGCGGCGTGATGCTGCCGCATTACAGTCCGGTGAAAGTCGCGGAGACCTTCAGCATGCTCGCCGGACTTTTCGGCAATCGCATCGACCTCGGCGTCGGACGCGCAGCCGGTACCGATCCGACGACGACCTTCGCGCTGCAGCGCGATCGGCGGCAGGCGGCGCCCGATGATTTTCCGCAACAGCTCGCGGAGCTGCTCGCGTACCTGAATGACTCGATGCCCGACGATCATCCGTTCGCGCGGCTGTCGCTTTTGCCGGGACGTCCGAACGTTCCCGACGTGTGGCTCCTCGGCTCTTCGCCGCAGAGCGGAATCTGGGCGGCGGAAGCGGGACTCCCTTACGCGTTCGCCGATTTCATTTCGCCGCTCGGCGCGGAGATCGCGGCACGCTATCGCGCGGAGTCGACAGATCCGCACGTGATCGTCGCGGTCACTGCGATCTGCGCGGACACAGATGAGGAAGCGATGCGATTGTCATCGAGCTCGCGCATGGCGTTCACGCTGCTGCGCGAAGGGAAGCTGCTGCCGGTGCCGCCGCCGGAAGTGGCGCTGCAATTTTTCGAGGAGAGAGGCTTGCCGGCCGATGCGCTTCCGCGCGGACGGCGCGCGATCATCGGTACGCCGTCGCGCGTGCGCGCAGAGATCGAAGCAGTCGCGGAGGAGTACGGCGCGGAGGAAGTGATGGTCGTGACGATTACGTACGATCACGCGGCGCGGCTGCGATCGTACGAGTTGATCGCTACGCCGCCTTCCGCATCTGCCACAGCAGGTGACTGAGGTATCCGCGCCGCGTTTCGCCGGTCGTCACGATCAGCAGCTTCGTGATCTTCAGCTCGAGCGGGTCGGTGTAGAGCAGGATCAGCATCTCGCGGATGAAGTTCGTGCCGAGGGTGATGTCGTTGTCGGTGCCGACGCCGAGGCGGAGGCTTTTCTTTTCCCACCACGAGAACGGGTGATCTTTGTAATCGGCCAGCGCGCCGGTCAGCTTCTTGTTCGACGACGGCAGCGACACTAAGGTCAACCTCTTGTCGATCATGCGATTGAGCACGTCGTGCTGGTAATGCTCGATCTCGCGCGCGTGATGGAACTTCGTTTTCGTCGCGAGCGTCGCGTCACTCGCGGTGAGCGTTTCGCCGCGCAGCAGTTTCGCGAGGATGTCTTCGCGTCCGCTCCAGTCCATGTCGCTGAGCTCCGACTGCTCGCGCGAGCCGGCCGGAATCGCTTCGCCGCGCGCGTTCGCCTGCAGCACGCGCTGGAGCAGGCTGTGAAAGTAGAAGTTCGGATTGATGCCGAGCGAGAGGCCGTGCTCGATGGCGTCGACGTGCCAGATGTTCATCGCGTTGTCGACGGCCTGAATGCCGTGGCGCAGCGTGTCCCACGTTTCGCCGTGATGGCTGCGCGTACGCAGTCCGTACGCCTGCAGCTTGCGCATGCCGACGCGCATTTCCTGAAAGTGCACTTTGCGATAGAAGCCGCGCTCGTTGCCGACGGTGTCGACTTCCGTGACGACGTCGCTCAGCTCGGGATGATGTTTGAGCAGGTCGATGATCTGCCGCACCTGATCGTCGAAGCTGGCGCGCTTCGACGGATAACGCGTCGCGTCGTAGAAGCCGGCTTCTTTCCGAAATGACGGCGAGAGGATGAAGCGGAACGCCGGCATTTCGCGCTGAAAATCGCGGAACCCTTCGTACAAGCCGAGCAGCACATCCTCGGGTGTCAGCTCGGCGATCCCGGGAACCTGTTCCGCCGGGTCGGTCGTCTCGCGGAAGAGCGTGAACTTGAGCCGCAGCGCGCCGACGTTCGCGGTTTCGTACAGCCGCTTCGCCATGTGATACGCGGCGTCGCGATGCGCTTCGCGCGAGGTGAGGATCAGCTTCGGCAGGTAAAGGATCTTCAGATAGCGATCGAAGCGGTCGGAGTCGCCGAGGCGGATGAGACGCTCGACGTCGGCGGCGCTGCGGATCGGCAGCGCTTCTTCGCCGTAAACGTCCGCGATTTTCTTCTCGTACAGCGCGCGATCCGGACCGTTCAGCAGTTTCTCGAGGCGAGGGAAGACGAAGTCGGCGCCGAGCGAGCCGGTGAGATGAATGTGCTCGTCGTGAAAGGGGATCGGGAACGCGCGGAAGAACGCGCCGAGTGCGTGCGAGACCGGATGTTCGAAGAGCGTTTCGATCGGCGTTTCGTTGAGGCGGAAGCGGCCGAGGAGCGTGCGGAATTCGCGGATGAGCGTGCGGAGCTGATCGTCGCCGGCGCAGAACGGCGCTTGTTCCGCGAGCGCGAGGGTATCGTCGAGCGCGAGGCCGCTGGTTTCGCTGATGAGTTGCGTGAAGAAGCGCGTGAGGCGCGCGGTGGAATCCATGCGCGCATGCTAATAGGAAAAGGAGGGCGGGCTTCCAGCCCGCCCATTACGGGGTGGGCGGGCTGGAAGCCCGCCCTCCTGGTAGTATCGATTCCGATGTGCCTGATCGTGCTCGCCCACACGACGCCGCTCGTGATCGCCGCGAATCGCGACGAAGCGCATGCGCGGCCCACGCTGCGCGGCACGTGGTGGGAAGACGCGCCCGACGTGATCGGCGGCCGCGATCTCCGCGCCGGCGGCAGCTGGCTCGCGGTTCGCCGCGGCGGACGTTTCGCCGCCGTCACGAACGTGCACGGACTCCTGGCGCCGGACGGCGCGCCGTCGCGCGGAAATCTCGTTCGTGAGTTCGTCACGAGTGATGTCGCGCCGTTCGCGTACGTCGAGCGCATCGCGGCACACGGAAGTGACTATGCGGGTTTCCATCTCCTCGCCGGCGAGGCCGGTCGCGACGTCGCGCATTACACGAATGCCGGCGGCGAGCCGCGGCTCATCGAAGCGGGAAGCATCTTCGCGATCAGCAACGCACCTCACGGCGAATCGTGGCCGAAGACCGAGCGCGCGATCGCGGCGATGCGCTCGGCACTTCAGGAATCCGATCCCGCCGAGCCGCTCATGCGCTTCCTCACGACGCCGACCGGCGGCGACCGCCGCGACGAGGTTTTCATCGTCGATCCCGTCTATGGCACGCGCGCGTCGACCGTCGTCATTGCCGGCTCAGATGGTTTTCTCCATTACGCCGAACGGAACTTTGATCCGTCCGGCGTGCGGAATTGACAAAAGTCTCTCCGCCTGTACCGCCGTGCTGCTAGACTGCCGGACGTCTTCCCAAACATTGCTGGTCGTTCGTCGGGTCCTTGTGACAAGACACGCTTAATTGACTGCGGTCTCATATGAGCGCCGAAGATCTGTTTCTCTCGAACCTCGCTCTGATCGAGCGGATTGCTGGCAGCGTTTGCCATCGCAACCACGTGAACCCCGCCGAGGCGGAGGAGTTCGCGTCGCACGTGAAACTGAAGCTGATCGAGGCGAACTACGCGATCGTCCGGAAGTTCGAAGGTCGCAGCTCCTTTTCGACCTATCTCACCACCGTCATCACGCGGATGTACTTCCAGTATCGCGTGCAGCTCTGGGGCAAATGGCGCCCGTCCGCCGAAGCCCGCCGTCTCGGCGACAAAGGCGTGACGCTGGAGCGCATGCTGACGCGCGACGGTTACACGCTCGCCGAGGCTGTCGAAGTTCTGACGACCGGCTCGGCGCGATACACGCGCGCCGAGATCGAACGGCTCTACGCGCGGCTGCCGACGCGTTATCCGCGCATCGTGCTGGTCTCCGGTCCGTCAGTTCCGGAATCAGAGATGCCGCAGGTCGATCCCGACGAGCGATTGCTGTATCCCGAGCGCGGACGCGTCGCGCGTGCGGCCGGCGCGGTCGTCGACGCGGCGATCGGACGCTTTACCGCTGAAGATCAGGTCATCCTGCGCATGCGCTTCTCGAACACGCGCAAAGTTTCCGAGATCGCGCGCGCACTTTCGCTCGATCAGAAGAAGATCTACAAGCGCATTGACAGGATGCTGTCGGTCATGCGGCGTGCGCTCGAACGTGCCGGAATCAGCCGTACGGAGATCGACGATCTGCTCACTCGCGGCGACCACGATGTGCCGATTTCGAAATTCGACGCGGGAAAAAACGAAACGGGGCACACTCATCATGCAGACGGGGGATTTGAAACCAAAGGTCGTCTGCCACGGTGAGGTGATTTCTGGAACACAGTTTCCCGTCGGACGAGACGCTGGCCGCGTTTATCGACGGCCGTCTGGATGCGTCGACGCACGAGTCGGTCGTCTCGCACATCGCAACCTGCGATGACTGCTACGCGATCGTCGTCGCATCGGCAGAACGTGTCGGTTTGCCGCCGCGCACGATTCGCCGCCCCGCGCGGCGGGTCTGGCTGGTCGCGGCCATCGCGACGGCGTTCGTGCTCGCGATCATCGGCGGCGCGATCGTCATCCGCCTGAGGACCGACGATCCGCTGCGCGAGCTGGCGAAAGATGTCGACCATCGCCACATCGAAGCGCGCATAAGCGGTTTTCCGTATCACGAATACGAGCCGCCCATGCGCGGCGGGACCGCCGGCGCGCTGAAGCCGGAGGAGTGGAAGGTGGCGCGTGCGGCGAGCGACATCTTCGCGCGCGCGCAGCAGAAGCCGACGCCGGAGAATCTGCACGCGCTCGGCGTTTCGCATCTCGTGATCGGCACGTACGACGATGCCGTCGCGCAGTTCGAGCTCGCGCTTACGACCGAGACTCACGAGCCGAACGCAGCGCGTGCGATCGCCAAATCGAACGACGCCGCGCTGCTCAGCGATGCCGCTGCCGCCTATCTCGCACGCGCAAAAGCGCACCGGCTGCCGGCCGATCCGCTCGCGCTCGAAGCCGCGCAGCGCGCGTGGACGCTCGAGCAGCGGCCGGAGATCGCGTGGAACCGCGCGCTCGCCATCGAGCAGATGCACGTCCCGACCGATGCGATCGCCGCGTGGGACGACTATCTGCGGCTCGATCCGAAATCGCGCTGGGCGGCGGAAGCGCGCGAGCGCCTGAAGAAACTGCGCGCGCCGACGGATGCGGAGGAATGGCAGCGCGTTGCGCCGCGCATCGGAGCGCTTGCCGAGGATCCGCGGGTGCTCGACGACGTCGTGCGGCGGTTCGCGCAGCAGGCGCGGATCACTGTGGAGGAAACGCTGTTGCCGGAGTGGGGAAGCGCGGAGCTGGCCGGCGATTCCGCGCGCGCCGGTGAGCGGCTCGAGACGGCGCGCGCGGTCGCGGCGAGCCTGCATCGCGTCACCGGTCTCGCGTTCGATGAAGCTGCGGTTCGCGCGATCGACACATCGCGCGGCGACGCACGGCTGACGCTCGCGCGCGGACATGCGGCCTACGGCGCCGCGCGAAAGCTCTTCGACGGTCACGATTTCAAGCCGGCTGACGAGGGTTTTCGCGCGGCGCTGTCGGCGATGGACGGAACGCCGTTCGCAGCGGCGCCGCGCGTATATCGGATCGCAGGTCTTTTCATGGCTGACGATTACAACGCCGCGATTGCGGCTGCTGACGAGCTCGAGCGGAAGACGCCGCACGCCGGTCATCCGCTGCTCGCGCAACTCAACTGGCTCCGCGCCCTCTCCGAGCTCGACCTCGGCCGTCCCGACGCCGCGATCGAGCACTACCGCGTTGCGGCCGAGCATTTCAGAGCGGCGCGCGAAGACGACAACGTCGCGACGATCGAAAGTCTCATCGCCGACGCCCTCGACAGCGTCGGCGACGAAGCCTCGGCGATGCCGCTGCGCATGAAAGCGCTGGAGACCGTAGCGCGCACCGGCGGCTCACATCGGAACATCATCATGGCCGAGGCGGCGTATGCGGCGATGTCGGCGGGACATCCGGCGACGGCGCACCTTTTTCTGTCGCCGCTCATCAATCACCGCAGCGGCATCGGCGGCTCGAACTGGCGGTGCACCGCGCTGCTGTGGAGCAGCTCGCTGCGGTCAGAAGCCGGCGATCGCGAAGGAGCGCTTCAGGAAATTCAGCGTGCGAAAGCGTCGTGCGGCGCGATTTCCGATCCGCGCGTCCGTCAAAGAACGTTAGCCAACATGACGCTCGTCGACACAGCAGCACCGGCCGATCACGTCGAAGCCGTGAAGTGGATCGATGAAGCGCTCGGCTTCTTTCGATCGACCGACAACCGGCTGTGCGTCGCCGGCCTGCTCGCGCGGCGCGGGCGAGCGCATGCGGCGTCGCGCGACGTGAAGAAAGCGGAGCGCGATTTTCGGGAGTCGGTGGATGTGATCGAAGGTGCAGGCGACGGCATCAGCGACGGCGAGCAGCGCGATGCGTTCCTCGCCGCATCCGGCCGCGTCTACGCCGATCTCGTCGACCTCCTCCTCAGCGAACAGCGATACGTCGAAGCGTTCGAGATCGTGGAGCGCTCTCGTTCCGCTGACGTCGCGCACAGTCATCACGGGACGCGCAAGTCGCGTCCGCATTCGGACTGGATGCGCTCGCAGCTGCCGCCGGGCTGCGCGATCGTTGAGTACGCACTGCGCGATGACGCGCTGATCACGTGGGTCGTCACGCCCGGAGGCATCAGCGCGATTCGTACGAAAGTGCGGCGGTCGGAACTGCTCGCGCTTGCCGGCCGCGCGTCGGCGAATCGCGAGCATGCGGATCTGACGAAGCTGCACGCGCTGCTCATCGCGCCGTGGGCGAAGAGCGTTCCGGCCGGAAGCACGATCGTGTTCGTGCCCGATCCGGCGATCGAGCCGGTGCCGCTCGCCGCGCTCGTCGATGCGCAAACGGGACGTTATGTCGCGGAGGATTTTTCGACGGGCGTCGCGCCGAGCGCGCTGTCGTTCATGTCGAGCGCGATGATGTATCGCGAGCGCGGCGGCGATCGCGCGCTGCTGGTCGCCGATCCGTCGCTCGACGCCGCGAGTGACGCGGCTCTGCCGCCGCTCGACGCGGCGCGCGGCGCGGTGTCGTCGATCGCGAAGCTCTATCCGCAGGCGACGACGCTGGTCGGCGATGACGCGACCAAGCAGTCGTTTCTCCGGCTGGCGGCGGAAGCGAACGTCATCGATTTCGCCGGACATGCGCAGGCGAATGAAGCGGCGCCGCGATATTCGTCGCTCGTGTTCCGCGCGGCAAACGGCGATGACGGGCGGCTGTACGTCGGCGAGCTGCCGCCGTCGAGTCTCGCGAACGCGCGGCTGGCCGTGCTTTCGGCGTGCAGCACGGCGCGTGGCAGCCGCGAGCAGCGCGGCACCGTCACGCTCGCCCGCGCGTTTCTGAAAGCCGGCGTGCCGAGCGTCGTCGGAACGTTGTGGCCGGTGCACGACGATGCCGGTGAATTTTTCTCACGTGAGTTTCACCGGTCGGTTCAACAGGGCCGCATGCCCGCCGCGGCGCTTCGCGACGCTCAGCTCGCGATGCTGCATTCGCCGAAAGCGCACCTGCGTGATCCCTCCTCATGGGGCGCGTTTCGATTGCTGGGCGCTGCCGTCACATTGAAGGAGGACCACCAATGCCTCAACTGCGTTTCGTCTTCACAGGTATCTGCGCGCTGACGCCGGGCTGGCCGCGCGGCACGTCAACTCCATCGAGTCTCACAGCCGTCATGCCGGATTCACGGCGCGGACGCATCGCGTCGGATGAAGAGACGAACATCGCCGCGCACGCGCCGTTTCTTTTCATTCCGATCGAGAACCTCGCGTCGACCTCGCGCGGCGCCGATTACGTGCTCGAGAAAACGGA
>Ga0070701_10000649_pt1 | contig 12170 bp, 9 predicted proteins | sample KBSK5102metaG_FD_65451 | JGI IMG/M metagenome (GOLD analysis project Ga0070701, IMG submission 65451) | Corn, switchgrass and miscanthus rhizosphere microbial communities from Kellogg Biological Station, Michigan, USA - KBS K5-10-2 metaG | ecosystem: Host-associated > Plants > Roots >... | reverse complement strand
ACGAACACAAGGCCGAGATCACGAGCGGCCTCGCGGCGGGGGAGACGGTCGTCACGACCGGCGCGTACGGCGTGACGGACAGCGTGCGGGTCCGCGCAAAACAGCCGTGAGCCTGTTCGATGTCCTCAGCCGCCAGCGACGCTTCGTCTATCTCGTCGTCGCCGTCCTGAGCGTGGCCGGCATCTGGACCACGCTGCGGCTGCCCTCGGCGATCTACCCAGAGCTGCGATTCTCCCGAATCACCGTCGTGGCGCAAGGCTCAACGCTCGGTGCTCGGCAGATCGTGTTCAGCGTCACCCGACCACTGGAAGAAGCGGTGAGCATCGTCCCCGGGGTGACGCGCGTCCGCTCTCACACGATTCGCGGGGCCACAGAGATCTCGATCACGTTCGCCTCCGGCACCGACATGGATCGCGCGCTGCAGCTCGTGCGAGCGCGCGTGAACCAGGTCCAAAGCTCGCTGCCGGCGGATCTCGAGCTGGAGATCGAGCAGCTCACCCCGTCTTTGTTCCCGATCGTCTCGTACAACGTCGAAGGCGGCGAGCCGGCCCGGTTGTACGACCTGGCACGCTATGACATCAAACCGCTGATCTCACGCGTGCCCGGTGTCGGTCGGGTGGACGTGCAGGGATCTGACGTGCGTGAGATTGAAGTCATCGCGGACCCCACACGACTCTCGGCGCACCGGCTGACCTACGCCGATCTGAGCGATGCCATTCGGCGCGCCGTGACGGTCCAGGCCGTGGGCCGGGTGGCGCAGAACTACCGCCAATACCTGATCGTGACCGATCAGGAAGCGCACGTCGTCGAGGACATCGGGAACGTCGTCGTGGGCGGCGGGCTGCATGTGCGCGATGTGGCAAACGTGCAGCTGGGCACGGAGGATCACGTCCGGATCATCGCGGGGGACGGCCGGCCCGCCGCGCTCCTCAACATCACGCGGCAGCTCGGCGGCAACACCACGGCCATCGCCGACAGCGTCGCGCGCATCATGCGGACGATCGCGCCCACGTTGCCGCCGGGCGTCCACCTCAAGCCCGTGTACGACCAGGCCGAGCTGGTCCGCGAAGCGGTGCGGGCCGTGCGTGACGCGATGCTCATCGGCGCGGTCCTCGCCGTGGTGGTGTTGCTGCTGTTCCTGCGCCACGGCCGCATTACCGCGATCAGCGCCACGTCGATTCCGCTGACGCTGGCGATCACGGTCTTTGTCATGCGGCTGTTCGGGCAGACGTTCAACCTGATGACGCTCGGCGCGATGGCGATCGCGATCGGCCTCGTGATCGATGATGCGGTCGTCATCACCGAGAATATCGCTCGCCATCTGCGACTCACCAGCGACCGGACGACGGCGATTCGGATGGCGGTGCAGGAATTGATCTGGCCGGTGACGACCTCGACGCTCACGACGGTCGTGGTGTTTCTCCCACTCGGTTTGCTGCAAGGGGTCGTGGGGCAGTTCTTCGCAGCGCTGGCGACCACGCTCACCGTCGCGGTGCTCGTGTCGCTGCTGCTCGCCCTCACGATCATTCCGCTCCTGGCCGAGCAATTCGTGACGGCTCACGAGGTCGAGCCCAGCCGGTCCGGTGCGCTGGCGCGGGCGCAGGCGGCGCTCGAGGCGCTGAGCCCGCGCTATGAATCCGCGCTGAGCTCCGTGCTGAGTCACACGCGGCGCATCGTGGTCGCCGCTGCCGCTTTGGTCGTCCTGGGGATCGTGCTGTGGCGACTGGTCGGGACCGGCTTCCTGCCCGAGATGGATGAAGGGGCCTTCGTGCTCGACTACTTCACGCCGGGGGGCACGGCGCTGGCCGAGACCGATCGCGAGGTGGGAATCGCCGAGCGTATTCTGGCCGCCACGCCGGAGATCGCCGGCACGTCGCGGCGGACAGGGGCCGAGCTCGGCCTCTTCGCGACGGCGCAGAACACGGGGGACATCGTCGCCCGCCTCACGCCGCCCAGCCGTCGCTCGCGCGACATCTTCGCGGTGATCGATGACGTCCGGGACCGGATCAACACCGCGGTCCCGCGACTCCACATCGAATTCGTCCAGATCCTTTCCGACGTCATCAACGATCTGGCCGGCGCGGCAAAGCCGGTCGAGATCAAGCTGTTCGGCGAGCGACTGGATTCGCTCGAGGACTACGCGCGCCGGCTGGCGGCGGCGCTCGACAGCGTGCCGGGACTCGAGGATCTCTACGACGGAGTGAGTGAGCCTTCCCCCGAGCTGTTGATGCGTATCAACCAGGCCGAGGCCGACCGGCTGGGCCTGACGCCGGAGGATCTCGGGAACGCGGTGAGCGCGGCGCTGCTCGGCACGCCGGCGGGGGAGATCCGCAGCGAGGATCGACCGGTCGGGGTGCGCGTGCGCGCGCCCGATTCGGTGCGATTCGATCCGCAGCGATTGCGCGAGCTCCCGATCAATGGCACGCCGCTCGGCAGCCTCGCCTCATTCACTCCCGCCGAGTCGCGCATGAATCTCGAGCGGGAGAACCAGCAGCAAATGATTGCGATCACCGCCGACGTCAGCGGCCGGTCGCTGGGGAGCGTCATGCGCGACGCGCGGCGGGTGCTCGCGGCCCAGCCGCCGCCCGCGGGCATTCGCCTCGTTTTGGGCGGGCAGTACGAGAGTCAACAGGAGGCTTTTCGCTCGCTGCTGCTGGTGCTGTTTCTCGCCGTGGTGAGCGTGTGCGCGGTCATGGTCGTGCAGTTCGAGTCGTTCGTCGAGCCGTTGGTGGTGCTGTTGGTGGCGCCCGTTTCCTTCGTGGGCGCGCTGCTCCTGCTGCTCGTCACCGGGACGCCGCTGAACGTCGCGTCGTTCATGGGACTGATCCTGTTGGTGGGGCTCATCGTGAAGAACGGCATCATCCTGCTGGACTTCACGCGCTTGCGGATGCGTGAAGCTGGCGTGACCCTCGACGCGGCAATTCGTGAGGCGGCGCGGGTGCGGCTGCGCCCGATTCTGATGACGACGCTCTGTACGCTGTTCGGGCTCCTGCCGCTCGCGTTAGGCATCGGGGCGGGCAGCGAGCTGCAGCGCCCGCTGGCGCTGGCGGTGATCGGGGGTCTCGTGCTGTCGACTCCCATCACGCTCTTTGCGGTCCCCACACTGCTCGTCGCAATTCGGGGTCGCGACTACAAGCTCACGGCGTGACTCCTCTGGCCTTCACCGTTCACACGGAGAGCTAGAGCGCGTCAAGCAGCTCCGCATTGGTCTTCGCGCGCTTCATCTGTTGCAGCAACGCCTGCATGCCCTGCTCCGGCGGCAGATCCACAAGCGCGCGCCGGAGCTTCTGTTTGGCCTCGATCGTTTTCGCATCCCCGAGCAGCTCCTCGCGCCGAGTGCCGCTCGCCGCGATGTCCACCGCGGGGTAGATCCGGCGATCGGCGAGCGCGCGCGTCAGCCGCAGCTCCGCGTTGCCGGTGCCTTTGAACTCCTCGAAGATGATGTCATCCATCTTGCTCTCGGTCTCGACGAGGGCCGTCGCGATCACGGTCAGAGATCCCCCGCCATCCTTGGGCGGCACGGCCCGCGCCGCGCCGAACAGCCCTTTGGGCTTGGCCAGCGCATTGGCGTCGAGCCCGCCCGACATGGTGCGGCCGGTTCCCCGCCCCGTCGTGTTGTGCGAGCGCGCGAGGCGCGTCAGTGAGTCGAGCACGATCACGACATCGCGGCCCAGCTCCACCTGACGGCGCGCGTGATCGAACACTATTTCGGCGACCGCGACGTGGCGCTCGTGCGGCAAATCGAAGCTCGAGGCGATCACCTCGCCGCGGCCCCAATCCACCATCTCGGTCACTTCCTCCGGCCGCTCGTCGACGAGCAGCACCAGCAGCGTCGCCTGCGGATGATTCTCCGCGATCCCTTCCGCGATCGCCTGGAGCATCATCGTCTTGCCCGCCTTCGGCGGCGAGACGATCAGCGCGCGCTGCCCGAACCCGAACGGACAAATCAGGTCGACGACGCGCTGCGTCTCGGCGGTGCGGGCGCTGGAGGCGCGGGGCGTCTCGAGGGTGAGCGGGCGATTGGGGTGGACCGCGCCGAGCGTCGTGAAATCCGGCCGGCCATCGAGCTGAGCGGCGGGGAGGCCGTTGACCGTCGTGACCCGGCCGTTGTCGAGCGTAATGAGGTCGCCGCGGCGCAGGCCCGGCATTCGAACCGCAGGGTCGCCCTTTGCCGGGAGATAGCTGTTCGCGGCGACACGGAGCGCGCCGCCCTTCTGCGAGGGGTCAAACCAACCGGTTATTGGAGGCATGCCAAGAAAGGTGGGAGAAAGATAACGAATAGCGCGTGACTATATTTAGCGCCGCATGCGCCAGGACCATATCCGCAACTTCTGCATCGTGGCCCACATCGACCACGGGAAATCTACACTCGCCGACCGGCTGATCGAGCTGACGGGGACGCTCGACAAGCGGCTGATGCGGGAGCAGGTCCTGGATACGATGGACCTGGAGCGCGAGCGCGGCATCACGATCAAGCTGAATGCGGTGCGGATGAGCTACCACGCGAAGAACGGCCAGTTGTATGAGTTGAACCTCATCGACACGCCGGGACACGTCGACTTCACCTACGAGGTGTCGCGGTCGCTGGTTGCCTGCGAAGGCGCGATCCTCGTCGTGGATGCCTCGCAGGGTATTCAGGCCCAGACGCTGTCCAATCTCCTGCTCGCCATGGACGCCGGCCTAGAGATCATACCCGTGCTCAACAAGATCGATCTGCCGGGCGCCGAGCCGGACAAGCGCGCTCAGGAAATCCATGACCTGATCGGCACCAAGCCCGAGGAGATCCTCCGCATCTCGGCAAAGGAAGGGCGTGGCGTGCCCGAGCTGATCGAGGCCGTGGTGCAGCGCGTCCCGGCGCCCCGCGGCAAGCCCGCCGACCCGCTGCGGGCCCTGATCTTCGATTCCTACTACGACCGCTATCGCGGCGCGATCCCCTCCGTTCGGGTAGTGGACGGTGTCATCAAGCCCGGGATGAAGGTCGCGTTCGGGGCGCACCGCGACGACGTCTATGAGGTCGACGAGGTCGGTTACCTCCAGCTGGGGCACAAACCGGCGGAGCAGCTCGAGGCGGGCGAGGTCGGCTATCTGGTCGCGAATGTGCGCGGCGTGCGCGAGATCCGGCCGGGCGACACGGTGCTCGACGCGGAGCATCGCGACGTGGAGCTGTTGCCCGGCTATCGCGACATCCAGTCGATGGTGTTTGCCGGCCTCTATCCGACCAACGCCGAGCAGTACGAGGAGCTGCGTGACGCGCTCGCGAAGCTTCAGCTCAACGACGCCTCGCTGCACTACGAGCCCGAGACGTCGGTCGCGCTGGGCTTCGGCTTTCGCTGCGGTTTCCTCGGTCTCCTGCACATGGAGATCGTGCGCGAGCGGCTCGAGCGTGAGTTCGACCTCGATCTCATCAGCACGGTCCCCAACGTGGAGTACCACGTCTACAAGACCGACCAAGGCATGGAGCTGGTCGAGAATCCGAGCCTGCTGCCGCACGGCTCGGAGGTGGACCGGATCGAAGAGCCCTATGTGAAGGCGCGCATCTTTTCCCCGTCCGATTACATCGGCGGGATCATGAAGCTCGGGCAGGAACGGCGTGGGGTGTACCGGGGCATGCACTATCTCGATCCGACGCGCGTCGAGTTCGACTGGGAGTTTCCCCTCGCTGAGATCATTCTCGACTTCTACGACAAGCTGAAGACGATTTCGCGCGGCTACGCGTCCCTCGATTATGAATTCCTCGCCTATCGCCCCGCCGAGCTGGTGAAGCTGGACATGCTGCTCAACGGGGATGCGGTAGACGCGTTTAGCGTTATCATCCATCGGGACAAGGCGTACGAGTGGGGGAAGAAGATCGCCGAGAAGCTCAAGGACCTGATTCCGCGCCAGCTGTTCGAGGTCGTGATTCAGGCGGCGATTGGGACGAAAGTGATCGCGCGCGAGACCGTGCGTCCGCTGCGCAAAAACGTCACGGCGAAATGCTATGGCGGTGACGTAACCCGCAAACGCAAGCTCCTCGAGAAGCAGCGCGAGGGGAAAAAGCGCATGAAGCAGGTCGGAACCGTAGAGATTCCACAGGAGGCATTTCTTGCCGTACTGCAAGTTGAATAGGACGGGCGTGGTCGTGACGTTGCTGGTGGCCGCGGTGAGCGGCTGCCGGGCAGTGGTGAATTATCAGGATCCGTTTTGGCCGCGGTACGCCGGAACGCCAGTCGCGCGGACCGCGAGCGCGCCGGCCGTCGATGGCAAGAGTCGCACGCTGCGCGTCGTGACCTACAACGTGCAATGGGCCAAACACATCGATGCCGCGATCAATGTGCTCACGCATCGCGAGCACCTGATCAATGCGGATATCGTCGTGCTGCAGGAGATGGACCCGGAGGGCACGCGCCGCATCGCCGACGCGCTCGGCATGCAGTGGGTTTACTATCCCTCGGCGATTCATCCCAAGCGCGGCCTCGACTTCGGCAACGCCGTTCTGTCGCGCTGGCCAATCGTCGACGACCGGAAGGTGATCCTGCCGCACATCGCCGGAATGCGTCATGCCCAGCGGATTGCGACCGCGGCGACGGTGCTCGTCGATTCGACTCGCGTGCGGATCTATAGCGCACACCTCGGCACGCCGAGCGACATCCGGCCGTCGAAGCGGCGCGATCAGGCCCGGACGATCGTGGCCGATGCGGCCTCGTACCCGCTCGTCATCGTCGCCGGCGACATGAACAGTCACGGGATCGGTAAGGAGTTCGTTGCCGACGGCTTCAGCTGGCCGACCGAGCACAACGGCTTCACCACCGCGGTCTTCAACTGGGATCACGTGTTTCTGAAAGGGTTCGCCGCGCCGTCGACCGACGTCAAGCTCGCCGGAGTCGTGCGCGACACCCTCGGGACGAGCGACCACGACCCGGTGTGGGCCGTGGTTCAGCTCCCTTGAGCTCCGCCGCACTCGTCATTCAAACGGCTTTCCTCGGAGACGTCGTTCTTTCGACGCCGCTCCTGTCCGCGCTGGCGGAGCGGCATGGCGCGGTGGACGTGGTGACCACACCGCTGGCGGCTCCGTTGCTCGAGACTCATCCCGCGGTCCGGCAGGTTTTTCCCTACGACAAGCGCGGCGCGGATCGTGGTTGGGGCGGACTGAAGTCGCTGGCGCGGAGGCTGCGCGAGCAGGCCTACGCTCAGGCATATCTCCCGCATCGATCCCTGCGCAGCGCCGCCCTGGCGATGCTCGCGCGCATCCCGGCTCGAATTGGCTTCGCGGGCGGCTGGTCCTTCCTCTATACAGAGGCCAGGCCGAAACCCCGAACGGGTCACGAAACCGAGCGTCTCCTGGCCCTCGCCAATGGCGCGCCGGGCCTCTATCGTCCCCACCTGCGGCCCACCTCGGAAGATCAGCAGGTGGCGGACGGGCTGATCAGCGGAGACTTTGTCGCTCTGGCGCCGGGGTCGATTTGGGGCAGCAAGCGCTGGCCGTACTACGCCGAGCTCGCCTCCAAACTCGCAGCGGCCGTAGTGGTCGTCGGTGGTCCGGACGACGCTGCGTTGGGCAATGAGATCGTGCGGGCGGTCGAGGGCGGTCAGGGGCGGTCGAGGGCGGTAAACGCCTGCGGGCGTTTGACGCTGCGCCAATCCGCGGCGTTGATCGGACGAGCCAGGTTGCTCGTGACCAACGACAGCGCGCCCCTGCACCTGGCGACGGCGATGGGCACGCCGGTCGTTGCGGTGTTCGGTCCAACCGTGACCGAATTCGGATTTGGACCGCTGCGATCCGGCGACGTCGCATTGGGAGTCGAGGGATTGGAGTGCCGGCCGTGCTCACCCCACGGACCGCCGGCCTGCCCGCTGGGGCACCATCGCTGCATGCGCGAGCTGACTGTTTCGGCCGTACTGGCGGCCATTGAGGAGCTGGGTGCGTTACGTCCTCGGAATTGACGTTGGTGGAACGAATCTCGTCGCGGGCGTCCTGTCAGAGGACGGCTCGGAGATTCATGGCGTCGTGTCTGAGCCCACGCTCGCGGCGCAGGGCGCCGATCCGGTAATCGGCCGCATCATCAAGCTCGCGAAAGCATCGATCAAGGAATCAGGGAAAAAAGTCGAAGGCGTCGGCATCGGCTCACCCGGGCCGCTCAACACGAAGACCGGCGTCGTGCTGCTCACGCCGAATCTCGGCTGGACCAACATGCCGCTGCGCGACCGGGTCAGCGAAGGCCTCGACCTGCCTGGAACGCTGGACAACGACGCGAACTGCGCGATTTACGGTGAGTGGTGGCGAGGGGCCGCCCGCGGGGCGAATTACGTCATTGGCCTGACCCTGGGCACCGGCATCGGTGGTGGGATCGTCATCGACGGTGACATCTATCGCGGCGCGAGCGATTCCGCCGGCGAGTTCGGTCATGTCACGATCGACGCGAACGGACGCCGCTGCAAATGCGGCAACTATGGCTGCGTCGAAGCGTACGCCTCTGGGCCGGCGATCGCGGAGCGCGCCGTCGAGGGCATTCAGTCGGGGGTGGAGACGTCCCTGCCGCAGTACGTCAACGGTGATCTCTCGAAGCTGACCGCGCAGATCATCTACGAGGCGTCCAACGACGGTGACGCATATGCGCTCGAGCTGCTGCGGGACACCGCAGCGCTGCTCGGCGCCGCGGTCTCCAGCTTCATGAACATCTTCAATCCCGAAGTCGTGGTGATCTGCGGCGGGGTCACCCAGGCGGGCGACAAGCTGTTCAATCCCCTGCGCAGCGAGGTCAAGCGGCGGGCGTTCAAGCCGATCTGGGAAGCCTGCAAGATCGTGCCCGGCACCCTGCCCGGGACGGCGGGCGTGTACGGCGCGGCGGCCGTCTTCATTCAAAAAAACTGGGGTCTGCGCTGAAGCGACTCGGCGTGATCGGGTCGATGGTGTGGGATACGATTCATGGGCGAGATCCCGCGCAACCCGCTGTTCAGGAATGGGGCGGCATTTCCTACGCTCTCTCCGCGCTCGATGCGACGCTTCCCGACGACTGGCAGATCGTCCCGCTGATCAAAGTGGGCCGCGACCTCGCTCCGAAAGCGAACGAGTTTCTGCGCACGCTGCGCCACGCGCCGCCCGCCGCGCGGTTCCCGGAGGTTCCGGAGCCCAACAATCGCGTGACGCTGCGCTATGAGTCGGCCGATCGGCGCTGCGAGCAGATGTCGGGCGGCGTGCCCGGCTGGACCTGGCCTGAGCTGGGGCCGTTGGTGCGCGACATCGACGCGCTGTACATCAACTTCATCTCGGGATACGAGCTCAATCTCGACACCACGCTCATGCTGCGGCGCGGCTTTGCGAACTTCATCTACGCGGACCTGCACAGTCTCTTTCTGGCCAAGGAACCGGACGGCACCCGGGTCCCCAGGCCCCTGCCCCAAGCCCCGACCTGGTTCAGCTGCTTCAATGTGGTTCAGCTCAACGAAGATGAAATGGCGCAGCTCGGCCCCGACCCGCTGGCGATCGCGGCCGATGCGCTGCGTCAGGGCTGCACTACGGTGTGCGTCACGCTCGGCCCACGCGGCGCGGCCTATTTCACGGGGAATCCGATTCGCACGGCTCGCATCCCCGCGCCTCCGGTGCACGCGGCGCTGGAGTCCGCGGTGAGCGATCCGACGGGGAGCGGCGACGTGCTCGGGGGAGCCACGGTCGCTGCGTTGCTCGGCGGTGCGCCGATCGAGGAGGCGCTGCGCATCGGCACGCAGATGGGCACGCGCAATCTCAGTCACCGCGGCGCGACGGGCCTGCGCGATCACCTCCTTGGGAAACTGTCGATCGCGTGACGCGACTCGTCGAAGTCCCGACGTCGTTCGACGACCGTTCGTTCGATCAGTTTGCCGCCGCGTACGCGCAGGCCATCGACGGCGAGCGCCTGCTGTTCGACGCGCACGCCGCGGAATGGGCGTCGCCGTACGGACTGGTCGGGCTGCTCGCGGCCGGTGAAGCGGCGACCCGCAAAGGCGGCGAGCGGCCGCTGCTCACCGCCCCGGCGAATCCCGACGTCGTGAGCTACTGGGCCCGCGCGGGATTCTTTCGTGAAGCGGGCGATCTGTTCGAAGTGCACGGCAAGGTGCCGAAGCTCAAGCCGGCGGTCGAGAGTGATGTGTTGCTTCCCGTGACGCCGGTGCGCGCCGCCGAAGACGTCCATGCGGTCGTCAGCACGATTCAGCAGCGCGCGTCCGCGATTCTCAGCTCAGAGTTGGGACTGGATCCCAAGGCGACGATGGGCTTCGCTATGGCGCTTTCGGAGTCTTGTCAGAATATTGTGGAGCATGCCGGCACGGGTGGCTGGGTGGCCGTGCAGGCGTACAACTGGCGGCGCAGGCTGTCGCGCCGAGTCGTCGTGATCGCGGTCGCAGACGCCGGCATCGGGTTCCGGCATTCGCTCGAGCCCACGCAGGCGAAGCGGTTCGGTGAGCGCTGGGGTGATGCCGCGGCGCTCGAGGCGGCGTTGATTCAGGGCGTCAGCCGCTTTCGCGACCCGGGTCGCGGTCAGGGGCTCGCCGGAATCCGGCGCTACCTGGCCCGCTGGGAAGGAAAGGTCGCCATTCGAAGCGGCACCGCGCGCATCGCGATCGTGCCCGGCTGGGATGACGACGTGCCGTTGAAGGACGGGTTGCCCGCGTTTCCGGGGTCGCAGGTCCTGCTCATCATTCCAGAGCAAGCGTCGGAGAAAGGTTGGGGGGCGTCGAAGAAGTGATGATTCCACACATCAACGTGCACGCGATCCTGCAGCAATCGGTCGCCGGCTTCTACGCCGATCTCGTCACCCGACCCACCGGGCGCGCCGTCCGCGAGAACATCGAGCGGGACCTTCCCACCGGCACCATCGCCGTGATGGATTTCACCGGTGTGGGCTGTCTCGATTATTCCTGCGCCGACGAGATCGTCGCGAAGCTGGTGCGGGACAAAGTCAAAGTGCTGTTGCTGCGGGGTCTGACCGAGGCTCATCGCGAGGCGATCGAGCCCGTGCTGGCCGGCGCGGGACTCGCCGTCCTGTGCGAGCGCTCCGACGGGGCGCTGGAAGGGCTCGGCGCGAGTGAACCCGCCCCGGCGCTGCTCGACGAGCTGGTCGAGCGCCGGCTGGCCGCGCGGAATCCCGGAGGCACCATCCGACTCACGGCGGCGTGAAACGCCGCAGGCTGGGCCTCGCCACCCGCGCCATTCACGGCGAACCCAAGGCTCGCGCCGATTGGACCGCCGTCGCCCCCCCGCTCTACCAGAGCTCGACGTTCACGAATCCGGTCGGCTCGAGCGCCGAAGTCCTCTACAGCCGCTACGGCAACAACCCGAATCAGGTCGATATCGGCAAGCGCCTCGCGCTGCTCGAGGGCGCCGACGCCGCGCTGTTTACGGCGAGCGGCATGGGCGCGGTCGCGCTGGCGCACCTCGCCGTGCTCCGGCCGGGCGACCATCTGCTGGCGAGCGAATGGATCTACGGCGGCGTGCATCGCCTGTTCCGGGAAGAGTTCGGCAAGCTCGGCATCGACGTCTCGTTCGTGAACCCGACGCAGGCGCGCGCCTGGAAGCGCGCGATGCGCAAGACGACGCGTGCGATCTTTCTCGAGACGCCGACCAATCCGCTGATGCGCGTGATCGATCTCGAGCCCGTCGCGACGCTGTGCAAAGCCGAAGGGCTCGCCCTGATCGTCGATTCGACCTTCGCGTCGCCGGTGAACTTCCGCCCGCTCGAGCACGGGGCGGACCTCGTCATTCACTCGGCCACGAAGTACCTGAACGGGCACAGTGATGTGATCGCCGGAGCGGTGGCGGGCACCGACCAGGTCGTCGACGAAGTGCGGCGATTGATGCAGGTCTGGGGGCAGGCGCTCGATCCGTTCGCGGCCTGGCTGATCGATCGCGGCATGCGCACGCTCAGCGTGCGCGTGAAGCGACATAACGAGATCGGGCTCGTCGTCGCAGAATGGTGCGCCAAGCAGGACGCCATCGCCAAGGTCCATTACCCCGGTCTGCCGTCGCACCCCGATCACGAGCTGGCGCAGCGTGTGCTGGGCGGATTTGGCGGCATGCTCGGCCTCGAGCTCAAGGGCGGCGTGCGCGCCGCCGAGCGATTCCTGAAGGCGCTGACGATCGCCGCGCACGCGCCGAGTCTCGGCGGCGTGGAGACGCTCGTGTCCGAGCCGCGCCTCACCTCACACGCCAGCCTGACGGC
>Ga0070701_10000626_pt1 | contig 12406 bp, 18 predicted proteins | sample KBSK5102metaG_FD_65451 | JGI IMG/M metagenome (GOLD analysis project Ga0070701, IMG submission 65451) | Corn, switchgrass and miscanthus rhizosphere microbial communities from Kellogg Biological Station, Michigan, USA - KBS K5-10-2 metaG | ecosystem: Host-associated > Plants > Roots >... | reverse complement strand
GGCCCACACACCGAGCGGGGGGGCCGCACCACGAGCCAAGGCCCCGGGTCACCTCGACCCGGGGCCCTGCTCGTCGCCGTGGACGGTCGAGCGCAAGGGGGTTCTTCTACGTCTCGCTCACCACCCCCGCACCCGGTAACGATTCGGTCACGGCGAGGACAGTGGCCCCGGGCTGCACGGCGCAGTGGCAGCCCGGGGCCCGGATCAGGATTGGAGCCCCTGATGCGTGAACGAACATAGCCCCTCGTCCTCGGCCCGGGAAGGGGATCGATGTTTCGGGGAGGTTTCGCAGCGCCTACCTGCGACGAAAATCGCCGTTTCACATACACCCGCTAAACGGACATCTCGCCAAACTGAGTTAGCTCCGTATGTTCCACGCACCCCTACGCCCGTCTATGGTGTCGGCGCTGGACCCAAACAGCCCCCGGCTGGTCGCGGCGCAGTGGCCACCCGGGGCCCGGAATCAGGATGGAGCCCCTGATGCATCACCGCAGAACCCGCCGTCCACGTCGCTGCCTGTACGCCGTCCTGCTGGCCGGCCTACTCGTGAGCGGCGGGGGCATGACCCGCGCGGCTACCGCACCGCAGCCGCCGCCCTGCCGGGTGATCTCGGCAGCGGCGTAGGTCGATCCAGCCGGGGCCCCGGGGTTCATTCCCCGGGGCCCCGGTCTGTGCGTGTCCTCTCCGACTCGCGGGGGGGACCTAAGCCCGTACCATCCAAGATCGTGGAGTGCCGGGGGCCCCGACCTGTCGCGTCTGAACGGCCGCCTGCAGACGCGACGGCTCACCACAGCGGCACACCTCGACCGGCCCGGCCCGCCGCGAGCCGTCGCGTACGGCCGCGCTCGACGGCTCGGGCACGGTCACCACCCGCCGCCGCGCTGCCCGGCCCGCCCCGGCGCGTTCCCCGGCCGAGCCGTCGCGTCCAGCTCGCGGTGACGGATGGCCGCCGGCGACCAGCTCGCCGGCCCCGCCGGTGTAGGCCAGCCACGCCCGCCCGACCGCCCCCGACCCGGGGTACAGGTCATGGAAGGTGTCGCCCGGCCCTGCGCCGAGCAGGTCGAACAGCCACCGACTGAACGCTGGCGGTTTGGTCCCGATCACCCGGCCCGGCAGCGTCGTCAACGGGGCCACCCCGCACACCAGCGAGTCGACCCGCCGCCGGTCCAGCCGTGCCGGGTCGACCCGCCGGGCGCCGGCATAGATGACCGGCTCCCACCCGTTCAGCGGCCGCCAGGACCGCGCCGGCCGCTCGCCCCGATGCCACGCCGCGACCGCCACCCCGGGCGGACACAGGGCCAGCACGGCGGGCAGCGCCGCCGCCGACGTGGACAGGGCCCACCCGTCGTACGTCGACAAGCGACGGATCAGCTCGCCGTGGTCGACCTCGCCGGCGTAGTCGGGATGGCCCCGGTAGTACCAGGCCAGGCCCGGATAGGGAGGGTCTGCGTACGCGAGGCGCCGCGGCCGGCCGGCGCCCGCCGCTGCGGCCCGCCCCGCGGCCCGGACGAAACGGTGCCGGGCCTGCCGGCACCGCTGCGAACAGGTCACCGCGTCGCGGCGGGCCTCGGCCGGGATCGGGCCCGAGCACCAGGCGCACGGCCCCCGAACGGCCAGCGGGCCGCTCACCATCCCGGTTCGCCCAGGGCCCGCCGGCGGGCCGCGTGCCGCTCCACCGCGGCCTCAACCTCGGCCCGCTCGTCGTCGGTCATGTCGGCCATGACCCGCTGGTACATGCCAGGGTCGACCTGATTGCCGGCGAGACGTTGCAGCAGCCGGGTCGTGACCGCGTCGTACGACGCCTGCGACGGCTCGCCCGTGTCCTGCTCGTCGTCCCCGCTCACCGGGCACCGCCGGCCGCGGCCAGCTCGCCGCCGTGCCAGGCCCGCACCCGGGCCGCGCTCCACACACCGGGGCGCAGCTGCGCCGGCGCGCTGCCGTGACGCACCCGCGCCGCCCACGACCGGGGCGACATCGGCCGGCCCTGCTCGGCCAGCCACGCCAGGACTTGCTCGCTCGTCCAGTGCCGCGGCCCGGGCCGTGGCCCGCCCCCGCCGGCTCCCTGCCCGGGCCTGGACGCGAGCCAGGCCCGCACCTGCCCGGGCGCCCACACGGGCGTACGGCCCACGTACCGCACCGGCTGCGGCGCCCGGCCCCGGGCCACGTACGCGGACCACGTGCCCGGCTCGATCGGCCGGCCCCGCTCGGCCAGCCACGCCACGACATCGGCCCGGGTCCACTCCTGACGGCCGCTCACCGCGGGGCCTCGCCTTGCTCGTCGACGAGCTGGCCCCGATCCTCGACCGGCCGGCCCTGCTCGTACGCGGCTCGCTCCTCGTCGCCCATGGCGCCGGCGAGGTACCGCCGGAACTGCTCCACGGCCCGCCGGTCACCGGGCGGCAGCTGGTCGAGCGGCACACCGGTGCCGCACCGCAGCCGCCGGCTCACCGGGCACCGCCGGCGGCCGCCGCGAGGGGACGCACCTCGATCCCGTCGACCTGCGCCCGGGCCGTGATGGTGTGCCCGGCACACAGCAGGCCCCAGACGTCCGGCGCGTCGCCGACGCCGCGCACCTCGTACGCGGCCGGCTCAGTGCAGGGCTGCCCGTCCCGGTCGTAGTCCCACGTGCGGCCGCACCCGGGGGCAGTGCACCAGCACCGGCCGCCCGAGCTACGCAGCGTCCCACCATGGTCGGGGCAGCAACCCCACTCGGCCGGGCACGTGGCCGGCCCGCGTGAGCCCAGCCGGGCCAGGTCCTGGGCCGTGGCCGCCAGGTCCGCCCCGACCTGGCGGGCCCACCCGGCCGCGTCGGCCAGCCGGTACCCGGTGTGCCGGGTGTGGCAGTCGCCGGCGAGCCCGGCCCGGGCCGCCTCGATCGCGTCGACCAGCTCGGCCGCCCGACCCGCCAGCTCGCGCAGCTGCGCCGGCGTGACGTCGGTCAGCTCGCCCGTGCCGTGGACGATCACCCGGTACTCGTCCGTCATCACTCCGCCCCTTCCGGCTCGCCGATGATGTAGCCGATTGCGTCGTCCGCCGTGGCGAACGCTTCTAGCCGTCGGTTGTACCGGTCGCCCGGGTCCGTGACCGCCTGGCCGTGCTCGCTGGTCGCAGTCCAGCCGGTACCCGGGCGGCGGGCCCGCTGGATCCGCCAGTCGTCGCCGTCGTCACTCGGTAGGCGGTAGCCGCCGCCATCGCGGGTCACCCGCGGGTCGCCGGCGTACCGGCTGCTGCCGCGCCGCGGCCTGCTCTGCTCGTCCGTCATGGTTGGTTCCTTCCATGGTGCGCGGGGGCCTGTCCGGACCGTACAGCGTCAGATTGCAAGGTGCCAGTATCCAGGGAAAACAATACTTTTCATGATCGACGACGCGCGTCGTTCACATCCTCCGAACGGCTGAGTTGAACGACGCGCGCCCGGGCGTTTCATCGGGTCGCTCGGCGCGCGTCCGCGCGTGAGCGCCGCAGGTAGTTGATGACGTGTCGGCCGAACCGCAGCCGCCGCCCGGTGCCGTCGCACCGCTTGCACAGCCGCCACGTCCGCCCGCTCGGGGAGCGCCGCTTGCCCTCGCCCTCGCAGCGTCGGCACGCAGCGAACGGCCACACGAGGCAGGCAATCCAGTAGCAGGCGCCGGCGATCAGACCGCCGATCACGGCCAGGGTCACCACAACCGCCGTGCCGCTCACCGCGCGGCCCGCCGGGGCTGCTCGCCGACGATCGTTGCCCGGCACACCTGCTCGACCACGGTCGCCGCGCACACTCGCGCCGCGGCCGCCCCGTCCGGCAGGTCGACCACGGCCCGGATCTCCATACGGTTCGCGCCACCGCGGGTCTGTATCCGGGTGAGCACGACCCGGCCCGCAGCGGTGTCCATGGTGATCGGGTACGAGCGGTGCTCCCCGCCCCGCTCGATAGAGCACGCATTGGTCTGGCCGCACCACTGCGGATGCTTGACCCGGCGCGTCACGCCGCCACCGCCGCCAGGTCCTCGCCGGCGGGGGCCCCGGCCCGGCACGGCTCGCCGTACGCGGCCGGGCAGTCCAGGCCGAGCCGGTAGCCCGCGATGGCGCGGCGCACCTCGTCCGGCGCCGCAGCGAGCCACTGCGGACCGTTGTCGACCCGCAGCGCGGTCCAGTCCGCCCCGGCCGCGGCCAGCTCGCCGGCGACCCGACGGCAGCAGGCGAGACACCCCGCCCCGCCGAACATCGGCCGCCCGGTCGGAATGTGGATGACCGCGAACAGGTCGGGCCAGCCGCCCGGGATAGGCGCAAGGGCCAGATGCGGCCCGAGCCCGTCCCGGACCACGGTCGCCAGGTCGACCGGCCGGCGGACTGCTGTCCACTTGACCTCTGTCCAGTAGGGACGGCCGGTAGCCCGCGTGTAGAGCCAGGCAGCGAATCGGTGAACCATGAGTGGTGCCCTCCTTTTGGGGGTTGGTCGGGGCGCAGCGCTGGATTCGAGTCGGGCAGCTGCGCCCCGGCCGCGTCGGTTACCTCGTGGTGGTGCGGGTACGGCGGGCCAGCTCGGCCGCGGCCAGCTTGGCGTCGAGTGCGGTCGAGCCCTGCTCGGCGCTGTCCTGGTCGGCCAGCTGTGCCCGCTGCTGGGCCCTGGTCGGCTTGCTCATGTCGGGTCGGGTCCTTTCTCGCCGTTGGGTGTCAGTCGGTCGTGCGGGCGACCCGAGCCGCCGCCGCTTCGGCTGCGGACACGGCCCGGTGCGCCTCGCGGGCGAGGGCCGCCTGGTCGGCCGTTGACAGTTCCCGGATCGATGGGGGCGGGTACGGGTCGCCCGACGTCTGCCACTCCAGCGCGTCGATCGCGAGCTGGCCGGCCCGTGAGGCCGCCCGGTGCTCACTCATCGCGCGCCGCCAGCTGCTCGTCGATGCGACGGCTCCGACCCTCCGACGCGCCGCGCCGGTAGTCGGCATCACTGATCAGCTCCTCGTCGTATCCGGTGCTGACCGGCGTGCCGTCCGGGCCGATCCCGTCCGGCCCGATCCGGTAGCCGTCACGCCGCCCCGCGAGGCGCCGCTCCAGCCGCTCACTCGGACCCTCGTCGGGCATGGTGTGCCCTCCTTCCGTTGGGTGGTGGGTTTTCACGCCGCCGCGACGCTGCGGCGGGGCTTGAGCGGGATCGTGGTCAGGGACAGGTCCGCGATCAGCTCGTCCGAGATCCACGCGACTTTGACCCGCTCGGGCCTGCCAGACGGGCCGAGGATGAGCCCGACCCCGGGCGCGTCCTGGTCGATCTCGGAGGCGTTGTAGCCGCGGGCGGCCAGGCCCTCGCCCAGCATCACGTCGGAGTTGGATGCGTTGGCCGTCTTGAACGCGCACCGGATCCCGAACAGGTCGGACAGGGACCGCGGTACGACGTCCTGCGTGGGCCGCTGCGTCGCGATGACCGGGATGAGCCCGGCCGCGCGGCCGCGCGACACGACATCACGGGCCGTGGACGCGAACCGGTCCCGCTGGCCGCCGGATCCCACGGTGGCAGTGTGGTAGGCCAGCTCATCGATCGCGAGCACGAACGGGTGTAGCCCGTGCTCGGCCGCGATCGCAGGGGTCACCTTGCGCACCACACCCGGCAGGCTTTCCATGAGCGCCAGCCGCCGGTCGATCTCGGCCTGGACGGCCTCCAGCACCGCCAGGGCCTCGCCCGGGTCCTGCTGCGCGTACATGGTGGCCCGGCGCCGCCACGGCCCGAGCTGGACGCCTTGCGGGTCGATCAGGTACAGCTCGGCCGGCGACTTCGCCGCCGTGGACACGATCAGGTTGAGCAGGCTCGACTTTCCCGAGTTCATCAGGCCGCCGGCGAGGACGCCCCGGTCCACCAACGGCAGGCGCAGCGCCTCGCCCAGCTCCGTCGTTCCAATGTGGATCGGGTCCCACAGGGACAGGGTCGGCCGGTCCTGGTCGAGCCACGCCACCCGGGCCGTACCGGCGAGCGGGTCGCGGCGCACCACCTCGACCGTGATCCTGTTGGATGCGTGCGGGTCCCGCTCGATCCGGACCGTGCGGGCCTTGACCGCGGCGCGCAGCTCCTCCATACGCAGCTGGAGCAGCTCGGCCGACTGGCCCGCCCTGGTACGCAGCTCGACCCGCTCACCGACCACAGTGGACCGAACCGTCCACACCCGGGGCAGCTGCCCGGCCGTGTTGAACATCTTCGTGGCCGCGAGCCCGGCCCGGATGAGCCGGCGGGTACGCCCGCACCGCAGCCACCCGAGCACGTACCGGCGCGTGTACGGCACCGCCAACGGCAGCGCGAGCGTGAGGACCAGGCCGCCGATGACGGCCGCTTCCCGCCAGTACGAGCGGGCCGTACGGCCGAGCCGGCCGCGCCAGGTGGTGGGCTGAGACATGCTCATCCTTCCGTGGGCCAGTCGGCCCGGTCAGCGGCCCGGGCCGCGTGGGGATCCACGGCGCGCAGCTGCTCCACGCGCCGGTACTCGTCGGTCATGAGCTGGTCGGCCGTGCCGCACACCTGGCCGGACCGGCAGGCGCCGCAACTGTCCGTGTGGTCGTCCGTGCGCGCCGTCGAGTCGAGGTAGGCCGCGCGGCGCTGGCCACGCTCGGCCGGGTCGGTACGGCTCATGACCCGCCCCCGATCTGGCGCCGGCTGATCGCGTCGGTCACCGCGTCCAGCCGGGCACCCTTGAGCACCTGGCCGCCCGTCTTGCCGTTGACGCTGGGCACGCCCAGCGCCCGGGCCTGCGCCGAGATCGCTTCGGGGCTCATCCCGGCGTAGTGCTCGGGCAGTTGCTCGGCCAGCCGCCCGGCGAGGGCCTGCCAGCTCACGAACGCCTCGCCGGCGTAGTAGGCGCCCCGCACGTCCGCGAGCACGTCCCGGGCGGCCCGGGCCACGTCCTCGCCGGCGGCCATCCCGGACAGGGTCCCGGCCCGCTCCCGCAGCGCCCGCGCCGCGACCAGGATCCGTTCCGCGTCCTGGCCATCGGCGAGGTAGGTCCGCACGGTGGGCGAGGCGTCCGACGCGCCCCGCAGGATGCCCACGCCCTTGTACTCGGGCAGCAGGGTCGAGGCGTCCAGGCCCTCGCTGTACGCGCCGGCACCCAGGATGACGTCGGACACGTTCCACGACCCGACCCGCAGCGCGAACCGGATCTGGTGCTGGTCCCGGAACGTCGTGAACGCCTGCGCGACCTGGCCGGAACCGACCCCGGACGGTTTCTGTGTCGCGACCAGCACGATCACACCCGCGCCCGGGGCGACCTTGACCAGGTACACGAGCAGGGAAGCGATCTCTTTGGACGCCTCGCCAAGGTCGAAGTACTCCTGTACCTCGTCGATGATCACGACCCGCACCGGCATGCGGTAGCGCGGATTGCGGGCGATCTCGCGGGTCAGCTTGCCCTCCGGGCACACGTCCGACGGCAGCTCGGACAGGCGCCGGTACCGGTCCTCAACGTCGGCTTTGATCTCCCGCAGTGCGTCGGTGAACAGCTCGACCGGGTCGCCGTCGCGGCTCATCGCCAGCCCGAACCCGCACCGGTCGGCCACCAGCCGGAACGACCGCCAGTCGGGCGAGCCCTTCCCGTCGAACACGGTCAGCCGCACGTACGGGTCCATGGCCGCGTACAGGCCCAGCAGCCGGGCACTGAACGTCTTGCCGCTGCGAGGTACCGCCCCGACCAGGATCGAGTTCTCAATGAGCGGCACGAACACGGCCTGGCCCCGCTCGTCCAGGCCCAGCGGCGCCGGCTCCCACACATCGGTGGGCCGCAGCCGCAGCAGCGGCGTACGACCCGCAGGGACCGCCAGCGGGTCACGGTCGGCCACCCACAGAACGTGCCGCCGGTGGCTGGTCGGGTCGCGGTGGATGAACACCTGAGACACGGACACGTCCAGGCCGCTCGCGATGCGGCCCCGGGCCTTGAGCGCGTCGTCCAGGCCCTTGCCGTACGGCAGATCCACCAGCACCCGGGAGCCCTCACCGTCACGGGCCATCGGCGACCCGAACATGATCTGCTGATCGGGCCTGTCCGGGTGGCCGAGCCCGGCCGCGTAGTAGGCCCGCAGCACGATGTCCGCGGTCAGCTTGCGGAACCGGGCCGTGACAACCGCGGATGTCACGATGGGCCGCCCCGCCGGCCGGCCGAGCCGGGCCAGCAGCGGCACCGCCACCGCCGCCACGACCAGCCACGCCCACCGCGGCGCGAGCACGGCCAGCAGCACGCCGCCCACGGCCAGGGCGACCAGCTCGCCGGCGAGGACGAGCCCCCGCCACCGCCGCACGGCCCGCACCTCGTGGTGCAGCTTGAGCCACGTTGCCGGGTCGTTCGCCGTGGCCGCGTCCTGGCGCAGCTGGTGCTGTTCGACCAGCCACCACCAGCGCAGTTGCCGGCCGATGAGCCGGAACACCCCGACCACGGCCCACCAGGCCGCCGCCACGGTGTACCCGGGCGAGCGGACCACGTGGTACGCGACCCGGTGCCCGGTCCGGCCCGCGGCCCGCTTGACAGTCGGGGCCAGGTTCCCGGCCCGCAGCGCCGCCGGCACGATCGGGCGCAGCTCGTCGTCCCGGGTGACCACGTCCACGTACACCGGGCCGCGCTGCCCGGGCCGGGGCAGCTCGTCGGCCGGGTCCAGGTCGACCTCGTAATGCGTGGGCAGCGGCTCACGCTCGGCCAGCTCGGCGGCCGCCTCGGGGCGCAGCTGGTACACCCGGGCCCCGTCCTGCTCGTCGATCGGCAGTGCAGTCACGAACGGCCTCCCTCGCGGTAGCGGGTAGCGGCTGGCAGGGCCGCACAGACGCCCACAGCGCGGCTTTCGGGGCTCGGCCGGGTCGGGGCGCTACCCGCTACCCGGGCCCGTCCGGGCAGGTCACAAGCGGTGCAGGGGTAGCGCAGCGAGGTAGCGCAACCGCTACCCGAGGTAGCGGCAACCGGGCCCGGGATCGGGCCGCCACGGCCCGGCGCCGTGGTCGCGCCGACCCGATCCCGGACTGCCCGGGCGCCCACGGCGGGCCCCCGGGATGGCAGCGACAGGGCCGCGATCATGCCGCGCTCCCCTGCTCGCTGTTGAGCGCGGCGAGCAGAGCCGCCGCCCGAGCGCTGGACACGGTGTGCCCGTCCTGGCGCAGCCCGGCGACCAGCCCGTCCCGGGTCAGGCCCCGGCCCGCGGCGGCCAGCCGTTCGCGGACGGACCGGCCCGGGCCGATCAGGTCCGACACGTCCGGGGTCGGCCGGTCCGCCGGCCGGGCCGTCGTCCGCCGCGCCGCCCGGGCCTGCTCCGTCCGCGTCGGGGCAGGGGACGAAACGAGGGGACGGGCCGCGGCCGGCCGGGCCGGGACAGCGGACGAAACCGGGGACGACGCAGGGGACGGCAGCGGGGACGAGACCGGCACCCATGCGGGGACGGTCCCCCCGTTCGGGGCCGCCTCGACCCCATCGAAGCCCTCGCCTATACCTCGTACCCGCGCACGCGCGTCCGCATGTCCGTCCGTCCGTCCGTCCGGGTATCCGTCCGGCCGGGTGGGTAGTCCGCCCGCCCGGCCGGGTGTCTGCCCGTCCGGGTGTCCGTCCCCCCGGACGGACGTGTCGCCCGGGCGGGCCGTCCCCCCGGCCGGGTACCCGGACGGATACGCGGACGGACGCACCGGCCGGGCATGATCGTCCGCCCGGGGGGACGGGACCGTACCGGCCTCGGCCATGGCGCGCAGGGCCTCAACCGCGGCCCCCGTGTCGCCCCGCTTCGCGGCCGCCTTGGCCGCCGCCGCGGCCGCGCGGCGCAGCTCGTCGCGGTGCCGGTCGGCCAGGGCCGCGGTGAACAGCGCGGCCGCCTGGTCGCCGACCCGCTCCCGTACGTCACGCGACCAGGCGCCGAACGTCGCGAGCGGGAACCGCAGCCACCGCCGCCACCCGAACCGGGCCGGCGGGTCGGGCAGCAACCCCAGGGCCCGCAGCGCCTTGCGGTGCTTCGCGCCGGACCGGATCTCCCACACGGTGATCCCGGCGACCGACAGGGCCGCGAGCAGGACCGCCCCGACCTGATCGGTTGCCCGGTGCCCGCCGTAGTTGATCGCGCCGGCGGCCGCGGCGCACACCCACGTGAGCGCCCGGGGTACCAGGGCCCGCTCGCCGGCGAGGCGCAGCTGGTGCGCGGTGAGCGCCATCGACAGGGCCATGCCCTCGATCGCCGCCGCGATGGTCACGCCCACGATGAGCGGCCAGCCCCGGCCGGTCGCCGCCGTCACCTGGCCATAGACGGCCCCGCCGACGGCCATGAGGTAGATCCCGGTCGAGTAGACCGCCGGCGCGTTGTCGCGCACGTAGTCCACCCGGGCCGTCACCCACGCCCGCCGCCGGGCCGCCCGGGCGGCCCGTTCGGTACGGCGCGCGGCCCGCTCAGCTCGCCGCTGCGCGGTGATCTCGCCCCGCTCGGTACGCGCATGCGTGCGGCGCCGAGCGGCGAGATCCTGGCGCCTCTCAGCGGCCCGCAGCTCGCGCTCGGCGGCCGCATCGGCGGCCGCGATCTCCTGCTGGGCCGCGACCCGCTGGGCCTCGGCCGCGACGAGGATGCGCGCCGCGCGTCGGTCCTCGCCGGCGAGCTGCGTCACCTCGCCCAGGTTGGTCGTAGTCGTCATGCGCGGACTCCTCGCGTTCGGGCCGCCCGGGCCGGGCCGGCGGCCCGGGAAGCGGCGGGGACGGTTGCGGGGCGGCGGGGCGCGTTCACGCAGCCACCGCCGACGTGCTGCCGGCGCAGTCCAGGCACTCGCCCAGGGACCGCGGGATGTAGTACCAGCGCTCATGTCCGCAGGTGGAGCACGTGCGGCGCGCGGCGAGCGCCTTGTCCACGGCGGCCAGCTGCGCCGGCGTCGCGGTGCGTTTCGGCCGGGCCAGGTCGACCCGGTACAGGTACGCGGCACGCACCCCGCCGACGCCGCGCCAAAGGACCTGCGCCGCGACCGGCTGGCCACCCGGGGCGAGGCCCTGGGCACGCAGCTGCCGGCGGGTCGCGTAGCCGTCCGGGGCGCCCTTCCACCACCACGTGGGGATGCCGTACCGGTCGCCGTCCGGATCGTGGAACACGGCACGAACCCGGGCCATCAGGCGGCCCTCCGCCCTCGCCGCGCCGGCGCCGCCGGCGGTACCCAGGGCAGGCCACGGCGGGCCAGCTCGGCGGCCAGCTCGCGTTCGGCGCACACCTTGTGGCAGGCCCGGCCCTGCTCGTCGCGCAGCTGCGCGACCTGGCCGCACACCCGGCACCGGGCCGGGCGGGCCAGGTGGTGCCTGCTGCGGTCCGACCAGTCCAGGCACACCCGGGGCGCGCTCACGCGGCCGCCCCCCGCTCCAGCTGCGCCGCCGCGGTCCTGCGCAGGATGGCGAGGTGCGACTGGACCGCGCGGCGCGAGATACCCAGCCGTGCCGCGACCTCGCGGGCCGTGTGGCCCTGCTCGATCAGGCGGCCGACCACGACCCGCCGCTCCCGGGGCCGTAGCCGTACCGGCTCACCGGCCGCGGCCAGCTCCAGCTCAACCTCGTCCAGCTCGGCCACGGCCGGCACATCCGCCGCGACCGGCGCCCGCTCGTCGAGCCCGTGGGCCCAGCTGGTCAGGGTCAGCCACGGCACGTCAACCGGCACCGCGGCCGCCTGCACGAACAGCAGCCGCCACAAGTCGACCGGGTCGGGCAGCTCGTCGACCAGCCACGCCGCCACGTCCTCGGGCCGCTCCTCGCGGACCCGGCCCGCCAGCTGCGCCGCCACCGACGCCAGCCGGTCAACCTCAGCCGCAGACGGGCGAGGCGTCGCGTCCAGCTCGAGGTGACAGCTCACCGGCGGGGCGCTCACCGCGACCGCCGCGGACGCTCGTCGCCGGCCGGGGCCACGCCCTCACGGGTCGCCGTGTCCCGCACCCGCCGGCTACACCAGGCACACATCGGCCCGTTACCGCCCGAGCACACCCAGCACGCCGCGGCCGGCTCGTCCGACTCGCTGGCGCCCCGGGCGCGCAGGGCTGAGATGATCGACACGGATCGGCTCCCTTCCGAAGGTTTCTCGATCCACTGGCGAGGCTCGGGCTGCAATCCCGGGCCTCGCCGCTTTGTCGCTGTGATTGCGCGTGTCAGCGTAAGACGTTGCGCGCAATTGCGCTAGCGTCGACACGCCAGGTTCCCACCAGGGACGCAATTGGGCGGGCCAGTACGCCCGGCCCGCCCAATTGCGGAAAACTCGCTCCGTGCCGGACCATCGGTCCAAGCCCCGGAGGGAACCGGGTGGCAAGGGCAAAGGAGATCAACGTGCGTGATCTGGAGTTCATGTGGAAGGACGACCGGTCCGGCGGGGGCGGGTGCCCGGCCCTGTACCGGACGGATGGCGGGTACGTCGTCCAGGGTGTGAAGCTCGACGAGGCGACCCGGGCGCAGCTGCGCCAGCTGGCCGACAGCGAAGACGGGG
>Ga0070701_10000619_pt1 | contig 12433 bp, 9 predicted proteins | sample KBSK5102metaG_FD_65451 | JGI IMG/M metagenome (GOLD analysis project Ga0070701, IMG submission 65451) | Corn, switchgrass and miscanthus rhizosphere microbial communities from Kellogg Biological Station, Michigan, USA - KBS K5-10-2 metaG | ecosystem: Host-associated > Plants > Roots >... | reverse complement strand
CCGAACTCGCACGGCGAGGCCAATCCGGCCGACAAGGATCCGGTGCCGCCGCCGTTCGACAACACCTACAACAGCCCTGAGCACGACGCCTTCGTGATGAAGGTCAAATACCAGCGCACCGACGCGTTTTTCACGGACAACATGGTCGATGGCGACGAACGGGAGCGGCTCAATCAGGCGTGGCACGATCTGCTCGGCTGCTGGCCTTACCACGATGCCTACCTCGGCCTGCTGGCCGAACATTTCGACATCAAACTGGCGCCCTCCCGCATACAGGACATGGATGCCGCGCGAATCGCGACATTGCCGTCGGGGCTGCAACCTCGCGTGGCGGCGTTGCGCGCGCATTACGAAGAGGTGGCGGAAGCCTTCACGCGCGCCGAATCCCGACACCTGGAGGACGCGCTGGCCTTCGCGAGCCGAGCGTGGCGCCGCCCGCTGTCGCTCGCCGAAAAGCTCCGCCTGAAGAGCTTCTACCAGCGCGCGCGCCAGGAAAACGCCCTCGAGCACGACGATGCCGTCCGCGCCGTGCTCGCGCGCATCCTGGTGGCGCCCGAATTCCTCTACCGGGTGGAGACCGTCGGCGCGGGTGCGGAGCAACCGCTCAACGATTGGGAGGTGGCCAGCCGTCTAAGCTTTTTCCTCTGGTCCTCAGTGCCGGACGACGAATTACGCCGCGCCGCGGCCAGTGGCGATTTGCGAATGTCCGAAGGGCTGGCGCGGCAAGTCCGGCGCATGACGTCCGAGCCCAAGGCGCGCCGGCTGGCCACGGAATTCTTCGGACAATGGCTCGGATTCTACCGCTTTGACGAATTTCGCGGCGTGGACACCACACGCTACCCGGAATTCACCGAGGAGGTGAAATCTGCGATGTATGACGAAGCGGTCTCCACTTTCGAGTATCTCGTCCGAGAGGGGCGGCCGCTGCGCGAATTGCTCCACGCCGACTACGCTTTTCTCAATCCACTGCTCGCCAAATTCTACGGCCTCGAAAAGGAGATTCCTGAGACGGAGAAAGTCATGCGCGTGGACGGCGCCAACGCATTCAATCGCGGCGGCGCCCTGCGGCTCGGCGCGGTACTGACGACGACATCCGCGCCGCTGCGCACCAGCCCCGTCAAGCGTGGGGACTGGGTTCTGCGCCGCATTCTCGGCACGCCCACCCCGCCACCGCCCGGCAACGCCGCCACGCTGCCCGGTGATCCCAAGGCCTTCGGCGGGCTGTCCCTCCGGCAGAAGTTGACCGAGCACAAACAGAATCCGGTCTGCGCCAACTGCCATGTTCGCATCGATCCGCTGGGCTTCCCGCTCGAAGGGTTTGATCCGATAGGCCGTGCCCGCGCCAAATACGACGACGGCCTGAGGGTGGACCTGACCGGCGAGTTCGCCGACAAGAGCACCATCGTCGGCGCCGACGACCTTCTGCAATATCTGCAGGCCCGCGAGCCGCAGGTTATGAAAACACTTGCGAAAAAAATGCTCGGCTACGCGCTGGGCCGGCCCGTGCTCGCCTCCGATCGCCCCCTGCTGGACGAGATGACCGCGCGCGGCGGCAACGCCACCTTCGCGGAGCTCGCCATCAAGATCGTCAACAGCCGCCAGTTCCGCCACCGCGAAGGGGTCGAAGACGAGGCGCCGCGCCCCTCGGCCTCAGCCTCATCCGCCCCCGCCCTTTGAACATGAATGCGCACCGCCTGAACCACCCTGCTCTCACCCGCCGGCGCTTCCTCCGTGGCGCCGGTGTCGCGCTCGCCTTGCCATGGCTCGAATCACTGACGCCCTCGCTCTTCGGCCAGAACGCCGCCGCGACCAAAGCCGCCCTTGCCCGACCGCCGCTGCGCCTCGGCATTTTGTTTTTCTCCAACGGCGTCGAACCCATCCATTGGTGGGCCAAGGGTAGCGGCGCCGCCATGGAACTGGGCCCCGCTGCCGTCCCGCTCCTGCCGCACCGCCAAGACATTGTTTTTATCCAAGGCCTCTACAGCCAGGCTGCGTTCGCTTCGACCAGCCCGCATCTGGGCCGCATGAACCTCCTCTCTGGCGCCACCGTGAGCCTTAATCCGGGCGTCATCCGCGTGGGCACCACCATGGACCAACTGGTGGCGGCACAACTCGGCCATCGCACGGCCATTCCCAGCCTCGTGCTCGGCATCGAACCCAATGAACTTCGGCTCGAAGACGGCCTGTCGATGATCTACGGCTCCAGCCTTTCGTGGGTCTCGCCCTCGAAACCTGCCACCAAGGAAATCTATCCCTCGCGGGCCTTCAACCATCTCGTCGGCGATGGCAGCGGGCGGCGGCTCGACCGCAGCATCCTCGACGAAATCCGGCAGGACACGCAGGCCCTCAAGCCGAAAATCAGCCGCGGCGACAGCGTCAAGCTGGACGAATATTTTGAATCAATCCGCGACATTGAGAAGCGCATTGAACGGGCGGGCAAGGAGGAGCGGCTTGAAGGCTGGCGTCCCACGCTGGCGCAGCCCGACATGCCGCGCCCGAAGAATGGCCTGCCGCAGAACGTGCCGGAGCATATGCGGCTGATGCTCGATCTCATCGTGCTGGCCTTCCAGATGGACAAGACGCGCATTGCCACCTTGATGCTCAACAACGATCTCTCGCAGATGAATTTCAAGTTCCTGGAAGGCGTGCAGGGCGCGCTGCACCTCGACCTGACGCACAACGGCAAGGCCGCCGACAAGGAGGCGATGTATCTCAAGACGAACCAATTTCACGCCGCGCAATTCGCCTACCTCGTGCAGCGCCTGAAGGAAATCAAGGAAGGCGACACCACTCTCCTGGACAACTCGCTTCTCATGTATGTGTCGAGCCTCTTCGATGGCGACGCCCACAGTGCCGACCGTTTGCCGATCGTCCTGGCCGGCAAGGCGGGCGGCTCGCTCAAGACCGGTCGTGTGCTCGATTATGTCGGCAAGGACAATGAGGAGCGAAAGCTCTGCAGCCTGCACCTCTCGTTAATGGACCGCATGGGAGTGAAGCTCGAGCACTTCGGCGACGCGACGACGAGGCTGGCGGAACTGTAGGGAGCGACGGAGCGGACGCGCTTCCGGGCATTTTCCCAGATGCCGCGAAGATTACTGCCCACATGAATCAGGGTGTATTAACCCTCCGCTTGCCCAAGAGTGAGCGGGCCAAGCCAAGACGGATCGAAGTAAAACAAGGGTGAACCGGGACGAAACCTCGTCAGGGCAAAGAACCTGAACCGAGCACTACCCAGGGCAGCGCCGCCCTGGGTTTTAATTTACCCAAATCGTCAGTTCCGGCGTTAAGTCACCGGTGAGGGCATCTTCGTTCTCTTGCTCCATCCGTTGTCAGTTGGCGGCTCTCTGCCGAGAGCCAGTACGAAGCTCACCCAAATACCGGCAGCCGGACCGTCACCGTGGTGCCTTCTCCCAATTGGCTAGCCAGGCGCACGTGGCCGCGGTGGAGTTCGATGCAACGTTTAACCACGAGCAGGCCAAGGCCGGTGCCGGGCCGGTTGCCCACGTTGCTGCCCCGATGAAAGGCCTTGAATAAGTGCTGCTGATCAGTCCCGGCGATGCCAATCCCGCGGTCGCTGATCACGCACACGGCTTCTCCCCCGTCGCGCTCCACCGCCACCTTGACCAGGGCCGCGGGCTCCGAATATTTCACCGCGTTGCTCAGGAGATTGGTGAAAATGTGGCCAAGCAACCGTTCATCCGCTTTCATCTCCGGTGGCACCGAGGCCAGCGACAGTTCGATCCGACACCGTCGATTGGTCGCCGAAAGCACCTCGTCCACCAATCGGCGGAAGAAGGCATTCACGTTGAGGGTGACAGGTTGGAAATCCAATTTGCCGGCATCGAGGCGGCTGAGGATGAGGATCTCCTCCATCATCCCGGCCATGCGCCGGGCATTCCGCGAGATGGACTCCAGTTGCTCGTGGCGTTCGGGGGGGGCCATCTTTTGATAGAAATCGCGGAGCAATTCCGACGAAGACTGGATGATGCCGAGCGGCGTGCGGAATTCGTGCGAAACCATCGAGACGAAATTGCTTTTAAGCTGGCTGAGTTCCAGTTCGCGGTCCAGGGCCCGGTGCAGCTCCGCTTCCGCCTGCTTTCGCTGGCTGATGTCGAGCATGATGCCGAGCAAATGGTCCTCGCCATTAAAGGCAATCACCACCCCCGAGGCCAGCATAGTGGAGTACTTGCCGCTCCGATTGCGCAATCGGCATTCCCGCCCCCGAACCGAACCGACAAATCGAACTTCATCCCAGAACCGCTGGCGCTCCGCCGAATTCTCCCAAATGCCCAATTCATTGGCCGTGCGCCCCAGAACTTCATCCCGCTCGTAGCCGGCCCAGTTCAGGAACGCATCATTCGTCAAAACGAATCGGGCGTCGCTCGCGCGGGAAATGGCGGTGATGATCGGGCTGGCATAAAAAGCGGCGCTGAAGCGCGCTTCGCTTTCGCGCAGGCGCGCCTCGCTGGCCTGCAGCTCTGCCTCGGCCTTCTTGCGTTCGCTGATGTCCACCATCATGAAGAGCAAATGATCCTCGCCATTGAGAGAGATGATGGCGCCCGAACCCAGCATGGTGGAAACTTGTCCGCGGCGGTTGCGCAACTGGCATTCACGCTCCCGGATCGAACCGGTCTGCCGCGCGGTGCACCAAAAATTCTCGCGCTCCTCGGCGCTTTCCCAGATTCCCAATTCCAGCGCGGTGCGCCCGAGTGACTCCTCGCGGGTGTAGCCCGACCATTCCAACGAGGCGTCATTCACCAACACGAACTTGCCGTCGCTCGCGCGGCTGATGCCCGTGATGATTGGACTGGAATGAAACGCCGCGCTGAACTTTTCTTCCGATTCGCGCAGCGCTTGTTGCGCCCGCTTGCCTTCACTGCTATCGATGATGCTGGCGCGGATCAAATTCTGGCCTTCCGCCGGGAGCCGCAACAAACGCACTTCCGTGGGGACGAGGGAACCGTCCGGCCGCTGATGGCTCCATTCAAAGACCAAAGTGCCTCCGGCCAGAGCCTGGTCCAGTTTCTCGCGGACCAGCTCCTGGGTGCGTCGTCCTCCCGCCTGGAATTCAGGGCTGACATCGACGGGGGTCAAGGTGGCCAGTTTCTCCTTGGGCACGCCATAAAGCCGGCAGGCATGCTCGTTGCCGAAGAGAAAGCGGCCGGTATCCCCGTCAATCACCACGATGGCTTCGGGAGCATGCTCCACCAGCGCGCGGAAGCGCGCTTCGCTCGTCGCCAGCGCCGCCGTGCGTTCGGCCACGCGTTGCTCCAGCAACGCATTGAAGTCCAGAATCTCCCGCTCCGCGCGCTTCCGCTCCGTGATGTCGCGACAAACGGTGGCCATCAAGGGATGTTCACCGCTTTGCATCGGCGTCAGCAGCACTTCCAGCGGAAACTCAGTCCCATCCATCCGCCGCGCCCACCACTCGAAGCGATGACCCCCTTGACTGATGGCGAGGTTAATCACCTCGGTGGTCTTTTCGCGCGAACTGCGTCCGTCCGGCTGAAATTCCGGTGACAACTCCGCTGGATGCACCATCAATAGTTGTTGTTTGCTCGTCGCGCCCATCATCGCGACGGCGGCCTGATTGCAGTCGACAAAAACCTCCCTGCCTGGGTCAAACAGGAAAATGGCGTCAGCGCTGCGTTCAAACAGCTCCTGAAACATAGGCTCATTGTGAGCCAAGAAGGCAGCGCTGGCACTACCACTTTCGACCCAGTAAGGGCAACGGTAGGACAGGGTCAATCGGGTGTCGGCGGTTACGATAGAATGGTTAGGTCACGAGTCGAGACAGTCGGCCCACGCGGCGGTCCGTAGCGGCGGTCGGCAGACCGCCGCACTCTCCTCCGGCACGCAATTGGCTTCCTTGTTTTTGATGCGTCTTGTGGCGCCATTTTTCCGAGGGCGGCTCTCTGCCGAGAGCCGCTACCTCCGCGGCACCGCGCTGAAACATTTCCAACTCAACACTTGAACCAAGCGGTTCCCGGTGCTACGGCTTGTGCGTTCCATCGCACGCCCGGGTGTTGTGGAAAATGCGCGTCAGTCTTCTGACGTAGTACCCATGTACGAAAACTATGGCCACAAGGCCTATGGACCAGCCCTTCGCCAAGCTCAGGGCATGCGCCTTCGACGAGCTCCCCATAGGCGGGCGCAACGTCTGCTTTTCACCGTCATCGCAACGCTCATGCCCCAACTCGCGCCGGCTGGCCAGTTGTCCTTCGCCTGGGACCCCAATCGTGAGACGAACCTGCTCGACTATGTCCTGAGCTATCGCCTCAAGGGCACGACTTATACCAATCGCGTCGTCATTCCCGCCGACGTCACCAATGTCACCGTCAAGGGACTCATCCCCAAGGGCCTCTACGTCTTTACACTCACGGCGAGAAACATCGATGGCCTGGAGAGCCGGCCCTCCAACGCCGTGGCGGACTCGGATCGCCCACCGTTGCTCAGCGAGATCGCCGATCAAGTGATGGTCGCCGATACCACTCTTACGGGCGTTCCATTTACGCTCGCGGAACGCGAGACGCCGGAGGCGGTCAGCGTCACCGCCAAAGGCAACCCGCCGTGGTTGGTGCCGGACGAAAGCATTGTGATCTCGGGCACGGGAGCAAACCGCACGCTGACGGTAACGCCGGCTCCGGGCAAGGATGGCCATGGTACGATCACGCTCCTGGTCAGCGACGGCGGGCAGGAAACGCGAACGCATTTTAAGCTGACTGTGCAACCGGCGGAGAGCCAGCAATCGCTCCTGCGCATCCAAACGCACGGACCTGGCGCGGTCACACCCAAACTGGACGGCCAGGCGCTTAACGTAGGCGAGCGTTACAGGCTGACCGCGCAGCCCGCGCCGAATTCCATTTTCATGGGGTGGAGTGGCAGCATCACGTCGAGTTCACCTGTCATCAGTGTGGTGATGGAGCCAAATCTCGCGTTGGAAGCCCGGTTCATGGCCGATCCGTACCCGCCGCTCGCGGGCACTTACTCCGGATTGTTCGGCGGCGAACTGCTGGCCCCGCGGAGCGCCGGCGCGTTCACGCTCAAAGTGACGAGCCGGGGGGCCTACTCCGGCAAGTTCTTGTCCGGTCGAAGCGCGATGTCCGTGGCGGGCCAATTGGATGTGGCCGGCCACGCCGCGCATTCGGCACTTAAATTCGGGACCAACCTGGTGACGTTGGCACTTCAATTTGAGCTCAGCGGCGACACCGTCACGGGACAGCTTGACACGGATGTTTGGGGAGCGCGGTTAGAAGGAGCACGAGCCGTCTACTCGGCCACCAATCCGGCTCCATTCGCCGGCCGTTTCACAGAGGTGCTGCCGGGTTCCCTGGACGCCGAGGGCGGCCCGGAGGGGCACGGCTTCGGTATCATCAAGATTAGTGGAGCCGGCCTGGCCACGTTCACCGGCTCGCTCGCCGACGGCACGAAAATCTCCCAGGCAACGGCGCTCGTTCGCGCGGGAGACTGGCCTTTGTACATCGCGCTGTACGGCGGAGCCGGAATGCTTTGGGGCTGGCAAAACGTCGCACAATCCAGTTCGGTCAGCGGCGCGAACGGCCTGTTGCGCTGGAGTCGGCTCCCGCAACCCGCCGCGAAGTTCTGGCCGGAGGGCTTCACGGAAGCGATTGTCCCATTGACCTCGGCGTATCTGCCACCCGCGCCTTCGACTCGAGTCGTGAATCTTGAGGAGGCCCAGCTGAGCTTCCGCGGCGGCGCTTTTGCGGAAGAATTCACGCAGATGCTCACCATCGATCTTCGGAACAAGGTGCACCCGTCCGGCGCGCTGCTTTCCATGTCATTTGTGCCGGCGACCGGCCTGTTCTCCGGCAAACTCAACGGCGTCGAGAACGGCGCGGCCCGAAAGTTTCAAGGCGTGCTCTTGCAGCCGCAACAAACCGGTGCCGGCTTCCTGCTCACGAGCAACGCCAGCGCGCAGGTCCAGTTCGGATGGCCAGCGACGGCATCCCCGTAAGCATTCAACATCAGTGCCGTCCAGCCGGCTGAGCGGGCGTAACATTGTGCTCTGGAGGCCGTGCCACGGCTCCCGCAAAAAAATCCTCGAATTCTGTCCTTTTCACCGGGGCTCGTTCGTCGTAGTGCTGAAGGGCTGAGCTGTTGGATGGCCCGCAAACGGTTGGAACGATAATTACTGGCACTCAAAACACATCTATCACCACCTATGATCACCAAAATCCTCCTCGGCCTTGCTGGCCTCATCGTTATTTTCGTCATTGTCGTGGCCACGCGCTCGGCCGACTTCCGCGTTGAACGCAGCGCCACCTTGGACGCCTCGCCGACGGCCCTGTTCGAGCAGGTGAATGATCACCACAAGTTCGTCACCTGGAATCCATTCATGAAGCTGGATCCCAATGTAAAGAACACGTTCAGCGGTCCTGACTCGGGTGTCGGTTCGGTGTGCGCTTGGGAAGGCAACAAGAACATCGGCGCGGGCAGTTGCACGATTATCGAAAGCAAACCCGGCGAACTCGTGCGCTGCCGGATGGATTGGAAGCGTCCGATGGAAGGCACCAGCACGGTGGACTTCACCTTCAAACCGCAGGGAAACAAAACGGTCGTGACCTGGGCCATGTATGGAAAGAACGGGTTCATGGGCAAGCTGGTGAGCCTGTTCATGGATTGCGACAAGATGTGCGGCCCCCAGTTCGAGCAGGGACTGGCCAACCTGGGAGCGGTGGCATCCGGTGTTTCCTCCGCGAAGTAATCGCGCCAGCTTGCCATCTGCCACGCCTATGCACGAATCGACTGCGCGCTCCGATTATCTGGTTCTTTCCCGCGGCCGCTGGGATCCCGACGCTTCCAAGGCCGACATCCAGGTCGCCATCGACAAATTCTACGTCTGGCTCTCCGACGCCATCCAGAGTGGCCGAATGAAAAATGGTTCCCGATTGACCACGGCGCGTGCGGTAGTCTCGAAGACGGGCATCGTCAATGATGGACCCTTCGGCGAGTCCAAGGAAATCATCGGCGGCTACTGGTTTATCGTGGCCCGCAACCTGGCCGAGGCGGCGGCGATTGCCGCCGAGAATCCTTGCCTCCAATACGGACTGGAGTTTGAAATTCGCCCGCTGGAACCCGAGCGCGCGTCGGCCTTCAAAGTGACGAACGAAAATCCCCGGTAGTCTAGTGCAGTGCTTCCAAGGCGCGCACGGCGGCGGCGCTGCGCGTTTCGACGCCCAGTTTGTCAAACATCTCCTGGACGTGCTTCTTCACCGTCGATTCGGTGATGCCCAGGATGGCCGCGATTTCCGAGTTGGTCTTGCCTTGGGCGAGCCAAAGCAGCGCTTCGGCGGCACGGGGCGTCAGGCCGAGCTTCAAGAGCGGCCCCGCCGAAGAAAAATCCGGTTTGAAGTCGCGTTTGGCGTGTTGCTCGGAGCGGCGCAGCCGGGTTTCGATGGCCCGAACCAAGTCCGCGTTAGCCACAGGCTTGGTCAGATAATCGTCGGCTCCCAGGTTCATACCACTGCGCAAATCGTCCTTCTCGCCTTTGGCGGTGAGGAAAATGAAGGGGATGCGCGCCAGGGTGGCGTCAGCTTGCAGCGCCTGCAGGACCCCGTAACCGTCCATCTCCGGCATCATAACGTCGCACAGGATCAGATCCGGCAACTCGCGCCGCGCGGCGTCGATTCCCTGCCGGCCATTTTCGGCGGACACAGGCACGTAATCGTGATAGCGGAGGAGGGTGGCGATATTTCGGCGCATCTCCGGTTCATCTTCAATCACCAATATTTTTTTCATGATAACGCTCCAAAAAGTGGAAGGCGCACCAGCACCGTGGTGCCGGCGCCGAGACAACTGGACACGCGCACTTGGCCGCCGTGCAATTCGGCGCACCGTTTCACCAGCAGCAGGCCGAGTCCCGTGCCCGGACGAGTCCCGACATTGCTGCCGCGATGAAACGCCCGGAATAATTGCTGCTGGTCTTCCTCCGAGATGCCAATCCCCTGATCGCGCACGGTGCACACGGCGTCCCGCCCGGCCCGCGCCATCGTAAACTGCACCGTGGCGCCGGGCTCCGAGTACTTGACGGCATTGCTCAGGAGGTTGGTGAAGATGTGACCGAGCAATCGTTCGTCGGCCAGGGCATGGCCGGAGATGGAATGGAGCAGCAGTTCAATGGCGCAGCGGTGGTTGGTAGCCGAGAGGACCTCATCGAAGACACGGCGGCAGAAGGCGGCCAGATCGAGCGGGGCGGGTTGGAAATCGAGCTTGCCGGCATCCAGCCGGCTCAAGACGAGGACGCCTTCCATCATGTCGGCCATGCGGCGGGTGTTTCTGGAGATGGACTCGAGCTGCTCCTGACGTTCCAACTCGGGCATCCTGGCGTAGAATTCGCGCAGGAGTTCGGCGGAGGATTGAATGATTCCCAGCGGCGTGCGGAACTCATGCGATACCATCGAGACAAAATTGCTCTTGAGCTGGCTGAGTTCGCGTTCGCGCGCCAGTGATTTGAGAATTTCGACTTCCGCCTTTTTGCGCTGGGTAATGTCGAGGTCGAGGCAGAGCACGTGCGGCGTTTTGTCGAGCGTGATGATTTCGGCCGAAAGCAGGATCGTGAAGGATTCGCCGTGCCGATTGCGCCAGCGGCACTCCCGCTGGCGGATGCGACCGGAACTGCGCAATTCTTCGAGAGCGCAGTCTCGATCGGCATTGTTCTCCCACATGCCCAACTCAGCGGAGGTGCGTCCAAGGATTTCCTGGCGTGGATAGCCCAGCCAGTTCACCAGCGCGTCGTTGGCCAGAACATACTTGCCGTCGCTCATGCGAAGGATGCTGGTGAAAACGGGACTGGACTGGAACGCCACGCTGAAACGCGCTTCGCTTTCGGCCAAAGCGGTCTGGGCGCGCTTGCGCTCGGTAATGTCTGAAGCCACCACCACATGGAGACTCTTCCCGTCCCATTGCATCGCTGTCCAGGAAATCTCGACCGGCAGCTCCGTGCCGTCGACGCGCCGCAGCACCCAATCGAAGCGATGCGCCTTCTGCCCCTCGAGCTGCGCGAGCATCGCGGCGGTCTTGTTGGCGGAACGTTCGCCATCCGGCTGAAACTCCGGTGAAAAGTCCTCCGCGCGCATACGCAACAACTGCTCCTTGCTCTTGGCCCCTAGAAGTTGCACGGCCGCTTGATTGCAGTCCAACACGGCGGCCGTCTCTGGATCGTACAACCAGATGGCATCAGCGCCTGACTCGAAGTGGGACTCGAACACATCCCCAGTGTGCCCGAGCCCGCGGTTGGACGCACTGGTTCTTTCGTCCCAGCTGACCACTGCCGCCGGCAGTTGCTCCTTCGTCCCATTGTGCGGATGGGACAGCGATGGAATGAATAACGGTCCCGAATTTTTCGGACGCGAGAAGAAATGGACCTATGACAGATTCGACCGAGGTTTTCAGCGGAATCGTATGCCAGTATTATGACGCGCTGTTCAGGTTTGCCATGAGCCTGACCGGCGCCGAGTTCGACGCGGAGGATTTAACCCAGCAGACGTTTTATATCTGGGCGACGAAAGGCCATCAGCTGCGCGATGCCACAAAGGTTAAAGCGTGGCTGTTTACGACGCTGCATCGGATGTTCCTGGTGACGCGACGCCGGCAGAACAAGTTCACGCATCAGGAATTGGACGAGAACCAATTGCCCGCGAGCACGGTGGAACCCGAGGCGTGGCAGCCGGACTGCTCCCAGGTGCTCGTGGCGCTGGCGAAAGTGGACGAAGTGCATCAGTCCGCTGTCGCGCTTTATTACCTGGAGGATTTCTCCTATAAAAACATCGCTGAAATCCTCAACGTTCCGGTCGGCACGGTCAAATCGCGCATCGCCCGCGGGATCGCACAGCTTCGACAGCTGCTGATCGTGGAGAATGAATCGGAATCAAATTGTCCCTGCGGCTATGTTGAGTCGTGGCGCATGGAACAACGACAACCCGCGAAAGACCAACTCTACTGCCCATGCTCCAACTGAGACCGACCTGCGAGCACTGCAACACCCCGCTCCCGCCATATTCCACCGAAGCGATGATTTGCAGCTTCGAGTGCACCTTCTGCCGCTCCTGTGTGGAGCGCATTCTCGAGAACGTGTGCCCCAACTGCGGCGGAGGATTTTGTCCCCGTCCCATCCGCCCCAAGACCGATTGGAAAGCCGGCGATTACCTGGGCGCCTACCCGGCGAGCACGACAGTGAAGTATCGGCCGGTGGATCCGGTCGTCCACAAGCGCTTCACCGAGGCGATTCGCTCCATCGCGCCGGAATTGCGATAAGCGCGGCTCCAAACCCATCCCAGGCTCACGCGCGCTGCGCCGCTTCTCGATGCGCGGCTTCGCTCAAGCCATAGGAGACGCCACCGATGGCCGCCGTTGGCGTCATCAGCCAAAGCACCACCACCACGAGTTGGCCTTCGGTGAGGACGAGTTGGGGCAG
>Ga0070701_10000615_pt1 | contig 12458 bp, 13 predicted proteins | sample KBSK5102metaG_FD_65451 | JGI IMG/M metagenome (GOLD analysis project Ga0070701, IMG submission 65451) | Corn, switchgrass and miscanthus rhizosphere microbial communities from Kellogg Biological Station, Michigan, USA - KBS K5-10-2 metaG | ecosystem: Host-associated > Plants > Roots >... | reverse complement strand
ATCCGAGCGTCTCCGCGACGTCGATGCAAGTCACGTCGCCGATGCAAATGGCCGCGTCAGGACGGAAGATCGTCGTCGCCGACCGGTATTCACTCCGGATCTACGGACCGGACACAGCGGCACCCGCCCCGCCGCCAATTCCAAAACGACGCGCTGCCGCGGCCCGCTAACCCGTTTGGGTGCAGGGAATTCATCGCACGTTTTCGAATTTGTAAACAACGCGCCGGTCGTTCAGCCGTAGAGTGCCTGTGGCCAGGGAACGACCTAACTCCATGAATCTCCGTCTCGCAAAACTCGTCTCGATCACTCTCCTCATCGCCGGAGTCGCCACGGCTGTCGCCGCGGACGAAAAAGAGCGTCAGTGCAGCGCGCCCGCTCGCGTCTGCGAACAGGAAATCCGCCGCATGCTCACCGGCCGCCGTTACCTCGGCGTCCAGCTGATGGAACTGAATCCCGGACTGCTCGTGAAAGGCATCGTCCCCGACAGCCCGGCCGAGCGCGCCGACTTCAAAGCCGGCGATCGCCTGATGGCTGTCAACGGACACTCGACCACCGACGCCACCATCAAGGATTTCAAACAGCTGCTGAGCGCCGCGCGCAACACCGGCATGCTCTTCGTCATCGTGCAGCGCCGCGGCGCGCTGCGGCAGATCACGGTCCGGCTCGAGCCGTACACCGACGCGCAGGTCGACAAGATCATCGCGCAGCATCTCGCAACGAGCCACGCACAGACGGCGACGACGAATCCCTGACGGAGCCCGGACCATGATCGGGCGTCTACTCGTGAAGCTGAAAGCGATGCCCGAAACAGGGCGTCGGAAAGATCACGCGTCGATCCTGCTTCCGTTCTTCATCATCGCCATCGGCCTCGGCGTTCTCGCCTATCGCTCGTATCACCTGTCGGTGCGCATGGAGCGCTCCGTCGACACGCTCGCGAAGCAATACTCCGCGTACGCCGCCGACATCACCGCGCGCCACGTCGACGCCGCCGTGCGCGGCGAGTTCATTCGCGCCTCGGAATCGTGGCAGCAGATCGAGCGCCGCGTTGCCGTTCCCGGCTTCAGCGCGCTCGAAGGATGGACGAACGCCAACGACTGGATCGTCTCCGCGATCTACATACCTGATTACGATCCGTCGAGCTCCGTCTTCATCAGCGAAAAGACCGAGCCCGATCGCAATGCCGCGCGGCTGACGCGCGAGTTCTACACGTCGAGCGGCACCATTCGTTACACGTACGATCCGGAGCGACTGCTCTCGCGCGTTCGCGCAACCGTGCACGAACAGCCGCTCGCGATCGGCGGCGACCTGCGCGCCGTCGTTTCACTCGTCGCGGGAGTGCGCGGCACGGGACTCGTGCGCGCCAAAGACGGCTTCGCGTTCATCGCTCCGCTCGCCGCGCCGCTCAACACATACGGCGTTCGCGCATTCGTGCCGGTCGCGTACGGCGGCGCGTGGGAAAGCCATCGCGTCATCAGCGTCTCGCTCAGCTTCGTCGCGCTCGCGCTGACGATCCTCGGCGGCTACCTCGCGCTGCGCGGCATGCGCAAGGAAGCGGAAACGATGAAGCTGCGCGGCGCGCTCATCGCGAACGTCTCGCATGAGCTGCGCACGCCGCTATCGATGATCCGCCTCGGCGCGGAAACGCTCAAACGTTCTTCGAAGCTCACCGAGAAACAGCGAACGGAAATCGAAGAATCGATCCTGCGCGAAGTGCTCCATCTCTCGCACATGGTCGAGAACGTGCTCGACGTCGCGCGCATCCAGCACACCAGCGCGAAGGCGCTCGCGTTCACGCCGGTCCTGCCGCGCGAGCTCGTCACGACGCTCATCTCGACTTACGAATCGTGGATCCGCAATAAAGGCTTCACCGTCACGCTCAACATCGAAGAGACCATCGAAGAGCAGCTGTGGGATCGCGAAGCCGTTTCGCGCGCGCTGCTGAATCTCGTCGACAACGCCATCAAATACTCCGGCGATGACAAAGCGATCGACGTGACGCTGCGCCAGGATGCAGAGCACGTGATCATGGAAGTGCGCGATCACGGCATCGGCATCGCACAGAACGATCTCTCGCGAATCTTCGATCCGTACTTCCGCGCCACGTTCTCCGATACACAAACGCGCCGCGGCGCCGGCCTGGGCCTCACGCTCGTGCAGCAGATCGTCGCATCGCACGGTGGACGAATCGAAGTCGAGTCCGAGCTCGGCCAGGGATCGACCTTCCGGCTCCTGTTTCCACGGCACACATCCACCGAATCGCGCCATGTTTCCGGGCTCGTTCACGCGCCCGAACCGTTCTGAATTCGAAACTCCAGGCATGTATCGTCCGTATCAGTCGCAAACCTGAAAACGAAGGAATGACGTCATGACAAAGATTCTCATCGTCGAAGACGAAGCGGGACTGCGCCAGGGGCTCGAGATCAACCTCCGCCTCGAAAACTACGAAACGGCGCAGGCGGCCGACGGCGAGGAGGCCATCCGCCTCTTCCATTCCGAGCGCCCCGACCTCGTGCTGCTCGATCTGATGCTGCCGAAGAAGAGCGGATTCGAAGTGCTCGATCACATCCGCAAGCTGTCGAAAGTTCCCGTCATTCTGCTCACCGCGCGCGGTCAGGAAACCGACAAGGTGCGCGGCCTGCGCGGCGGCGCTGACGATTACGTCACGAAGCCGTTCGGTCTGCAGGAGCTCTTCGCGCGAATCGACGCCGTCATGCGCCGCACCGACGTCGCGTCTTCCGCGAAGACGGTCTGCGAAGACGCTCTCATCAAGCTCGATCCGTCGACGCGCGAAGCAAGCGCGCGCAATCAGAAGCTCAAGCTGTCGCCGAAAGAGTTCGATCTGCTGATGTATCTCTTCAAGAATCGCGAGCGCGTCGTGCCGCGCGACGAGCTGCTTTCGCGCGTCTGGAACTATCGCGTCGATCTGAATCTGAACAGCCGCACCGTCGACACGCACGTCACGCGGCTTCGCCGCAAGCTCCAGAAGGCGGTCGGCACCGACGCCGCCGTGATCGTCGCCGTTGCCAAAATCGGTTACCGCTACCTCGGCGAGGTCCCCGTTCCGGCGTAAGCTGTTCCCCTTTGGAGGAACGATGAAGCACGGAAAGATCTACAACAACATCACCGAGACGATCGGCAACACGCCGATGATTCGTCTCAACCGGATCGTCCCCGAAGGTGCGGCCGAAGTCGTGGTGAAGCTGGAGTCATTCAATCCGTTGTCGTCCGTCAAAGATCGCATCGCGATCTCGATGGTGGAAGACGCCGAGCGCCGCGGCGAGATCAAGCCGGGCGACACGATCGTCGAAGCGACGAGCGGCAACACCGGCATCGGCCTCGCGTTCGTCGCCGCCGCGAAAGGCTACAAGTGCACGATCGTGCTGCCCGACACCATGTCGGTCGAGCGTCGCAAACTGCTCGAAGCGCTCGGCGCAAAACTGATTCTCACGCCCGGACCGAAAGGCATCAACGAAGCGTTCCGCGTCGCTAACGAGTACGCCGCTGCAACGCCCGGCGCCTGGCTCTCGAAGCAGTTCGACAATCCCGCGAACCTCGAGATCCATCGCAAAACGACCGCGCAGGAAATCCTCAACGACACCGACGGGAAAGTCGACGCAGTCGTCGCGGGCGTCGGCACGGGCGGCACCGTCACCGGCGTCGGTCAGGTGCTGAAAGAGAAGATCCCGAACATCATCATGATGGCGGTCGAGCCGGTCGAGTCGCAGGTGCTCAAAGGCGGCGAGCACAAGCCGCACAAGCTGCAGGGAATCGGCGCCGGTCTCATCCCGCCGATCTACGACGCGAAAGTCGTCGATCGCATTTACGACGCGACGTTCGAGGAGTCAGTAGCAACCTCGCGGCGGCTCGCGAAAGAAGAAGGGATCTTCGTCGGCATCTCGTCCGGCGCGATCTGCTCCGCCGCGATGAATCTCGCGAAAGAGCTCGGACCCGGAAAGCGCGTCGTGGCGATTCTGCCGAGCACGGGCGAGCGTTACCTTTCGACGGCGCTCTTCGAGTACACCGACCTCGTGAATCAGCCGGCGACGCTGCCGCCTCCGCCCGCGCAGCCGGCACCGAACACCCCGTAAACATGCGCCGTTTCGCCCTGCTCCTCGCCGCCGTTTGCATCGCCGCGCCGCTTGCCGCGGCCGAGCTCGTGCCCGGCCACGTTGAGATCACGCCCGAAACGGTCCTCGCGGAGATGAACGCGTATCGCGCGCAGTTCAGCCTTCCGCCGCTGCAGATGGACGCGCGGCTGCAGCAGGCCGCCGACGATCGGATGCGCGACATGGAAGAGCTGGCGTACTGGAGCCACGAATCGCCGGACGGCCGCTCGCCGTTCATGTGGCTGCGGATGCGCAACTATCCGTATCAGTTCGCCGGCGAGAATCTCGCGACGGGATTCGAAACGTGCGAAGTGCTCGTGTCATCGTGGATGGAGTCGAAGGGACACCGCGACAACATCCTGTCCGCGTCGTACACCGAGTGCGGCATCGCGATCATCGACGGCTCGACGACGCGCCGGTCGGTTGGGAAATCGATCGTGGTGCTGTTCGGGAAGCCGCGGTAGTAGCGCAAACGCCGAACGCGTTCTGATCCGCCGCGAAGCCGTTCGCCGACGCTTTGCGCGTCAGGCCGCGGCGCCTCGCCGCTAAACCACCTTCATCTTCGGATCGACATCCCGCTGCCACGCCAGCATTCCGCCGATCAGGTTCTTCACGTTCGCGAATCCCTGCTGCTGCAGGAACTGCTGCACGCGCGCGCTGCGTGAGCCCATCCGGCAGTAGACGATCACTTCCGCATCGCGCGGCAGTTCGGCGACACGCGCCGGCACCTGCTGCATCGGAATGTGCACCGCGTTTTCGAGATGGCCGGCGTTCCATTCGTGCGGCTCGCGCACGTCGAGCAGCGTGACCTGTTCGCCGCGGCTGATTCGCTCGGCGAGTTGTTTGACGTTGATGTCCATCGGATTGCAGAACCCTTCGTAGTCGATGAGATGTGTGACGGCTTCGTGCGGCTGCTTCGCCATGCGCACTTCGCGGAAGCGGAGCGCGAGGGCGTCGAAGAGTAGCAGACGCCCGATCAGCGGCTCGCCGATGCCCGCGATCAGCTTGATCGCTTCGTTCGCCTGCAGCGAGCCGATGATTCCCGGCAGCACGCCGAGCACTCCCGCTTCCGCGCAATTCGGGACGAGCGCGGGCGGCGGCGGAGTCGGATAGAGGCAGCGATAGCACGGCCCGCGCGTGTCGTCGAACACCGACACCTGCCCTTCGAAGCGGAAGATCGAGCCGTACACGTTCGGCTTGCCGAGGATCGTGCAGGCGTCGCTGACGAGATAGCGCGTCGGAAAGTTGTCGGTGCCGTCGACGATCACGTCGTACTTCGCGAGCAGCTCCAGCGCGTTGTCGGACATCAGCGCGAAGTTGTGCGTCTCGATGGCGATGTCACCGTTGATGTCGAGCAGCCGTTCGCGCGCTGCTTCGAGCTTCGGCCGGCCGATGTCCGACGAACCGTAAAGAAGTTGACGATGCAGATTGCTCGCGTCGACGACGTCGAAGTCGACGAGCCCGATGCGTCCCACGCCCGCCGCCGCGAGGTACATCGCAGCGGGACTGCCGAGACCGCCCGCGCCGATGACGAGCACGGAGCCGCGCTTGAGTCGAAGCTGACCTTCTTCGCCGAGCTCGGGGAGGATGAGATGGCGCGCGTAGCGCGCGCGTTCGGATTCGGAGAGCATCACGGAAGCAGTCGCGAGACGAGCTCCTGAATCTTCTTTCCGTCGGCGACGCCTTTGTATTTCGACGTCGCTTCCTTCATCACTTTGCCGAGGTCTTTTTTCGACTGCGCGCCCGTGGCGGCGATGATCTCGCGCAGACCGGACTCGAGCTGTTCGTCGGAAAGCTCCGGCGGCAGATACGTCTTCAGGATCTCGATCTCCGCCGCTTCTTTCGCGGCGAGCTCGGGACGATTGGCGTTCGTGTATTGCTCGATCGAGTCGAGACGCTGCTTGACCGCTTTGCGAATGATCGACATCGCCTCTTCATCGGACAGCGGATGCTTGAGGTTGATCTCTTCGTTCTTGAGCGCGGACTGCAGCATGCGCAGGGTCGACGTGCGATCGGCGGTGCGCGCCTTCATCGACTCGGTCATATCGGCGCGGACTTTCTCGGCGAGTGTGGACATGCGCGAAGTTTATACTCGCCCCGTGTTCGACCTTCCCTCTCTTCTCCGCGAATCCGGCGCGCTGCTCACGGGCCACTTCCGTCTTTCGTCCGGCCTGCACAGCCCGAATTACGTGCAGTGCGCGCTGCTCCTCGAAGAGCCGCGCAACGCGAAGGCGATCGGCGAACAACTCGCGGCGCGCGTGAAAGCATTCGGCGTCACGCGCGTCGTCGCGCCCGCGCTTGGCGGCGTCGTGATCGGCTACACGGTCGCGCAGGCGCTCGATCTTCCATCCATCTTCACCGAGCGAAAAGACGGCGCGATGACGCTGCGTCGCGGCTTCCGCATTCGCGACGGCGAATCGGTCGTCATCGTTGAAGACGTCGTCACGACCGGCAAGTCGACGCGCGAAACCGCGGCGGTCGTCGAGCAGCACGGCGGACGCGTCGCCGCCTTCGCATCGATCCTCAATCGCAGCGGAAAAGAGAATCCGTTCGACGCGCCGTATGCGTCGCTGCTCGCGCTCGCACTCGATACTTACGAAGAATCCAACTGCCCGCTGTGCGGCGACGGCGTTCCGCTCGACGCGCCCGGCTCACGTTTCTCCAAATGACCACAAAGATCATCACCCTCGGCGGCGAATCGTTCGAAGCCGACAGCAGCGCGGTCGAAGTCGTCGCCATTCGCGGCAGCGAAGCCGAGCTCCGCGTCGACGGCCGCACGTACTTCGTTCCGTTCGTCATTCAGGGCTCGCAGATCAGCTTCGCGTTTGACGGTGAGATCTGGTCCGCGGAAGTCACCGACAAAGGCGCGCGGTCGCGAAAGCGCAGCGCCGATCATTCGATGAGCGCACCGATGCCGGGCGTCGTGCTGAAAATTTTGGCCGCAGCCGGAGATGTTGTGACGAAAGGCGCGCCGCTGCTGATCCTCGAAGCGATGAAGATGGAGCACCAGATCACGGCGCCGCGCGACGGCACGATCGCATCCATCAACTGCAAAGAGGGAGAGCTGGTGCAGCCCGGCGTCGACCTCGTGACCCTGACATGAAAATCACCGTTGAATCCGTGAAGGTCGTCGAAGTCGGTCCGCGCGACGGCCTGCAGAACGAGAAAGTCACCATCCCGACGCAGGCGAAGGTCGACTACATCACCGCCCTCAGCGACTCCGGTTTGCGCGTCATCGAAGCGGGCGCGTTCGTCAGCCCGAAATGGGTGCCGCAGATGGCGGACAGCGCGCAGGTTTATCGCGACATTCCGAAAGATCCCGGCGTCGAATATCCGGTGCTCGTCCCGAACGCGAAAGGACTCGAGCGCGCGATCGAAGCGGGCGTGAAATCGATCGCGATTTTCACCGCGGCATCGGAGTCGTTCAACAAGCGCAACATCAATATGTCGATCGACGAATCGTTCGAAAACTTCGCGGACGTCGTGCCGCGCGCGCTTGCCGAGGGGATGCGGGTGCGCGGGTATGTGTCGACGGCGTTCGGCTGTCCGTACGAAGGCGACGTCGCGCCGGAGAAAGTGCTCGAAGTCGTCGCCCGCCTGCTCGACCTCGGCTGCTACGAAGTCTCCGTCGGCGACACGATCGGCGTCGGCACGCCGATGCAGGTTCAGGGCGTGATCGGCATGCTGCTGCAGGTCGTTCCGCCGAAGCGGCTGGCGATGCATTTTCACGACACGCGCGGAGTCGCGCTCGCGAACACGCTCGCCGCGCTGGAGATGGGAATCACGACCTTCGATTCGTCCGCCGGCGGTTTGGGCGGCTGTCCGTATGCGCCCGGCGCGTCGGGCAACATGGCGACCGAGGATTTGATTTACCTGCTGGATGGAATGGGAATCGAGAGCGGCGTCGATCTGAAGCGACTCGTCGATGCGTCATCGATCATCGCGCCATATCTCGATCATCCGCTGCCCGGAAAATATCTGCAGGCGTGCACGCGCCGCGCGATGCCGGTGGCGACGCAGAGCGCGACGGTACAATGACCGTAACGTGAGCGAGCCGCGGCACGCAGCGAGCGGGTGGAAGGACGGCTGGTACGTCGTTCCTTACGACGTTCTCTTCCGCGACCTCGACGCTTTCGGCCACGTAAACAACGCCGTCTTCCTCACCTTCTTCGAATGGGCGCGCACGCGGCTCTGGTTCGAAATCACCGGCGGCGTCAAACCGGGCGACATCTCGTTCATCGTCGCGCGCGCGGAGTGCGATTTCCGCGCGCAGATCGAGATGGAGCCGATCGACATCCTCGTCCGCATTTCCGAGATGCGCTCGACCTCTTTCGATTTCGTGTACGAGATTCGCAAAACGAACGGCGGCGAGCTGGCCGCGACCGGCAGAGTCGTCGTCGTGCTGTACGACTGGAAAACAAAGTCAAAAGTCCTCATCAGCGAGGATTTGCGGAAGAGAGTCGGCGAGTTTCAGGGAGGGTGAGATGGCGATGCACTCCGCACGTGTTCTGACGCATCCCGCGCTCGCACGCGAGCGCTTCCGGCAGCTCGCGCAGCTTCCCGATCCGCTGCTCGATCTCGTCGAGGCATCGCTCGTCATCGCGCAGGAAGATCATCCCGGTCTCGACATCAATCACTACCTCGGTCAGGTCGACGACTGGACCGGCGCCGTCATCGAACGCGTCGAAGGCTCGCGCGACATCGAGCGGATCGTCGGCGCAGTCAATCGCATCCTCTTCGAAGAGGAAGGCTTTCACGGCGAGGACGAGGATTACTACGACCCGCGCAGCGCGCTGCTCAACGAGACGCTCGATCGTCACGCGGGACTGCCGATCACGCTTTCGATTCTCTACATCGAGATCTCGCGCCGCATCGGGATGGATGTCTGCGGCGTCGCGCTGCCCGGCCGTTTTCTGGTGAAGTTCAGCGGCGACTTCGGCGAGATCGTCGTCGATCCGTTCGACGGCGGCCGCGTGCTCTCGACGCTCGAGCTGCAGAAACTGCTCGACTCGATTTACGGCGGCGGCGTGCGGCTGCGCGAACATCACCTCCGCTCGTTCTCACGCCGCGAGATTCTCGCGCGCGAGCTCGCGCAGCTGAAGGCGGCGTATCTCGCGCGTCACGACATCGAGCGCGCCGCGGCGTCGATCGACCGCCTGCTCATCCTCGACGATCGCGACACATCCGAGCTCCGCGACCGCGCCGCGCTGGCCATGCAGCTCCACGCGTACAACGAAGCGATCGGTTGTCTGGAGCGCTACCTGTCGCTCGTTCCGCACGCCGGCGATTCGCGCCGCGTGCGCGAGCAGATTCTCTATCTGCGCTCGTGGCTCGACGCCAATTAGGTCTCTCGCGCGTGGTATAACTTCAGTCTCTCAAGTCACTGCGAGACGGAGCTTTGTCCCTTGATCACCGGGTTCAACACCGACATCAGGCACAACGAGAAGGTGTACCACATCCAGACCGAGGATAAAGGTCTGCAGAATCCGTACATCGAGTCGCTCGTCTACGTCGGCGGCGAGATCCTGGCGTCGAAGAAAACGTCTTACGCCGAGCAGGCGAAGGTCGGAATCGACGAGAAGTGGATCGGCGGGCTGATGGAACAACAGCACCGCACGATGATCGCCGCGATCAAGCGCGGACGCTTCGACGCTCCCGCCGACGCAACCAAAACCGCGCAGCCGCGTCCGACGATGGCGGGCGGCGAGATGATTCCGCCGACGACCGCCGCCGGTGTTGCCATCGCTCCCGCCGAGGAGAAGACGCTCGATCAGGTGATCATCGATTACCTCGCGTCCGAGGCGGAGAGCGAGCATCTCGAGCTCTCGCTGCTGAATGCGGTGGAGTTCTACAGCGGCTCGCCCGTCGAGCTACGCGTCGCGACGAAGAAGAGCCTTTCGCAGAATCCGATTGCCGCCGCCGCGATTGAAGTGAAGGTGATCTCGACGATCGAGCCGCCGCGCGTGATCTTCAAAGGGAAGACGGCCGCGGACGGAACGGTCACGGTGCGCTGCACGATCCCGGCGTTTCGCGAGGGCACCGCGGCCGTGATCATCTCGGCGCAGAGCGGGATCGGGAATGATGAAGTGAAGCAGCTCGTGAAGCGGAAAAAGTAGCCGGCGCCGCCGCGGCACCACAGCTGCATTACGCCACCTCGCATGTTTCGTTCGCGCTTTTGGAATGCCGTCGGCCTGTTCGTTGGCGCCGCGGTCCTGATGTATCTCCTCGTCAGCCTTTTCCTCCCGTCGTCGCGATGGCTGATCTTCGGCGTCGACAAAACGACGGGACAGGTTCGCCTCGTCCAGCAGCGCATCACCTTCCTGCCGCCGCATCAGTTCTACCGGCTCACCTTCGAGAAGCGTGAAGGCTCGGCTCAGCGCGACGGGCTGATTCGCATCGAGTCGCAGGAGAAGGTTCCCGTCACGATGACGTATCGGCTGCGGTTCGCAATCGCGCCGGGCAATCGCATCACCGACGCGCGCCGCCTCGTGAATGACGGCTGGAGCGCGTGGATCCGGACGCGCGTTTCCGAGGCGGTTTCGGCGGTGACGACGAAGGTTCCGATCGAAGAGCTGCTGTCGCCGACGTCGCGTTTCAATCAGCAGCGCGATCCGCTGCGTCGCACGGTTGCGGAACATCTCGCGCACAGCGGACTCACGGTCACCGCATTCGAGATCGCGCGACTCGAAGCCGACAAAGATGCGCTGCTTCGCGCGAAACGCGCCGAGCTGCGGCGCGACGCGCGCAGCGTCGCCGGACGCGTCGCCGTCTTCGCAATCGACGGCGCCGACTGGGAGCTGCTGTCCGAGCTCTCCGACGACGATCGCATCCCGAACATCAAAGCTCTGGTGCACGGCGGCACGACCGCATCCGTGCAGACGATTCAGCCGACCGTTTCGCCGCTGCTCTGGACGACTGCCGCAACCGGCGTTGCACCCGATCGTCACGGCGTCATCGATTTCACCGATCACCAGCGCCACATGCCGGTCGACGCGTTCTCGCGCCGGACGCCGGCGATCTGGGACATCGCGGAGTCATTCAATCGCACGACGGAAGTCGTCAACTGGTGGACCGCGTGGCCGCCGACGACGCGCGAAGGCATCGTGTTCGACACGCCCGGCGATCTGCTCGCGAACGCGATCGTGCCGGCGAAGTACTCGTCGCGCGCATCGCAGGTCACGGTGCCGATCGGGACGATCGGTTACGACCAGACGCGCCGCTTCCTCAACATCACCGCGGCCGAATTCGACAAAGCCGTGCAGAGCGGCGATCCGGCGGATCCGATCAACGTCATGCGTGGCGTGCTCGCGAAAACGTGGACCGATCATCGCGTCGCCATCGACCTTTACAAACAGGCGCCGACGGCGCTGCTGATGATGCAGTACGACGGCACCGACGCCGTCAATCACCTCTTCGCGCCGTTCCATCCGCCATATCGCGAAGACATCAGCGAAGAGGGTTACCGCAAGTACTGGCCGGCGGTCGCGAACTATTACGCGGAGATCGATCGGCTGATCGGCGAGTGGATGTCGGTGCTGCCTCCGGACACGACGGTGATGCTCGTTTCGTCGCACGGCTTCCGCTGGGGAAAATCGCGTCCGCGATCGCTGCCGAATGGCGGCGCGACGCTTTCGGATCATCGCAACCCCGGAGTCTTCGTCGCTTACGGCGCGCATGTCGTTCCGTCGCGCGCCGCACATTCGATGTCGGTTTACGACATCACGCCGACGCTGCTGACGCTGCTCGGTCTGCCGAAATCGCCGGAGATGCCGGGCAACACGATCGTCTGGGCATTCAAAGATGTCGCGCCGATCGAATCGGTGCGCGTCGTCAGCTACGGCGAGTTCGTGAACTTCCGCCCGACGAACGAGAACGTGCGCATCAATGCGCAGGAGTTTCAGCGCGCCGAGCAGTCGATCGGACATCTCAACGATCCCGCGCGCGCGCTGACGCCGGTGCTGGAAGACGACGAGCCGCAGCAGGCGGCGAAATCGATTCCGCCGCAGCAGTGGGCCTCGTACGCGTACTACAACAACCTCGGCGTCGAGCTGCGCAGCAAGGGAAAAATGAAGGAGGCGATCGAAGCGTTTCAGCAGGCCGTCGAGCTGAATCCCGATCGTCCGACGCCGTATCTGAATCTCGCGATGGCGCTGTTCGACCGCGTGCAGTACACGGCGGCCGACGAGACGTTCATGACGGCGGTGCAGAAGGGATTGCCGAATGCGGAGCGGTACTTCATCGACTTCGCGGCGCTCTATCGCCAGCGCGACATGATCTCGCGCGCGATCTCGATTCTGTACAAAGGCAAAGCGACGTTCCCGCAGTCCTGGCAGATCGCCGCAAACCTCGGCT
>Ga0070701_10000613_pt1 | contig 12500 bp, 11 predicted proteins | sample KBSK5102metaG_FD_65451 | JGI IMG/M metagenome (GOLD analysis project Ga0070701, IMG submission 65451) | Corn, switchgrass and miscanthus rhizosphere microbial communities from Kellogg Biological Station, Michigan, USA - KBS K5-10-2 metaG | ecosystem: Host-associated > Plants > Roots >... | reverse complement strand
TCTCCGGCAGACCGCGCCACACCGTCTTTCCGGCGTTGCAGGACGTCTCGTTTCAGGTCGAGCGCGGCGAGACGATCGGCATCATCGGCCAGAACGGCGCCGGCAAAAGCACGCTGCTCAAACTGCTGTGCAACGTGACGAAGCCGAGCAGCGGCACGCTCGAAACGCACGGCACGATCGCGTCGATCCTCGAGCTCGGCACCGGTTTTCATCCCGAGTTCAGCGGCCGCGACAACGCCGCACTCAACGCCGCAATCCTCGGCCTCTCATCGAGCGAGATCAAAAAGAAACTGCCGTCGATCCTCGAGTTCTCGGAGCTCGGCACGTTCCTCGATCGCCCCGTGAAAACGTATTCGTCGGGCATGTACATGCGCCTCGCGTTTTCCGTCGCGGTCAACGTCGATCCCGACATCCTCATCATCGATGAAGCGCTCGCCGTCGGCGACGGTCACTTTCAGAAAAAGTGCATCGACAAGATTCGCGAGTTCAAGGAGAACCGGAAGACGATTCTCTTCTGCTCGCACGCGCTCTATCTGATCTCGTCGATTTGCCGCCGCGCGCTGTGGCTCGACCACGGAACGGTGATGCGCTGTGGTCCTTCGCTCGACGTCGTGCACGAGTACGAAACGTTTCTCCTGCAGCGCGATCGCGAACATCCCGCGAGCGAAGGCGAGCCGCAACCGGAGCGCGTCGCAACGCCCGCGCGTTTCACGGAGCTCACCGTCTGCGATCGCAGCGGCCGTCCGCGCGATCGCTTCGAGCGCGGCGAAGACATTCACGTGAAGATCCGCATTCAGGCGGAGGATGCGAATCAGCCGCTGCATCTCATCGTCGGCGTGCATCGCTCCGCGGATGACCTGCAATGCTTCGCCGTCGGCACGCACGCCGATGACGTTCCGCCGCTGTCCGGCCGCAACGATTACGAGCTCGTCGTGCAGCTTCGCGAGGTTCCGCTGCTGCGCGGCGACTACACGATCATCGCGTTCGTCGGCGATGAAAACGCGCTGACCGTGTTCGACCGCCGCGATCTCCGGCCTGCGTTCTCGATGACCGGCGATCGTTACGAAATCGGCCTGCTCGCCGTGAAGCATCGCTGGCAGCTCGAGCCGATCGAAGCGGTCGCCGCCGATCGGACATGAGCAGTTCGCTGCTCGTCGTCAACTACCGTTCGGCGGAGCTGGCGCGCGAGGCCATTCGCACCGCGCGCGCCGCGTCGAGCGAGCCGCTGCAGGTCGTAGTCGTCGACAACAGCGTCGATCCGGATGAAGCGAATGCGCTGCGCGACGTCGCCGATGCGCTGATCGTGAGCGAAGCGAACGTCGGTTACGCGGCGGCGATCAATCGCGGACGTCGCGCGTGCGACGGCGAGCTCCTCATCATCACCAATCCCGACGTGCTCTTCAGCGAATCGGCGATCGATCGCCTCGCGCAAACGAACGCAGATGTTGCCGGTCCCGCGTTGTTCTGGGACGACGCGCACGAATGGTTGCTGCCACCGGCCGACGCGCACGACACGGCGGATCTCCTCGATCACGCAATCGCGACGCGTTCGCGTGCGAGACAACGGCGCCGCGATCTCCGCCGCACACGCGAACGCATCGCATTTCTCTCGCTGACGAAGCCGACTCCGGTTCGCTCGATCTCCGGCGCGGTGATGGCAATTCGCGCGGCGACATTCGATCGCGTGCGCGGATTCGACGAACGGTTCCGCCTGTACTTCGAAGAGACCGATTTCCTGCGCCGCGTGAATGGCGACATCGTCTACGTTCCGAACGCGCGTTGCCGCCACCTCTACAACCAAAGTGCTGGACGCTCGCCCGAAGCCGCCGCGCTATACGCGCAATCGGAATTGCTCTTTCTGCGCAAGTGGAGCGGCTCGCTGATGACGCGCCTGATCAAAGGAATCGAGCGGCCGCCGCGCATTGATGAACTGCCGTTCGTCGATGGCCCGATTGCAGTCGACATCGATGACGCGATCATCGAAGCATCACCGCACCCACAGTTTGAAACCGCTGCGCTGCGAGCGGCGAATCGCGGCTTCATCGATCTCCCGAAAGATGTGCTCGCCGCGTGGCGCGGCGGACCGCTTTACCTTCGCGTCGTCGACCGCCGCTCCGGCGCCGTACTTGCCGCGTATCAGCGGTTTAGAATGACGTCATGACGGCGACCAGCGTCTCGGTCATCGTGCCGCTCGACGGCCAGTGTCCCGAGCTGCCGGACACGCTCGAAGCCATCGAGCGATACCTGCAGTCGACCGGCTTCGCTTTCGACATCCGCGTCGTCGATTCCCGCGACGGAAACGGTTACGGCGCGATGATTCGCCGCGGCGCACTCGACGCAAAAGGCAGCGTCGTCATCATCGTCGATCCCGATCTGCCGTATCCCGCAGGTGCGATCGGAAACGCCGTCGCGATGATCGAGTCCGGCGCGACCGACGTCGTCTTCGGCATTCGCGAAGGACATCGCGACGAACGCCGCCACTTTCTCATTCGCTGGTTCCTCGTCCCCGAATTGCCCGACCCGTGCGTGCGGCTGAAAGCATTCTCGTCCGACGCCGTGAAGTTGATTTTCAGCGAAGCGAAACAGGACGGCGGCGCGATCGATCTCGAGCTCGCATATCTCGCGAACAAGTACGGCTTCCGGATCGAGCCGGTCATGCTCGCGCCCGTGCGCGCGCCGCGCGCGAAAACGTTCGGCGCGATCGGCGGCCTGATCTCCGTCACCTCGATTCGTCTCACCGATCGCAACAACGGCTATCGCGCGGCGCGTCGTTGTCCTGTTTGTTTTTCGTCCGAGGTTTGGAGTTGCGCGCAAATCGACGGGAACATCGTGCGGTCGTGCAGTCGCTGTAAGTGCCGTTATCTCAATCAGTTCGCCGATCTCGACGACACGCATCCGGTCCGCCGCGTCCTGCGCGCGCATCCGCCGGCGGCCGACGTTGAGAACGATCCGCCATCCGACAGCGCGCGCGAAAAGAACAGCCGGCGTCGACTCGCACTTCTGCGCCGGCAACTCGGCTCGCGCGCGCGCGTGCTCGAAATCGGCGTGCGCGACGGCAGCTTCGGTCTCGCCACCGCGCGCGAGTTCGAGTACGTCGGCATCGATGCGTCGTCGCCGGTCGCACGCGCCGCGCGCGCGAAAGGGCTCGACGTCTACTGCGCGACGCTGCCGAATTTCGTGAACACGGGACCGGCATTCGACGCGGTCACGATCGATCACGTATTCGAGAACATGGCCGATCCGCACGATTCACTCGCGCGCATCAAAGACCTGCTGAAACCGGGCGGCACGCTCTTCCTGACGACGTTCGATACCGAGGCGCTTTTGTATTTGCTGAGCGAACGGAAGCGTGTCGCGCAGTACTTCCGCACGCATCTGATTCTCTACTCGCGATCGGCGCTCATCGAGTTGCTCGAGCGCTCCGGTTTCGAGATCGACAGCGTCGGTCCGGAGTTCCAGTATCGCGACCAGAAGTTCCTCCGCCACGTTCTCGGCGCCCGCTCCGCGCTCCTCGGCCATCTCGCATCCGCCGTCATGCGCGTGCTGCCCGATCCGCTGATCGTCGGCTCGGGCTCGATCCGCATCGTCGCGAAGCGCCGCGCCGGCGCGCCGACGAACATTCGCGCCATTCGCTCCGTCGAACCGACGCATGCTCGTTGAAACGCGGCCGTATCGCTCCGGCGACGAAACAGCGATTCTCGAGCTCTTCGCGAAATCGTTTCCGCACGCGCCGCGCACGCTCGCGCAGTTCAACTGGAAGTTCCGCAGCAATCCTGCCGGCAACGAGCGCATCAGTCTGACGTTCGAAGGTCAGCGACTCGTCGCGCATTACGCCGGCTATCCGGTTCTCTTCGACGATCACGGCCGCGACGTCATCGGCCAGCAGATCGGCGACACGATGACTGATCCGTCGATCCGCCATATCGGTCGCGGACCAAGCTCCATCCTCGGCCGCACCGCTTTGCATTTTTACGAACGCTTCTGCGAACGCGAGGTCGCATTCAACTACGGCTTCAACGTCGCGAACATTCAGAAGTTCTCGCTGCGATTTCTGCGCAGCGATCGCGTCGAGCCGGTGACGTATCGCGTTCGCGACGCGCGCACGATTCGACCGATCTCACGCGCCGAGCGAATGCTGCGCGGTTACCGATTGCGCATTCTCACGCACGCGACGCCGGAGCTCGACGAGCTCTACGAACGCGCGCGCGGCGACTACGGTTTTCTCGCGCGCCGCGATGCGCGCTACGTCAGCTGGCGCTATCTCGAATGTCCGGATCCCTCGTACCTCGTCGTGACAATTCGCCGCTGGCGGCGACTCGTCGGCTGGCTCGTGCTGCGCGTTCGCGAGAATCGGCTGACGATCGGCGACGCGCTTTTCGAACGCGAACATCGCAACGCATTCGCAATCGCGCTGCGTCACATCGTGCCGCGATATCCCGTCGACGTCGTCGAAGGCTGGTTCCCGCCGCGCCCGCAGTGGTTCGATGAAACGCTCCGCGCGACCGGCTTCGAATCGCGCCCTGAGCCGCAGGATCTGTCGCTGATGTGCGTGCCGTTCACCATGGCGGACGCGACGGAAAGAATGCGCGCCGAGCTGTACTACACGTGGGGCGACAGCGATCTCTTCTGAGAGGCGGCGCGCGATTCGCATCGCGGTCTCAGCCGTGGGCTATTTACAATGACGGACGTGCAGCGGCAGGAATCGGGTTCGGTGAAGCGCGTCGCGGACGTCGATCGAAAGCGCGTGCTCGTCATCGACGACGATCTTCCGCTGCGTGGAATGCTCGCGGCTGCTTTGCGGCAGCACGGTTTTCAGGTCCTGCTCGCCGGCGATGGCGCCGAGGGACATCGGGCGCTGCTGATTCACAAGCCGGACGTCGTGCTGCTCGATCTCGCGATGCCGAACGTCAACGGCTGGGACTTCCTGCAAAAGCTCCAGGAAACCGGCCATCTCGGCAGTTATCCGATCATCGTCGTCTCCGCGCATTTGCGATCCGATCCGCAGGCGGTGTTGCAGATGGGCGTTTCGGCGATTCTCCCGAAGCCGTTCAATCTGCCCGATCTGATCTCGCTGATCGAGCATCTCTCGCCATGACGACCGAGGTTGCGCGCGATCGTGTCGCGGCGCTGTTCGACTCTCGTTTTCTGCAGCACTACACGCGCGGCAAGCTCGCCGGCGATCCTGTTTACGACGCTGTCATCTCGCGCCTGCGCGGCTCGACGCTGCCGCTGCTCGACGTCGGCTGCGGCGCGGGGATCTTCGCGTTCTATCTGCGCGAGTGCGGATTGCAGTTGCCGATCGCAGGCATCGATCACGACGTGCAGAAAATCGCGGCGGCGAACAGCGTCGCGTCGCGTTACGCGAACGTGAGCTTTCGCGCCGGCGATGCACGCGAACCGCTCGAGCATCGCGGCAGCGTCGTCATGCTCGACCTGCTGCATTACTTCGATGACCCGACGCAGGCGCGCATTCTCGAAAACGCCGCGGCGTGCATCGCGCCCGGCGGCGTGCTGATCGTGCGCGACGCCATTCGCGACGGCTCGTGGCGTTACCGCGCCACGTACGCCCAGGAAATGTTCGCGCGTTCGGTGCGCTGGCTGAAAGCGGAGCGGCTGAACTTTCCCGCGTGGTCGACGCTCGCCGCGTTGCGCGGATTCGAGGAAGAGATCGTCCCGATGTGGGGCCGCACGCCGTTCAACAACTACCTGTTCGTTTTCAGACGTGCGTCGTCCGGAATCACGAACGAGTAGCCGCGCTCCTGCAGCCGGTCGACGGCCGCCGCGATCGTGCGCGCCGACCACTCGCGACCCTGATGCATGACGATGATGCCGCCCGGCTTCGTGTCGCGCAGGATGCGGTGCATGACCTTGTCGAACTCGTCGCGCACCGCGTCGAATGAACGGACGCTCCAGCCGATGAGCCGCAGTCCGCGCCGCGCGAGCGCCGGATGCACGCCGGGGTTCTTCATCCCGACCGGAGCGCGAAACCAGCGCTGACGTTCCGGCAGAATCGCGGCGAGTGACTTCGCGCAGCCGTCAATCTCCGTCGCAAGCGATGCGGGCGGCAGAATCCACCATTTGCCGGCCGGATGCGTGTCGCTGTGATTCGCGACGGAGTGTCCGCGCGCCACGATCTCGCGCACGAGATTTTCGTGCTCGCGCACGAGCGTGCCTTTCACGAAAAACGTTGCTTTCGCGCCGCGCGCGTCGAGCACGTCGAGAATCGCCGGCGTGTCGTCGGTCGGGCCGTCATCGATCGTCAGCCACACTTCATTCGCGTTCGTCTCGAAGCCGGTGATCACCGGACCGAACCACTGCACGTTCGGCCGGATCGTCGGATAGAGAATCAGCGCGTGCGAGACCGCGAGAATCGCAACTCCGGCGAGCGGCGCGTGCGGCCAGAGCAGAAGCAGGATGATCGGCGCGAAGATGGCGAAGCCGGTGATCAGGCGACGCATCGACGCTCCATCGCCGCCGCGGTTCCGCGCAGCATCCACATCACCACCGCGGCGAGCGCGTTCAGCGCGACGATGCCGAGGAAGATCCAGGCGATGACGGCTACGGGTGAGTCGGTGGTTGCGAACCACGAAGATGCGATGAGATACATCGCCATCGTCGAGACGCCGTTGAGCTTTCGATTCTCGACCGCGCCGAAACGATTCGCGATCACACCGATCACGAAACACGGCACGTGAATCAGGAAGCCGGCGATCCACGGAATCACGATCCACGTGAATTTCGGTGTGACGGCCAGCAGGTACGCGGTGCCGGTGACGTAAAGCCAGATCGCGATCGCGTAGTTCTCGAGCGTGCTCTGATCGCGTTCGATCGCGTAGATCTTCTTCAGCGAGCTTTCGCGATGCGTCGTTCGCTTCATCGCGATCATCGCGACGAGTTTCGTCAGCGCGAAGTGATGCCGCGACGGCAGCCAGCGCGCTTCATCGCGATCGCGTACGACCTTCACGCCGCCTCCTCTGAATACGGCTCGAACGTGAACCACTGAAACCACCACTCGCCGATGACCGACTCCAGCTGCTCGGTCCATTGCGCGACGGCGATGCCGATGTCTTCATCGCGATTGCGTCCGCGCCGCACGACTTCGATCGGCGGACGCGCGACGAGTCGATAACGACGCCGGCCGCGGCGTACGACGAACACCGGATAGATCGGTACGCGTGCGGTCATCGCCAGTGCGAACGGTCCCGCCGGCAACAGCATCGGACGGCCGAACAGCGTCGTCGCGTATGGCGAGATGCCGGTCGTGACGCGGTCGCCCTGAATGGCGACGACTTCACCGTTGCGCACCGACGTGAGCAGATCGAGCGCGAGCTCGCCGGCGCTCGTGTTGAACGCGATGCGGTAACGCTCGGCGTCGCGTTCATGCAGCGACTTTTCGTACGCGCGCGTGTCGGGATCGACTTCCGGCGCGCGCACCATGATGATCTTTCGTTCAGACGTTTCGGAGAAGAGCTGCGCGCCGAGATCGTACGAGCCCATGTGCGCCGTGAGGATGATCGCTCCGCCTTCGCGATGCTCCATGTGCTCGAAGTTCTCGAAGCCGTCGAACTCCCAGTCCGGCAGCACCTGCAGCTCGCGATAGCGCGCGTTGTCGGTGATTGTCCACGCGTAGTTCCAGAAGACGCGATACGTCCGGAAGAAGTTTGTGAGCGCCCATGAGCCGGCTTTGATCGAGGTCAGATTCACCATCACGCCGCGGCGTCCCGGTCCCCACAGCAGGAAAAACGACGCCCACCACGCGATGACGATCGGTTCCAGCCACGCCGGTATGTTCAGCACTGCCCAACGCAGCAGCTGCCGCCAGAACACTCCCTTGACCAAAAAACGCTGCCACCAGGCACGGCGCGTCACGTGCGGATGATATCGCCCAGTTCTCGCTCCGCCGAAGGGACGGCGGCGCGGAGGATGCGAAACAGCGGATTGCGCAGGAGCTCGTCATCGCCGGGATACGTCGCGACGTAGTTGAGCGGGAAGCGCTCGAACACTTCGCGATCACTCCGTTTGCGGCGTTTCTGCACGGCGGCGCGCTTGGCGGCAATGCGGTCGGAGTTCTTCACGATCCAGTCGAATGCGCGGAACTGCATGGCGGTGAGCGGATCGTCGATGGTGGCCAGTCCTTCGCGGCCGGCGATGCGGCGGCGGATGCGATGTTTGAGCGAGCGCTGGTGCGGCGGCGGCACGGCGGCGGCGGTGCCGAACGGCGTGCGCGTCAGCTCCGTCGCGTGTGTGTTGCGCGTCGTCGCGTAGTGATGGAGGCGGTGCAGATACGTGAAAAAGATCGAGCCGGAGATTTCGCGCAGCAGATCGTCGCCGTAATTCTTCATCGCGGTCTGCAAGGCATTCCGTTCGAACAGCACGCCGCGCTCGAAATTGCCGAGCCGGTTGGAAGTGGCGCTGGAGTGATGGCGGACGATGGCGTTCGCGGCGAAGACGTGGCGAAAGCCGGTCACCCAGCTGCGCCAGCCAAAGTCGACGTCTTCGAGATACGCGAAGTAGTCGTCGTCGAATCCGCCGAGCTCGAGCAGCGCTACGCGGCGCGAGATCATGTTGCCGCCGCACGCGAAAAAGATGTCCGCGCCATCGCGAGGTTCTTCACGCGAGCCGAGCGGAAAACGAAAGCCGTTCTGAAACGCGTGACCGTCGAACGTCATCATCCCGCCGATGAAGTCAATTAGTTGACCGGTCGTGTCGACGATCTTGCCGCCGGCGGAGATGACGTCCGGCGGCGCGTCGTCGATAGCGCGGACGAGCGCGGGCAGCCACTCCGGTTCGGGAATCGCGTCGTTGTTGAGGAAGATGACGTTTCGTGCGACGGAGCGAACGAGTCCCGCCGCGATCCCGCCGGTGAAGCCGCGATTCTCCGGGAGCGGCACGAAGCGGACGGTTGGGAAGCGCGTCGTGATCGCTGCGATTGAGCCGTCAGTCGAGCCGTTGTCGACGACCGTGACGATTGCGCCTTCGACGGAAGGCACCTGCGGCATCAGCGCGTCGAGACAGGCGACGGTCTCTTCGCGGTTGTTCCAGTTGACGATGATGACGTCGACGGGCGGCGCGCTCAGAAGCTGCCTCCGATGCGGCGTTTGATTTTGTCGACGAGCGTCGCCGGACGTTCCGGCACCTGCGGACGCGACGCGAACTCTTCCTTGCCCGCGCCGAAGTGCGGCGCGCGGCAAAACGCGAGGAGCGGCTCAAGCACGCGCGGCCACTGATGTTCGGCGACGAAGCGCTGCGTCGCGTCGAACATCGCCTCATGCCACGCGTCGAGCGCATCGACGACGGCTTTCGCGTAATCGACTGCGCGCTGTCCGCGCACGACCGTTCCAGCGCCGTAGCGCGCGAGCAGTTCGTCCGTTCCCGGCGCGGAGCTCGTCACGATCGGCAGTCCGCCCCAGAGATAGTCGTAGATTCGCGTGCGCATCGAGAGATCGGTTTCCAGAGATTGCGGGAACGTCAGCAGCGCCAGCGCGAAGCGCTCGAAGAACGCGGCGCGCTGATCGTATGCCGCCCACGGCTCGAACCGAATGAACTCCCCGAATCCCGTCGCCTTCACATACTTCATCGCCTCGGCTGTTTTTCCCTGCGGCGTGAGCGACGGATTCGGATGCGTCGTGAACGTCAGCGTGACGTCGCCGATCGTCTTGCGCGCGATGGCGGTCGCGTCAATGGCGACGATCGGGTCGTACCAGTCGTAGATGCCGCCGAACAGCACGTCGTGCGTCACGTTGCGATGCGCATTCGCGCGCGGCGGCTGCACGCCGAACGGTGCGATCGCGATCAGCGATTCCAGCCGGCGATCGTCGTGAAACGAGATCGGATTCAGCCGGCCGACAGCGAGCAGCATGCCGAGCCAGAAGAGCCGCTGCGCATCCGACGCGCAGAGAAAAAAATCGCCGCGCAGCAGCGAATTGACGAGCGTCGCGTGATCGTGCGTGAACACTTCCGCGCCGCGCGACTGGTAGTAGTGCAGGTTCTCGACGATGAAGGGATCGTACAAATCGACGACCGTCGGGATCGGCCGCGCGTGCGCGAAGAGATCGTTCGCGACGTGTCCCTGCACGAACGCGACGTCCGACTTCTCGCTCCACGACGCGATGTTCTGCGGCGTCACGTCGAACGCGCCGCCGTCGCGCGACAGCATCGTCACGGAGTGACCGTCGTCCTGCAGCGCTTTCGCGATCTCGAGGAAGCGGATACCGATCCCGGCGGGCTGCCCGTGCGCGATCGGCTCGGGACAAACGAGAAGCACGCGCGTCACGAACGGCCCTTCATCTTCTCGACCATCGCGTGCAGCTTCCACGTGCGCGAGCCGTAGATCGTGTCGAGCAGCGTCTGCAGGCGATGAATCTCGTTGTACAGCGCCTTCGTCGCTTCCTGCGATTGCGCGAGATGACGCTCGTGCTGTTCGTTGCCCTCGCGGAGCTTCACCAGTTCGATGGCGCGCTGTTCGAGCTCGTATCGCGCGGCGGTGTACGCGCCGTTGATCGCGTGAAACGAGCTTTCCGCCTGAGTGAGTCGCATGGTCAACTCGTTGACTGTCTGCTGCAGGCGAGCGAGTTCTTCACGCTCGCCACGCTTTTCGCGCTCGAGCCGCGCGACGTCGCTTTCGAGATGCGCACGCACGCCGTTCGTTTCCGCGAGCGCGCTGAACGTCGCGCCTGCGCGGCGCTTCTGCAGCTCGAATGCATTCGCGATCGTGTCGTTGTCGATGAGCGCCGCGTGCTTTCGCCAAACCTGCAGCTTCGCGTCGCGAAAGGCTTTCGTGCCCTCCGGGTTCTCACGCGTGATTGAGCCCGCGTTTTCGAAATGCCGGATCTCGCACGTCACGCGCGGCACGCGTACGAAATCGCCGCGCTGCGACACGCGAATCAGAAAGTCCCAGTCTTCGAAGAGGTCGAACGCGGGGTCGAATCCGCCGGCGTCGAGAAACGTCTCGCGCGCAACGAGCAGCGTCGGCAGCGGCACGAAGTTGTCGAGCAGCAGCAGCTCGCGATCGAAGTCCTGCGCGAACAAACGCAGCCGCGTGTTCGTCTGCACGAAATGCGAGATCGCGTCTGTGTACCACGCGGCTGCAGGCTTTCGCGTCGCATCGGCGAGCGTCGCCAGATGCTCGGGATAGTAGAGATCGTCGTCATCGAGAAACGCGATGAACTTCGACGATGCCGCCCGAACCCCGCTGTTCATCGCCTCGGAACGTCCGCGCGATCGCTCATGCTCGACGAGCTTCACGCCGTCGATGGCCGGCGTCGCTCCGCCATCGTTCACGACAACGATCTCGCACGGATAGCCGCCGGTGCGAATCGACTGCACCGCTTCATCGAGCAACTTCAGCCGATCTTTCGTACGAACGATCACGCTGATCGGCACGACCTCACGCGTCACTTCGATCGTGCGCGCGTCGCCAACGAGTTTCTGCAGCGACGAAAACGGCGTCGTCCGCAGCTCCGGCAACGCAATCACGTAATACGCCTCGGCCGCCCGCACTTCCGGCGGCAGCGTCATCGCGCGATACGCATTCAGACCGCGCGCGAACGATCCGTAATCGCGAATCGAGCTCTGCGACGCATGCGCCGCGATCGCCTGCGACTTCAGTTCCGCGACGTCGCTGATGTCGACGAGCGCGTTCGGCCGGATCGGCTGGCCCACTTCGTAAAAAGCGACGCGTGTCGTCGCCAGCTCCGAGAACAGCGTCTCCTCGCGCTGCACGAGCTCGCAGAAAGCCTGCGCGAGCGCGGCGTGATCGGGATGAATCTCGATCGGAGAAGGGAGCACGATGAGATCCGGACGAAAGCGGCGCAGCGTCTCGAGCAGCGATTGCTGCAATTCGTCAACGTGTTGACTGAGCGACCGGTCGGGATGTTGGAGAAATTCGACGGTGGCGTTGCCGAGGATTGCGAGACCGGTTTTGGATTCGGCTTCGCGCGTGCGGAGATACGCCTCGCGATCGGGCACCGCTTCTGCTTCTGCACCATCTGTTGAAACGATCACGTGGACGGAGCGCCGCTCGCGCAGATGCTGCGCGACGAGGCCGCCGCAACCGATCACTTCATCGTCGGGGTGAGGAGCGAGCACCAGAAGCCGCTCGCCGCGAAGGAGCTCCGGCGTATATGGAATCGCCTCCGCTTCACGGATCATCTTCGGTGCATTATAGGGGCGAGCGCGACCGGGTCCGGCGCTCCAGCCCCGCTCTATAATTCGAGAGAAGGTCGTGGATCAAAATCAGCAGCAGGTCAGCCATGTGCTGTCGCTCGTGCAGCGGCTCACCGGGCAAATCGCGGGAGCGTCATCGCTTTCCGAGCTCTTCAACTCCGCGTTCCGGACGTTGCATGAGACCGTGCCGTTCGACGTCGCCGTGGCGCTGATGATCGAGCAGAACCTCGATCTCTACATGCTTTCGCGCGCTTCCGCCGAGTCGCTCATCAACGATGCGCTCGTGAAACGGATGCGGCAAACACTCGAAGCGCAGATCCCGGTTCCATTCGAAG
>Ga0070701_10000607_pt1 | contig 12521 bp, 11 predicted proteins | sample KBSK5102metaG_FD_65451 | JGI IMG/M metagenome (GOLD analysis project Ga0070701, IMG submission 65451) | Corn, switchgrass and miscanthus rhizosphere microbial communities from Kellogg Biological Station, Michigan, USA - KBS K5-10-2 metaG | ecosystem: Host-associated > Plants > Roots >... | reverse complement strand
GCAGCGACTCCGCGCGCGACATCAGCATCACGATTCGATCGAGTCCGAGGGCGATGCCTCCGTGCGGCGGTGCGCCGTAACGGAATGCATCGATCAGGAATCCGAAGCGCGACTGCGCCTCTTCCGGCGAAATGCCGAGCGCCGCGAACATCCGCTGCTGGATCTCCGGTTTGTTGATTCGGATCGAGCCGCCGCCGAGCTCGAGGCCGTTGAGCACGACGTCGTACGCGCGCGCGAGCACGGCGCCGCGATCGGTATCGAGCTTGTCGAGATCTTCGAGCGCGGGCGACGTGAACGGATGATGTTTCGCGAAGTAGCGCTGCGATTCTTCATCCCACTCGAACAGCGGGAAGTTCGTCACCCAGAGGAAGTTCCAGGCTTCCTCCGGAATGAGTCCCTGCTCTTTCGCGACGCGCAGCCGCAAGCTGCCAAGCACGTCGAAGACGAGCGTCGGTTTTCCGGCGACGATCAGCGCGAGATCGTTCTCATTCGCGCCCAGCGCGCTGCGCAGTGAATCGAACGCAGCGTCGTCGAGGAACTTCTTGATCGACGAGCCTTTCTGCGCGTCGAACTTGATCCACACCAGTCCCGTCGCCCCGAGTTTCTTCGCCTCCTCGGTCAGCTCATCAATCTTCTTGCGCGACAGCGTCGCGCCGCCGGGAACCACGATCGCGCGAACGGTCGCGGCATCGCGGAACGGCGCGAAGTCGATCGCTTTCGCAGCGGTCGAGATATCCGTCAGCTCCATCGCGAAGCGCGTGTCCGGCTTGTCGCTGCCGTAACGCTCCATCGCTTCCTGCCACGTCATGCGCGGGAACGGCGTCGTCACGCTGATGCCCGCGAGCGGAAAGATCTCGCTGAACAGTCCTTCGATCATCGAATAGATGAACTCTTCGTCGATGAACGACGCTTCGACGTCGATCTGCGTGAACTCCGGTTGCCGGTCGCGACGCAGATCTTCGTCGCGGAAGCAGCGCGCGATCTGGAAGTAGCGCTCCAGCCCCGCGACCATGCAGAGCTGCTTGAAAATCTGCGGCGACTGCGGCAGCGCGTAGAACGAGCCTTTGTGCACGCGGCTCGGCACGAGGTAATCGCGCGCGCCTTCCGGCGTCGACTTCGTGAGCACCGGCGTCTCGATCTCGAGGAAGCCGTTGCGATGCATGTAGTCGCGCACTTTGAACGCGACGTCGTGACGCAGCATGAGATTGCGCGTCAGCGGCTGCCGCCGCAAATCGAGGTACCGGAACTGCAGCCGCAACTCCTCGGCCGCATCGGTATCGTCTTCGATCGGAAACGGCGGCGTGTCGGCGCGATTGAGAATCTCGACGGCGCGCGCGACGATTTCGATGTCGCCGGTCGCCATTTTCGGATTGCGACTCTCCGCCGCGCGCGAAACGACTTCGCCTTCGATGCGCACGACGAACTCGGAGCGCAGCTCTTTCGCGACCGCGACAACGTCCGCCGCCGTGCCGCGGCCGAGATCGACGACGACCTGCACGACTCCGCTGCGATCGCGCAAATCGATGAACACGAGGTCGCCGAAATCACGCCGCTTCTGCACCCAGCCATTCAGCGTGACAGTCGTTCCTGCGTGTTCGTTGCGAAGAGTGCCGGCGTACGTGCGAGTCATCATCATGCGTTGAGGTACTTGTCCTTGTATTCGACGTAATGCTTCCACGACCCTTCGAGTCGCGCGAGCTCGTCGCTCGTCAGTTCGCGTTTCACTTTCGCGGGCACGCCGACGACGAGCGTCCGCGGCGGAACGTGCATCCCTTCCGACACGAGCGCGCCGGCGCCGACGAGCGCGAGCTCGCCGATCACCGCGCCATCGAGCACGCGCGATCCCATTCCGATCAGCGCCGCGCGGCCGATCGTGCAGCCGTGCGCGATCACGCCGTGTCCGATCGTCACTTCATCCGCGATCTCGACCGGCCACGTGCCGTTCGTCACGTGCAGCGTGCAGTTGTCCTGGATGTTCGTGCGTGCGCCGACGCGGATGCGATGCACGTCGCCGCGCAACACGGTTCCGAACCAGATCGACGAGTCGTCGCCGAGCTCCACGTCGCCGATCAGCGTCGCATTTTCAGCGACGAAAACGCGGGCGCCGAGGCGGGGAGATTTGCCGTCGAACGGACGAACGAGCATGGGGGCGGACTTTAGCAGAAGTTACAATCGCGCCATGCCGCAGCAAATCGAGTTCCGCCACCGCGCGCACGAAGTGTCCCGAATCGAAGCATTCAGCGACGTGATCTTCGGCTTCGCGATGACGCTGCTCGTCGTGTCCCTCGAAGCGCCGAAGTCGTACGAAGAGCTGATGGAGATGATGCGCGGCATGCTGCCGTTCGCGTTCTGCTTCGCGATCTTCATCGACATCTGGTTCAAGCATCACAACTTCTTCAAACGCTACGCGCTGCACGACAACGTCGTGCTCGCGCTCAACACCGCGCTGCTGTTCGTGATGCTCTACTACGTTTATCCGCTGAAGTTCATGTTCACGATCGTCGCGGATCAGATCACCGGTCACGCCAATCTCGCGCATCGCGGCAATGCGCCGGTGCTCTTCGCGATCTACGGCATCGGCTTCGCGGCCGTGTTCTGGATCATCGGCGCGATGTACTGGCGCGCGTACGCACGGCGCGATCATCTGCGGCTGAACGACGTGGAGCGCATCGACACGCTCGAGAGCATGTTCGACAACTTCTTTGAAGGCGCGTTCGGCGTCGGGTCGGCGATCATCGCGCAGTTCCGGCCGACGCTCGCGGGACTGATCTACTTCGGCATCGCGATTCCGAAGACGCTCGTGCCGATCTACTTCGGCCGCAGACGTCGCCTCGCCGAGCAGCAGATGGTCAGCGCGCAGGCGCTCGACGCTGACACGATTCCATCACCGGCCTGACGGCTGCCAGAGCTTCCACGTCCACGCGGCCCACGCGGTTGCCCAGAGGATGCAGATCGCCGCGACGGAAGTCGTCGCGATCACCGGTCCGAGATGATCGGAGACGATGCCGGCGACCATGCCGGAGATGCCCATCGTCAGCGTGACGAAGCCCCAGTCGGCGGAGAAGACGCGGCCGCGAATCCAGTCCGGCGTTTCGCGCTGTAGTCCATATGTTGACGTTTGCCATTGCGCGCCGCCGCCGAGGTGCGCGAGGAAGATCGAGGCTGCGCCGACGGCGAGCGAGTGCGAGAGGCCGAGGCCGACGTAGCCGACGCCGAACAGAAAGCCGCACGCGCCTATGAAGCGGTACTGGCGATCGTCGTTTCCGCGCGTTGCAGCGCGCACGACGAACGGTCCGATGAGCGCGCCGAGGCCGCGCGCGGCGAAGAGGAGTCCGATGCCGAACGCGCCGGCGTGGAAGACTTCCTTACCGAACACGCTGAGCATCGCGACGACGCCGGCGCCGAGTCCGTAGCCGCCTTTCACGGAGAGCAGCGCGCGGACGCGCGGATTCTCTTTCGCGTATCGCAGCGTTTCGCGAATCGATTCGCCCAGCGGCGGGTGCTCCTTCTCCCCGCTCCGCTCCTCGGCGAACCGCGTCCGCATCTGAGAAAGGATGAGTGCCGATGCGATGAAGCTGAAGGCGTCGACGACGAACGAGACGTCGCGGCCGAATCGCATCGTCACGAGTCCGCCGATGCCCGCGCCAGCGGCGAGCATCGTTCCCCACGTCGCGCCCATCAGTACGTTCGCGGGACCGAGCTCGTCGCCGCCGGCGATGTTCGGCAGCGCCGCCTGCGATGCCGGTTCAAAGTACGCCGCGCCGATCGAAATGATGATCACGCCCGCGAACGCGAACGGCAGCGTTGCCGGCGTGCGCGCGAGCAGCGGAAGGAGACACGCGGCCGCGCGGACGACGTCGACGAAGATCATCAGCTTGCGCCGATCGACTTTGTCGACGGTGTGTCCGGCGATCGGCGTGAAGAGAAAAATCGGCAGCGACTGACAGAGCAGCATCAGCGATGCGAGGGTCGCCGAGCCGGTGAGTTGCAGCACGAGATCGAGCAGCGCGACGGTGAGAAACCAGTCGCCGCCGAGCGAGATCAGCGTGCCGATCCAGAGGAGACGGAAGTCGCGGTTGGTGCGGAGCAGGCGCCAGTACATCGGCGCGGAGTGTAAAGGAACGCGCGCGCCCCGCTCGCGTGCTTACCCTTCTTCCGCGATGGGATGCAGCGCCGCGCCCGTCCGGTGATACGTCAGGAACGAGAACGGATACTGATTCTGCTCGTCGGCTTCGAAGTGTTCGGCGTCGACGAGCGTCCACTCGTTCACGTCATCGAACTCCGGAAAAAACGTATCGCCCGCGGGCTCCGCGTGCACGCGCGTGATGTACATGACGTCCGTGCGCGGCATCGCCAGCGCGTAAATCTCCGCGCCGCCGCAGATGAAAATCTGCTCGTCCTCCCCCGCGAGGCCAATCGCTTCGTCGATCGAGCCCGCGCGCTTCACGCCGTCGGCCGAAAAATCTTCGTTCCGCGTGACGACGATCGTGGTGCGGCCGGGCAGCGGACGTCCGATCGTGTCGAACGTCTTCCGTCCCATGATCATCGTGTGGCCGAGCGTCAGCTTCTTGAAGTACTTCAGATCCGACGACAGGCGCCACGGCAGATCGCCTTTGTGTCCGATGACGCCGTTCGTCGCGACGGCCGCGAGTGCTGCGATGTGGCGCGTCATACCGCGATCGGCGCCTTGATCGATGGATGCGGATCGTAGTTTTCGAGCGTGAAGTCGCTGAAGCGGAAATCGAAGATCGATTTGACCTCGGGATTCAGCGTCATCGTCGGCAGCGGCCGCGGCTCGCGCGTCAGCTGGAGCTGCGCCTGCTCGAGATGATTCGAGTAGAGATGCGCGTCGCCGAGCGTGTGAATGAACTCGCCCGGCTTCAGGTCGCAGACCTGCGCGACCATCATCGTCAGCAGCGCGTACGACGCGATGTTGAACGGGACGCCGAGGAAGACGTCGGCGCTGCGCTGATAGAGTTGGCAGGAGAGCCGGCCGTCCGCGACATAAAACTGAAAGAGCGCGTGACACGGAGCGAGCGCCATTTTGTCGAGGTCGCCGACGTTCCACGCGCTGACGATGAGGCGACGCGAATCGGGCGTCCGTTTGATGTCGTCGATGACGCGCGAGATCTGGTCAATATGATGACCATTGGGCGCCGGCCAGGAGCGCCATTGGTAGCCGTAGATCGGGCCGAGGTCGCCGTTCGCGTCTGCCCATTCGTCCCAGATCGTGACCTTGTTTTCGTTCAGCCACGCCACGTTCGTCTCGCCGCGCAGGAACCACAGCAGCTCGTAAATGATCGAGCGGAGGTGCAGCTTCTTCGTCGTCAGCAGCGGAAAACCGGCGCTGAGATCAAAACGGAGCTGATGCCCGAAGATGCTGCGCGTGCCGGTGCCGGTGCGATCGGATTTTTCGGCGCCGTTGTCGAGGATGTGGCGGACGAGCGAAAGGTATTGCTGCATGCGATCGTGATTATCCCGCACGCGCGTGCCCGGGGGTAAACTCCTGCGCCGATGAAGATCCGTGACCGCGTTCTCCACATCGGCGAAGTTCCCGTCCCCGAAATCGTCTCCCGCTACGACAGTCCCGTTTACGTTTACGACGCCGCGATCATCCGCCGCCAGGCAGAGCGCGTGCGCGCGGCGTTCGCCGGACTCCCCTTCCGTCCGTTTTACGCGATGAAAGCGAACGGCAGCCTGGCGATCCTCGACCTCGTGCGCAAGAACGGCTTCGGCTGCGATGCCGTCTCGCCCGGCGAGATTTACGTCGCGCGCCAGGCGGGCTTCACGCCGGACAACATCTGGTTCACCTGCTCCAACGTTTCCGACGCTGACCTGCGCGCGATCGACGATCCGAACATCGTCATCAACGTCAATTCGATGTCGGAGATCGATCGCATCCTCGCGCTCGAGCTCGCGAATCCGATTGCGATTCGCGTGAATCCCGACATCGGCGCCGGGCATCACGCCGACGTCGTAACCGCCGGCGCGGGCGTGAAGTTCGGCCTCGACCTCGCGGAGATCGACGACGCGCGCCTCGTCATCGAAGACGCGGGACATCGCGTCGTCGGACTCCACGCGCACATCGGCTCGGGCGTCGACTCGATCGTGCCGCTGCTCGAATCGGCGCGGCGGCTGCTCGAGCTCGCAGCCGCGTTCCCGAATCTGAAATTCATCAACTTCGGCGGCGGCATGTCGGTGCCGTATCGGCCGGGCGAAGCGGAGTTTCCGATCGAGCAGTACGGCGAGGAGCTGACGCGCATCGCCAATTCGCTGCTGCGTGCGCGCGATCTAACCGCGATTCTCGAGCCCGGACGTTACGTCGTCGCGCAGTCGGGCGTGTTGCTCGCGCGCGTCACGTCGAAGCGCGTCAGCAACGGCACCGAGTGGATCGGCGTCGATACCGGCTTCAACCATCTCGTGCGCCCGTCAAAGTACGGCGCGTATCACCACATCATCAACGCGACGAATGCGAGCGAGGGTGCGCTGCGCGAGACGTACGACGAGTCGCAGATGACCGAGGAGTGCGTGATCGCGGGCAACATCTGCGAGTCGAGTGATGTGTTCACGCGCACCGCGGCCGGCGCGCCGGAGACGCGGATGATCGATCGCGCGAAAGTCGGCGACGTGCTCGCGTTCTGCGACGCCGGCGCATACGGATTCTCGATGGCGTCGCATTACAACGCGCGGCTGCTGCCGCCGGAAGTGCTGATCGATGGTGAATCGATGCAGCTCATTCGGGAACGGCAGACATTCGACGATCTCGTGCGGGGGCAGAGATGAAGAACTCGAAGGTGCTGAGTGCTGAGTGCAGAGTGCTGAGTCAGAACCGGCGCTCGCCTTTTCTCAGCACTCAGCACTCAGCACTCTGCACCTTGCTGGTTCTGGCGCTCCTCCTCGCTTCGTGTGCGACGACCACTCAGATGAGACAGCTCGATCTGAAGATTACGAACGGCCGGATTCTCGATGGCACCGGCGCGCCGTGGTATCGCGGTGACGTCGGCGTGCGCGGCGACACGATCGTCGCCATCGGTGATCTTCACGACATCAACGCAGCCTCCACGATCGACGCGCACGACCGCATCGTCTCCCCGGGCTTCATCGACCTCCTCGGCCAATCACAGCAATCCGTTTTCACCGATCCGCATCTCGAGCCGAAAGTGCGGCAGGGCGTGACGACCGAAGTCACCGGCGAAGGGAAATCACCCGGCCCGTCGAAGGACGGCAAGTTCCGCTCCCTCGCCGAATACTTCGCGGCCGTCGAGAAGAATCGCAGCGCGCTGAATTTTGCGCTGCTCGTCGGCGCCGACAATCCGCGCGAGATGGTCATCGGCGACATCAATCGCAAACCGACCGCCGACGAAATGCGCGAGATGGAGCGGATCGTCGATCAGGCGATGCGCGAAGGCGCGATCGGTATCTCCACTTCGCTCATCTACGTGCCGGGCATGTTCTCGACGACAGACGAGCTCGTGAATCTCGCGCGCGTCGCGGCGGCGCGCGGCGGCGTCTACTTCACGCACATGCGCGACGAAGGCGATCAGATCGACATGGGACTCGACGAAGCGTTCCGCATCGGACGCGAAGCGAAGATTCCGGTCAACATCTGGCACCTCAAGACCGCGGGCCGCGCGAACTGGGGAAAGATGCCGCACGTCATCGATCGCATTCTCGCCGCGCGCGCGGAAGGGATCGACGTCGCCGCGAACGTCTATCCGTATCCGGCGTCGGGCACGTCGCTGTCGACGCTCGCCCCATCGTGGGCGATGGAAGGCGGCTACACGGAACTGCAGAAGCGGCTCACGGATCCGGCGATGCGCGCGAAGATCGCCGAGGATTTGAAGCGGGCTTATGACAAGCGCGGGGAGAAGGCGATCTGGGTCGGCGCGATCGGACCGGGATTCGAGCAGTACCAGAAAAAGTTCATCGAAGAGATCGCGGCGGAGATGAACGTCGCGCCGGAAGAGGCGTTGATTCGTCTGTTCAGCGGACCGCCGTATTCACCGTCGGTGATTTTCTTTTCGATGAGTGAAGACGACGTGCAGTACGCGCTGAAGCAGCCGTTCGTTTCGATCGGCGCGGACTCCGGCGCGCCGCCGCCCGCGGCGCGACTCGCGAACTCGTCGCAACATCCGCGCGCGTACGGCACGTTCGCGCGCGTGGCCGGACACTACGTGCGCGACGAGCATCTCTTCACGCTCGAAGAAGCGGTGCGGAAGATGACGTCGCAGGCCGCGGCGCGAGTGAACTTCGCCGATCGCGGCATTCTGCGTCCCGGCATGAAAGCCGACATCGCCATTTTCGATCCCGACAAACTGCGCGACGTCGCGACGTTCGCCGATCCGCATCAGTTCGCGGAAGGCGTGAGCGACGTGATCGTGAACGGCGTTCCCGTGCTGCGCGATGCGAAGATGACCGGCGCACTGCCCGGCCGCGTATTGCGCGGCAAAGGATACGAGGCACATTGATGACGACTGAGGCTCAGGAGCAAAGCGGCAAACTCGTTCGCACGGTCGGCTTCTGGGGCCTGGTCGCGATGTGCATCAACGCCGTCGTCGGCAGCGGCGTCTTTCTCCTCCCCTCCGAGTCGTACAAACTTCTCGGCCCGTTCTCGCTCTGGGCGCCGCTCGCGTTCGCGGTGCCGGTGTTCATCCTCGTGCTCTGCTTCGCGGAAGCGGCCAGTCACTTCACGGAACCGGGCGGCGCGTATCTGTACGCGCGCACCGCGTTCGGCGATTTCATCGGGTTCGAGACCGGCTGGATGAACTGGATCGCGCGACTGACTTCACTCGCCGCGCTGTCGAACGGCTTCGTCGTTTCGCTCGCGCTGCTGTGGCCGTCGCTGCGCGATCCGATTCCGCGCGCGTCGATCATCATCGGCTCGCTGCTGATTCTCGGCGCGATTCACTTCGTCGGCGTTCGCTACGGCGCCGCGTCGATTTACGTGTTTACGCTCGGCAAGCTCATACCGCTCGTCGGCTTCATCATCGTCGCGCTGATTGCGTGGCGACAGAATCCGATTCCCGCGTCGCTGACGTTGCCCGGCCCCGGAACGAACTGGAACGAAGCAGCGCTCTTCATGCTCTTCGCGTATGCGGGTTTCGAGAACATGGGCGTGCCGGCCGGCGAGTTCCGCAATCCACGCAAGAACCTGCCGGGCGCGCTGCTCGTCGGCACGCTTGCGATCGCGCTCGTGTACGTGCTCGTGCAGCTCGGCGCGATGTCGGCGGTGGACGATCTGTCGCACACGAAGACGCCGATCGCGACGGCTGCGGCCGCGCTGATCGGACCGATCGGCGCGATCATCATCACCGCCGGCGCGCTGTTGTCGATGGCCGGCACGAACTCGGGAACGGTGCTCGAAGGATCGCGCATGCTTTACGCGCTGTCGCTCGGGCGCAAACGGATGCGCGCGATCAGTTACGTGCACCCGACGTTTCGCACGCCGTCGATTGCGATCGCGATTCACGTCGGCGTTGCGATGCTGATCGCGGTCGGAGCGAACGTGCTCGCGGAACCTGGCAAAGAAGGCGACGCATTCGCGACGCTCGCCTTGCTCTCCGCCGTCGCGCGCCTCGCGACCTATCTCTTCACCTGCGCCGGTGTGCCGCGTTTGCGCCGTTTGAACGACGGATTCCGCACGCCCGGACTCATCGTCCCGATCCTCGGCACCCTCGTCTCGCTCTTCTTCGTCATCACGCTGAACCGGCCGAAATTGATCGGTGCGGCGATTTGCATTGCGGCGGGCGCAATGATCTGGCTCGCGGTCGGAAAGCCTGACGAAAACATCGGCGTCGAAGCAGATTGAGCAGCAGTTTCGGGCGCGCGCGTTGCTCCGTCAGAGAGCATGGAAAACCATGAACTGACCCTTCGCGAAACCGCGCGCGGCATCGCCGTTCGCACTGCAGTTCTCGGAGTCGGAGGCATCCTCCTCAGCGCAGTCGTTGCGGCCGAAGTGATGAAGGCCGCCGGGACGCTGATGAAGATCGCGGCCGGTACGTCACTCGTGCTCATCGGCGGCGGAATGGCCGCGTGGGAAGTGAAAAAAGTGCAGCGCCGGCTGAGCGCGCCGCGCGTGCAGCCTCAGCTCATCTGAAGAGCCAGGTGCACACCGCGACCGCGACGATTGCAGCAACGACGTCTCCGACGAGCGCGGCCGGAATGGCGTGCCGCGTTCGTTTGACGCCGATCGCGCCGAAGTAAACGGCGAGCACGTAGAACGTCGTCTCCGAGCCGCCGTACATCGTCGCGGCCATGCGTGCCGTGAGTGAATCGGCGCCGTAGCGTTTGATGATGTCGGTGGTCAGCGCGAGCGAGCCGCTGCCGCTGAGCGTGCGGAGCACCGCGAGCGGAAAGAGCTCCGTCGGAAAGCCGACGGCGGTCATCATCGGCCGCAACGCATCGGTCAGCAGATCCATCGCGCCGGAGCCGCGGAACATCCCGATCGCGACGAGGATGCCGACGAGAAACGGAATGATCCGGATCGCGACGTTGAAGCCTTCCTTCGCCCCTTCGATGAAGACGTCGTAAACCTTGATGCCGCGAATCATCCCGACGAGCGGAATGCCGACGAGCAGCACCGGAATCGCCCAGAGCGAAATCTGATGGAGCGTCTCGCGAATCATTCCGAAACCTCGCCGACTGGCGTCGTGCGATACGGAAAGAATCGCTGCAGCACTTTCGCGGTGACGATCGCTGCGATTGCGCCGCAGAACGTCGCGGCGAGCGTCGTCGGAATGATGGACGTCGGACTGGCCGAGCCGGCCGCCGCGAGCACCGCGATGATCGTCGCCGGGATGAATTGAATGCCGGCCGTGTTCAGCACCATGAACGTGACCATCGCGTCGGACGCGGTTTCTTTTTCTTCGTTCAGCGTCTGCAGCTCTTCCATCGCTTTGATGCCGAGCGGCGTCGCGGCGTTCGAGAGCCCGAGCATGTTCGCGGCGACGTTGAGGATCATCGCGCCGATGGCCGGATGATCGGGCGGGATCTCCGGAAAGAGCAGCCGGCTGAACGGACGGAGCACGCGGCCGAGCATCGAGATCAGTCCGGCTTTTTCGGCGACGCGCATGATGCCGAGCCAGAGCGTCATGATGCCGACGAGGCCGAGCGCGATCTCGACCGCGGTCTTCGCGGAATCGACTGCGCCTTTCGTAACCGCCTCGGCTTTGCCTGTGAACGCCGCGACGATCAGCGCGATCGCCATCAGTCCGAACCAGATGTAGTTGAGCATGGCGCCGAATGATACAAGTACGTCGATGGCCGCTCGTCCGCTGCTCGCCTCGATTGCGCTCGTATTGATCGCCGGCTGCGCGAAAGAATCCGTCGCGCCGCCGCCCGCCGCCGCCCGCCCGTCGATCCTGCTCGTCACGCTCGACACGACGCGCGCCGATGCGATTCGTCCGGATACGACGCCGTCGTTCCTCGCACTCGCCGCGCGCGGACGACGCTTCAATTTCGCATACGCCGCGGTGCCGCAGACGCTGCCGTCGCATCTGTCGATGCTGACCGGTCTCTATCCCGCAGGACATGGCGTGCATGAGAACGCGCGCAACTTTTCGGCCGATCGCACCGTGCTCGCCGAACAGCTCGCGCACGCCGGCTATCAAACGGGCGCATTCGTTTCCGCGTTTGCGCTGGCGCGGCGCTTCGGCGTGGCGCGCGGATTCGCGACGTTCGACGACGACTTTGGCGCGGGGCGCGCGGAACGTCCGGCAAACGAAACGACCGATCGCGCGCTGGCGTGGCTGCAGTCGCAGAAATCAGCGCCGGTGTTTCTCTGGGTGCACTACTACGATCCGCACTTTCCGTACACGCCGCCCGAGCCTTTCCGCGCGCGCTTTCCCAATCAGCCCTACCTCGGCGAAGTCGCATCGATGGATGCGCAGCTCGGACGGCTCATCGCCGCCTTCGAACAGGCGCACGGCGGCGCGGCGATCGTCGTCCTCGCCGATCACGGCGAAGGACTCGGCGATCACGGCGAAGCGCAGCACGGCAACCTGCTCTATCAATCGACGATGCATGTGCCGCTGGTTGTCGCCGGTCCTGGCGTCGAGCGCGGCACGATCGATGTCTCCGTCAGCACGCGCCGCGTCTATCACACGATTCTCGACTTCGCAGGCGTCGACGCCACCAACTCGCTGCGCGCCGCGAAGCCGGAAGTCGTCGTCGGCGAAGCGATGAAGCCGTTCCTCGATTACGGCTGGCAGCCGCAGGTGATGGCCGTCGACGGAAAGCAGAAAACGATTCTCGCCGGCCGTACGACCGAGGTGTATGACGTGGTTGCGGATCCGGCGGAGACGAAGAATCTCGCCACGAGCGCGGATCTTTCGCGCGACGTTCGCGCCGCGCTGCGCGACTATCCGGTGCCGTCGCTGCAGGCCGCCGCAAGCTCGACGAGTCTCGCGGACGAAGAGCGAAAAAAGCTCGCCAGCCTTGGCTACGTCAGCTCCGACGTGAAGCCCGTCATTCGCGCCGATGCGCCGCGTCCCGCGGAGATGACCGCGCTCTTCCCGATTCTC
>Ga0070701_10000606_pt1 | contig 12524 bp, 9 predicted proteins | sample KBSK5102metaG_FD_65451 | JGI IMG/M metagenome (GOLD analysis project Ga0070701, IMG submission 65451) | Corn, switchgrass and miscanthus rhizosphere microbial communities from Kellogg Biological Station, Michigan, USA - KBS K5-10-2 metaG | ecosystem: Host-associated > Plants > Roots >... | reverse complement strand
AGAACGAGGGGGACGTTGTGCGGCGCGATCGGGACGCGGCGATAGTCACGCCGCGGCCCCAGGAACCAGGCGGCCACCAAGGCCGATACGCCGGCGCTGATGTGCACGACTGTGCCGCCCGCGAAATCGAGCGCGCCGCGCTTCAGCAGCCAGCCGCCGGAGCCCCACACCCAGTGCGCGAGCGGATCGTAGATCAGCGTCGCCCACAGCACGAGGAACACGACGTAGCCCCGGAAGCGCATCCGCTCCACGATCGCGCCGGAGATCAGCGCGGGCGTGATGATCGCGAACATGCCCTGGAACATGGCGTGCGCCTGGAGCGGGATCGTCGCCGAGTACGTCGGATTGGGGTCCAATCCCACGTGGTTCAAGCCAAGCCACGACAGTCCGCCGAGCCACGAATTCCCGGGGGCGAATGCGATCGAGTATCCGATCAGCATCCACTGGACGCCGATCACGCCGAGCGCGACAACGCTCATCATCATCGTATTCAGCGCATTCTTCGGGCGAACGAGACCGCCGTAGAAGAACGCGAGACCGACGGTCATGAGCAGAACCAGTGCGCTCGAGATGAGCACCCACCCGGTATCGCCCGCGGAAATAGTGGCTTGGATCATGCTGCACCCCCCATACCGGCCGCGTTGATCGCCGCGCGTTGGACCGCGTCGGCATTGACGGCGGTCAGAGCGGCGTTGTCTACCTCACCTGTGCGGATGCGAACCACCCGCTCGATCGGCTGAATGAAAATCTTCCCGTCGCCGACTTCCCCCGTGCGGGCGGACGACAGAATGGCCTGCACGCACGGCTCGACGAACGGTTCGGAGCAGACCATTTCGATCTTGACCTTCTCGTGGAACTCCATGACGAGCGCGGTCCCGCGGTACTGCTCGAACCGCTCGTGCTCGCCGCCGTGCCCGCTCACCCGGCTCAGCGTGATGCCGGTGATCCCGGCGCGGAACAGCGCCGCTTTGACTTCGGGGACCCGGTCGGGACGGACGATGGTCGTGATGAGCTTCATGCGCGGCTCCCAGTCGATTGGAGTTGGCCTGCCGGTTCCGTGAGTGCCACCACCGGTGGCGGGGGCGCGACTTTGCGAAACAGCGCGCGATACGAATCCCAATGCCCGAGGATCAGCCGGGCCCGAGGACTGGCGGTCTTGTGGAAGTGCTGCTGGATCAGTTTCCGCAGCGCGCGCTCGTCCATCGCATTGAGCGCGTTGACGGTGACCATGTCGGTGTTGCAGTGCGACTCGAGCGTCGCGGTCTCATCGAGTACGTACGCGATGCCGTTGGACATGCCGGCGCCGAAATTCCGGCCCACCGCGCCGAGCACCACGACGATCCCGCCTGTCATGTACTCGCAGCAGTGGTCGCCGGCGCCCTCGATCACGGCGACCGCGCCGGAATTCCGGACCGCAAAGCGGTCGCCCGCCGCGCCCGCCGCGAACAGCCGCCCCGACGTGGCGCCGTACAGCGCCGTGTTGCCGAGCAGCACGTGCGAGCCGCCGACGTACGCCGCCGACCGGAAGGGGCGAATCACGATCTCGCCGCCGCTCAGTCCCTTGCCGACGTGATCGTTCGCTTCGCCCTCGAGCTGCAGGTGCATCCGGGGCAGTGTGAACGCGCCGAAGCTCTGGCCGGCACTCCCGCGGAAGCGCAGCCGCAGCGGCTCGCCGGGTCCCGATGCGCCATGCGTCTGCGCCAGCTGGCCCGCGATGCGCGCGCCGACCGTGAGATGGTGGTTCCCGATCGTAAACACGTGCGGGCCCGCCTTCTTCTGCTCGAGAATCTCGGCGTCGAGCGAGACGATGCCGGGGCGGGTGTTCCGCTCCACCGTGCGGCGCCTGGGCCGCGACGGCTCGGCGGGCTCCGCGAGCAACGCCGACAAGTCGAGGGTCTGCGCGCGGGGATGCTCGGGCCGCTCGATCTGCTCCAGCAGCTCGACGTGCCCGATGATCTCGTCCATGTTCCGGGCGCCGAGCGATGCCAGAATCGGGCGCACCTGTTCCGCGACGAACGTGAAGTACGCGATGACCTGCTCCGGCGTACCCTTGAACTTGGCGCGGAGATCGGGACGCTGAGTCGCGATGCCCGTGGGGCAGCTGTTGAGGTGGCACTGGCGCGCCATCGCGCAGCCCAGCGCCACGACGGTCGCCGTGCCGAATCCGAACGCTTCGGCGCCGAGCAGCGCCGCGATCACGACGTCGCGGCCGGTGCGCAGCCCGCCGTCGGTCCGCACTTCGATGCGCTCGCGCAGGCCATTGCGCAGCAGGATGGCCTGCGTCTCGGCGAGCCCGAGCTCCCATGGCGACCCGGCGTGCTTGATCGACGAGAGCGGGGATGCCCCGGTCCCGCCGTTGTGGCCCGAAATCAGCACGTAGTCGGCGTATGCCTTCGCCACGCCGGCGGCGACCGTGCCGACACCGGCCTCGGCGACGAGCTTCACGCCCACGCGCGCCGTCGGGTTCACGGTCTTGAGATCGTGGATCAGCTGCGCGAGATCCTCGATCGAGTAGATGTCGTGATGCGGCGGCGGCGAAATCAGCGGGATCCCGACCACCGCGTGACGGAGCCGCGCGATCAGGTCGGTCACCTTGTGCCCGGGCAGCTGGCCGCCTTCGCCGGGCTTGGACCCCTGGGCGATCTTGATCTCGAGCTCGTCGGCGCGCACGAGGTATGACGTCGTCACGCCGAAGCGGCCGGAAGCGACCTGCTTGATGCGATTGTCGGCGCGGTCGCCACCAGCGCGCGCCACGTACGTTGCCGGATCCTCGCCGCCTTCACCTGAGTTCGAGCGAGCGTGCATGCGGTTCATCGCGATCGCCAGCGTCTCGTGCGCTTCGGGCGACAATGCGCCGAGCGACATCGCGCTCGAAATGAAGCGCCGGCGAATCTCGTCGGCCGGCTCGACTTCATCGAGCGGCACGGGTGTCTGCTCGCGGAACGCCAGCAGATCGCGGGGACCCGCAGGCACTCGGGTTTTCACGGCGTCCGCAAAGCCGGCGTATTCGCCGTGCTGCAGCGCGCGCACCAGGGGCGGCGACCAGCCATGGTCCTCGCCGTCGCGCCGATAGCGGACGCGGCCGTGGTCCGGGAGCCCATCGGCTCCCGGCAGGCGAGCAAGGACGTCCTCGGCGATCTCCTTGAATCCGATGCCGCCGATGATCGACGCGGTGCCGGTGAAGCAGCGGTCCATCACCTCGTCGCCGAGGCCGATCGCTTCGAAAATCTGCGCGCCCGCGTACGACTGGAGCGTCGAGATCCCCATCTTCGACAGGATCTTGAGCAATCCCTTCTCGGCGGCCCCGCGGAAATTCGAGCCGGCAGGCTCGTCGCGCAGGTATTGCAGCGCGAGCCACGGATGGACCGCTTCCGCGCCATAGCCGAACAAGGCGGCGAAGTGGTGGACATCCCACGCGTCGCCGGCCTCGGCGATCAGGCTGACGCGCACGCGCTGCCGCGCGCGCACCAGCGCTTGATGGACAGCGCCGACCGCGAGCAGCATGGGGATCGGCGCCCGAGACTTGTCGGCGTCGCGATCGCTGATCACGAGCAGGGTCGTGCCGCGCCGCACCGCCTTCACGGCGTCGCGACTCAGGGCATCGATCGCGCGCGCGAGCTCTCCCGGCCCCGCCGCGGCCTCCCAGACCGCGCTCAGCGTCCCGAGCTCCGATCCGCCGGCGCGACGCAATGCGGCCATCTCGTCCACGAGCAGTACGGGATGCTCGATGCGCAGCAGCGTCCGCCCTCCGGGGCGCTGCGCGAGCAACGAGCCGCGCCGGCCGAGGTACATCACGAGCGACATCACGAGCTCTTCGCGCAGCGGGTCGATCGCGGGATTCGTGACCTGCGCGAACCGCTGCCGCAAATACGCGTAGACGTTTTGGGGGACGCGTGAGAGCGGAGCGATCGGGGTGTCGTCGCCCATGCTCCAGATCGCGTCTTTGCTCTCCGCCGCCATCGGCGCGATCACGAGCTTCAGGTCCTCGTGACTGTATCCGAACGCATGCTGGCGCGCGGTGAGCTCGTCCGGGGGCAGGGCGGGGCCGAGCGCCGAGACTTCCGTGGGCAGCTGCCGCACCACGCGCGTCGCCCAGCGGCGATAGGGAAGACGCTGTGCGACCTCGAGCTTCGCGTCCGCGCTGCGCAACACGAGGTGGCGCTGCGTATCGACCACGAGCAGCTCGCCGGGACCGAGCCGGCCGGACTCGACGACGTCGGCTGGATCGAGATCGACGACGCCGACTTCGGACGCGGCGAGCACGACATTGTCGCGCGTCACCTTGTAGCGGCAGGGACGGAGTCCGTTGCGATCGAGCGCCGAGCCCGCGATGATGCCGTCGGAGAAGGCGAGCGCCGCCGGGCCGTCCCACGGCTCCATCAGGCCGGCGTGGTATTCGTAGAAGCTCCGCAGCGCGGGATTCATGTCGGGAATCCGCTCCCACGCTTCCGGTAGCAGCATCATCAGCGCGTGGACGGGGTCGCGGCCCGAGCGCACGAGCAGCTCGAACGCGTTATCGAGACTCGTCGAATCGCTGCCGCCATCCCAGATCACGGGTTTGAGCAGCTCGACGTCCCGCTCCCACACCGGCGCCGCCAGCGCCGGCTCGCGCGCGAGCATCGCGTTCCGATTTCCCCACAGGGTGTTGATCTCGCCGTTGTGCGCGAGCAAGCGGAACGGCTGCGCGAGCGGCCAGCTCGGCAGCGTGTTGGTGGAATACCTCTGATGGAATACGGTAAGGGCTGTTTCGAACAGTGGTGATTTGAGATCGGCGTAGAACCCGGCCAGCTCGGTCCCCACCAGGAGCGCCTTGTAGACCACGCTGCGGCAGGACAGCGAGCACACGAACAGCTCGAGGCCCGCGGCGATGGCGCGACGCTCGATGACGCGACGCGCGAGGTAGAGCCGCCGCTCCCAGCGCTGCCCGTCGGAAGCGCCGGACGGCGGGCCGACAAAGAGCTGGCGAATGACGGGCTGGCTCGTAGCGGCGAGCGGACCGAGGACCGCCGGATTCACCGGCACGACGCGCCAGCCGAGCACCGACATCCCCAGGCTGACGAGCGCGCCCTCGATCAGATCGATCGCTTCGTCGGTCCGCTGCTGGGGCAGGAAGAACATGCCGAGCGCGACGCGCTCGACCGGACCCACACCGAGCAAGCGGTGGGGGATTTGCGTCAGGACACCGGCACCGTCACCGGACTTGTCGTTGGACGCGGCGCCGCGGTGCGCGAGCCGCGACACGGCCGTGAGGCCCATCTGCAGCACGTCGTGACGGCGAGCGCCGTCGGCGCGCGCGACGAAGCCGACGCCGCAGGCATCGCGCTCGCGCCACGGATCGAGACGCTGCAAACGATAAGCCCGCTCTCTTGCGGGAGCGGGCTGGGGTTCTGCTGGTTTCGTTGGCACTAGTGCGCCCCGCCGCTCCCTATTGAAGGTGTGTGCGAATTATTAATCGGCAGCAGACAGAGCGTATGATTATGCATCGTTAGACATAAATATGCGGTCGAGTTCGAAACCCTGCAAGGGGGGGGCGAGCGCCGTCAGCCGACGAGGATGGGTTCGGGCGGCTGGGTATAGCGGTAGGTCTGGCCGGCGTAATTGCGCAGCACGATTTCCTTATCCGTGAGTTTGACGACGTACTCGGGCAGGAGCGGGATCTTGCCGCCGCCCCCCGGGGCGTCGATCACGAAATGGGGCACGGCGAGCCCTGAGGTCCACCCGCGCAGCGCCTGGACGATCTCGAGCCCCTTCTCGACGGTGGTCCGGAAGTGTTCCGCGCCCGCGACCTGATCACACATATAGATGTAGTAGGGCCGTACCCGGGCGACGAGCAGGCGCTGCATCAGCGCCTTCATTATCTCCGGATCGTCGTTGACCCCTTTGAGCAGGACCGTTTGACATCCCAGCGGGATCCCTGCGTCGGCGAGCATACCCAGCGCCTTCACCGCCGCCGGCGTGAGCTCGTCCGGGTGATTGAAGTGCGTATTGATATAGAAGGGGTGGTACTTCCTAAGGATCGCGCACAGCTCCGGCGTGATCCGCTCGGGCAAATGGCAGGGGACACGGCTGCCGATCCGCAGGACCTCGAGGTGCGGAATTGCGCGTAACCGCTTGCAGATCTCATCGATACGGCGATCGGACAGGAGCAGGGGATCGCCGCCCGACATGATGACGTCCCGGATCTCCTTGTGCTCCTCCAGATAGCGGAAGGCCGATTCCAGCTGCGCCATCGGAATCTTCTCGGGATCTCCCACCTTGCGGCGCCGGGTGCAGAACCGGCAGTAGGAGGCGCAGACCGGCGAGACGAGGAACAGGGCCCGGTCGGGATAGCGATGCGTGATGTTCGGAACCGGAGAGTTGGCATCCTCGGCCAGGGAATCGACGAGGCCGTCGTGCACTTCCAGCTCCTGCACGGTAGGCACGTACTGGCGCCAGATCGGATCGCCCGGTGACTGAATCAGGTCCACCATGGCGGGGGAGATGCGGAATTCGAAGTTCTCGGCGGCCTGGCGCAGCCGGGCGATTTCCGCGACATGCTCGGGGCCGAAGCGCTCGGCCAAGGCCTCGAGGGAGGCGATACTCCGCTTACGGAGCAGCTCTTGCCACGTCTCCATTGAGGTCCTTGGTATAGATCACCAGGTCGTCGCCCGGCGCGTAGTACGCCGGAATCGTCGCGGCCCTGGTGTACCCTCGCGCCTCGTAGAACGCTCGCGTCGGGACATAATCGCTGCGTGACGAGGTTTCCACGACCACAAGCCGTCTGCCGTCAGCCGCCAGCCGTCGCTCGACCTCACCCAGCAGCTGCGTGCCGATACCGGAGCCCTGTTTGTCGCGATCCACGACGATCCAGTAGAGGTCGCTCGTGGTGACCGTCCCCGGCGTCGATCCCCAGCAGGCATACCCGATCAGCTGATCGCCGTCGAACGCGCCGAGGAATCGATAGTCCTCGTCGCCGGCCAGGCTTTCGTCCAGCAGCTCGACGGCGGTCGCGACCTCTTCCTCGCGGAAGAGGCCGGTGCCCCGCGTCAGCTGCTCAAGCCGTGCGCGGTGCGCGCGCCCGACGGGGCGCAGCGAGGAGCTCACGCGCGGCCTTCGTACCCTGGGCCTCCCGCAGCGCGACCTCCGCGATGCGTCGAATCAGCTCGGCGTAGTCCCAGCCGGCGGCTCTCGCCATGCGCGACAGGCCGGCGTCATCGGTGAGGTCGGGATTGGGATTCACCTCGAGGATCCACGGCTTGCCCGCATCGTCCACGCGCAGGTCGACGCGCCCGTACCCCTTGCCTTGCATCGTGCGCCAAGCCGATTCCGCGAGCCGGCACAGACGCTCGGCGAAGCGCTGCGTGATCTGCGCCGGGCACACCGGGCGGCTGCCGAGATCTTCGGCTGATCCGACGTGCCACTTGGCTGCGTAGGTGAGGATCGGCCAGGTTCCGGCGGGCATGGTGCTGAAATCGATTTCGGCGACGGGCAGCGTGCGGTCACCCACGATCCCGACGTTGAACTCCCGGCCGGCGATGTACTGTTGAACGAGCACTTCATCGAATTGCTCGGTCATGGCCGCGATGCGTGCCTTGAGGCTCTTGCGGTCCGTGACGACGGATTGGCGGTCGAGCCCCGTGCTCGCATCCTCGGCCGCGGGCTTCACGATCGCCGGCAGCGGGAAGTCGTCTTCGATTTTTCCCTGGGCGATCGTCCACCGTGGCACCGGCAGTCCGGCCCGCTCCAGCAGCGTATTGGCGACACCTTTCCGCCGGCACGCCGCGACGGTCCACGGGCCGCAGCCCGTGTACGGGATTCCCGCGAGCTCGAGCGTGCCGACGACGTGGTCTTCCCACTGCGCCACGCCGCGCACGCCTTCACACAGGTTGAAGACGAGATCGGCCCGGCGGCATGCATTGAACCACCGCATGTCGTGACGGACGGGAACGCGCCGAACTTGATGATTGAACGAGTGGAAGATCGCGGCGATGTCGTCGACGGCGAGCATCACGCCCGCCACGTCCTCGGCCGTCCAGTCATCGGCGCCGGGATCGTAGAGGATGACGACCTTCACGCGGAAATCGCGGTCTGGGCTTCGAGCGGCGCGGTATGCTGCGGAGCCGCTTCACGACCCGTAATGCGACGCCACGCGATGCGCACGACTTCCTGGATCAGCTCGTCGTACGTGAAGCCGGCGACGCGTGCCGCTTTCGGGAAGCACGAGTTCATGAGCGGATCCGGAATGATTCCGGGCAGTGGATTGAGCTCCACCACGTTGGGTACACCGAAGCGGTCCACCCGGACGTCGATCCGGCACCAGTCACGGCAGCCGAGCGCGCGATAGGCGTCGAGCGCGACGCGCTCCGTTTCGCGGATCAGCGACTCCGGAACCCCACTCGGCGGGCATTGGAAAATCTCGAGCGGATGATCGCGCGTATCCCAGATCCACTTCGCTTCGTAGCCGTACACGGGAGGCGCGCCGGCCGGCAGCGTCGCAAAATCGAATCCGACGACCGGCAAACAGCGCACGTCGCCGTTGTTGCCCAGGATCGCAACGGTGAATTCGGGACCGGGCAGATAGGTCTCGACCAGGACGGGCTGGTCGTAACGCTCTAAGAGGAAAGGGACGCGCTCCGCCAACTGGGCGGCCGAGTGGCATAAGTTATTGACAAATACCCCTTTACCAGAGCCTTCGGCCACGGGCTTCACGAACAGCGGATACGTGAGCGGCAGTCGCTCGAGATCGCTGACGCGCTCGATCACGCGGAACGGCGCGGTCGGCACGCCGCGATACGCGAGGATCTCCTTGGTGCGTCCTTTGTGCAGCGTCAGCGCGAGCGTGAGGGGATCGGAGCCCGTGTACGGGATGTTGAGGTACTCGCACAGCGCCGGGACATGCGACTCACGACAGGGGCCGTGGAGACCCTCGGCCATGTTGAAGACGATGTCGGGACGGGCGAGCGAAAGTTTTTGCGGAAAGAATTCGTCGGCTTCGAGACGGATGACGTTGCCGAAGAGACTGAGAGCCTGATCGACCGCGTCGATGGTCGACGGGTCATCCCATTCCGCGTACGCGTCCGACGCTGAGGGCGCGTCAGGTTTCTCGTTGTATGCGAGACCAATTCGCATTCTCAAACCAGAATACGAAATGATTTCAGGATGCGCAAGAGAAAAACTCAGACTTTGTGATACGTGACGCGCGCCGATTCCTGTTTGTCGCCCGCGCTGTAGATCTCGAAGTCAGAGAACAACGCGCCCGCTTCTTTCTGGAGAACCCGCAGGATCGCGATCGCCATGCGCCGAATCTCCAGCTCGGCGCCTTCGCCACTGCGCAGCTCCAGCATCGTGCGCCACGCGCGCGCGTTCCCCGACACCACGATTTTCACTTCGGTCGCGTTCGGGAGCACGCTCCGCGCCGCTTCGCGCGCCATTTTGCGACGATGGACTTTGTCGGCCACCCACTCGTAGCGCTGCATCAGCCCATCGACGGCGCGCACGTACGCGGCCTGCGCCTCGGTGACCTGCTGCTGCCATTCCGCTTCGAGCTTGGCATCACCGGCGATCGCCGGGGGCATCACGAACGCCGCGTGCGACTCGTCGACGTAGCGCTGTGAGATCTGCGAATACCCGAATCCGGCGCGATGGCGGACCAGCTCGTGCGAGCAGGAGCGCGAGATCCCCTCGATCAACAGGACGTACACGGCGTGCTCCAGGACCGATCCGTGTCCCTGTTTCTTGATGTTCTCGAGGTACTCCGCGGTGCTGCGATTGATCGGGTTATGCTGGCTCATGTAGCACAACCGGCCCGCGTATTCCGCCAAACGCTCGCCGTCGCTCGCCTCGCCCTTCCATTTCACCGCGAGGTGCTCGGGTTCGACGAATTGGGGCCGGGCCAGCAGCGAGATGCGGGGAGAGCGGAAAACTTCCACGTCTTGATCGAGGACCGGTGTCAGGTGCTGGGGGTTGGGTGCGTCAGCTCGAGTTTCGGTGTGGCCCATGCGGCGTTGCGCTCCACGTCACGGAGTCGAGAGGCGATGTCGTCCGGAATCGCGGCGGCCCCGTCGCCCACCTTCAGCGCGGCGAGCGGTGCCCAGCCGGTCGCGGGAATGATAACACCGGGATTCAGGATGGTCAGTGGGTCGTACGCGCGTTTTACCGCGCGGAACAGCTCCATCACTTCGGCGCCGTAGAATCGCTCGAGGACGCCCGCTCGCAGGCGTCCGATGCCGTGCTCGCCCGAGGGAACGCCGCCGAGTCGCAGCAGCAGATCGGTGACGTCATCGAACAGTCGCGCCAATGCCTCGCGCCACCCCGGCCGCGTCGTGTCGGGCAGGGCATTCACGTGGACATGCCCGTCGCCCGCGTGCCCGAAGATCGCGACGGGAATACCCGCCTGATCGGCTGCGGCCCGCAGCCCGGCGACGTACTCGCCCAGCGCGTCCAACGGAACACAGCCGTCTTCGATCACCTGCAGGGACCGCCGCGAAGGAGGAAGGCGCGCGAGCGCTGGAGACGCGAGCCGCCGCACCGTCCAGAGCTGCTCCAACCCACGCCGATCGACCGCCGTCTCCACGTGGGTGAGGGTCTGCTTCAGACCGCGCACCGCGTCACCGACCACGCCGCGCGCGGCGGCCGCGCTTTCACGCTCGAATTCAACGAGCAGCAGGCACGCGACGCGCGGAGCCTCGGGGACGAACTGCAACAGGGTGCTGTCGAGCAGCTCGAGGGCGGTCGGCTTCAACGACACGAGGTACGGGACCGCTTCGGTCATCGCGGCGAGATCGTCGAAGCCAAGCGCGGCCCCGGCGATGTCCGGGGGTATCTGGTCGAGCCGCCACTGGACCGCCGTGATGAATCCGAGCGTCCCTTCGGCGCCGATGAACAGATCCACCTCATCGCCCGACTCGGCGAACTTGTCGAGCGCGTAGCCGCTCGAGTTCTTGCGCGTTTTGGGGAATCGCTCGGCGATCAGCTGTCGGTTTTCTGTCGTCAGCGAGAACCGCTCGCCGCTGCCTGCTCCTCGCGTGACGCTCCGGACGCTGCCGCCCGCCTCGACCACCTGCAGGCCCTCGACCCACGCGCGTACGCTGCCGTACCTCACCGTTCGTGGGCCCGCGGCATTCGTGCTGACCATGCCGCCCGACGTTGCAAACAGGCCCGACGAAGGATCGGGAGGGAGCCGCAGGCCGAAAGGCCTGGCAGCCTCAGTGATTTGGGCCCAGGTGACGGAAGCGCCGGCGCGCGCCGTGCGGCGCTGCGGATCGATGGAGAGCTCGGAGAACCCGGTGCTGAGATCGACGATGATGCCGGGACCGACATTGCCGCCCGCCATCCCGCTCCCTGCCCCTCTCGGTATGAGCACGGCATGCGCGGCGGCTGCCCGACGCACGAGCGCGACGAGATCTTCGATTCCCGTGGGAATCGCAACCGCCTCCGGCACGATCCGGTAGATGCCGGCGCCTTCGGCGTACGCCGCGCGGACGCGCGCGTCAGAATTCCACACGCCCCAAACTTGACACCAGCGAACCCCTACGTGAAGCTTCGCTTCCTGTGAGCGCCCCTCAGGTTCCTGCTCCTCCAGCCGCTCCGCCGCAGCCTCAGCCCCGCGCGCAGCTGATCCATATCGAAGTGGATCGGCGGCTGGGTCACGAGTGGGACGAGTGGAACGGCCGGCCGCTCCCCCGGGGCGGCGACTTCTCAGCCGCGCCCGGGCTGTTCTTCCGTTTCGCGGCGCTCACGATCGCGGCCGCCACGGCTGTCGTCGCTCTTCTTCTTTATCTGATCGGACCACGGCTCGGCACGCTGTGGTCACCGCTGCCCAAGGCGTTGTGGATCACGCTCCTGGCGCTGGCCGGCCTCAAGACGCTGTACCTCGGGCTGCTCGCCGGATCGTATTACGGCGGCCGCAATCTCCTGCCGGAACGGTTGATGGAGCGCGGGCCGTATCTGCAGCTCATGAACTACACGTCGTTGCTCGCGCGGGCGTTCGGCACGCGCGACTGGGTCGAGCACGCCGCGATCGACGTCTACAACACCCTGGCGGAGCGGCGCGGGCGCCGAGTGGGGAAGGGCGAGCTGTTGGTCCTGATCCCCCGCTGTCTCTCCAAGCAGGCGCTGGACGGCGTGCTGGAGATCGCGGGGCGCTACGAAGTGCCGGTGTTCGTCGCGACGCGCGGACAGCTGGCGCGCCGCGTGATTCGCGAGCGGAGGCCGCGTGCCGTCGTCGCCGTCGCCTGCGAGCGCGACATGATGACCGGTCTGCGGGATGTCGCGGGGAAGCTCCCCGTGCTCGGCCTGACGATGCAGCTGCCCAACGGCCCATGCCGCGACGCGTCGATCGACCTCACGCAGATGGAGAAGTGGGTACAGGGGCTAGTGTCGGGCGGGGGACCGCAGAGCAAGTCCCAGCGCAACCCAACCGCCTAGCACGGCCCATTCCGGCCAGCGGAAGCTGCCCGGAACCGCGGGAATCACTTTCATCAGAACAATCGCGACGCTGACCAGCGCGCCCGCGCCGGCGAGCACGATGCCACGGGTGGCCTGCG
>Ga0070701_10000601_pt1 | contig 12555 bp, 12 predicted proteins | sample KBSK5102metaG_FD_65451 | JGI IMG/M metagenome (GOLD analysis project Ga0070701, IMG submission 65451) | Corn, switchgrass and miscanthus rhizosphere microbial communities from Kellogg Biological Station, Michigan, USA - KBS K5-10-2 metaG | ecosystem: Host-associated > Plants > Roots >... | reverse complement strand
CCGCGCACGAGCGCGGGGTGGCGGCGTTCGAGACGCGGATGTGCGGCCGGGTGTCGCGCGTCGACGCGGGTACGAGGAAGCCGCGGTTGCGCCGGTTGTGGTCGCAGCGGATGCGGCGGCGCATCGAGCGCAGCACGCGGCGGATCGCGAGCCTCGTGTCGGTCACCTCGGCCTCTCGGCCGACGCAAGATCATTGGCAATCGGTAGAATCTCGCCCTGCGTCATCCCTGCGCCCCCACGCATCGACGTAGGGAATGACGTCCGTTTCGGACGATCTTCCGGAGAAAGCCAACTCACCTCTTTTTTCTTGGTGAGCAGGCGCCGATCGGCCGATGGCAGGCGGTCAGAACACGATCACGCCGCGCGCGTTCTTGCCGGACTCGAGGTCAGCGAACGCCCGCGGCGCGTCGTCGATCTGGTAGCGCTGGGTGACGAGCTCGTCGAGCTTGAGCTTGCCGGCCGAGTACAGCGACAGCATGCGCGGGAAGTCCTCGCGCGGGCGCGCCGAGCCGAAGTAGCTGCCGGTCAGCGTCTTCTCCTCGAACGGCAGCGTGCGCGTCACGACGGTGGTCACCGCGTTCGCCGGCGCGACGCCGACGACGACCGCGAGCCCGCCGCGCCGCAGCGCCCGGTACGCCGCCGCGGCGACCTCGCCGGAGCCGACGCACTCGAACGCGTAGTCGAAGCCGCCGCCGGTCGCCTTCTTGAGCGACTTGGTCAGGTCCTCGCCGGCGGGCGCCTTGATCACGTCGGTCGCGCCGAATCGCTTCGCGAGCTCGAGCTTGGCGTCGCTGGTGTCGATCGCGAAGATGCGCTCGGCGCCCGCGATCGCGCAGCCCTGGATGACGTTCAGCCCCACGCCGCCGGCTCCCCACACGCCGCACGTCGAGCCCGGCACCACGCGCGCCGTGTTGATCGCCGCGCCGACGCCGGTGGTCACCGCGCAGCCGACCAGCGCCGCGCGGTCCGCGGGCACCTTCGGGTCGTACTTGACCAGGTTGCGCTCGTGCATCACCGCGTACTCGGCCATCACACCGACGCCGGAGAACACGTTGAGCGCGTTGCCGGCGGCGTCGCGCGTGCGGTGCGTGCCGTCGAACATCGTGTACAGCGCCTTGCCCTGCTGATCGCACAGCACCGGCCGGCCGATCGTGCAGTACCGGCAGCGCCCGCACATGTAGATCCAGTTCGCGAGCACGTGATCGCCGACCGCGACGTCGGTGACGCCCTCGCCCACCTCGATCACGCTGCCCGCGGCCTCGTGCCCCAGGATCAGCGGGAGCGGCAGCGCGATCGTGCCGTTGGTGCCCGACAGATCCGAATGGCACACGCCGACCGCCGCGATCTTCACAACGACCTCGCCGCGCGCGGGCGGGTCGAACGTCACCTCCTCGACCACCACCGGCTTCCCGAGTTCGCGTGCGACGACGGCTCTTCCTTTGCGTGCCATGCTGCCAACCTCCTTCAAGCCATCTCGTCGAGCAATAGCTTCGCGCGGAAACTTCCGTATAATCCGCGCGCACATTCGCGCGCCGCCCGCGTCGCCGCGCCCCACCCAGCGAGGTCGCCATGCTGCTCCGTGACAAGCTCTACATCAACGGTCAGTGGGTCGCTCCCACGACCAAGGAAACGATCGACGTCCACAACGCAGGCACCGGCGAGGTCATGGGCACGGTGCCCGCAGGCGCCGACGCCGACATCGACGCCGCCGTGCGCGCCGCGCGCGCCGCGTTCGAGTCGTGGAGCCAGCGCCCGGTCGCCGAGCGCGCCGCGTTCCTCGCGAAGATCGCCGCCGGGCTCCAGCAGCGCGGCGAGCTGCTCGGCAAGACGATCGCGCAGGAGGTCGGCATGCCGATCAAGCTGTCGAGCCGCATCCAGGCCGGGCTGCCGATGCTGACCTTCGGCAACTACGCAAAGATCGCCAGCGAGTTCCAGTTCGAGGAGAAGGTGGGCAACTCCCTGGTCGTGCGCGACCCGGTCGGCGTGGTCGGCGCGATCACGCCGTGGAACTACCCGCTCCACCAGATCGCGCTGAAGATGGCGCCCGCCCTCGCCGCCGGCTGCACGATGGTCGTCAAGCCGTCGGAGATCGCGCCGTTCAACGCGTTCATCCTCGCCGAGGTCGTGCACGAGGTCGGGCTGCCGCCTGGCGTGTTCAACCTGGTCACCGGCTTCGGCCCGGTCGTCGGCGAGGCGCTGGTCAAGCACCCCGAGGTCGACATGATCTCGTTCACCGGCTCGACGCGCGCCGGCAAGCGCATCTCCGAGCTCGCCGCCCAGATGGTGAAGCGCGTGACCCTCGAGCTCGGCGGCAAGTCTGCGTCGATCATCCTCGACGACGCCGACCTCGCCGCCGCGGTCAAGGGGACGGTGACCAACTGCTACCTCAACTCCGGCCAGACCTGCACCGCGTTCACCCGCATGCTGGTCCCCGAGTCGCGCTACGCCGAGGCCAGGGCGATCGCCGCCGAGGTCGCCGCCGCATTCACCCCGGGCGACCCGCTGTCCGAGACCTCGCGCCTGGGCCCGCTGTCGTCGCAGATGCAGCTCGACCGCGTGCGCGGCTACATCCGCAAGGGCCTCGAGGAGGGCGCCGAGCTGGTGACCGGCGGCGCCGAGCCCCCCGACGGCGTCGCACCGGGCGGCTACTTCGTCCGCCCGACGGTGTTCGGCAAGGTCGACCCGAAGTCGACGATCGGCCAGGAGGAGATCTTCGGCCCGGTGCTGTCGATCATCACCTACAAGGACGAGGACGACGCGGTGCGGATCGCCAACGACACGATCTACGGCCTGGCCGGCGGCGTGTGGTCCAAGGACGAGGCGCGCGCCCAGCGCGTCGCGCGCCGGATGCGCGCCGGCCAGATCGACGTCAACGGCGGCGGCTACAACATGAACGCGCCGTTCGGCGGCTTCAAGCAATCGGGCCACGGCCGCGAGGCCGGCAAGTACGGGCTCGAGGAGTTCCTCGAGTACAAGTCGCTGCAGCTCAAGACCTGAGCGTTCTGTTCCCCTCGGCGCGCTCCGAGCGAGACGCTATCGACTCGGCGTGTCGGGCTGAAGCTCCGTCTTGGTGTCGCCTTCCCACGCGAGCGCCTTGTCGCCGAGGGCCTCGAAATCGCGCGCAGCATCGATGAGTCGCTCGCGCTCCGCCGGATTCGAGATCCCGGCCGGGAGATTGAGCGTGTTGTCCTTGGGCGGCATCTCGTTCTTCATCAGCTGCGTGATGATGTCGTGGCGGCCCACGAGCGCCTGGTTGGGATACACGAAGAACTCCAGCTGCGCCGAGTTACCCTGGTTGTCGGGCGCATGGCAGGCCTGGCAGTTACTCTGCCGCATGCTCGCCTCGAGTGCTCGGTATGCGTCGCTGAGTTGCTCGGTGTATGGATTGTCCTTCGACAGCAGGTAGTCGTACAGCGACACGTACGGCATCTGCACGCCGTTCTGCTCCCACTGCCACAGGCCGTCCCACTCGTGCGCCACCTTCGGGCGCGTGGTGTCCTGGTTGGAGGAGCGCAATGCGCCGACCGCTGTGCCGTTGTCGATGATGAAGTGGATCGTTGTCGCGTAGTTGTACGACTCCCACTTCTTGGCGCTGTGCCAGAACGGATAAGGGAACGCGCCGATCGGCATCGCGCCACGGAAGGTGACCGGCATGTGGAGCACCGTGACCCCCGCGATCTGCTCGATGCTGAAGTCGCTGCCGAACATGAACGTCGACAGGTACATCCGGCGCCACACACGCGGGTTGAACTTGTTCGTGCTCGTATCGAGCCGATAGCCCGCCCCGGGGGCCTGCCCGCCCCAGATGAACGGCTCGCGCATCGCGTCGCGCAGGACCGCAAGGTCGGTGAGCCTGCCGGCGCAGTCGTTGCGAGCGATCTCGTCTGCGGCGTCGCTCGGTGGACAGGCGGCCACCAGGCCCTTCGCGATCGACGTCGCGAGCTCGTGATCCGCCGGCCTGGCCGTGCAGGCGGCGCACAGCGCCATCATTGCAATTGTGCAATCGAGCTTCATCTGGTCCTCACCTGGCGAACAGCGTGACCAGCGTGAGCGCGCCGGGGTCGACGGTGAACGTGCCGGAAAATGTGATGTCATCCACCGCGTACGGCGGGTCGATCTGCGGCACGCCCCGCAGCGCGAGCTGCATGATCGACACGTGCGGCTGCACGCCGAGCGCCCACGCGTACGCCCCTTTGCCGGGAACGACCGCTGTGATCGACGGGTCCGGGTCCGCCATCCAGGTGCTCGCCGGCGCATACATCACGAGGCCGAGGCTCGGCGTGAGCTCGACGGTGGCACCCGCGACGCTGCCGGAGCTCGCCAGCGACTTCAGCGCGACCATGAGCACGCCGCCGGAGGGAGTCCCGCCCATCGCAACCAGGCGCTTGAAGTGCTCGCTGGTCACCATCGAGATCTGCACCGCCGCGCTCGTGCCCGACGAGACCATGAACTGCTGCAGCAGCGTCGGCGCCATGTTCGGTGCCGTCGCCTCGAGCGTCAGTGTGGTATTCGCCGGGACGTCGAGGACGAACGCGCCCGCGCTGTCCGCAGTCGCGTGCTCGCCGGACGCGCGCACGATCACCGCCGCTCCGGTCACCGGTGCACCCGTGGCGTCCAGAATGTGGCCGGTCACGGTCGCTCGATCGGTCTCGATCGTGGGTGTTTCAGGGTACGTGTACGCAGCCGGGTCCTCCGCGCAACCGCTGAGTGAGGCTACAATGACGAACCATGTGACTCGTTGACTGTGGATCATGGAAGAAACCTGTGTTCGGCGATCGCTCGCTTTGGCGTTACTCCGGATGCAGTGCCGCGCTTTGCAGGCGCGATGCCGGACTCATGCGGGCCGAGGGCCTGGCGTGACAAGTCAAGAAATAACGTCTGTTTTCAGGTATTTCCGTGACTCACGAAGACCGAAGGCTCAAGGCACGAGCGAAGGGAGCCAGGTCGTGAGCGTCCAGGGTCAGCGATGACCGATTCACGCCGCGCATGCAGATCGGCGGCGTGAACTGCGCGATCGCTTACAGGCTCAACTGCCATCAAGGCCTGGCGATCAGGGGTTGTCGCATCGGCGTCTTGCCGAGCTCACCGCAGCGCATGCACCCGAAGGCCCCACAGGGGGGAACCTCGCGTTGTCCAGGGTAGACCTCAAGCCGTCCAGGTACATCGGAACACCCGAAGTACATCGACGGCGGCGACGGTCGACGACCCCGGTGACGGATCTCGCGCTCGCCTTCCGTACCGCGCTGACCGGAGTGCTCACGGTGCCAGACTGTCCGCTGTCATGATCACGATTGCATTCGTCATACAGCCTCAGATGTATCGCTGACTGACGCCGCATGGAACATCGGTACAAGGTGGAACAGGTGGAACACACGTACAACGATGGAATATAATTGCATTACCATTGATATGCGGCATGAATCAAACATGAAGAAACAACAGAGCAAGAAAGACAGGGGCCTTGCTGTGCGGCGCGAAGTGGTCCGCTTCCTCGGCACCACGGTGCGCGTTGCCGGCGGTGCGGCCTGCGAGGACACCGACACAGACCGCTGCACCGGTTGCACGAACTGCACCGGCGAGACCGGCTGCACCAACAGCTGGATCATCAGCTACTGACGACGGAACCACGATTCGACATCGAACGCTGTGAATCAGCGCGGCGATAGCGCGGCGAGCCGATCGAGATGCTCGATCTGCTCGGGGGAGAGCGGTCCGTCGGCGAGCGCCGCGGCGAGCTCTGCCACGTGCTCGACTCGATCGAACGCACACAGGATGCCGTCGAGCTCCGGCCGGGACAGAGCAAACCGATAGTAGTCGGTGATGCGAGGCCGCCAGTAGCCATGTCCCAGGCCGAGTGCCTTGTACTTCGCGTCATCCAGGAACGGAATCGTGCTCTTGAAGTTATAGAGTAGCGATCGGCTGTTCCCTAGCTTCGCGAACACCTCGTGCTCGGCCGACCGGTGCGCGGCGTTGTAGCGCACGAAGCCGATGTCGACGAGATCGTGATTGACCGCATGCGCGCAGGCAAGCCGATCGTGAAACGTCGCGCCGATCGCCTGGACGCCGAGCGCGTCGCTGCGGCGATGATGGTGAAAGTGGATCAGCCGGGTGGTCAGATCGGCGGCGTAGGCACCGCCGATGATCGAGATATCGACGCGCTTCATCCCGGGGATCGCGGCAACGACCTCCTCGAACGGAACCCGCAGGAACTCGGGCTGCGCGACGTAGGAGACCACGCCGATCACCATGTCGTCGCGCACGCCGCCGCCCCGGGCGAGAAGCATCTCCAGGCCGCGCCGCGCTGCCTCGTAGATCGGCCAGTGCATGTCGGCGGTGACGAAGAAGAAGTTCACGCCAGCGTCGAACGCCTCCGGGATAACGCTCGGCACGCCGACGCGACCGAGACAGATCGGGCTCACGCCCACCGGAGACGTGCCGAGCCGGTACCTGTCGGCGAGGCGGGGCCACGCTCGCTGGGCTGCAGTGGCCGAGCGCCGCGGCGCGCTCGGGCCGCGCTTGTTGCTCCGCGGCGACGAAGCCACCCTCGAGGATCGCGTCATGAACGCTGCGGTCCCGTCGGAATCACCTCGACAAACGGAAAGCCACGAGACGGTGTGTCGTGCAGCAGGTCGATCGCAAGGTACAGGAGGCCCGAGTAGCCCTTCAGCAGACCGCTGGCATGCTCGAACGCCGGGTCCGCGTCGACGCTATGCATGCATACGTCGACGGCACGCTCGTACCAGCCATTGCCAGGATTTGCTCGTTCGAGGCCCAGGAAGGCGTACCCCCAGCCTGCGGTGCCGCAGCACAGCATGTGGTTCGCGCGGTCGGCACGCCGTGGAATCCGCGCCGCATCGGTGCACGCACGCTCGAGGAACAGCCCGTGCCGCAGGAGCTCGAAGGCCTTGACCCACAGCAGGATCTGCCCGGCGGCGCCGTTGCACCACGAGGCGCTCATGCCGCGCGCGACATCCGATCGCTGCGGAACCTCACGCGACGCGAGATGGCGCAGTCGCCTCGCGAGATCGCCGGGCACGGGTTGGCCGCTCACCTGCGCTTCCTGCAGCAGGGCGAACGCCATGCCCGGCCAGCCGTGCGCGAACGACCAGTTGCTCTCGAACGCCCAGATCGACGCCGCCACCCGCTCGGCGAGGCGCCTGGCCAGCCGCTCGAGGCCTGCGCTGGAGTGCAATCTCCTCAGGAGATTCACTGCGATCAGGTTGCCGGCGGCACCCAGGACGAGGTCCGCGGGTTGCTCCGGTTCCAGCGCGACAGATGCATGCTGAACAAACGCGCGGACCGGCCGCAAGCTGGATGCGCCCGGGTCGGCCAGCGCCATGAGGGCTCGCGCGTAGTGAATTCCGGGTGCGCCGAACCACAGCGATGCTCGGTCGTGGCGGTTTCCCTCGTCGGGAAGACCGACCAAGGTGTGGGCGCGGCTCGCGGTGACCTGTCCCATCCAGCGCTTCGCAGCACTCCACGCGATCGGGCAGGCAGCGCAGGCTGCCTGATGCATCAGGACGCTGACCACTCCGGTGGCGCCGTAGGCCAGGCTGCCGTGAGGAGGCCGCTGGAGCGCGCGCACGTCGGAGAACGAGCTCTCGGCGGCCGTGGCCACGAACGAAGCCACGAGGTGGTTCAGTCGCTGCAGCTCCGTCGTCGCCCTCGCTGAACGCGCGGCTTGCATGTCGATCAGTCATACGAAGGAGAGCGATTATCGTCAACTACCAAGCCAGGGTGGAACATCGGAACAGGTGAAATAGAGTTTGACGCGATCGAGGCGACACAGGAGAAACAGACATGAAGAAACACCAGAAGAAAAAAGACAAAGGTCTCGCTGTCCGTCGCGAAGTGGTCCGCTTCCTCGGGAGCACCACGGCGAGGGTTGCCGGCGGTGCGATGTGCGGGGCGACCGGACACTGCGGCCCGTGCACCGGTACTTGCGAGTGCACGGAGGGATGTACCGATACCGGCTGCACCAACAGCTGGGTGATCAGCTATTGAGCGGACCGCCGCGATAACGGCACCTGGTCGTTATCAAAGCATCTATCGGAACGGGTTGATCACGGTCACGCCGCAGTCCTCGAAGTCACGTTCGTTGCGCGTCGCCAGCGTGAGCCCGTGCAACGCGGCGGTCGCGGCGATGAGCATGTCGGCCTGCGTTCGCGGATCCAGCCGGGGAGGCGCGCTCAGCTCGTAGTCCTCCTCTGCGCACAGTCGCTGGAGCTCTGCCAGCTTCATCTTCTTGCGGGCGACCACATGTACATCATGGGCCGATCAAGTGTACATGTCCACCGGAGCCGTTGAAGGAGCACCGAATGAAAGCGACACTGATCTCCGGCCTGATCGCTCTGTGGTGTGTCCCGGCGATCGCCGCCCCGGTCCGACGTCCCATCACGGAGACCGATCTGGTGAAGTTTCGATGGATCGCCGATCCGCGCATCTCGCCGGATGGCCGCGATATCGCGTACGTGCTCGTGACCGTCGACGAGAACGAGGATCGCTATACCTCGTCGATCTGGACGGTCGCGACGTCGGGCGACACGCCCCCTCGCCCGCTGACCGGCGGACCACAGGACTCGGCACCGCGCTGGTCGCCTGACTCCCGGACGCTCGCGTTCCTGCGTGCGAAGGAGAAGGACCCACCCCAGATCTACCTGCTGGCGATGACCGGCGGTGAACCCCGCAAGTTGACCGACCTGCCGGCCGGCGCGTCGCCGGGTGTGTGGTCGCCGAATGGCAAGACCCTCGCGTTCACCAGCAAGACGACGCCCGCAGAGCTTGTCGAGCAGAAGGAGCGTGCCGCCCACCCAGATCGCGATGTGGCCGCGCGCAGCAAGAAGAAGACCGACGTCCGCGTCGTGACGCGAGCGCATTATCGCGACGACACGGACGGCGTGTTCGATCCGGCGGCCCGCGAGCACATCTGGACCACACCTGCCGTGGCTGCCCCGACGGGCGCGACCGCCGCCACGCAGATCACGACGGGTGGCTACGACGAGCAAGCACCGATCTGGAGCGCAGATGGGTCGCAGATCTACTTCGTCTCGGACCGCGTGTACGAACCATACTACGAGCGTGGCAGTGCCAACCTGTACGCGGTGCCCTCCGCGGGAGGCGCAGTCAAGACCGTGGTCGACATCGATGGCCCGGTCGCCCGCGTCGCCCCGTCCCCGGACGGCAAGGCGTTCGCGTTCATCGGATCGATCAACGCCAACCCCGAGCCGTCGTACACGGAGTCGGACCTTCTGGTGTTTCGAGGCGGCAAGACGGAGAATCTGACGGCGGCGCATGACGGCGATGTAGGGAACACGACCATCGGCGACCAGCGACCGCCCCGCGGTAACGCGCCGCCGTCCCCGCCGCTGTGGGCTCCCGATGGCACCACGCTCGTCGTCGCCACCAGCGAGCGCGGTCGTTCGAACCTGGTGCGACTCGACCTCGCGTCTGGCAAGCGCCAGCCCATCACGACCGGCGATCACGCTGTGCTGTCCTACAGCGCAACCCCGGACACGGGACGCATCGCCCTGACCATCGAGGATGGTACGCACTTGACCGAGCTGTACGTGCTCGACACGGCGAGCACCCGCCTCACGCGGTTGACCCACGAGAACGACACGCTACTCGAAGGTTTGCAGCTATCGCAGCCGGAGCAGCTCGTCTACAAGAGCTTCGATGGCAGATCCATCGAGGCCTGGGTGGTCAAGCCGCCGGGTTTCGACGCGAAGAAGAAGTACCCGTTGATCCTCAACATCCACGGTGGCCCGCACGCCGCCTACGGCGACACCTTCTTCCACGAGTTTCAGTGGATGGCCGCCAGGGGATACGTCGTCCTTGCTCCCAATCCTCGGGGTAGCTCGTCCTATGGCCACGAGTTCGGTAATTCCATCCAGTACAACTATCCAGGCGACGACTACAAGGACCTGATGGCCGGCGTGGATGAGTTGTTGCGCCGCGGATATATAGATGCGAAACGGCTCGGCGTGACCGGCGGCAGCGGCGGCGGCCTGCTCACCAACTGGACGATCGGGCAGACCGGACGGTTCGGCGCCGCCGTCTCGCAGCGCTCGATCTCGGACTGGGCCGCGTTCTGGTACGCGACGGACTTCACACTCTTCACCCCGTTCTGGTTCCGCAAGTTCCCGTTTCAAGATCCGGAGGAGTACCGGCGCCGTTCGCCGATCGCGTACGTCGAGCGGATCACGACGCCGTTGATGCTGATCGAAGGCGATCGCGATCTGCGCACCCCGACCGATGCCGGCGGCGGCGCGATCTTCCGGGCACTGAAGGCATTGCGCAAGGTGGCTGTGATGGTGGTGTTTCCAGGCGAGACCCACGATCTATCGCGGTCTGGAAAGCCGTCGCATCGGATCGAACGACTGCGGCATATCGTCCGCTGGTTCGACAAGTACCTGCTGGGCAAGCCGACGACTGATTACGATGTCCAGTAGACCCTTGCGGCGGCCTCGCCCCCCGGGCTCCGGACTTCGTCGAAGTCAAGGCTCTTTCGACGTCTTCGCCGGCTGGTAGGTGCCCGGCGGGGTGCGCGCCGCGATCGACAACCGGTTCCAGGCGTTGATCGTCGCGACCACGAAGGTGAGGCTCGCGAGGTCCTTGTCGTCGAACTGGCGGCTGACCTCGAGGTACACGTCGTCGGAGACGTGCCCGTCGGCCAGCCGGGTCACCGCCTCGGCCCAGCGCAGCGCCGCGCGCTCGCGCTCGCTGTACCACGGGCACTCGTGCCACGCGTCGAGCGAGTACAGCCGCTGCTCGGTCTCGCCGAGCGCGCGCAGGTCCTTCCAGTGCATGTCGATGCAGAACGCACAGCCATTGATCTGCGACACCCGCAGCTTGACCAGGTGGATCAGCGACTTCTCGAGCCCGGACGCGTGCAGGAAGGACTCGAGCGCCTGCATGGCCTGATAGCCGGCCGGGGCCGAGCGAATGAAGTTGAAGCGCGGCGCGTTCGGGCCTCGTGTGCTCTCCATCATGGTATGAGTCGACGATATGACAGCGGCGCGCAAGCTCGGTCTGTGGTCGGGCGTCGGGATCGTCATCGCCAACATGATCGGCGCCGGCGTGCTCACCACGCCGGGGTTCATGGCGATGGATCTGGCGCCGTCGTACATCCTGCTGGCCTGGCTGGTCGGCGGCGTCGCCGCGCTGTCGGGTGCGCGCGCCTACGCCGCGGTCGCGCAGGCCATCCCGCGCTCGGGCGGCGAGTACCGCTACCTGTCGACGCTATGGCACCCGATGCTGGGTTATCTCGCCGGCTGGACCTCGCTGCTCGTCGGGTTCTCGCAGCCGGTCGCGCTGGATACCCAGCTGGTCGGCTACTACACCGCCACGCTCGGCGTCGATATCCCGTGGCGCGTGGTCACCGCCGTGGTGATCGTCCTGGTGACCGCGCTGCACGCGTTTGACCTCCGCGCATCGCGCCGCGGCCAGAACCTGCTCGTCGCGGTCAAGCTCGTGCTGGTGATCGGGTTCGTCGTCGTCGGGCTGGTCGCCGGCTCCAACGCCTGGCCCGAGTGGCGGCCCAAGGCCTCCGAGCACGGCCTGCCGTTGGCGCCGTTCTTCCAGTCGCTGGTGTTCATCGCGTTCTGCTACAGCGGGTGGAACGCCGCGATCTACGCGAGCGAGGAGTTCAGGGAGCCGCGCCGCGACGTGCCGCGCGCGATGCTGATCGGGTGCGGCGTGGTGATGGTGCTGTACCTGGTCGTCAACTGGGTGTTCGTCGCCAACCTGACACCGAGCCACTACGGGGCGTGGATCGGAGACGATCCCGACCGCATCACGCTCGGACACGTCCTGATGAAGAACCTGATCGGTGTCACCGGCGCCAAGATCATGTCGGTGTTCATGATCGTGGCACTGCTCTCGGCGGCGAGCGCGATGACGATGATCGGCCCTCGGGTCTACGCGGCGATGGCGCGCGACGGCTACCTTCCCGCGGCGTTCGCCGGCAAGGACGACCGGCCGCCCGTGTGGTCGGTGCTGCTCCAGGGCGCCATCGCGATGGCGGTCGCGATGACCACCAGCTTCATCAAGGCGATCAGCACCGTCGGTGCCGTGCTCACGCTGATGGCAGCGCTGACCGCGCTCGGCGTGTTCAAGCTGCAGTTCGACGATCGTCGGACCGAGAAGCCGGGCGCCGCGGCGCTGATCGCGGCGGCGATCTTCGTCGTGCTGTCGGGCTGGATGCTGTACTTCGCGTTCACCAGCCCGTTGCTGAACACCGTCCAGCTGCCGGTGGTGGGCAAGGTCGCCTCCCCGCTGGTCTGGCTGGCGTTCATCGTCCTGGTGACCGTCCTCTATGCGGCATGGTCTGCGCGCCGCCGCCCTGGTAACACCGTGTCATGACCACCGAGCAGGTTCTCGTCGAAGTCGCCGGCGATCTTGCCACCGTCACCCTCAACCGGCCCGACCGCCGCAACGCGCTGTCGGAGGCGATGCTGCGCGACCTCGGCGCCGCCCTCGAGCGCGCGGCCTCGGACCCGGGCGTGCGCGCCATCGTGCTCGCCGCCAACGGCACGGTGTTCTCGTCGGGACACG
>Ga0070701_10000599_pt1 | contig 12566 bp, 11 predicted proteins | sample KBSK5102metaG_FD_65451 | JGI IMG/M metagenome (GOLD analysis project Ga0070701, IMG submission 65451) | Corn, switchgrass and miscanthus rhizosphere microbial communities from Kellogg Biological Station, Michigan, USA - KBS K5-10-2 metaG | ecosystem: Host-associated > Plants > Roots >... | reverse complement strand
GGTGTGGTCGCTCGCCGGCTTCGCCGTACGCAGCCGGTGCAGCTTGCGCGGGGTCCGTCGACAGCTTTCGCCAAGAGAACTGCGATGCGGTCGCTGGCCCCGCGCTTCGCCCCCCGGCTGCCTCGCTCCGACACACCAGAAATGGAGACGCAGAAAACACACAGCGCGCTTGACCGTCGTCGCCAAGCATCTCCCGCTTACTCGAAGGCGGGGGCTGTCCCCAACGCTTTGACTAGTCCCACGTCCCGTGCCACTGGATGCGGCGCGTGTCGGGGGCCTCGGTCCAGCCGCGCTTGGCCGCCGAGCCGCGCACCGCGCTCCAGGCGCGGGCCAGGCGCGCTCGCGCCGGAGTGGGTACCGCCGCGGCGGCCAGCGTCACGCGCTCGTACTCGACCGACAGATCGTAATCGCGGGCGACAAGGCCAACGCGGCCGGTGCCACGAAACACCTGGTCGGGAGCCGGCCCGGTGCCCTGCACGTCCGCCAGCAAAATCTGTCCGTCGGCGATCGTGGCGCGAGCGGTGAGCTGGTGCTCGCGCTCGCCCTCGGTGGCCAGGTCGAACGAACCCGTAAGCGAACGTACGACGTCGGCGCCCGGATCGGCGGGCCAGTGCAGCGAACCGGCGGCCTGCAGACTGGCGGTGGGCCATTCCTCCGGCAGACTCACATCGCGCAGCAGCGCGGTGAGCTGCGTCGTCGCCGCGGAGAATTCCGCGTCGCATCGGCCATTGCCGTTGCAGCGTCCATGAGCGCTGAGCTGATGCGGCGCATTCGCGGCCGAGTCCACCGAGAATGCGAGTCCCGCCTGCTGCCGATCAATCGCTGCATGCAAAGCGCCGAGATTGTTGCCGCGGTAACGCAACTCGTCGACGTTTACGGAGAGCGCGGTGTCGGCCGGCAGCAACGCACCGGCGGCGGCGAGCACTGCTGGCGCACGCTTCAGGTCCAGGACGTCGATCTGCAATTCGGGCCGGTCTGGATCCCGCGCCTCCCGGCGCATCTCGCCCGTCACACCACGCACCGTGAATCTCGCGGTCGTGAGCCCGGCATGCACCTGTCCACGTATCGACAGATCCTCCGCGGCGACATTGAACTCGCGGACACCATCGGTTGCGAGATAGATCTTCGCTGTCACCGGCATCGATCGGGCACGCGGCTTGTCGAAAGGCTCGGGCAAACCGCTCTCGACGCCCGCGAGATTGCTGCTGAGCGTGATCTGCCAGCTGCCGGCCTCGTCGCCAGGCTCGGCCGTGCCGCTCCACGCCAGTTGTCCGTTCACCTGCCGGGACGCGTCCGCCTTGCCCGACAATTCCAGGAGCGGCGCCGCGTCGGCGACTCCGTGCATCACGTAGTTCAGCGACCCGCGCGTGCCCGCGCGGCGAGATTCGATTTCCACCGGGCCGCCGAGCCAGTTGCCCTTGAGCTCCAGTCCCCGCAGCTGTCGCCCCGCGTAGCGAATCGTGCCCGCGAGATTCTCGGCGACCGGCAACCCGTCACCGAGCGGCACCTTCGCGCCGCGCACCCGCGCGGTCACGCGCCACAATTCCGGCTGGCGCAACTCGCGTTCGCCGCGAGCTTCCGCGTCGAGCACGACGGAGCCGCCAATACGATCGAGACCCTGCGCCTGCAACACGTCGCGAATCAGCGGCGACGCCAGGTCGCCCTCCAGCGCGACGCGCAGTCGTGGCGTGCCGCGGCGCGGCCAGTCGAGTTGCGCGCCCCTGAGCGCCAGGTCTTCGACATCTGCCGCATCGAGTTTGAGTTGCGCCGCGCCGCGCGCAAAGTTCAATGAGCCGCGTCCGCCCGCGACTCGCGGCGCGGCGCTCTCGCCGGTCGCAAGATCCGCCAGGGTCATCTTGCCGCTCGAACGATCCCAGTTCACGGAGCCGTCAGCCGCGGGCATCAGTGCGAGCCGGCCTTCGACAATCCTTCCCCGCTGTACCTCGGCGAAAATTTCCGGTGACGCGGCACCCGCGGCAAACAGTGTCCACGCGTCGAGCAACGTGGCGCGATCCACGCCGTTGAGCGTGACGCGCAACGGTTCCACGCGGGCCGTCGAGGCACCCCAGGCGCCGTCGGCCGTCACCGCACCCGAACCCTGCGATGCGGTGAAAGAGGCGAATCTCCAGCGGGGCGCATTCGGGTCGGCGAGCAGCGCGAGTTCTCCGCTCAGCGACACCGTCACCGGCTCCGGCGCACCGGGAGCCTTGACCTGCGACTTGCCCGCGGAATCGAATTTCAGCGACACGCCGCGCGCGTCGGCACGCACGGATCCCTGTAATTGCGCGATCAGCGCCTGGTCGGCGGCGCGTGTCACCGCGCCCTCGGTCAGGCGCGCGCTGAACTTCCAATCGTCCCCGCCCGCACCGGAATCGAAATTCACATCCTGGAATTCGCCGGCGGTCGGCGTCCAGTTGGACGGCGCCGCGGGAAATACCGCATCGACCCGTGGCGCGAACACGCCCGCGAGGAACTCACTCGCCATGAACGGCAGGCGCTCCGCCTGCATCGAAGTGCGGGTGTTGTTCAAGTTGGAATCGAACTGCAGTCGCGCGCTGAGTGCCGGTGCGCGCTCCAGTCGCGCGCCGCGGGTGAGTTGCAGATCTTCGAAGTCGAGCAACAGGTCATGCCCCGCGCGGCTCAGTCGGCCCCGCACCGTCACGTGATCGAAGCGCGTGCCATCCTCGCCATTCAACTGCAGGTCACGCGCGCTCGCCTGCCAGCTGCCCGACTCGAGCAGCCCATCGTGGAGTTGCAACCTGGCGTCGATGGTGCCGCGCCCGCTCAAGCCGGTCGTCGGCAGTCGCTCGAGGAATACCCGGCGCGCGATCACGCGCAGATCGCCGGAGACATTCGACCCCGCCGCCAGTCCATCCAGCTTCGCCGAGACGAACAGCGACTGACCCACGTCCTGCGACAGCAGCATCGTTCCGTGCGCATTGAAGCTGCTGTTGCCCCGGCTGATCACGGCCTCGCTGAGCGTGAAGCTGTGACTGGCCGCGCCATCGATCATCCCGGACGCACCACGTTGCTTGAGGTGCACGCGCGCGCCCTCGACTTCGATGCGGCCGGCGGGCATCAGCTCGGCCCAGGACAGGTAGCTGCGGATCAGCGCGGCTTCGTCGCGCGCCGGCTGTGTGTCGAACGTCCGCGCACCGGCAGACGCGTCAGCCTTTGCCGTCACGACCCTCGCATCGGCGATGATTTCGATGTCGGGGGACGCGAGCGTGACGTGGCCGAGCGAAAACTGGCGGTGACGGAGCAGATCCCAGGCGTCCAGTTCGACGCGCAGTTCGGGAGCCACGACGCGAATGCGGCCGGCTTTCGGATCGGTGAGCACCACGCGGGTGAATACGGCGCCGGTGCCGTCGAGGCCCCACGAAAAGCGCACGTTTTCGAAACGGACGTCGAGACCGGTGCGTTCGGCGATGAGTTTTTCGAGCGTGGCGCGTTGCTCGGGAACGCGAATGGCCACAATCCGTGTGAAGACCACGCCGAGCGTGGCGAGCAGACCCAAACCGAACATGACCGCGACCGTGCGGCTCACCCAATGTGAACCACCAGCGTCCCCCCTATGACTCAGGGTTGAATCGGTCATCTCACCTCACGTCGTACCTCAGGCAAGCACCACGTCGTATTGGTCAAAACCGTACAGGGCTTCCACCTGTAACCTTATCGGCCGTCCCACCTGGTGCTCGAGCTCCGCGAGCACGGCGGATTCGTCATCCAGCAGGCGGTCGATCACATTTTGGTGAGCCAAAATTAGCAGCTCCTTGCTCTGGAACTGCCTGCTCTGGCGCACAATTTCACGGAATATCTCGTGGCACACCGTTTCGGGCGTGCGCACGAAGCCCCGACCTTCACAACTGGGACATGGCGCACACAGCAAATGTTCCAGGCTGTCGCGCGTACGTTTGCGGGTCATCTCCACGAGACCCAGCGACGAGACGCTGGCGATGTGCGTCTGGGCGTGATCCCCGGCCAGCGCGCGTTGCAGCGCCTCCATGACCTGCGTTCGGTGGGCCGGATCGGTCATGTCGATGAAGTCGATGATGATGATGCCGCCGAGGTTCCGCAGTCTGAGCTGCCGCGCAATGGCGACCGCCGCTTCGAGATTGGTGCGAAAAATCGTGTCTTCGAGATTGCGATGGCCCACGAAACCGCCGGTGTTGACGTCGATCGTGGTCATCGATTCGGTCTGGTCGATGACCAGGTGGCCGCCGGATTTGAGGTTGACGCTGCGATCCAGCGCCTTGCCGATCTCCTCCTCCACCCCGTGCAGGTCGAAGATCGGCCGCTGACCGGTGTACAGATCGATGCTGGTGGTGCTGCCGGGCATGAAACTCGCCGCGAACTCGAGCATGCGTTCATGCGCGCCGCAGTTGTCGACCAGCACGCGATCGACGCCGCGCGCCAGTTCGTCACGCAATATTCGCGTGGGCAGCGGCAGGTCTTCGTAGACGAGCTGCCCGGCTTCGGCGCGCAGCCCCCGCTCCTTTACGTGCTGCCACAGCCGCGAGAGGTACTGGATGTCTTCGCGGATACCCTCGCAGTTCGCGCCCTGCGCGGCGGTGCGCACGATATATCCACCCGAGAGCGGCTGCGGCATGGCCTCGGTGACCAGCTGCTTGAGCCGGGTGCGCTCGGCCTCGTCCTCGATGCGCGCGGAGACACCGATGCCGTCGCCGCGCGGCATGTAGACCATGAGCCGCGACGGCAGGGCCACGAATGTGGTCAGTCGCGCACCCTTGGTGCCCATCGGGTCCTTGACCACCTGCACCAGGATGTCGTCACCCTCGCGCACCAGGCTGCGGATGTCTTCGGCCTGGCCACCTTCCTTCAGGCCCGGGCCGATCAGCGTGTTCTCGGAATTCCCGGCCGCGATGTCTGCGGCGTGCAGGAACGCCGTGCGCTCCAGCCCCACGTCGATGAACGCCGCCTGCATGCCCGGCAGCACGCGTTGCACGCGCCCCTTGTACAGATTGCTGACGATGCCGCGGCGGCTCTGCCGCTCGACGAACAACTCGGTCAGCACGCCGTTTTCGATGAGCGCGGCGCGCGTTTCACGCGGTGCGACGTTGATCAGAATCTCGGTCGTCAATCATTACCCCTCTTGCGGCAGCGTGCCGTGCCACACCGGTACGCCGTGTCGTCGCAATGCCTGCGCGGTCTCGAACAGCGGCAACCCCATGACTCCGGTGTAGCTGCCGGCGATGTCCGAAACGAATACTGCGCCGAGCCCCTGGATGGCGTACGCCCCCGCCTTCCCCTGCGGCTCACCACTGGCCCAGTACGTGCGCATTTCACCCTGGGTGATGCTCCGGAACTCGACTTCGGTGGTGGCGCACACGACCGTGGGCGCCGCCGCACTGACGACGCACAGACCCGTGTACACCTGGTGCCGCCGTCCCGAAAGCAGGCTCAACATGCGGATGCAATCGGACTCCGAATGCGGCTTTTCGAGGATGGCTCCATCGACGTGCACGGTGGTATCCGCCGCCAGCACCGGCAGATCCGTGTGTCGGGCACGAACCGCAAGCGCCTTGTCCCGCGCCAGGCGCATGACGTATTCGGCACCGGCCTCATGTCGGGCTGGGGTTTCATCGATGTCGGCGGGGGTCACCACGTGGGGCACGCCGATCAACTCTAACAACTGGCGGCGGCGCGGTGACGCCGATGCCAGTCGCAGCACCGGCTGTAGTTCATTGTTCTTATCCATCCACCCCCCGGGCCGGGACTCACTCCCGGTGGTACGGGTGATTCTGCAACACCGAGTGCGCGCGATACAGCTGTTCGGCGAGGATCACGCGCACCATGGCGTGCGGGAAGGTCAGCGCCGACAGCGACCAGCGCAGGCTGGCCTTGACCAGGATGCCCGGACCCAGGCCTTCCGGCCCGCCGATCACGAAGGTGAGGTCGCGGCCGTCCTGCTGGCGTTCGGACAGCCACCTGGCGAGCTGCAGGGTGGTTAGGGATTTGCCACGCTCGTCGAGCGCGACCAGGTAGTCATCGCCGATGCGTTCGAGCAGGCGCTTTTCCTCATCGGCCCTGGCGCGGCCGACGGGGACCTCCTCGAGATCCACGCGCATCTCCTTGCGCATCCGGCGCGTGTAGTCCTCGTACGCCGTCGTGACCCACTCGGGCATGCGCGTACCCACCGCGAGGATGCGAACGCGCACGGAAAGACCTCAGCGCGCTGCGCGCGCTCGCGTCGCGACCTTGCGGCGCGGCTCGACCACCGCTTCGGCAGGCGGGGCGACGTCTTCCCAGAGCTTCTCGAGGCCGTAGAATTCGCGCACTCGCGGCAACATCACGTGCACCACGACGTCGGTGAGATCGACCAACACCCACTCACCTTCGCGCGCGCCTTCGACGCCCATGGGCTGGAAGTCGTTCTGCTTGGCGAACTGCACGACGCGGTCGGCAATGGATTTGACGTGGCGGTCGGAATTGCCCGAGGCGATGACGACGACGTCGGTGATGTCGGTGAGATGCCGCACGTCCATGACTTTGACGTTGACGGCTTTCATGTCATCGAGCGCGGTATTGACGATGCGCAGGAGAGACTGCGGTAACGAGGACTTGGCCGGTGACTTTGCCGTGACTTGCGCACGGCGAGAACGGGTTTTCGTGGTCATTGCACTCCGTGTGTGGCTTCAGCTGTTTCGAGCATAACACCCCGATTCGCGAATGATGTCGCGAACCGGATCGGGAACGAGAAATCTTGGATCGCGTCCAGCATCGATGATCTGGCGCAATTCTGTCGAACTTATTTCGAGTTGTGTAACGGCATGCACGTAGATCCGGCCCGCCTTCGACTTGTGCAACTCCGTGACCGCCCCGGTCCCCCGGTCGACCATCAATTCTCCCAAGGGTCCCTGCGTGGGCGCCTTCCAGCCCGGCCGATGCGCCACGACCACATGCGCCAGATCGAAAAGTTCGCGCCAGCGGTGCCAGTTGGGCAATCCAAGGAAGGCGTCCATTCCGAGCAACAGGCACAGCGAGCGCTGTGGAAATTCCGCACGCAGCTCGGTGAGCGTGTCGACTGTGTAAGACGCGCCCGCGCGGCGCACTTCGCGATCGTCGACCACGAAAGACGGCTGATCGGCCACGGCGGCCTTCACCATGGCGACGCGCAGCGCAGCATCGGCCAGGGTGCGCTCGCGATGCGGCGGGTTGCCCGTGGGCAGGAAGCGAACCTCGGCGAGCTTCAATGCTTGCCACAGCTCGAAGGCAGTGCGCAGGTGCCCGAAATGAATGGGATCGAAAGTCCCGCCGAAGAGGCCGATGGGGCCGGGAACGGTATTCAAGCGGCGCGCGTTCCGATCAGCGGCAGCGTGCGGCGGCCGGCGAACTCGACGATGGTCAACGCCATCTCGTCCCAGGCGTCGCCGGACTGCCGGCCCTTGATCATGCGGTCGGCGCGCGACACGCGCGCGGCGAGGCGCGCGTACGGCAGGCGCAGCGCGCGACGCTTCGCGATTTCCAGCGCCGGCGAGCTCGGCCTCTGCCAGCTGCGGGCGTTGTAGCCGTCGTTCTGGGTGGTGCCCCAGGCATTGCGAATCTCGCGGGCCAGCGACCACAACACCAGCGTCGCTTCGAAACCCTCGCTGCGCAGTCCGCCGAGAATGCGCAACGCGCGCGGCACGTCGCCGGCGAGCGCGGCGTCGCCGAGCTGGAACACGTCGAAACGCGCGCTCTCGCCGATCGAGGCCTTCACGGCGGCCAGGTCGATGCGGTTGCCGGTCGCCAGCAACTTGAGTTTCTCGAGCTCCTGCTGCGCCGCGAGCATGTTGCCTTCCGTGTGATCAACAATAAGCTTCACTGCGGAGTCGTCGAGCTCGAGTTCCATGGCAGCGGCGCGGCTGCGCAGCCACTGCGGCAGACGCGCGAGCTCGACCGGCCAGATCGGCAGCCAGGCGCCGGCCTCCTCGAATGCCTTCACCCACGCCGACTTGTTCTGGTCGCGATCGAGTTTGCCCGTGAGCATGAGATAGACGTTGTCCGGGCTGATGTCCTCGAGCAGCTCGGCGATGGCGTTGGCACCGCCGACGCCGGGTTTGCCCGACGGCAGCCGCAACTCGATCAGCTTGCGCGAGCCGAACAGCGAAAGGTTGTTAGATGAGGCGCGCACGGCTTCCCAGTCGCCGACGCGTTCGATGAAGTGCACTTCGCGTTCTTCGAAGCCGGCGCGGCGCACGCGCGCGCGGATGGCGTCGGCCGCTTCGCCGACCAGCAGTCCTTCGTCGCCGGATACCAGGTACGCGCGGGCGGGTTCACCGGCGAGGTGCGTGCGCAGGGTGTCGAGGGTCAGCTTCAAGCGGGCTCGATTATCGCGAGATACCGCCCCGGATGCCACCCGGGTATCCTCTGCCGTCGCCATGCCCACCATATTCGAGAAAATCGTCGCCGGCGAGATCCCGGCCACCATCGTCCACCAGGACGAACGCGTCACCGCATTCCGCGACATCAGCCCGCAAGCACCGGTCCACGTGCTGATCATTCCTAACAAGCCGATTCCCACCGTCAACGACGTGACCGAGGCCGACGCGGCGACGCTCGGTCACATGTTCATCGTGGCGCGCGACATCGCGAAGCGGGAAGGAATCGCTGAAAACGGTTTTCGCATCATCGTGAACTGCAACAAGCACGGCGGCCAGGTGGTATTCCATCTGCACATGCACCTGCTGGGCGGCGCGCCGCTCGGACCGATGCTCTCCGGAGGAAAACATGGCTAGTAAAAAGAAGAGCAGGAAGCCGGCCGCGCCGAAGCGCGCAGCCGGAGCTTTCTATCCGCCGATCAAGCCTTACAACAGCGGCTGGCTGCGCGTTTCGCCGGTACACGAGATCTATTACGAAGAGAGCGGCAATCCCAAGGGCAAGCCCGTGGTATTCCTGCACGGCGGACCGGGGGGCGGCACCGACGCCAAGATGCGTCGCTTCTTCAATCCGCGGCGCTATCGCATCGTGTTGTTCGACCAGCGTGGCTGCGGCAAGAGCCGGCCGGCGGCGAGTCTGGTCGACAACACCACCTGGCATCTGGTCTCGGACATCGAGGCCGTGCGCGAGCACCTGAAAATCGACAAGTGGCTGGTGTTCGGCGGCTCGTGGGGCTCGACGCTGGCGCTGGCTTATGCGCAGAAACATCCGCAGCGCTGCACCGAGCTGGTGTTGCGCGGCATCTTCCTGCTGCGTCGCTGGGAACTCGAGTGGTTCTACCAGGATCCGGACGGCGCGGGCGCGCTGTTCCCTGACCTGTGGGAGCACTACATCGCGCCGCTCTCCGCGGAGGAACGCAAGGATTGCATGCGCGCGTACTACCGCCGGCTGACCAGCGACGATCGCAAGACGCTGCTCGAGGCCGCGCGCTCCTGGTCGATCTGGGAAGGCGCGCTTTCGTACATAAAGATGAATCAGGATGCCGTGCGCAAGTATGGCGATCCCGAATTCGCGGCGTCGTTCGCGCGCATCGAATGCCACTACTTCGTGAACGGCGGATGGCTGGAGCGTGAAAACCAGCTGCTCGAGGACGTGGCGAAGATCCGCCACATTCCCGCGACCATCATCCAGGGACGCTTCGACATCGTCTGCCCGATGCGCACCGCCTGGGCGCTGCACAAGGCCTGGCCAGAAGCGGACTTCCGCATCGTTCCCGATGCCGGTCACTCCGCGTTCGAGCCCGGCACGACACGCGAACTCGTCAAGGCCTGCGACCGCTATTCGAAGTAGCCGGTTTCTTTTCGAATTCTGTAAAAACGGACTCAAGTCCGAAGGCGGGGCGCCGATACAGCTGCTACCGGGGCTTGCGCCCGCTCATCGCAGGTTCCGTCGGTCCAATGCCGGGTTGATGGGGGCGGAGGTTTTTTGAAACGACTCCACTCTCCTTTTCAGATGGCGCCGCCTCCATCTCCCGGCCTCTTTCTCAGGGCGAACCGCGGCCTGCCGGCCTGATCCGTCAGTCCCTCGCGCGCCAGCCATGCCCGCGCATCCGCGGCATCGTGCTCGAACCAGGCACGCGCCGATCCGAGGCGGAAGGTGTAACCCCAGGAATCCATGTCGCGCAGCATGCGTTCACGACCTATGGGCAGTTCGTCCGCCAGCAGGATCTGCAGGTAACACACGGCGCATTCCTCGGCATCGTCACCGCCCGCGTCCCGGTCGAGACCTTCGCGCCGCTCCGCCGCCATGCAGATGAAGTGGCTCAGCTCGTGCAGCAGGGAGTGCAAGGGTGTGTCCGGGCGCACGTACAACCGGCTGGCGCGCAGACCCGCCTCGCTTTCGCCCCAATAGGAACCGGGCAGCGACTCGCGCTCGCCACAGACCACCAGCTCGATACCGTAGCGGCGCAGCAGCGCGGCGACCGTCGGGTGCACATCGCGACCGACGCGCATGACATCGACGCTGGACAGCTCCGCGTTCATGCGCGACTGACTACAGCGCGGCGAGCCGGCGCATCACCAGCGCCACGAGATCCTGCGCCAGGCCCTCGCGCAGGATCTCCTTCTCCCGTTCCTTGGCGAGCAGCTGCGTCTCGTCGAAACTGAAGTCGCGCGTGGTGGCGACCTCTTCCTGGTCGATGAGCGTCTTGCCCTCCGACACCACCGAGAATTTCACGCGATAGGTGAGCTCGTACTCGGTCGGAATATTGCGCGCCGACACCGAGAGGATTTTTTCCGTGAGCTCGTCCTCGTGCACGCTGATGGTGGCCCCGGAGGAGCCCTTGGTGCGGATCACCTTGTAGCCGGAGGAGATCAGCGCCTTGCGCATGCCTTGCACGAAGTCAGTCTGTTCATCCTTGGTGTCGATGTAGGTGTTGGCGAACGAAGCCGGCAACGGCTGTTTGCCCTGCAGGTGGAACCCGCAGCCGGTCAGCAGCAGAGCGCAAATGGCGATCGCGGGTCTCATACCGCCGTGTTTCATACGGCAATGGTAACCATGCGCCCGGGTACGTACTTCGAAAACTTGACCGGCTTGCCTTCCATGAACTTCTGCACGTTCGCGTCCTTGAGCGCGATGGCCACCGCAGCCTCGGTGGTGGCATCCGCCGGCACGACCACGCGGGCGCGTTGCTTGCCATTTACCTGCACCGATACCTCGACCGAGTCCTGCACCAGCGCGTCCGGATCCGGGCTCCACCAGCGTTCGTTGATGAGCGCGGTCGCGTGGCCCAGCTGATGCCACAACTCGTGCGTGACGTGCGGAATCATCGGCGACAGGCACATCACCGCGATCTCCAGCGCCTCGTGCGCCACGACGCGGCCCGCCAGCGTCGAGCTGTCGTGTTTCGAGATCGCGTTCAGCAGCTCCATTACCGCCGCCACCGCGGTGTTGAAACTGCGGCGCCGGCCGATGTCGTCGGTCACCTTCTCGAGCGTGTGATGCGCGATGCGGCGCATTTCCTTCTGCGCGGCATCGAGCTTCGTCTTGTCGAACTCGTCGGTGGTGATCGAGTCCGCCGGCGGCGGCGCGTTCACCTGGTCGTAGACCGCCTTCCACAGGCGGCGGATGAAACGGAACGAACCCTGCACGCCCTCTTCCGACCATTCCAGGGTCTGTTCGGGGGGCGCCGTGAACATCATGAACAGGCGCGCGGTGTCGGCGCCGAACTGGCCGATGAGCTCGGCCGGATCTACGCCGTTGTTCTTGGACTTCGACATGGTGCCGAGGCCGTCCCACTCCACCGGCTGGTTGTCGCTCAGCAGGATGGCGCCGGTGCGCTGGCCCTTGTCATCACGCAGCACTTCGACGTCAGCGGGATTGAAGTAGTCACGTCGGCCCGGTGCCGGCTCGCGATAGTAGATGTCGTGCAGCACCATGCCCTGCGTCAGCAGGTTCCTGAACGGCTCGTCGACCTGTACCAGGCCCAGGTCGCGCATCACCTTGGTCCAGAAGCGCGAATACAGCAGGTGCAGGATGGCGTGCTCGATGCCGCCGATGTACTGGTCCACCTGCATCCAGTAGTCAGCCCGCGCGTCCACCATGGTCGGTGCGTCCGGGCAGGCGAAACGCAGGAAGTACCAGGACGAATCGACGAAGGTGTCCATGGTGTCCGTCTCGCGGCGCGCATCGGCGCCGCACTTCGGACACTTCACGTTCAGGAACGACGGCGTCTTGTTGAGCGGATTGCCGGAGCCGTCCGGCACCAGACCTTCCGGCAGCACCACCGGCAGGTCCTTCTCGGGCACCGGCACTTCGCCGCATTTCTCGCAATGGATCAGCGGCACCGGGCAACCCCAGTAGCGCTGCCGCGAGATGCCCCAGTCGCGCAGGCGCCATTGCGTGCGTTTCCTGCCCAACCCTTTCTTTTCGAGCGCGCGGGTTATGGCGTCCACGGCAGGCTGATACTCGAGCCCATCGAACTCGCCCGAGTTCATGGTGATGCCGTAATCGCTGAACGCGTCCTGCCAGGGCGGATCGAGATTCGCGTACGCGCCCGTCTTCGAGCGCACCACCTGCACGATGGGCAGCTTGTTCTTCAGCGCGAACTCGTAGTCGCGCGCGTCGTGGCCCGGCACGCCCATGACGGCACCTTCGCCGTAGGCCATGAGCACGTAGTTGGCCACCCA
>Ga0070701_10000597_pt1 | contig 12589 bp, 9 predicted proteins | sample KBSK5102metaG_FD_65451 | JGI IMG/M metagenome (GOLD analysis project Ga0070701, IMG submission 65451) | Corn, switchgrass and miscanthus rhizosphere microbial communities from Kellogg Biological Station, Michigan, USA - KBS K5-10-2 metaG | ecosystem: Host-associated > Plants > Roots >... | reverse complement strand
ATTCTGGTCGTCAACCCGCACCTGCGCGTGCTCACGTACGGCGAGGGACTGCGGCTGGACGACTGGCGCACCGTGCTCGACACCGTGCGGCACACCAAGGGTGTCGTGGCCGTCGCGCCATTCGTGCTCACGCAGGGGCTGATCTCGGCCGGCCACGACTACGCGGAGGGCGTCGCGGTGGTCGGCATCGAGTCGGACACCGGCACCCGGGCCGTGACCACCCTGCCGCGTCATCTCACCAAAGGCGACCTGAGCTTCAAGACCACGCAGGCCGGCGTCGAGGGCGGCGTTGCGATCGGCGCGCGTCTCGCCAGCAAGCTGTCGGCCTTTCCCGGCGACGTCATCACGATGGTCGCGCCCGCCGGCTCGCAGTTCAACCGCAGCCTCGGCGCGTTCGTCCCGAAGTACCGCCGCTACGAAGTCACGGGTCTGTTCGAGACGGGGATGTACGATTACGACAACAGCTACGTCGTGATGCGGCGGGAGAACGCGCAGGAGTTCGCGGGGCTGGGCAGCGCGGTGACGGGACTCGAGGTGCGACTCGCCGAGCCGGAGCGCGCCACCGAGTTCGCGAAGCAGATCGAGAGCAAGCTCGGCTATCCGTACCGGGCGCTCGACTGGCAGCTCCAGAACCGCTCGCTGTTCTCGGCGCTGAAGCTCGAGAAGCTGGCGATGGGGCTGGTCGTGTTCCTGATCTGCGTGGTGGCCGCGTTCAACGTCGTCGGCACGCTCACCATGGTGGTGCGCGACAAGACGCGCGAGATCGGCATCCTCATGGCGATGGGGATGCAGCGCGGCCGGATCCGCCGGGTCTTCCTTATTCAAGGCGTGTTCATCGGGATGGTCGGCACGGCCCTCGGCACCGTGCTGGGCGTGATCGTCGGGACGAGCGTGAATCGCGGGCATCTCATCCCGATCGACCCATCGATCTACTTCATCGACCACCTGCCGGTGATGACGAACCCGCTCGACGCGGTGGCGGTCGTGCTCGCGAGCATCGTGATTGCGACACTCGCGCCCTTGTATCCGAGCGTGCAGGCCGGCGGGCTCGAGCCGGTCAGCGCGATCCGCTACGAATGAACGCGCTGCTGGTGGCGCGCGCCGTGCGGAAGGTGTTCGCCGGGGGCGACGGACAGCTGCTCGAGATCCTCAGGGGCATCGACGTCGAGGTGCGGCGCGGAGAGTTCGTCGCGATCGTCGGGTCGTCCGGCGCGGGGAAGAGCACGTTTCTCCATCTGCTCGGCGCGCTCGACACCCCGACGACGGGGGACATCTGGCTCGACGGCTCGCGGTATGCCGACATGGACGCTCGGAGCGCGGCCGAGCTGCGCAACCGGAAACTGGGGTTCGTGTTCCAGTTCCATCATCTCCTGCGGGAGTTCTCGGCGCTGGAAAACGTCATGATGCCGCTGCTGATCGGCGGCGTGTCGCCGCGCAAAGCGCGCTCGCGTGCCGAGGAGGTATTATCCGACGTGGGGCTCGCCGGACGGATGACGCACCGGCCCGCCGAGCTGTCGGGGGGAGAGCAACAGCGGTGCGCGGTCGCGCGCGCGCTCGTGCATGACCCGAGCGTGGTCCTGGCCGACGAGCCGTCCGGTAATCTGGATCACGCCAACGCGGAGCGGCTCCACGAAAACTTCTTCCGCATGGCGCGTGAGTACGAAACAGCGGTGGTCGTCGTCACCCACAACCGCCAGCTGGCGGCGCGGGCGGACCGGGTGCTCTTACTGGAGGACGGCCGGCTCACCACGGTGAGCTCGGTCGATGCGATTCCGTGATGCTGTGCGATAACTGCAAAGAGCGGGAAGCGATCATCAACCTGACGCAGGTGGAGCATGACTCCAAGGTCACGCTGCACCTGTGCGAGCAGTGCGCCCAGCAAAAGGGTGTCGAAACGGGTGTCGCGATCATGAAGAGCCCGCTCGGCAACTTTCTGGGCGCGCTCGGCAAGGGCGGGGCGCTGGTGCCGGCGGGGGCCGAGGGCATGCGCTGCCCGGCCTGCGGCAGCACGCTGCGCGATTTCCGCGACACGGGCCGGCTCGGGTGTGATCAGTGCTACGTCGCGTTCGACGCGCATCTCCGCGATCTGCTGCGGCGGCTTCACGGCTCGAGCCAGCATGTGGGCGAGCGCTACGACCTGCCGGGGGAGTCCGGGACGATGCCCGATCCGCGGAGTCATCTGCTCGAGCTGAAAGCGCAGCTGCGGCGCGCCGTCGAAGGCGAAAACTTCGAGCTCGCCGCGGAGCTGCGGGACCAGATTCGGGTGCTCGAATAATGGATCTCTCTCTGCTGCCCGACGGCGGGATGCGCTGGCTGGACGCGTCCGGCTCGAAAGCGACGATCGTCCTGTCCACCCGGATTCGGCTGGCCCGCAATGTCCGCGGGATCCCGTTCAGCCAGCGGGCCAAGGACGCCGATCGCACGGCCGTCCTGGACCGCGTCAGCGAGGCCGCGGCCGCTACCGAGAAGCTCGGATCGGCCGTGGCGTTTCATCTCGATCAGATGGACCGGCCCGAGCGACAGCTCCTGCACGAACGGCACCTCGTCAGTAAGGAATTGGCAGGGCTCGAGCGCGAGTCGCGGCCGCGCGCTGGGGCCGCGTTGCTGGTGCAGGACCAGGTAGGCGTGATGGTGAATGAAGAGGATCACCTGCGATTGCACGGAATGTGGTCGGGATTCGATTTGGAAGACGCGTATGCTGCGGTCGAATCGGTAGATGCCGAGTTAGGCAGGCTGATTCCTTTCGCCTTTCATCCGGAATTTGGCTATCTTACGTCCTGTCCGACAAATGCGGGAACCGGGCTCCGGGCCAGCGTGCTTATCCATTTGCCGGGCCTTGTTTTGACCAAGGAAATCAACAAAGTTCTCCAAGGGCTCTCGCAGGTAGGCTTAACCTTTCGGGGCCTGTACGGGGAAGGCAGTGAGGTCGTCGGCAACTTCTTCCAGCTGTCCAACCAAACAACCTTAGGGAAGACAGAAGACGAGCTGATCGACCACCTGGGGAAGATCGTGCGCCAGGTCGTGGAATACGAAGAGCAGGCACGAGACGTGCTATTGAGGACGGCGCCGGAAGAGGTCGAGGACAAGACCTGGCGCGCCTACGGATTGCTGAAACACGCGCGCCGGTTGTCGTTTGAAGAGACGATGAATTTGTTGAGCGGTGTGCGGCTGGGCGTTGGGCTGAATCTGCTCCCGGGACCGGGGGTATATACGCTCAACAAGCTGTTGATCTACACCCAACCCGCGCACCTGGCAGCGATGGATGGCCGGTCCACCGGCGACCGCGAACTGCCGATGGTGCGCGCTTCGTTTGTGCGCCGTCTGCTCGAAGCAGAACCTAGTTGAACGGCGAAAGGTGAGTTCGGAATCGCGATGAACGGCTACAATTTCACGGATCGAGTTCGGAAAGTTCTGCAGATGGCCCGCGAAGAAGCGGCTCGCCTGCATCACGAGTACGTCGGCACCGAGCACATCCTGCTCGGCTTGATCCGCGAAGGCGAGGGTGTCGCCGCCGCGGTCCTGACCAATCTCAACGTCGATCTCGAAGAGATTCAACAGAAGATCGAGGAGACGGTCAAGAAGGGAAAAGCGGCCGCCGCGGCCGGGCCGGACCTTCCCTATACATCCCGCGCCAAGAAGGTGCTCGAGCTGGCGATGAGCGAGGCGCGCGAGCTGAATCATTCCTACGTCGGCACCGAGCACCTGCTGCTCGGCCTGCTGCGCGAAGAGAAGGGCATCGCCGCCCAGGTCCTCACGGACGCGGGCGTGAACCTCGAGCAGGCGCGCGCGGAAACGCTGCGGCTGCTCGGCAGCGAGATGCCTTCGACGCCCGCCGGCGGCGGAACCGGCGCGCAGCCGACGCCGCCCAAGAGCGAAAAGAAATCCAAGACGCCCGCGCTCGATCATTTCTGCCGCGATCTCACGCAGCTCGCGGCCGAAGGCGCGCTCGATCCCACGATCGGGCGCCAGAAGGAAATCGAGCGCGTGATGGAGATTCTCTCGCGCCGCAAGAAGAACAATCCGGTGCTCATCGGCGAGCCGGGCGTTGGGAAGACGGCGATCGTCGAAGGCCTGGCGCAGCTGATCTCCGGCGGCCAGTGCCCCGACGCGCTCAAGGACCATCGCGTGCTGTCGCTCGACATGGCGGCGGTCATCGCGGGCACGAAGTACCGCGGCCAGTTCGAAGAGCGCCTCAAGGCGGTCATCAACGAGATCGCGCAGAACAAGAACATCATCCTGTTCATCGACGAGCTGCACACGCTCGTCGGCGCGGGCGCCGCCGAAGGCGCGGTCGACGCGTCCAACATGCTGAAGCCCGCCCTGGCGCGCGGCGAGTTGCAGTGCGTCGGCGCCTCGACGTTGAACGAATACCGCAAGTACATCGAGAAGGACGGCGCGCTCGAGCGCCGGTTCCAGACCGTGATCGTCGATCCGCCGACCGTGGAAGAGACGATTGAGATCCTCAAGGGTCTGCGGAAGCGTTACGAAGATCACCACCGCGTCATCATTCCCGACGAGACGCTGGTCGAAGCGGCGAAGCTGTCGGAGCGTTACATCACCGACCGGTTCCTGCCCGACAAAGCGATCGACGTGATCGACGAGGCCGGCGCGCGCGCCCGGCTCGCGGCGCAGGTGCCGCCGCCCGAGGTCGCGGAGCTGAAGGACAAACTCGAGGGCATCAACGGCGACAAGGAAGCCGCCGTGCGCGACCAGAACTTCGAGAAGGCCGCGTCGCTGCGCGACTCGGAGCGCGAGCTCCAGGGCGAGATCCGGCGCAAGCAGGAAGAGTGGGAGCGCGAGCGCCAGACGCGCCGGCCCACCATCAACGAAGAAGGCGTCGCGTTCATCGTGTCGCGCTGGACCGGCATCCCCGTGACGCGCCTCCAGGAAGCCGAGACCGCCCGCCTGCTGCGCATGGAAGACGAACTGCACGAGAGCGTGGTGGGGCAGAACGAGGCGATCCAGGTGATTTCGCGGGCGATCCGCCGCAGCCGCGCCGGGCTCAAGGATCCCAAGCGGCCGATCGGCTCCTTCATCTTCAGCGGGCCGACCGGCGTCGGGAAGACCGAGCTGGCGCGCGCGCTGGCGCGGTTCCTGTTCGCCGATGCGAACGCGCTGATCCGCGTCGACATGTCGGAATACATGGAGAAGTTCTCCGTGAGCCGGCTGATCGGCGCGCCCCCCGGATACGTCGGCTACGAGGATTCCGGGACGCTGACCAAGGCCGTGCGGCGCAAGCCGTACTCGGTGGTGCTGCTCGACGAAATCGAGAAGGCGCACCCCGACGTGTTCAACATCCTGCTGCAGGTGCTCGACGAAGGGCATCTCACGGACAACTACGGCCGCCTCATCGACTTCAAGAACACCGTCGTGATCATGACGTCGAACGTGGGCGCGCGCGACGTGGCCAAGGGGAAGGCGCTGGGCTTCGGCCAGCCGGACCCGCGCGGCGAGTTCGAGCGCATGGCGGAAAAGGTCAAGGAAGAGATCAACAAGGTCTTCAATCCGGAGTTCCTGAACCGGCTCGACGACGTGATCGTCTTCCACGCGCTGACGCGGGAGCACATCGCGCAGATCGTCACGATCCTGGCGCGCGACGTCCAGAAGCGGCTGGGAGAGGAAGAGCTCACGCTGCGGCTGACGCAGGGCGCGACGGACTTCCTGGTCGATCACGGCTATGATGAGCACTTCGGGGCGCGGCCGTTGAAGCGCGCCATTCAGAAGTACGTCGAGGACCCACTTTCGGAGAAGATCCTCGTCGGAGATTTCGCCAAGGGCGACGAGATCGAAGTGGACGTCGCTCCCGACAAGGAGCGCCTCGCATTCAGGGCACTGTCCGGCTCGAAGGCGTGATTCGCAGGCTCACCCTTCCAATCGTCGTCAGCCTCGCCGTCCTCGCCCCGGGCCTGTGCCAGGCCCAGGGCGAGGGCGCGCCTGGCGCGGCGCCGGTGGCCGATTCGATCGCGGTGGTGGGGAACAAGCGCAACAGCGCGATCAGCGTCGTGCAGCTGAGCGGGCTCGTCGCCGGCCGGGCGCTCAACTACCGCGACATCCAGCGCGCCATTCAGGCGCTCTACGGCAGCGGCCAGTTCGACGACGTCTCGATCACGCAGAACTACAGCCCGGAAAAGACGGTGCTCGTGATCTCCGTGCGCGAGCGCCCGCAGCTGTTGCGCTGGGCGGTGAGCGGCACCGACAAGCTCTCGGAAGGATCCGTCCGCGACAAAGTCACGCTCGCCGAGGGCCGCCCGCTCGATCCGGCGGCGGCGGAGCGCTCGCGCGCGCGGATCGACTCGCTGTATCACGCCCGCGGCTTCTACCTCGCCAAGACCAGCCTGCACTATGTGTACGAGCGCGACTCGAGCGCGGTGCGGGTGATCTACGACATCGAGGAAGGACGCCGCGTCGCGATCGCGCAGGTGGACATTCAGGGCAACACGCATTTCAGCGACGCGCAGATCATCGAGCAGATGAGCTCGAAGCCCGAGGGATTCTGGTGGTTCCAGTCCGGCGAGTTCAACGACGACAAGCTGGCCGAGGATCTGCGCCAGAAGCTGCCGTCGTACTACGGCAAGCAGGGCTACGTCGACTTCCAGGTGCTGCGCGACACCCTGATCGTGCACGAGAAGACGGGGAAGGCCACGCTGGTCGTGAACGTGAGCGAGGGCGATCCCTACCGGATCGGGACGTTCGAGATCGTGGGCAACCGCCGGTTCTCGACCGACGACCTCGAGCCGTTCTATCCCTTCCATGAAGAGAAGCACACCGGCCTGCTGGGCCTCGGGCCGCGGCGCGCGACGGCGTACTTCGACGACGCGCAGTGGCAGGAAGCGACGCGCAAGCTGCAGACGCTGTACTACAACAACGGCTACATCTACGTGCAGGTCCGGCCCGACGTGATCCGGCGCAACGCGCCCGACGGCACACCGGTCGTGGATCTGCGCTGGGTCATTACCGAAGGCCAGCCGGCGATCGTCAATCACATCGAAATCCGCGGCAACGACGTCACGCACGAGCGCGTGATCCGCGAAGCGATCGTGATGGTGCCGGGCGACGTGTTCCGCCAGGACGCGCTGCTCGCGTCCTACCAGCGGGTGTCGAACCTCGGCTTCTTCAACCAGCCGATGCCGTTCCCCGACACGCGCCCCGCGAACGAGCAGGGCGACATCGACGTCATCTTCCACGTGACGGAGAAACGGACCGGCAACGTGAACTTCGGCGCGTCGGTCGGGCAGGGCACGGGCATCGGCGGCTTCCTCGGGCTTGAGGAGCCGAACCTGTTCGGCCAGGGCAAGCGCGGCCGGTTCCAGTGGCAGTTCGGCCGCAACATCAACGACTTCGACATCTCGTTCAGCGATCCGGCCATCCGGGAGTCGCGGATCTCGGGCACGGTCAGCCTGCACAACACGCGCGTCCGCTACATCATCGCCGACGTCGGCCGGCTGCGGCGCCGCGGCGGCAGCCTGCAGTTCGGCTTCCCCGTGTTCGGCGACAACTATACGCGCCTGTTCCTTTCGTACGGCATCGACCAGCAGAGCTTCATCGGCTCGTCGACGAACCTGGCGTTCTCGGCGGCGTACCGCTGCAACGACTGCGTGCGCTCGACGCTCGGCTTCTCGCTGCTGCGCGACACGCGGATCGATCTGCCGTTCCCGACCGCCGGGACGATGGTGCAGGTCGGCGGCTCCCAGAGCGGTGGTCCGCTCGGCGGCGCCGGGAACTTCCAGCGCGTCGATCTCGAAGGGCACTTCTACGCGCCGATCGGGACGATGGGCAACATCGCGTCGCCCGTGAAGTTCGTGCTCGGCTTCTCGTCGCGGTCCGGATTCGTGTTCGGCAGCTCGCCCTTCTTCGAGCAGCTGTTCACCCTCGGCGGCACGCAGTTCTTCATCCCGCTGCGCGGCTACGACGAGGCCTCGATCACGCCGTTCGGGTACGACCCGACCGCCGCCGCGAGCGGCGCGAGCCCCAATGCGTTCGGGAAGGCGTTTTTCTCGATGACGGGCGAGCTGGGGATGCGCGTGTCCCAGATGCTGTATCTCTCGGCCTTCTTCGACGCCGGGAACGTGTGGGCCCGTCCGGCGCAGTACAATCCGACCCGCCTGTTCCGGGGCGCCGGCTTTGGCGCCGCGGTGATCTCGCCGCTCGGTCCGCTGGGCATCGATTACGCCTATGGTTTCGACCGAGTTGACTTGCTGGGCCGGCCCGCACCAGCTTGGAAGCTGCACTTCAAGCTCGGCAATTTCTTCTAAGCCACACCTAACAGTTCTTCCAGGGAGTTCGAAGGTTATGCAGCGTCTCGCACTCGTTTCGCTCGCCGCCGTCGCCGTGCTCGCCACGGCGCCCTCGCTCACATTCGGCCAGGGTGGCGCTCAGTCCGCCTCGGCGCCGCTCAAGATCGCGTTCATCAATTCGCGCGAGATCCTGCAGAAGACGCCCGGCTACGCGGTCGCCGAATCCACGTACCTGAAGGAGGTGGAGGGCTATCGCACCGAGGTGCAGAAGCTGCAGACGCAGCTCGACTCGGCGGTGCAGGCGTTCGACCAGCAGTCGATCGCGCTGTCGCCCGCCGCGCGCCAGACCAAGCAGCGTGACCTGCAGCAGATGCAGCAGCGCATGGAGCAGCGCACCGACGAGCTGCAGAATCGCGCGCGCCAGCGCGAGCAGGAGCTGCTCCAGCCGATTCAGTCGCGGGTCCAGTCGGTGATCCAGGGGCTGCGCGCGGAGCTGAACTACTCGATGATTCTCGACGCGGACGCGGCGGGAGGATTGATCGCCGCGGCCGATCCGTCGCTGAACATCACGGCCCGGGTGCTGCAGCGGTTGACCCAGGCGCAGTAGCGTTCCCCGGCCCCCGATGAATTCGGCGGGTACGCGTCCGCTCCCCGCGAGTGAAATCGCGGCGCTCACCGGCGGACGGCTGGTGGGTCCGGGTACCACGACCGTCGCCGGGATCGCGCCGCTCGAGCGCGCGGGTCCCGGCGATTTGTCTTTTCTTGCCTCGCCCCGCTACGTCCCCTACTTTGAGCGCACCAGCGCTTCGGTCGTGCTCATCTCGCCCGCGCTCGAATCGGCGGCCGGCGGTCCCGAGACCAAGATCATCGTCAAGGAGCCGTACGCGGCGCTGCTGGTGGTGCTGCCGGTGCTGTACCCGCAGGCGGTCTGGGAATCGAGCGTGCATCCCACCGCGCAGCTGGGGCGGGGCGTCACCTGGCAGGAGCCGGTCGAAATCGGGCCGCACGCGGTGCTGGGCGCGGGCGTGCAGCTGGGGAAGAACGTGCGGATCGGCGCCGGCTGCGTGCTCGGCGAAGGCGTCGCCGTCGGGGACGACAGCCGGCTGCATCCGGGCGTGACGCTGTACGCCGGCACGGCGCTGGGCAAACGCGTGATCGCGCACGCCGGCGTGGTGCTGGGCAGCGACGGCTTCGGCTACCTCCCCGGCACGAACGGCGAGCCGCACCGGAAGATCCCGCACGTCGGCCGGTGCCTGATCGGAGATGACGTCGAAATCGGAGCGAACACGTGCGTCGACCGCGGCAGCGTGGACGACACGGTCATCGGCTCGGGCACGAAGATCGACAATCTCGTCCATATCGCGCACAACGTGCGGATCGGCGCGCGCTGCCTGATCATGGCGCAGGCCGGAATCGCCGGCAGCTGTCAGGTGGAGGACGATGTGATCATCGCGGGGCAGGTCGGCCTTGCCGACCACATCACGATCGGTCGAGGCGCGCGCCTGCTCGCGCAGTCGGGCACCATTGCCGACATTCCGGCGGGGGCGACGGTGTTCGGAACGCTGGCCCGGCCGCATCGCGAGTACCTGCGCGGGCAAGCGGCGCTGTACCGGCTCGCCAGGATCGTCGACAAGCTCGAGAAGCTGGTGGAAGCACAACCCGGGACCTCCCCTGACTCCACCGAGCAGTAGGCGCTCCGTGGCGCGGCGCGCCGCGCTGCGTGGCATCGGTCTGCATACGGGCGCGACCACGGAGGCGACCTTCCTCCCGGCGCCCGCGGGCCAGGGTATCGTGTTCCGGCGGACCGACCTCCCCGGCCAGCCGGAAGTCCCGGCGCGCCTCACGGAAGTCGAAGCGGTGGAACGGCGCACCGCGATCGGTCACGGCGCGGCGACGATCCATACCGTGGAGCATCTGCTCGCCGCGGTGGCGGCGCACGGCATCGACGATTTGACGATCGAGCTCACCGGACCGGAGCCGCCGATCCTGGACGGCAGCGTGCAGCCGTACTTCGAGGCGCTGCGCCAGGCCGAGCCCACGACGGTGGGCGGCGAGGCGGTGGTGCTGTCGGTGCTGGCCCCGTTTACGGTTACGGACAAGGATGCGACCTACATCGTGGCGCCGGACAAGTCGTTCCGGCTCACCGTTTCGATCGAGTGGCCGCACCCGCTGATCGGCTGCCAGGCCGGCTCCTACGAGGTCACGCCCGAGCGATTCGCCGTCGAGCTGGCGCCGGCGCGGACGTTCGGGTTCACGCACGAGGTGGCGGATCTGCAGGCGCGCGGGCTGATCAAGGGCGCGTCGGCAACGAACGCGATCGTGCTGGACGACGAGAAAGTGGTGGCCGGCGGCCAGCTGCGTTGGCCCGATGAATTCGTGCGGCACAAAGCCGCGGACATCGTGGGTGACCTGGCGCTGACCGGCGCCCGGATTCAGGCTCATGTGGTGGCGACGCGCCCCAGCCACGGCGGCAACATCGCGCTGGCGCGGGCGATCGCACGCGCGGGGAGGCGCTCGGGTATGCCGGCGATGGACATCAGCAAGATCATGGACTACCTGCCGCACCGATATCCGTTTCTCCTCGTGGACCGGATCATCGAAGTGGAAGGGCGGAAGCGGATCGTCGGGATCAAGAACGTCACGATCAACGAGCCGTTCTTTCAAGGCCACTTTCCGGGTCATCCGATCATGCCGGGTGTGCTGATCATCGAAGCGATGGCCCAGGTGGGGGGCATGCTGCTGATGAGCCACTTCGAGGGGCAGGATACGGCGAACAAGGTCGTGTACTTCATGTCGCTCGATCAGGTCAAATTCCGCCGTCCCGTCGTGCCCGGCGATCAGATCCGCTTCGAGCTCGATATGCTCCAGTTCCGGGGCAAGACCTGCCGGATGAAGGGCGTGGGATTCGTCGACGGCCAGGTCGTCGCCGAGGCCGAGATGATGGCCATGGTGGTCGATAAGTGATCCACCGGACCGCGCTGATCGATCCGACCGCCGAGCTGGGCGCCGACGTCTCCGTCGGGCCCTACTGTATCATCGGCCCGAAAGTCACCGTGGGCGACCGCTGCGCGATCGCGGGTCACAGCGTCGTCGAGCGCAACACGCGCGTCGGCGACGGCGTGAAAATCGGGTACGGCACGATCATCGGAAACGATCCGCAGGATCTGAAATACAAGGGCGAAGAGACGTGGGTCGAGATCGGCAGCGGCACGATCATTCGCGAGTACTGCACCGTGAACCGCGGCAGCACGGCGACGGGCAAGACGACGATCGGGCAGCGCTGCTTCATCATGACCTACGTGCACATCGCTCATGACTGCGTCATCGGCAACGACGTGATCATGGCGAACGGGGTCCAGATGGCGGGACACGTGACCGTGGACGACCGCGCCATCATCAGCGGTCTGGTGCCGATCCATCAGTTCGTGCGCATCGGCACGTACGCGTTCGTGGGCGGCGCCTCGCGCGTCAATCAGGATGTCCCGCCCTACACCAAGTCCGCGGGCAATCCGGTGCACCTGTACGGTCTCAACTCCGTGGGCCTGCAGCGCGCCGGCTTCTCCCCCGAGGTGAAGCTCGCGCTCAAGCGCGCCTACCGCCTCGTGTTCAATTCCGATTTGACGATGAGCCAGGGCGTCGCGCGCGCGCGCATCGAGCTGCCGCAGATCGCCGAGGTCGAGACCTTCCTGCGGTTCATCGAAGCGTCCCAGCGCGGAGTGATGGTGTGACAGCGTCCGCCCGCCCGCGGCCGGTCAAGGTGGGCGTCGTGGGCGCCGGCGCGCTCGGTTACCATCACATCCGGCTGCTGCAGCAGATCGAAGGCGCGCAGCTCGTGGGGTTCTACGATCACAATCCGGCGCGCGCTCCGCAGGTCGCCAAAGAGCTCGAAACCACCGCCTTCCCGTCGCTCGACGCGCTGCTCGACCAGGTCGACGCCATGACGGTCGTCGTGCCGACGCCCGCGCACGTCGACGTCGGGCTGCCGATCCTCGAGCGCGGCATCCACGCGCTGATCGAGAAGCCGCTGGCCGACACGCTGCCCGGCGCGGAGACGCTGGTGCATACCGCGCGCGAGCGCGGCATCTGCCTGCAGGTGGGGCACGTCGAGCGGTTCAACCGCGCCGTGCGCGCGGCCGCGCCCTATCTCGAGGAGCCGCGCTTTCTCCAGACCGAGCGCCTCGCGCCGTTCCAGCCGCGCGGCACCGACGTCGCGGTCATTCTGGATCTCATGATTCACGATCTCGACCTGGTGCTGGAGCTGGTGCGCTCCGAGGTCGGCGAGGTGCGGGCGACCGGCGTGCCGATCCTCACGCCGCACGTGGACATCGCCAATGCGCGCGTCGAGTTCGCGAACG
>Ga0070701_10000591_pt1 | contig 12648 bp, 13 predicted proteins | sample KBSK5102metaG_FD_65451 | JGI IMG/M metagenome (GOLD analysis project Ga0070701, IMG submission 65451) | Corn, switchgrass and miscanthus rhizosphere microbial communities from Kellogg Biological Station, Michigan, USA - KBS K5-10-2 metaG | ecosystem: Host-associated > Plants > Roots >... | reverse complement strand
GCACACAGCGAGGGCCTGCGGATGGCCGGGCGCGGCCTGGTGGACACCACGCGGCTGGCATCGAGTCCCGCCGACGTCTGGCGCGACATCTGCCTCACCAATGCCGACTCGATCGAGAAGGCGCTCGACTGCCTGATCCAGCGTCTCACGCAGCTGCGCGGAGACTTGCGCCGCGGCGACGCCGTCGAGGCCGTTTTCTCCGCGGCCGCGAAGTGGCGCGCGGAGTTGATGAAGGATAATCACTGACATGGACAAGGTGTTGAGGAGCGCCGAGGAAGCGGTGGCGCTCATTCCCGACGGCGCGACGGTGATGTGCGGCGGCTTCGGCCTGTGCGGGCTTCCCGAAAATCTCATCAAGGCGCTGCACGACCGCGGGACGCGCGACCTGACGATCATCAGCAACAACCCGGGCGTGGACGACTTCGGCGTCGGGATGCTGGTGCGAAAGAAGCAGGTCAAGAAGATCTACGCGAGCTACGTCGGCGAGAACAAGGAATTCGAGCGCCAGGCGATTGCCGGCGAGATCGAGTACACGCTCGTGCCGCAGGGAACGCTCGCCGAGCGGATCCGCGCGGCCGGCGCCGGCATCGGCGGGTTCTTCACGCCCACGGGCTACGGCACCATCGTCGCCGAGGGCAAGGAGACGCGCGTCATCGACGGGCGGAACTACGTGCTCGAGCTGCCGCTGCACGCCGACTTCGCGCTGATCAAGGCGTACAAGGCCGACACGAGAGGCAACCTGACCTACAGGAAGACCGCGCGCAACTTCAACCCGGTGATGGCGACGGCGGCGAAGGTCACGCTCGCCGAGGTCGAGGAAATCGTCGAGCCGGGGAAGCTCGATCCGGACGCCATTGTGACGCCCGGCGTGTACGTGGCGCACATCCTCAAGGGCGCGCACTACGACAAGCGCATCGAGCGGCGGACCGTTCGGCAACTTCAGGCAGTCTAAACATATGGACAAGCGGGAACGCATCGTGCGCCGCATCGCGCGCGAGCTGCACGACGGCGATTACGTCAACCTCGGCATCGGCATGCCGACGATGGTGGCCAACCATGTGCCGCCCGGCATCGACATCACGCTGCACTCGGAGAACGGGATGCTCGGCGTCGGCCCGTACCCGCTCGAGTCCGAGATCGATCCGGACCTGGTCAACGCGGGCAAGGAGATCGTGACCGAGCTGCCGGGGACGTCGTATTTCAGCAGCGCGGACTCGTTTGCCATGGTGCGCGGCGGGCACATCGACATGACGGTGCTCGGCGCGCTCGAGGTGGACGAGGACGGCAATCTCGCGAACTGGACGGTGCCGGGGAAGATGATGAAAGGCATGGGCGGCGCGATGGACCTCGTCGCCGGCGCCAAGCGCGTCATCATCGCGATGGAGCACACGACGAAGGACGGCGGCCACAAGATCCTGAAGCAATGCGCGCTGCCGCTCACCGGGACGAAGGTCGTGCACATGATCGTCACCGAGCTCGCGGTGATCGACGTGACGCCGAAGGGCCTCGTGCTGCGTGAGATCGCGTCGGACACGACGGTCGACGCGGTGAAGAAGGCGACAGGCGCGACGCTGCTCGTCAATGGAGAGCCCGGAAGATTCTGATGCCCGATTACGAACCCGCAGTCATTCTCAGCGCCTGCCGCACGCCCATCGGTTCCTTCGGCGGCGCCCTCAAGGATTTCTCCTCCGTCGATCTCGGCGCCATCGTCATTCGCGAAGCGATTCGCCGCGCCGACGTGAGGGCGATGGATCTCGGCGACGTCATCATGGGCTGCGTGCTGCAGGCAGGCGCCGGCATGAACGTCGCGCGGCAGGCGGCGATCAAGGGCGGCGTTCCGCAGGACGTGCCCGGCGAGACCGTCAATCGCGTGTGCGGTTCCGGTCTGCAGTCGGTGGTGCACGCGGTCGAGGCCACGCGCGTGGGCTACACCGACCTGGTCCTCGCCGGCGGCACCGAGTCGATGACCAATGCCCCCTACATTCTGAAGAGCGCGCGCTGGGGCTTTCGCATGGGTCACGGCGAGGTGTACGACTCGATGATCCTCGAAGGGCTGACCTGCGCCATGGGCGGCTATCACATGGGCATCACGGCGGAGAACATCGCCAGCCGCTTCAACGTCAGTCGGCAGGAACAGGACGCGTATGCCGCCGAGAGCCAGCGGCGCGCGGAAGCGGCCATCAAGGCCGGACGCTTCAAGGACGAGATCGTGGCGGTGTCGATCCCGCAGAAGAAGGGCGACCCGGTCACGTTCGACACCGACGAATATCCGCGCGCCGGCAGCACCGCCGAAAAGCTCGGGGCCCTGAAGCCGGCGTTCAAGAAGGACGGCACGGTCACCGCTGGCAATGCGTCGGGAATCAATGACGGCGCCGCGGCCGTCGTCGTCGCGACCGCGGAGCGCGCCGCGAAGCTGGGACGCAAGCCACTGGCGCGCATTCTCTCGTTCGCCTCGACCGGCGTCGACCCGGCCATCATGGGAATGGGTCCCGTTCCCGCCGTCACCAGGGCGCTCGAGCGCGCGAAGCTGAAGGCGTCGGACATCGACCTGTTCGAGTTGAACGAAGCGTTCGCCGTGCAGGCCGTGGCCGTCGTGAAGGAGCTCGGCCTGTCAGCGGACAAGGTGAACACGCGCGGCGGCGCCATTTCGCTCGGCCATCCGATCGGCGCCAGCGGCGCACGCGTGCTGACCACGCTGATCTATGCGCTGCGCGCGAAAGGCGGCGGCAAGGGCGTCGCCTCGCTCTGCATCGGCGGCGGCATGGGCATCGCGATGGTCATCGAGGTTCCGGCTGCCTGAGGTCCGAATCGATCGCGAGGCGCTGACCACCATCATCGCGCATGCGCGGCGCGACGCGCCCAACGAGTGCTGCGGCTTGCTGGTGGGTCGGCCGGGAGGTCCGGCTGACGCCGGACCTCACGTGCTGGAAGCCGTTGTCGCCAGCAACGGCGCGTCCGAGCCGACCAGGCGTTACGAAATTTCTCCAGTGGACTACTTCGCGCAGATCAAGCGATGCCGCCGCATCAACGAGGCGCAGTCAGAGCACTTTGCCGTCGTCGGCGCCTACCACTCGCACCCCCGGGGAGGGCCCGAGCCGTCTGAGACGGACACCGCGCAGGCGTTTCGCGATTTCGTGTTCCTCATCGTCGGCCTGGGCGGAACCGCGGGAGGGATGCAGGTTGGCGCTTACATCCTGCAGGACGATGCGCTCATGCCGGTGCCGCTGACCGTCGTCGACTGACTTCCTGCAGCAGGCTTTCGACGCGTTCCAGCACGGTCGGCCACCGGTACTCGCGCTCGACGTATGCCAGTCCCTGCGCCCCAAGTTCGCGGCTGGCGGCTTCGTTCGAGAGCAGCCACGACAGCGCTTCCTGGAATTCGCGCGACGAGCGGTAGTAGAGCCCGCCGTTGGCGCGCCGCACCTGGCCTTGCAGCACCTTGCAGTGTGCGTTGACCAGCGCCGGCACCGCATGATTCCACGCCTCGAGCAACACGATGCTGAGGCTTTCATACGGAGAGGGAACGATCAGCGCGCGTGCATGCGACAGCAGCGCCTGGCGCACGGCGTCGTCCACGTAGCCGAGCGCGCGGATGCGGGGATGATCGGGCATCATCAGCGTTGACGGTCCCGCCAGCACGAGGGTGGTCTCGCCGCCGGCCTCGATGTACTCCTGGAAATACTCCAGCAGCGTCGCACATCCCTTGTTGCGATCGACCCGCCCGAGATACAGGACGAAGTCGCGCGGGATTCCCAGGCGCTCGATCCCGCCACTCGACGGATGCGGATCGTGCTCCGGCTCGAGTCCGATGCCGATCACACGCGACGGATGGAGCGGTCGTCCTGCCCGCGTCGAGACGAGCGCTTCTTCTTCGGGCGTCAGAAACAGATAGCCCGCGGGCCGTGCGAAGAACTCGGGGAGCACGTCGAGATCGACCGCGGGATCTTCTTCCGCGGTCGGCACGAGCACCGCGCGATCGGCCACGAGCGGCAGGCCGAAATAACTCGGCGCGTAGCGGAACGCCCAGAACAGCACGAGGTCGTATTCCGCGCCGTGTGTGCGCAGATGGTCGAGCAGCGCCGGCGCATCCGGTCCGTTGGCGCGGAACCACGCGTCCTCGCGCTCGGGCGACGAGCCGAGGTCGTCAAACACCTCATCGCTGAGATCCGCGAACGCCTTCAGGTTGCGTGGCCGCGCGACCGGAAACCGATGCACGCGTACCCCGTTCTCCGTCGAGATACCGGGCGGGTGGACGTTCTCCCACGTCACGTAATCGCGGGCGCACGTGGTGAGGACGGTGATGTCGTGGCGGGACGCGAGCCGCTCCGCGAGCTGGCGGCAGTGCATCTCGGAGCCGCCGGCGATGCCCGTGCCGTAGCGCTGGACGACGAACGCGAGCTTCACGCCCGGTCGAGCGGCTTGCCCGAGATCTCGCGCAACTCGCGGCGCAGTCGCGTCGTTTCGATCGCCAGCTCCTGGACGCACGCGAACAGCACCTGGTTAATCCGGCGCTGCCGCTCGAAGTTGTCGCGATTGAACTCGTAGAACCAGCGGAGCAGCGGCATGAGCAGCCGCTGCTTGACGAAGATGATCGGCGCGCCCGCCGCGCCGCGGTGCGTCTGGTACTTGATCGCCGTTTCCAGCCGCCAGGTGGCCGGGTCGCCGAGCAGCTCGGGCAGCAGCAGCGCGGACGCGCTGCTGCGTTCGATCGCCGCGCGGAGCATCGCGTCGATGTCGGCAAAGAGCGCGGGATCTTCGAGCGCGGCCGACGCGCCGTGCCGCACGAGCTCGGCGCGCACGCGTTCGCGCACGCGGCCTTGCAGCTCGGACATCACCCGCTCGGTTGACGCGGTCACTCGTTCGCCTAGAACCCTTCGTTGGCGCCGGGCCGCACGGTCAGCGTCGTCGTCGCCGAGGAGACGACCTTGTCCTTCTGCTTCAGCCTGAAGGTCAGGCGATAGTCGCCGGACAGGCGGAAGGTATGGTCGGCGCTGTAGCGGCGCTTGATGCTGCTCTTGCCCGCTTCGTACGGATCGCAGTCTTCCGAGGTTTCGGAAATCGTCCCGTCGTCCCAGTCCCACTGCACCGTCGGGCAGTAGAAGTCGGCGTGATCGTTGGCGCCACCCCTCACGTCCACCGTGAGATGCACGCGCAAGGGCGCGAAGCCGGCGGGCGGCGCCGCCTTGAGTGATAGACTTGGCTTCTTGTCCGCGGCGTCGCGCTGCGCGGCTGTCAGATGGACCACGGCCACCAGTGCAGCGGCGAGCGCAGCAAGCGTGCAAAGCGCGCGACGTGGGTCAGTCATGATTGGTCCCCTGAGCTGGCGCCTTCGATTCTAAGGCGCCCGAGTCCGCCTCCACAAGGACGACCGACTGAAGATGCAGACGGTGCACAAAACACCGGCCGTGACCGCCACGGCCCGAAAGACACGTGATCTCGACGCCGACCTCCTCGTTATTCCCGTCTTTGACGACGACAACCTGAGCGACGAGCCCGATCTGGAGGGCGCGTCCGGCGGGGAGTACGCCGGCGCCCGGCAGCGGCGCGAGTTCAGTGGCAGGCCCTTCGAACAGCTGTTCACGCCCCTCGCGGGCGAAGGATGGAAGACACGGCGGGCGCTCTGGATTGGAGCCGGCTCGCGCGCCGACCTGACGACCGAGCGGGTGCGGCGCATCGCGACGATTGGCGGGCTCTTCGCACGGCAGCGCCGGCTCGGCAGCATGGCGATCGCATGGCGCCACGTAGATGGCCTCCCGGCGGATCGCGCGGCCCAGGCGCTGGCGGAGGGAGCGGTGCTCGCCAACTACGAAGGCATGTCGTACAAGACGGCGGAGCAGCCTGTCGCCTGGGTCGAGCGCGTCGAGGTTCGCGCCGGCGACGCGGTTGCCCAGCCGGCCCTCGAGCGCGGGCGCGTACTCGGCGAATGCACGAACATGGCGCGCGAGCTGTCGAACGAGCCCGGCAACGTGCTCACGCCGCGCGAGTTCGCCGCGCGGGCGACGGCGCTGGCGAAGGCGGCCGGCCTGGGCGTCGAGGTGCTCGACGAAAAGCAGATCGCCGACCTCAAGATGGGCCTGCTGCTCGGCGTGGCGCGTGGCAGCGAGCAGCCACCGCGGATGATCGTGCTGCGTCACGAGCCGGGAAACGCGGCGAAGGATGTCGTTCTCGGCCTGGTGGGGAAGGGCATCACGTTCGACACCGGTGGCATCTCGATCAAGCCGTCCGACAACATGGACAAGATGAAGGACGACATGTCGGGCGGCGCCGCCGTCATCTGCGCGATGGCGGCGATGGCGCGTCTCGACGCGCCCGTGCGATGCATCGGCGTCGTGCCGGCGACCGAGAACATGCCCGGCGGCCGCGCGATGAAGCCTGGCGATATCCTGACCAGCGCGGAGGGAAAGACCGTCGAAGTAATCAACACCGACGCCGAAGGGCGTCTCATCCTGGGCGACGCGATGTGGTACGCACGCAAGCTCGGTGTGACGCACCTGGTGGACGTCGCCACCCTGACCGGCGCCTGTGTCGTGGCGCTCGGCAAGACGACGAGCGGCTTGTTCGGCCGTCCGGTGTCGTGGGTGGAGCAGGTGCGGCGCGCGTCGGAGCGCGCCGGCGATCGCTCCTGGCCGATGCCCGTGTTCGACGACTACAAGGATCTGCTCAAGAGCGAGATTGCCGACTTCACCAATACGGGAGGACGCGCGGGCGGCGCCATCAGCGCGGCGCTGTTCATCAAGGAGTTCGCGGGCAACCTGCCGTGGGTGCACATGGACATTGCCGGCACCGCGTGGGCCGAGGAGACCAAGCCGTATCAGCCGAAGGGCGCAACCGGTGTCGGTGTGCGAACGCTCGCGGAGCTGGCGCTCGACGTGGATTCCTGGGCTACGCTGAAGTAGTGCCGTTCAGGCTTCTGAGCCCTCGCTTCCTGGCTTGCTGTTCACGTTGATGTTCACGTTCGTCGTTTCCCTGTTCCTGCTTCAGGCGCCCGCGCCGGGTCCGCCGCCGTCGCCTGCCCCGGGTCCGATCATCGTCGAAACGGTGCGTCAGCCGCCGATCACGCGCGAGATCACGATGGGCGATGTGGTCCTCGGCTCGGTCGGCTTCATCGGCGTGGTGATGATTGCCGCCGCGGGCGCGGGCCTGCTCGTCGGCCTGTTCGTCGTGCTGAAGAAGCGGGCAGAGGACAAACGCGCCGGCCCTACCGACCCCGGTCACTCCAGGCTTCGGACGTAGATCTCGCGCGCCTTTGCGAGCAGCGCGCGGGTGTCCTGGAAGACCACTGCCGTCATCGCCTCTTCGAAGGTGAACCAGGTCGGGTTCCTGTTCGGTTCCCCGGACCCGTCACCGACCGGGCATGAACGAGGAAATACTCGACGCGCACGCTGCGCGCGCGTGCGGTGAATTCGAGCGTGTCCACGAACTGGACGAGATCCCCATCGACCCCCGCTTCTTCCTTCAACTCGCGGAGCGCAGCCCCGGCCGCCGTTTCGTCCCGCTCGATGTGGCCCTTGGGAAGAATCCATTCACGCCCCGGCGACTTGGCGCGGACGAGGAGGATCTGGGGGACATCGTGGAGCCGTCGCGCCGCGATCGCGCCCGCTTGGGGTACCACGGAGTCGCTCACCATGGTGCGCAGGTTATAGCGCGTTACCGCCAGTCACCGGCGGCGACAAACGCTGCCCAGTAGAACGGGTGGGTGCTGAGGTTCCGCTTCCGCCGTTGTTCGAGGATCTGGATGCCCGCCGCGCGCACCGCGTCCGGCGTATCGAGCTGCCGTGAGAGGCGCGCCGTGTAGAGCGCCTTCATCCAGTCGCGCGTGGACTGATCTTCGACGGACCAGAGGCTCATGATAATCGTGTGAACGCCGGCGATCTGGAGTGCGCGGCGCAGGCCGAACACGCCCTCGCCGGCCGTGACCTGCCCGAGGCCGGTGTCACAGGCCGAGAGCACGACCCACTCGGTTCCCTGCAGGTTGAGTCCCGAGATCTCTTCCGCGTTGAGAATGCCGTTGCTTTGCCTTGCGCCCGACAGCGTGTTGACGCCAGCGAGCGCGAGGCCGGACAGCAGCAGCGGGTTATCGATCGGAGCCGTCGCTACGGCGCGTACGATCCCGCCGACACCGCGCGTTTGCGGGATGGCGGCGTCGCACTCGGAGCCAAGAAAGAAGCCGTGCGTGGCGAGGTGAACCACCTTCCGTCCAACGATCGCTTTCGTCAGCGCCGCCTTGGTCGCTGCACGACCGCTGAGGAGGAGCACATCGGCCGGTTCCCCCCAGATCCGCGCGATGTCCTGCACCTCGGCCCTCGAACCGGGCAGATCCTCGAATCGAAGCGAGCCGATCGCGCCACATCCGGATCGCCGCGCAACGCCGGTTGCGGCGGCGGCGCGGGTGTCGAATGCGGGTCCCCCGAGTGCCAGCAGACCGCGGCCTTCCGCGCCATCCGTGCGAACGAGATCGCGCTCGGTGGAGAGGTAATGAATGGTCGGGCCAGTCTCGAGCAGGTAGCGATTTCCCGTGGGCAAGGCCGCGAAGCTGACCAGGTTCAGCGCGCCGTCCGGCACGATGAAGACGCGCGCCACCCCTTTCAGCGATTCCGCGAGCGGATCCCACAGGCGCGTGCGCAATGCCGTCCCGGCAGCTCGATACTTTGCCTCCGCTTCGCGGGGCTCGTCGGCTGCCACGATGGCACGCCCCCCCGCCTCCAACCGCCAGGCATCGACCAGCCGTTCAAGGGAGGCGGCACCGCCCAGCGGAATCACGCGGATGTCCGGGCTGTCGGTTCTCGTGACCAACGCAATGTAAGACGGCGTCGTCGCGACCGTGCGTCCCGACGAACGATCGACGACTGAGGTGCGGTCATATCGCACGAACGAGACGAGCGCAGCGCGCGATGGCATCGCACGACGCACCTCGTTGAGGCCGGTGTGCGCGCGCTGCGCTTCCTGGAGCGCCGCGACGTTGCGCTCCGCGAGCGCGCGTTCGGCGTCTTCTTTCTGTTGCCGCGCCTCGTCCAGCAGTCGCGTCGGTACAGCGTCGTCGCCTTCCAGACTTCGTAGCATCAATGTCGCGAATCGCCTTCGCGCCGTCAGCATGGAAGCATTGAGAGACGCAACGCCGGGGTCGCTATTGGCGGAGGTCGCCTGCGCGCGTGCGGCGAGCTCGTCAAGGATCACGCCACGGGCCCGAATCACGATGTCGAACAGTCGCGCGGCGTTGAGCATCGGGTCGCCGGCAGCGACGGACAGCGCGAGATCGAGTCCCCGCGGTCGTGCTGCCGCATACTCCATGGCCTGACGCTCGGGCAGATACCGAATCGTGAACCGGAGATGGTCCAACCCGATGAGTTCAGCGTCGAGAGCGGTGCTCTGTGCGACGCCGCTATTTCCAACGGCGAGCTCCGCGGCGGCAATATGGGCCCGGGACGCGGCAGCTAACGGGTGATCGGCGCCGAATAACGCCTGGCGCGTCATGAGCGCCTCACCAAACGTCGTGCGTGCCTGCGCAAAATCACTGCGACGCATTTCAATCATTCCGCGCAGTTCGAGCGCTCGGGCGAGATGATCGGGCTCTTGAGGGAGCCCGCCACGCCGGTAGATGCGAAGTGCCTCGTTGATTTGATTGGCGGCGTTGCTCAGGTCACCGTCCGCAGCCGTCACCGTCGCAAGGTTGGTCAGCGTCCACGCGACATCCGGATGATCCGGACCGAGCGAACGCCGGCGGATGTCCAACGATCGCTGATAGAGACTCCGCGCCCGGCGGGGCTGCCGTGGCGCGAACACTTCCGCGAAGTCGTCGAGTCCACGCGCGACGTAGGGATGATTGGACCCGAGCGCGACGGACCAGATTCGGATGGCGCGCTGAAAGAGGCGCGCCGCTCCTGCGGCATCGCCCATGTACATCGCCAACGTGCCCTGATTGTCGAGAACGGTTGCGGTCAGCGAGTGATTTGGGCCTAGACACCGCAGATTGAACCGCAGGGCCTGCGCAAACAGCCGCTGCGCGTTGGCATAGTCGCCTTCGTACATATTCGTCGCCGCGAGGTCGCTGAGCAGTCCGGGTACCTCCTGATCGCATGGGCCGTACGATGCGGCGCCGACGCGATTGGCCTCTTCGATGAGCCGGCGCGCTTCCGACATCTCTCCCTTGGCTTTCGCGGCAGAGTAGAGACGGTGCAGCAGGAACGCGATCATCGGGTGCCGGGGCTGCAAGCGTGCATTCGCGATGTCGAGTGCCTCTTTCCACGCCTGCTCCGCTTCCAGGGGATTGCCCCCCAGAAAACGGATATCGCCGAGAATCTGCAGGGACAGCACGAGATCAGGATGGCGTTGCGCACGGTCGCGCTGCACACGGAGCGCGCGTTCCAGGGCCGTCACGGCCTGCGCATAGTCGCCACGGTATCGCAGCAGGAGTGCCTTGAGTCGGAGCGTTCTCGCAAACGCCAGCGAGGTATTCGACCCCTTTGATTCCTGTAAGCGCTCTGACTCGTCGAGTCGCGCTTCAGCCTCGTCGACGCGGTCGAGACGAATCAGGGCTGCGGCCGATCCATCCAGGACATCGGCTAGGAGGTCGCTTGCGGTCTCGGGTGGCCGCCGAAGGAGGCCCATCGCACGGTCGTAGAACGGCAGTGCCGCCGCAAACTCGCCGCGGGCGACATGGAGATCCCCAAGGTTCCGAAGCGAGATCACGGCCTGCGTTTGGCGGGTTACGGGTTGGTCCTGCGCTGGAATGACACGGCGAGCGAGCGTCAACGTTTCGGCGGCGCCAGCTTTTCCGTTCGCGACCAGCGCCGCCACCAGTAAATTGATCGCGGTGTCGCTTGTCGACAGGGAAGAACGCTGCTGAACGTCATACCATGCTCTCGCCTCGCGTTCCGCAATCGCATATTCCCCGTCGTCAAGCCACTGCTGAATCGCTTGCGCCTCGGAATCAGACCCCGTTGCCGGCGTCTGACCGAGAGCGGTTGCGACCGATGAAACCGCGAGTACCGCGATGAGAAGGGCTTTCATCGGCGGCTTGCGTGATCCGCGGTCAGGCTCCGGTTTCCACCGGTCCGACCTTGAGTGCAGCAGCCGCCTTCGTGAGATCGTCCTCGTGCTGCTCCTTCAGGGCCTCCTTGTGTTCCGCCAGTTGCTTCTTCAACGCCGTTTGTATGCTATCGAGCGCCGTGATGATCGTGGTCAGCGTCCCCACAGACGTGCCGAAGTTGTAGTCCTTGGCCATGTCATACCTCCTTGAAATGGCTCGCGCCGTCGCCTATAGACGGTTCATTCGAACAAGGTCTCGTACGCGATCTCATGCCAGCGAGTGGCGTCGCAGAGCGGGAGAACTTTGTAGCAGTCATACACCACCGACTCAATGAAGTTGGAATCAGTCACCCTCGCCGCAGGGCGACGAAAAAGGCTGACTCCCCTGAGCGAGTTTCCGGGGATGTCCGGAGTTCCATTCGTCTGATCGATAAAGAGCTGGGTCGCCGCGGCGTGAAGATCGACGGCGGCCGTGCCCACTGGACTGGGAAATGTGGCCAGTTCCTCACACATCGTCATCACGTCGACGAGTGCGACATCGCCGCCTTTCGCGTGTTCCATGACGGCTCGACTCGCAGATCGATCCGTCCCCGTGAGCCCCTCCAGCGCGCTTACAAAACGGCTGAGGGCCGGTGTGAGCGTTGCACGGCTATGCACGAGATTCAGCGCCGTGAAACGCACTTCGTCGAGGGGCGGCACGCCGCGGTTGCGTGCCAACTGATAGTGCTCGTCGAGTGGCCCGAGCAATTGAGCGATTTGTTGCGGTTGCGCCGGATCCGTTTGTTTCAACGTCTGAAAGAGCTTTCGGAAGGGCCACGCGCCGGGAATCGGCACCAATCCTTGAGACGCAATGACGTAGTTCACGAGGCCATCAAACTGATAGGCGAGTTCGAGATTGGCGGTCCAGCAGTCTCTGAACAGCATCACCTCAATCGGCGAACGCAAGCTCTGAAAGGCCTCGAACATCTCCGGCAGCGCGAGCGACTTCTGGGGCTCAGGATTCGGGTCGAGAAAAAAGCCAGCGGGGCCTGCCCCATGTCCCCACAGGAACATCGCAATGTGCGAATTCGGTTTCATCCGCTTGCTGGCGAAGTCCAGGAATTCTTTCAGGGAAGACATCGTCGCCGAGTTGTCCTCCACGGTGTTGCGGCAGGCGCCCGGATCTTCGCCCTTGCGCCCTTCCACGAAGCAGCGTTGCGACGCGATCTCCGGCCCCGTGAAATCGACGTACGCGGCCAGGTCGATATCCTCATCGATGGCCGCCTGTTTCATGGCCGAGAGTTCGCCTGACGCGAAGGGATTCAATAGTGGCTTGCGGTCATCGTCGGCGACGATATACGCGAGGACGGTCCACGATCGAAGGGGATCCACCACCATAGACTTCTCCTTCGGACGACGAGGTCCGGTGAAAGCTACGGGCGACGTGAACGGTTGTGAAGGTAGGCGCGGAGTCTAGCATGGCCCGCCCCGCCCGATTACGTTCCTGCATGCATTAACGTCGAGGGGGGATCTTTCTTACAACGCATTTCACCCGATGTAAGAACACGGCCGCGTCATCGTTAGGACAGGTAGGAACGGGCAGAGGGGACTTCCTGTATCATGACCGCCACAACACTGACATTC
>Ga0070701_10000588_pt1 | contig 12690 bp, 11 predicted proteins | sample KBSK5102metaG_FD_65451 | JGI IMG/M metagenome (GOLD analysis project Ga0070701, IMG submission 65451) | Corn, switchgrass and miscanthus rhizosphere microbial communities from Kellogg Biological Station, Michigan, USA - KBS K5-10-2 metaG | ecosystem: Host-associated > Plants > Roots >... | reverse complement strand
GTGCGGCATCGTCGCGTTTGCATTCGAACGGCGCGCGCATGTCGCGCTGATCGCGCTCACGCTGCCGATGATTCTCATTCCGGTGCTCGCGAATCCGCTGATGAACGCGATTGGCGAGCGCCGCTCGACGCGCACGTTCATCGCGAAAATTGCGCCGTACACGAACGGTGCGGACGTCGCCGGCGTCGAAGCGTTCACCGGCTCGATGGCGTTCTATCTCGGCCGGCCGATCGCGGTGCTCAGTCCGGATGCCGAGGAGTTCACGAGCAATTATCTGATCCGGCATTACGCGCAGTTCGCGAATGCGGCCGGCTCGCCGCTGCGTACCGTCGATCGATTGTCATCGCTGTTCGACGGCAAGCCGCGTGTCTTCATCGTGCGCAACAACGACGTGAAAAATCGCGCGGCCGTCGAGGCGCACGGCGCGAAGCTCGTCGCGGAAAGCCCGCATTTCGTGGCGTATACAATGCGCCGCTGATGTGCGGCATCTACGGCATGGTCGCCGACAACGGCAGCGCGCTGCGCTACCCGTCGGTGCTTGATGAAATGGGCGCGGCGCTGCGGCATCGCGGTCCCGACGGCCACGCCGCATTCACGCATCCCGACGCGGTCATCGGCACCGAGCGGCTGCGCATCATCGATCTGCACGAGCGCGCCGATCAGCCGTTCGCCGCGCCGGGCTCGCAGGTCTGGCTCGAGTGCAACGGCGAGATCTATAACGCGGCGTCGATTCGCGCGCGCTATCCGCAGTATCCGTATCGTTCGCACTCAGACGTCGAAACGATTCTGCCGCTGTATCTCGAGCGCGGCGCGGCGGCGGTCGAAGAGCTCGACGGCATGTTCGGGCTCGCGGTCTGGGACGATCGCACGCGCACGCTGCTGCTCGCGCGCGATCGCGCCGGCGAGAAGCCGCTGTTCTATGCGCGCGCCGGCCACGAGATTCTGTTCGCGTCGGAACTGCAGTGCATCCTTCGCCATCCCGACATCTCGCGCGACCTCGATCACGAAGCTCTCGCCGACTACCTCCGCCTCGGCTACGTCCCCGAGCCGCGGACGATGTTCCGCGCGATCCGGCGCGTCGAAGCGGGAACGTACGTTCGCTTTCGCGAGGATTCGCAGCAGGTCGTTCGCTACTGGGATCCGGCGTCGTTTCTGATCGAGCCGCGCTCGTCGTCGAATGCGGTGAAGACGCTGCGCGAGCTGATGGAAGAGGCGGTGCGGAAGCAGGTTATCGCCGATGTTCCCGTCGGCGTGTTCATCAGCGGCGGGATGGACTCGTCGATCCTCGCGACGCTCGCCGCGCAGACGATCGGCGTCGGAAAGGTGCACACGTTTTCGGCGCAGTTCGCGGAGAAGTCGTACGACGAGAGCGGCGACGCGGCGATTCTCGCGAAGAAGATCGGCACGCAGCACGTGCCGGTGCGCAGCGATGAAGCGGCGCTGCTCGAAGCGCTGCGGAACGTGACGACGCGCGTCGCGGAACCGCTCGCCGATCCCGCGATTCTGCCGACGTTTTTGCTCGCGCGTGCGGCGCGCGAGCACGTGAAAGTGATTCTCAGCGGCGAAGGCGCCGACGAGCTGTTCGGCGGCTATCCAACGTACATCGGCCACAAGGTCGCGCCGATTTACGACCGGCTGCCGAATGCGATGCGCGCTGCGATTCGTCGCGCCGTGTCGCGCATGCGGACGTCGGATAAGAAAGTCACCGTCGAGTTCCTGCTGAAGAAGTTCGTCGCCGACGCGGAGCGTCCGTGGACGGAGCGGCACATGGCGTGGTTCGGCACCGGCCTGTCGGATCGCATTCATCTGCATCCGCCCGCGCCGTTAACGTTGCCGGAGTTGCCGGCGAATGGCGACGCGCTCGCGTCCGCGATGACGCTCGACTATCGCAGTTACCTGCGCGACAACCTGCTCGTGAAAGTCGATCGCGCGACGATGCTCTCGTCGGTCGAAGCTCGCGCGCCGTTTCTCGATCGCGACCTGACGCGTTTCGCGCTGTCGCTGCCGACGGACATCCGCGTGAAGCGGCTCGAAACGAAATGGGTGCTGAAGAAAGCGGCGGAGAAGTGGCTGCCGAAAGACGTGATCTGGCGGCGCAAGCGCGGCCTTTCGGTGCCGGTCGCGAGCTGGCTCAACGGCGGACTGCGTGGTGAAGTCGATCGATTGCTCGAGCCGTCGCGATTGAAGTCACAGGGACTGATCGATCCGCAATATGTCGGCGAGCTCGTCGCCGCGCACCGTGCGCATCGTGCGAATCACGCGAAGCCGCTGTGGGCGCTCGTGATGCTGCAGTACTGGCTCGAGAACTGGGCCGCGGCCTGATTTTCGAGAAATATTTCCTTCTCGACCCGTCTCGGTGACGGAAATCTGTCCATTGGTCCGTCTGTGCGTATGCACCGCAGAATGGAGACCATTGAAATGGCTGATACGACCGTAAGCTTCGAAGACATCGACAAACAGATCAAGGCGCTGAATCTGCACGACTTCCAGTCCGGCGGCAAGCATCACTTCACCCCGCAGGCGGTCGCCGCGACTCCCGGCGACGTGCTCAAGAAAGTCTGCACGATCTACCGCGGGATTCGTTCGATTCTGATCGGCATCGAGAACTTCCCGCTCATCCCGAAGGCGTGGCGCGACGCGCTGAAGACCTTCACGAATCTGATGGACACCCTCTGCCCGTAACGCGTCAGTGAACGTGGCGGCGGGACGCGGTGTACCGCCGGCACACTTTTACATCCGCTCGAAATCGCGCAGCGCGCGGTCCTGCGCGATGCCCATCTGATACGAGATCTCGTTTTCGTAGCCGTGCACGCAGAGACGCACGAGGCTGCCGAGATCGGCGACTTCGAACGGTTTGCGAATGACGCCGGCGACGACTTCCGGATCGACGTCACGGAACTTCTGATCGGCGTATGCGGAGATCACGAGGATGATCGGCTTGCGCGCCGGCGGATGACTTCGAAGGTGTTCGATGACGCCGAAGCCATCGACGCGCGGCATCATCAGGTCGAGCAGGATGACCGCATATTCGTGCTGCTTCAGAAACTCGATCGCCTCGACGCCGTCGGCGGCGCAATCGACCTGAAAATGCTCGCGGCGGACGATCGTGCAGACGAGCTGGCGGATCGATCGGTCGTCGTCCGCGACGAGGACCCGCTGTTCACGGTAACTATCTGATAACACTGCCATACGCGTTCGTTGAATGAAAAGGATATGCCACGTTCCGAAACCGTTCACTCCTCGAGGATGTCGTCGATTCTGATCTCATTCGTGAGTGTCTTGTAGACCGGACAACGCTTCGCGGCCGACATCAGTTTTTCGCGCTGTTCGGGCGTGAGATTGCCGAGGAGTTTGATCTTTACGGTGAAGCGGTGGATGTATCCCGAGGCGGTCATGCAGTCGGCGCAGTCCTTCGCGTACATGCGGTCGTTGCTGACCGTGATCTCGGTGCCGTCGAGCGGAATGTTGTCGCGCTTCGCGAGAAAGCGAATCGTCATCGACGTGCACGCGCCGAGCGCCGCGGAGAGATAGTCGTACGGAGTTGGACCGCCGTCCGTTCCGCCGGCTGAGGCCGGCTCATCGGCAATCAGCCGATGCCCGCCCGCTTCGATCTCATTGCGAAAACCAACACCGGCGCGAAGGACGACTGGACCGCTCATGAGCGAATGTTACGCTCGCGCGGCGCGATGACCGCCGTCCTGTTCATATTCGCTTTCGCGGCCCTCGCCGTCGGCATGCGCGTACTTCCTGTTTTCTTCGAAGTGCGACGTGCGCGTGACTTCCTCCGTCGCGCCGAGTGGGAAGGTGTGGAATGGGACTGGTTCGCGATGTCCGTTTCCGCGCGCTGGAAAGGTCTGCCCGTATCGTTTCAGCGTCTGTACGGATCGTGGCGAATGTGTATCGCGTCGCCATGCGCCGTCACGTTACACGTCACGCGGCGTGATGATCTGTTCGCGCGTTTCAAGGATGCGTTTCGCGCGGATGCGCTCGATACCGGCTCGAGTGCATTTCGGTTTCACGGTAGCGACATCTCCGCCGCGCGCCGACTCGAAGGCGACGACGAAGTCGCGCTCGCGATGCACGAAGTTCTGCGCGGCGGCGCGGAGCTGATCATCGACGGAGACGGAATCACCGTTGAAGCGCCGAAGTCCGCATCGCTCGACGCGGCGTGGCGACTCGTCGTCGCGGTACACCACCTACTCCTGCACGCCCAACCCTCGAATCCGTCCCGCTCCCCATCGCCCGTTCCGCTCGGTGATCGGCAGCCAGAACCACATCGATGACTCGCCGCCGAGCGAGAGGCGCAGCAGCATGCCGGTCTCGCCGCGCTGAAACGGATTCGCGAAAGGCGCGGAAACCTGCACGACCATCACGTCCGCGTCGCGCCGGCGATCGAGTCGCGTCACGGCGTTCCACGGACAGACATCAGACGCCACGTCGACCGGCATGCTCGGCAGATTCGCATTCATCTGCTCCGCGACGTCGGCCGCGTTGTGCAGCGCTTTCATCGAGCGCTCCGCGAGCGCGGTAATCGCCGCCGCGCTCACCGGCTGCGTCGTCATCACCACATTGATCGGTGTCTCGTGCGCCAGCCCCTCAGCGCGCGCCTCGGCGCAGAACGCATCGAGCACCGTGCGCGGAATCGACGACCATTGCGGAACCTTCGCAGGCGGCGGCGCGCTGGCGCACGCGCTCAGCACGAGAACGATCGGAAGCAGAACCTTCATCAGTGCAGGATACGTGAGTGGCGGCGACTACCGCACCAGTCGCAGCTGCGGCGTCGCTTTCGCCTCGAAGAACGCCTGCACTTCGCTCGCGGCTTTGCGCGTGACGAGTTCGCGCGGCGAATCTTCGTACCAGTCGGCGGGGAAGTAGCGCGTGTAGCTCTCCTGCGTGAAGCGGCGGCAGAGCAGCGCGATGATGCCGATATCGCGCTCGCTGCGAATCACGCGGCCCGCCGACTGCACCACGCGCGTCATGCCCGGAATCAGATACGCGAACTCGAATCCCGCGCCGTACTGATCGTCGTAATACTGCTTGAGCAGCTCCTGCTCGAAGCTGACCTGCGGCAGCGCCGGCCCGATCACCATCACGCCCGAGAGCATGTCGCCCTGATAGTCGACGCCTTCCGCATACATGCCGCCCGACACCGCGAGAATCAGATTTCCGCGGCGCGGCTTGTCGCGCAGGATGTCGAGGATCGCGTTCCGCTCGTAATCGGTCATGTCGCTGCGCTGCAGCATCACGTTCTTGCGCATCGGCGGCATGCGATCGGAAATCTCGCGCAGAAACGCGTAGCTCGGAAACAGCGCAAGGAAGTTTCCGTCGCTCGCCTCGGCGATCTGCGCGACGGTCTCCGCGATCTTGTCGTAGTGATTCGCGCGCTGCTTGTACGTCGTGTCGAGATCGGGAACGATCACGATCTTCCGGTTGTCGCGCGGGAACGGCGACGGCAGCGAAAGCTCGGCCACGCGGCTGCTCGGAAAGCCGAGCGTCTTGCGATAGAAATCGAACGGCTCGAGCGTCGCCGACAGCGCAACGGTCGCGTGCGCGGAGTCGAAGATCTTTCCAAGAAAGCGCGACGGATCTTTGCAGAAGATCTTGAGCTTCAGCCCTTCGTGCGTTTTCTCGATGAGGTGCGCGAACTCGTCGCCTTCTTCGCCGAGAAGGTTGGCGAATTTGACGAGCTTGAAATAGAAATCGACGACCGGGTCATCCTCCTCGGCAATCCGATTGTCGATTTTCCAGCCGATGTATTCGAGGACGATGCGCTCCCACTCGGCGCGCTGCTCGATGAAGAGATCGCGCAGCGGCGAACAGATGGCCTGCTTCTGCCCCGCTTCTTCGTCGATCGATTCGGCGAGCTCGTTGAAGTGATCCTCGAGGATCGCGAGCAGCGATTCCCACCCTTCGATCCAGCAGTCGCGGCCGCGCAGATGATTGCGAATCTCGTCGAACGATTTCGCGTGCAGCTCCGGCGAGTAGTAGCCGCGGCCGCGATCGACGAGGTTGTGCGCTTCGTCGACGACGAGCACGCAGTCGCCGTAATCGCCGTCGTGCTGATACGCCTTCAGTCCGACGTACGGATCGAAGATGTAGTTGTAGTCGCAGACGATGACGTCCGCTTCCTCGATCAGCTCGAGCGACACTTCGAACGGACAAACTTCCTTCGACTTCGCGAGCTCGAACGTTACGTCGGGATCGAAGTAACTGAGCGACGTCGTGATCTCGGAGCGCAGCCCCGACTTCTCCATTTTCTCGGAGTAGCGCGCCGCGAACGGACAGAAATCCTCGTGGCAGATCATCTCCGTGTGCGCGCACATCTTCTGTTTCGAGCGAATGCGCAGCACGCGGAACGAGCCGTCGTTGATCATGTTGAGCGCGCTGACGGCCGCGTCCTGTTGCAATGTTTTCGACGTGAGGAAGAAGAGTTTCTTGCCCGCGCTGAGTGACTCGCGCACGGCGGGAAAGAGCGCCGCGATGGTCTTGCCGACGCCGGTCGGTGCGGAGACGAGGAGCGCGTCGCGTTGTCGAATCGTACGGCCGACGGCGTCGATCATCTCCTGCTGAAACGGACGGATCGTGTCGTACGGAAACGGCATCGTCTCCGCGAATGCTTTCTTCGCGACGAGCAGCGAGTGCGCGGTCTCGAGCTCATCGACGAGATGATCGAGCGACGCGCCGAGCGCGGACTCGACGTGACCGCGATCGAAGTCGGCGTCGACGAGACGCGTGTCGCCGCCGAGGAGGTCGATGAGGACGAGCTGCGGTTTGAAGTCGTAGCCTTCGAGATCCGGCTGCCGCGAAAGAAAGAACGCGTACAGCAGCAGCTGATAGAGATGCCGCTGCAGCTTTTCGGAACGGAAAAGCGCTTCGAGCTCGAGGTCGAAATGGATCGACTTCACTTCCTCGATCGAGACGATGCGCCGCTCTTTGTCGATGGAGAGTCCGTCGATGCGGCCCTGCACGGTGATGTCCCACTCGCGCACGCGCGTGCGATGGACCACGTGAACCTCGGCGCGATACGCCGGATCTTCAGCCGCGCGCAGCTCGGCGCGCTTCGTGTGGATGTCCTGGCCGATCCACATGCGCCGGAATCCGTCGCCGCGCTCGACGCCGATCCGCCGATAGGTCGACTCGTAAACGAGGTCGCCGACCGAGCAGACGATCTCCCGCTTTTCGTGATCCACGCGCATGGTTATTCATGGTAACAGGCAGGGACGGACGGACTTACTTTTTCTCGCCCGCTTTCGCGAATGCGCGCACGACTTCGACGACGGCTTCCGAGTATTTCGGATCGAACTGTTCGACCGCAGTCGTCGCGAACGCCGAGGGACGATCGATGTTCCAGTGCTGAAAGACTTCCTTCAGCTGCTGATGATCGGCGGTCGCGCCGAAGACCTGCAGATAGAACTTGCCGTACGAGATCGCGTGCACGCGGTCGGCGCTTTTCAGCGACTCGGACATGTACGACTTGCCGAGGATGAAGCAGTACTTCGTGACGGCGATCAGCAGGCCGATGATGACGACGGCTTTCAGCAGTGCGCGCGCGAAGAGCAGCCATTCGACGTCGAGCGCCGCCGGCGGCTTTGACGACGCGACGTCGTGCAGCGACCAGAAGCCGAAGACGATTCCGGCGATGAGCGCGATAACGCCCGCGCCGTACCAGACGTTCGCGAGGCGGCGATCGCGATGTTCGCTCATCCGCAGCGACACGATCGCTTCATCGACGTAGCGGCCGGTGTTCGTCTCGAGCACTTCGCGTTTCTTTTCGCGCACCGCTTTCGATGCGGCGAACGATGCGAGCGCGCGATCGATCTCGTCGGCGATGCGAACCATGTCGCGTTCCGGCGCCTGAATCGCGAAGAGATCGCTGATGAACGGCGGAATCGCCATTTTGTCGGCGACGACAGGGATGACGATCATCTCGCCGTCGGCATCGGCGAACGCGCGCGCGGCGCCGACTTCCGATGCGACGAACTGCGAGCGCAGCGAGTTTTCGGTGAGGATCGCAACGAACGCGTCGGAGCTTTTCAGCGCTTCGTTCAGAACGCTCCGCCAGTTCGCGCCCGGCGCGAGCGAAGCGATATCGATCGTGACCTCGTGGCCACGCTCCTGCAGACTGGTCGCGATGCTTCGCGCCAGGTCCACGTCCTGGGTGTTGTACGACAGATAGACTCGGGCCATCGAGAGCGGGAGCGCTCATGGTACGCGCTTGTGGCGCGGAGCGCTTACAGCTTCTCGACGACTTTGCCGAGCACGAACGCGCTGTACTTGTCGTTCAGCCGGAAGTTCGCGAGCGTCAGCGGCGACTCCTCGGCGCGCAGACTCAGCTGCTGATAGAGATCGCGCACGGTTTGTTTGCGGATCGTCAGCTTCTCCGTCGTCAGGTCGCCGTCGAACGCGAACATCGTGTTGAAGTCCGCGCGCGGGAGCCGCAGCGGATTGCGCATGTCGTCCGATTCCGGATCCCATTCGCCGATGACGACTTCCGTTCCGGCGACGTCGCCGCAGATCACGATGTCCGTCGCCGTTTCCTCGGCATCTTTGAACGATTCGTGTTCCGTCGCCGGAGCCGCGGCCGGCGCGTCATCGCGCTGGTGATAATCCTGTCTGAGCGCGGTCACGAGCGGATCGTTTCCATCGAGCGGCGTCGCTTCGACTTCACCCGCGGCGAACGGCGTGATCTCGCCGATGTCGATGCGATCGAGTCCCTTCAGCGACACCATTCCGATCAGCCGCACGCCGATGAAATCGAGTCCGGGCAGCGACGGCGCGAATCCGATGTAACTGCCCCACGGCGCGCGCAGCCGATAGAGCGGCAGCGATTCGCTGAGCAGTTCGGTCGACAGTTCCTGGAGGAAATCCCAGGAGCCGACGATGCCCTCGTTGACGAGGTGGCCGTTGTTGTCGACGTACGCGTAAAACTCGCGCGCCTGCTGCGTGTGATCGACGAGATCGACGCCGCGCGCGAGCGGCGCGAAGAAGCGCTGCACGTTCTGCTGCTCGAATCCGTGTGACACGAGGAACTCGGCGATCTCCTCGATTTCCTTGTTCGCCTTGCCGGTCGTCAAACGAGAAAGCTCGACGATGCCCGGTCCGTAAAACTCGGTGATGCGATCGCTCGGATCGCTGCCGGTGCGCAGCGGCAGCAATCGGTAGTAACCGTAGTTGATCGCGATGCGCAGGCCTTTGTTGAACGCGAAGCCTTTGCGCTTCATCTCCGAATAGTTGCGCTGGATCTCGACCGCCGCGTGCACGAGCCGCAGCGCGCGCCGCGTCGTGTAGAACGCGCCGTCGCCGAGGAACTTTTCGAACTGGAGGAGGTGGCGCTGGGCGATCGTTTCGAGGCGGCGCTGGAAGAGCAGCATCTGGCGATACGAGCTGACTTCTTCCTTGCGTCCGCCGCGGCGGATGTTGCCGAGCGTCTCCGAGAATGCGGAGATGTCGTAGATCAAACCGAAGCGATGCACCATCGGATCGACGACGCCCGGTTTGCCGAAGTCCATCGGCCGCGTGGCGCGCGAATAGGCGTACGCCATCGACGAACGTTTGTCGGTCGAGATCACGTGGCCATCAGGCGTCGTCGTCATGAAAACGATCGCGCGCCGCAGCTGGCTGAGCAGCGCGAACTCGCGCATGCGCCGCGTGATCTGCACGAAGAGCTCGCGCTCGTCGCCCTTCGCGGCGTTCTGCACCGTTGGCTGCTCGAAGAGGAACGTCTGGAAACGCGCGTCGAGCAGGAGCGCGAGCGTGATGCCGCTGTCGGGATTCGCGCCGAACAGCGGCACGGCCGCGCGGAACGTGCGGTCTTTCTGGAGCAGGTCGGTTGCGGCCGCGCGGACGCGATCGAAGACGTCTTTGAACGTCTGATGTTCTTTGCGCAGGTAGCCGTTGATGAATGACCGCAGCTCGCGCAAATCCGGCCCGATGAACTCCTCGGTGAATACCAGAATGTCGTCCTGAAGCAGGCGAAGGAAACGGATGCTGCGCTGTTCTTCGCCGTCGAGCACGGTCGCCGCGCGCGCCGCTGCCTGCGACATCAGCTCGCGGATGTCGTTCGACCAGCGCGCGTAGATGCGGTACTTCAGCGCGTCGCCCTGCGTGCGGCCGATCTGCGTGTCGACCGCGCTCGTGCGTCGCGGGATGGATGCGAACTGCCGCGCGAGATCGAAGGAGTGGGCGAGCCAGAACGCGGCGTGGTAATCGTTGAGAACGTTCGAGAGCAGCGCGTTTTCCGCGACCTTCACGAGCGGGCCGGCGTATGCGTTGAACGACAGCTGCGCCTTCTCGCGCGCCTGCGGCTGGCGGCTGATGTGCGATGCGATCTCGTCCGTGATCCAGCGATCGAGCTTCGCGTCCAGCTCCTTCATCACCGGCGATTCCGCGACCGGAAAACCGAGCACCGGCGCGTGCGCTTCATTCGCCGGATAAATCTTCATCGGCTGCGGCAGCGCCGTCTCGCCCCCCGGAATCAACTCGTCGATGGTCCGACGCAGCTCCGAGGGCAGGAGGAACGTGCCGGTATCGGCGCGCGCCAATAGGTACGGGATGAGGGTGGACATCGCTGAAAGGGGAAGTATAGAACGGGAAAGTAATGAGGACTGAGGACTGAGGACTGAGTAGCTCCGCAGCGCGAGGTTCGCGGTCGCGAAGCGTCACTCAGTCCTCAGTCCTCAGTCCTCAGCACTATAATTTCGGCATGTCCCTCCTCGCCCCCCCGAACGTCTGTCCCCGCTGCAGTGGCTCGGGATGGGTGCCGCTCTCCGGCGATTCGCTTCGCGTCGAGGCGTGTCTTTGTCAGGGCGATTTGCGGAAGCGTCAGCGGATCGCGGCGGCGAATGTGCCGCGTCGTTATCTCGATCACTGCACGCTCGCGACGTTCTACGAGAAGAACAACGCGTCGCTGATCTCGGCGCGGCGGCGCGTGCAGGAGTTCTGCGATTCGTGGCCGATGACGGATCACGGCCGCGGGCTGTTGCTCGTCGGGACGTGCGGAGTGGGGAAGACGCATCTCGCCGTCGGCGCGCTGATGGAGATCATCAGCAGCGACAAACGCGGCCGGCTGCTCTTCAGCAACTTCCAGGATCTCATCCAGGAAATTCAGGCGTCGTTCGATGAAGGCGCGGCCGTGAGCAAGTCCGAGCTGCTGCGGCCGCTCATCGAAGCCGACCTCCTCGTGCTCGACGAGCTCGGCTCGCAGAAGCCGACGACGTTCGTCCAGGACATGCTCTATTACATCGTCAACACGCGCTACAACGATGAGCGCGCGACGATCTTCACCACGAACTATTTCGACGACGCAGCAGTCGACGGTCAGCGTCTCGCGGATCGCATCGGCGACCGCCTTCGCAGCCGGCTGCATGAAATGACGGAGCTCGTTGCGATCAAGGGCGCGCCCGATCACCGCATCACGTCGAAGATGACGCGGAACACGATTTGAGACGTTCGGTCTCAGAAGTCATCCGTCGCGGTTTCGACAACACGGTCGCCAACTGGCCGCTGCTGCTGATTCGTCTCGGCGAATCGCTGGTCGCGATGATGATCGTGTTCGCGACGATCCTCGCCGCCGTCGTGCCGGTCGTCGTCAGCATCGTGCAAAGCTCGCGGCTCGACGTCGAACATCCCGACCGCATGCTCGAACTGCTCACCGCGCTCATTACCGAGCACGGAATGCTGATCGCCTATCTCGTCGTCCTCGGCACGGTGCTGCTCACGTTCATCCTCGCCGTGCGCGCGTTCGTGGAAGGCGGGACGGCGCGCATTCTTTTCGATGGCGAAGCAGCGGCCGACACGCGCGGCGGTTTCGCAGCGTTCGACATGCAGCGCTGGTTCGACGGCGGCAAGTCCGCGTGGTGGCCGATTTTCCTGATCTACAACATCGTCGGCTGCATCGCCGTGCTCGGCGCGCTGCTGCCGCTGGTCGTCGTCGGGGCGCTGGTCGCGATCGGCGGCACCGGCTCCGCGATCGTCGGCTGCATCGTCGTGCCGATCCTCATCATCGCCATGATCGTGCTCGCGATCATCGTCGCGCTCTGGAACCAGAAAGCGATCGTGATCTGCGTCGCGCGCGGCCTCGGCGCCGTTGCTTCCGTCCGCGCCGGCTGGCGCGAAGTCATGGACGACTTCTCCCGCCACTTCGGCGTCGCCGCGCTCATCGCGCTGATCACGTTCGCCGTCGCGGCAGGGCTTTCGGTCATGAACATAGCTTCCGGCTTCGGTCATCGCGCGGGCCTCGCGCTCGCGTTCGCGCCGATGCAGCTGATCTCGTCGTTCGCGCAGAGCGCACTCTCGGCCGCGGCCGGAACGTGGTTCGTCGCGTGCTTCGTCGCGCTGACCGGCGATAATCGCCGCTGATGTACGACACGTTCTTTTCGCACGACGCCCGCAACTTCCGACCATCCGCCATTCGCGCCTTCGCGAAGCTCATCAACGATCCGAACATCATCTCGTTCGCCGGCGGTGTCCCGAGTCCCGAAACGTTTCCGGCTGAACGCATCGCCGAGATCGCGTCGCGCGTCGTGCGCGAACGTCGCGCCGTCTCGCTGCAGTACGGACCGACACGCGGATTGCCGCGGCTGTGCGAGTTCATCGCGACGCTCTCGCAGTCGCGCGGCGTGCGCTGTACGTCTGACGATGTGCTGACGACGACCGGCTCGCAGCAGGCGCTCGATCTCATCGCGCACACGC
>Ga0070701_10000586_pt1 | contig 12696 bp, 16 predicted proteins | sample KBSK5102metaG_FD_65451 | JGI IMG/M metagenome (GOLD analysis project Ga0070701, IMG submission 65451) | Corn, switchgrass and miscanthus rhizosphere microbial communities from Kellogg Biological Station, Michigan, USA - KBS K5-10-2 metaG | ecosystem: Host-associated > Plants > Roots >... | reverse complement strand
AGGACGCGGATTTTTCGATCAGACATTGATGGTGGACTCCTGAGGGCGATCTCGGAAAATCGAGAGGATCACCAGGTCGTGGTAACTCCCCTCGCGATAGAAGTCGCGCACCAGCCGCCCTTCCTGGACGAAGCCGTGTGCGACGAGAACGTGTTTCGCACGCTCGTTATAGTCGAAGACGTTGATGCGCAGCTTGACGAGATTCATGTCGTCGAACGCGAATCGCACCAGCGTGCCGATGGCGTCGCCGCCGAATCCGCGATTCCACGCCGTCGGCTCGCCGATGAAAAGTCCGAACCAGCCGGTGCGCGAGACCCAGTCGATGTCGTGAATCGACGCGTTGCCGATGTGCGAGCGATCGTCCTTCCGCTCGATCGCGAAGTGCCGCTCGGTGACGCTCGGCTGCATCGCCCGATCGAGCCATTCCAGCTCGTTCTGAAACGCGATCGGATAGCGCGACTTCAGCGTCCGCACGACGTTCGGATCGTTCATCCAGCGATAGCAGCGCTCCGCATCCTCACGCTCGAACGCGCGAAGAATGACGTGCTCGCCGGCGATCATGAATCGACGCCGGCTCTCGCGAGGCTGAGGCGCGTGATCGCGTTCGGTGCGGTTCGACATAAGCGGGGCGGATTATAGATGCGAGTGCTGAGGACTGAGGACTGAGGACTGAGTCGCTCCGCGTCGGCGACGCCTCGGCCTTTACTCAGTCCTCAGTCCTCAGTCCTCAGCACTGATCTTGCTATCGACGAACGCGTGAACCTGCGCGGAATCATCTTCGACATCGACGGCACCCTTTTAGACACGAACGATCTGCACGCGGAATGCTGGGTGGAGGCGTTCGCGCATTTCGACAAGCACATCGACTACGACCTGATGCGGCATCAGATCGGGAAGGGCGGCGATCTGCTCGTGCCGGATCTCCTCAGTGCGCGCGAGATGCAGCGGTTCGGCGAGAAGCTGAAGAAGTATCGCGGGGAGCTTTACAAACGCGATTACATGAAGCGCGCGAAGCCGTTTCCGCGGGTGCGGGAACTGTTTGAAATGCTTCACGATCGCGGCGCGAAACTGGCGCTGGCGTCGTCCGCGAATCCCGATGAAGTCGAGTACTATACCGAGCTTCTCGGCGTCGGAAAGCTCCTCGAGGGCTCGACGTCGAAGAAGGACGCCGGGATGTCCAAGCCGTCGCCGGAAATCTTCGAGGCGGCGCTCGAACAGCTCGGCACGGACGTGACGAAGACGCTCGTCGTCGGCGACACCCCGTACGACGTTCTCGCCGCGCACCGCGCGTCGCTCGCCATCGCCGCGGTCCTCTGCGGCGGCTTCGAGCGCGACCTGCTGGCGAAAGCGGAGTTCCTCTTCGACAGCGCCGAAGAGATCGAGAGAAAGATCGAAGAGATCGATGCCTGGTTCAGCGAATGACTCCGCCGCGGCGGTGCACCGCCGCGCGATTATCGTCGACGGTCACTGCGACACTCCGTATCGCCTGCTCCGCCACAACGTGCATCTCGAAGAGCACGATCCGGAAGCGCAGCTCGACCTTCGCTCGTTCCGCGAAAGCGGAATCACCGCCTCATTCTTCGCCGCATACGTCCCGCCGTTCTACGCCGGCCGCGGCGCGGCAGCGTTCGCGTATCAGCTCATCGACCTGATTCACGCGGAATCGAAACGCAGCGATGAGCTGACGTTCTGCGATTCCGCCGAAGGCATTCGCGCCGCGAAGCGCGATGGCAAGCTGGCGCTGATGATCGGCGTCGAAGGCGGTCACGCCATCGAAGACTCGCTCGACACGCTGCGCGATTTCTACGCGCGCGGCGCGCGCTACATGACGCTGACGCATGTGAACACGAACAACTGGTGCGACTCGTCGGGCGACGCGGCGCGGCACAACGGCCTCACCGACTTCGGCCGCCAGGTCGTCACCACCATGAACGACCTCGGCATGATCGTCGACATCTCGCACGTCTCCGACGCCGCGTTCTATCAGGTCGTCGAGACGACGCGCGTGCCGCTCGTCGCGACGCATTCGTCGTGCCGCGCGATCTGCCGCCATCCGCGCAACATGACGGACGACATGCTCCGCGCGCTCGCGAAAAACGGCGGCGTCTGCATGATCAACTTCTTCTCCGCGTTCATCAGCGACGAAGTCGCGCAGGTCATCATGAACGCGCAGAAACGGCCGAAGGGAAACGGCGACGCGGGCGGTACGGAGGAGATGCCGAACGATCGGACGGACTGGGACAGCTATCTCGAGTGGTTCAACACGCTCGGCTGTCCGCAGGCGACGCTGGGTCAGGTCGTCGATCACATCATGCATGCGGCGAACGTTGCTGGTGTCGATCACGTCGGCATCGGCAGCGATTTCGATGGCGTGCCTTCGCTGCCGACAGGTTTGCAGACGGCCGCGGGATTGCCGGGAGTCAGCGAAGAGCTGATGCGCCGCGGCATGTCCGCCACCGACGTCGAGAAAATCCTCGGCGGCAATTTTCTGCGAGTCTTCGAAGCGATCGAGCGCGGCGCGCGCCGCTGACGAACCGGCCGCTGCTACAATCCCGCGCGACCATGCCGACCGAAGTGGACGTGATGCGGGAGCTCGTTCGTGACTACTGGGCGGGGCGGCCTGTCCCCTGTCCGAAACATGCCGGTGCGACGATGTCGGGAGCGTTCGTGCAGACGACGTTCGCCGATCACGTCGTCCTGACCTGCCCGCGCGGCGAAGCGATCACCATTCCGCAGCGCCCAAAGCAGATCGAGTTTCAGCCGCAGCAGGTCGAGGGATTCGTCGAAAACCTGCAGCGGCGCGACAAAAACCTCTGCTACCGCTGCCAGTCGCCGCTCGTGGTCGAAGAAAAGCAAAACCCGACGACCGGAATTGCGAATTACACCTTTACATGCGTGCGCTGCTTTTCATTCGGACGATGGATGGGACATCCCGAAACCGCGAAAATCGGCTCGTCGCCGACCGCCGGTACGGCAAAAAAGTCGAAGAGCGGGTAGGGAATTAATCCCGTGCGTCACTCCTTTGTTGACGTCTCTATGTTGAAGGAGCTGCGACGATGAAGTCCCTCGCTCGTCTCGCAGCCGCGGATTCCGCAGTGGTGGAAGTTCACGAATGGATAACTCCTCACGGCGGCTCCCGGCTGGTTTCGAATTTCGCCCGCGCCCACATTCTCATCTCGCTGTTCGACGGCGATCCCGACAAGTGGCTGGACTTCATCCAGCGCGACGGCACTGACGAAGAGCGCGCGAACGACGTTCCGTTCGTGCTGGAGATGCGCCGCCGCGCCGCGAACGATTCGTCGTTCATCGGACGGCTTCGCGAAGCGGTGCAGTCAGTTTCCGCGCTGCTGGACTAGCGCTGCTTCGCGCACGATCGCGTCGATCGCCGCGTTGGTCTCGGCCGACGACGCGGTGTGGTGATTCGCGACGATCGCGAAGTAGCGATAGCCGCCGCCCGGCATCGCGATGATGCCGCTGAGCGCGTTAACGCCGCCGAGCGTCCCGGTTTTCGCGCGGACGCGTGACGCGAGCTCCGTCAGGCGATGGTGCAGCGTTCCTTCCTGCGCGGGCGTCGAGTAGAGTTCCCACATCGCGCCGCGACGCTGCGGCGCGTTCAGCCAGCGCAGCAGCTTCACGATCGCGGCGGGCGTCACGTAGTCATCGACGGCAAGTCCGCAGCCATCCACGAAACGGAACTCGCTCCCATCAATCCCCGCCTCGGTCGTCAGAAACATCCGCTCGATCTCCGCCGACGCGCCGAACGACGCCGGCGTCACGCCATTCGCGGAGAGATCTTTGAACAGCATGTCGGTGTAGAGATTCTGACTGTTCTTCAGGACCGTCGTCAGCAGCTGATGCACGGGCGGCGACGCGATTGATGCGATACGTTCCTGCCACGTTCGCGGCGTCGTGTTGATGCGAATCGTGCCGCGGATCGTGATGCCCGCGTCTGCGAGCGCGCCGCGAAGCGCCTGCGCGGACCAGAGTCCCGCATCTTTCACCGCAAGCGAGTCGTCGACATTCTCCGCGAACGCGAGCGCGTCGACCGGAACCGCGTAGGTTTCGCCGAGAAAGCCGACTTTCCAGGAAGACGGAATGGTGACGCGGTCGAAGAGTGAGACGTCGGCGATGAGGTCTCCTTCGATCTCGCTCACGCCGCGTTTGCGAAGTGCATCGACGAACGGTGCGAACGCGACGTTGCGCAGTTGCAGATAGCGGCCGCCGAGCGATGGATCGCCGCCGCCGCGCAGCACGAGATCGCGTCCGTCGAGCCAGAGCTCCGTTTCGAACTGGCGATCGAGACCGAGACAGTTCACGACCGTCGCGGTCGTGAAGAGTTTGCGATTCGAAGCGGGAATCACGAGCGTGTGCGCGTTCCGCTCGTAGATCACCCGGCCGGATTCGTCTTCGATGTCGATCGCCCAGAGCGCATGACGCAGCGACGGCTTGTCGAGGAGCGCGTCGATCGAATTCGGTTTCGGTGGTGCGCTCGCGCAGCCCGCGAGCAGCAGCGCGACGAAAAGCAGCCTACGCAAAACTGAAATCCTCGAGGTTCGTTCCGTGCTCGCGATTCCAGTCGACCGCCGCGACGAATCGCGGATCGAGCTTCAGCCTTTTCGCAACTGCGCGCGCTTTGAACGCAGCGCCGCAGTCACGCGCGAAGCGATAGATCGGAATCTCCGCGCTCGACGGCGCGACCTCGCACGGCGAAAGCGGATTCGTCATCGTCGTTAGGTAATCGCGAACGCGACGAATGACCTGCTCGTCGCCAGTTTGGAGCGCGGCGTCGAGGAGGAACACCGCATGCGCGCTCACCATCGAGCCCTGCTCGCATGCGACGTCATCGACAAGTCGCGCCAGCAGTGTGTCGACGTCGAGCGCAACGCCTTCTTCCTCGTAACGGTCACCGCGATACGCAACGCATTCCCATACGCCGACTCGCAGCGCCGCGTATCTCCCCTTCTCCCCGAGGATGTCTGCAAGCCGCGATGCGGCATTCGAGACGATCAGTTTGTGACCGAGGTCTTCAAAGTCAGATGACGCGACGGCGAAGTAATCGCGGGCGAAATCAGCGTCGTTGTAACGCGCAGCCAGCCATCGCTCGCCGCGCGCGCGATCTCCTTCATCGACCGCCGCAAACATCTCAGCGATGTCACGGCGCTGATCGTCATCGAGCTGCGGCGGATCGAGAATCGGCGGCTCGCTCCACGGCTGACGGCTCGCCGCCGTGTAGATCGCGCACTCGATCAGCGCGTCGTCGAAACGTGCGCCGAGGTCGTCGCGAAGATCGTGCGTTGCGAGACAACAGAGGAGCGCGTGCTTCGCATGCTGGGACGGCGCGTACGCGAGCACGGCGAAACGCGACACGGCGAGAAAAAGCTCGTCCGATGAATGCGCGTCGCGAAACGCGCGGCACGCGGCCGGAATCGCCGCGAGATCGCGCTCGATGAATGGCTCGTAAAGCTCGGAAACCTTCACGTGAAGCCTACGGCTTCTTCGTCGTTTTCTTCGGCGCCGTGGAAGTGGTCGCGGTCGTCGCGGTCTTCCCGGTGGTGCCGCTTGCAGCGCCGGTCTTCGCGGTCGAATTCGGATTCGTGATCACGCCGCCATCATCTTCGGAGCGGCTGTCGTCGAGCTCGACGGTCTGCGTCATCGCATCGGTGCCGGCCGTGTCGGGACGCGCGGCCGCGGGCGCAATCGTCTGCGTCGTGGCGGACGTCGTTTCCTTCTTCTGCTCGCGGCGCGGGCAGCCCGTGAGCGCGAGCGCGGCGAACAAAATCATCAACGGCAGCGTGGCTGTTTTTCTCACTGTTACCTCGTCTTGATTGCGTGAATGGCGCGCCGCTGCCTCATGCAATTTCCCTGACAGGATTGGATACAATGCACCGCCGTATGTCCAACCGTAAACGCATCGGCATCTTCGGCTGGGGTCTGGTCGCGCCGAAGTCGCCGAACGTCGACACTTTCGAAGCAAACCTCGCCCGCTCAGACAGTTGGCTCTCTCCGTTCGATGGCTACGGTCCGTCGAACTTCCTCGTCGGCTACCCCGATTTCGACTTCGAAACATACCACGCGTGGTTCGACGAGCGTTTTCCGCCGGCGAAGTTCGGCCAGCTCAAAGAGAAGATGGGGCCGATGGTGCAGTACGCGATCGGCGCGTTCATTCAGTCGCTCTCGCAGAACGAAGGTCTCGAGCAATACCTCCAGTCACTCGGCACCGCCTGCCACGTCTACGTCGGCACCGGCCTCGGCGAAATCACCGTGCAGCACGAACAGTCGCTCGCATACGAGCGCGCCATCCATCGATGGAACGAGTTCTGGGCCGCGCCCGAACGCTGCGCCGCGCTTCGCGCGCACATGGACGGCGAACGCGACGCCGCCGCGCCGCCGGACCCGGAAGAGCTGCCGATCGGTTCCGAGGCGTGGATCGATGCGAAGCGCGCGTGGGAAACGTACTGGACGTCGAAGAGCGACGCGCTGCATGAGTATCTGCGCGAGGCGGCCGAGGTGCAGTCGGAACCGGTGCCGCCGTCATCGGGATCGGGAAAGCTCGGAACGATCCGGCAGAAGCTGAATCGCATTCGCGCGCTGAACAAAAAATGGGGATGCCCCGAGGAGCCGTGGTCTGCGGTTTCCGCGAATTTGCTTTGGAACATCGCCAACATTCCGGCGGCGCAGATCTCGATGATCGGCCGCATCAACGGTCCGTCGTATGCGCCGATCGCCGCGTGCGCGTCGTTCGGCATCGCCGCGAAGATGGCGCACGACGCGATCCAGCTCGGCGAAGCGAAAGCGGTCGTCATCGGCATGACCGATCCGCCGCCGCATCCGGTCGTGATCTCCGCGTTCTACAACGCGAACGTGCTTTCGGCTGACGCGGATGTGTCTCGCCCGCTAACCGGATTGAAAGGGACGCACGTCGCCGGCGGCGCGTGTGTGTGGATCGTCGGCGACGCGGACGAGTTGATGGCGCAGGGATTCAAGCCGCTCGGCATGGAGATCGTCGGCATCGGCACGTCGTCCGATGCGCATCACATCATCACGCCGTCGAAAGGCGGACCGCAGCTCGCGATGAAAGCGGCGATGCGCGAAGTGCAGGCGTCGGACGTGACGACGTGGGACATGCACGCGACCGCGACGCCGGGCGACGCGACGGAGATCGAGCATTCGCTCGAGCTGCTGCATCCTGACGTGATCTTCACCGCGCGCAAGGGAACGTTCGGACACGGCATGTCGGTCGGCGGCGGCTGGGAATTGACTGCACAACATCTGGGCATGGTGCGCGGGCGGCTTTATCCGGTCGCGCTGACCGAGGGTGAGCTGCACGCGGATGTGGCGGTGCATTCGGCGAAGTTCGTTCAGCTCGAAGGCTGCGACGTGAATCCGCAGGGCTACACGGGGAAGCTGTCGATGGGAATCGGCGGCATCAACTCGTGCGTGATCAGCCGTCCGTGGGATCCGGAGTATCTCGAAGAGAAACGCTCCTCGCACGAAACCGCCGGCACCACCACGTGACCCTTCTCCTCGGCATCATCTTCGGCGCCATCGGATCGGTGTACATCGCGATTGCGCGCCGCCAGCACGAGCCGAGCTATCTGATCTGCGGATTCGTGCTGATCATCTATCCGTGGTTCGTCGACAACGTGCTGATCGTGATCTTGCTGGGGGCGGCGGTGAGTGCGTTTCCGGTGGCGCGGGCGAAGGGACTCGTGTGAGGCGTCACGACATCGAGAAGTGGTAGTTCACGGCGGCGAGCGCAATGAGAAGCGCGAGCATCATTCCGACAACGTAGAGCCGCGACAGGCGTTCCGCATGGGCGGCGACGGCGATGACGGCAAACCCTCCTGCTACGAGCGGTAGACAGAAGAGGGTGAAGACCGGCGGCGGCCCGATGGCGTTCGCCGCATCGAGCGACTCAATCAGCGGACGCGCGTCGAGCCACGCCGAAACGTCATGCAGCACCACGGCGGCCGGAACGATGCACGCGCCATAGAGCGCCAGCCGTGTGTCGCGCAGGAGAATCTGTGCCGCGGGAAAGAGGAGCAGCGCAGAGATCAGGAGCGCGGCGAGCGCGCCTTCACTGCGCATCGCGGCGGCGATCATCAGCAGCGCGAGTGCCATGGCGATGGGCGCGCGATTCATGGACGCCCGGATTCTACGCGGGGTGGCGAAACGGACCGCCGGCCGTCGTGCGCAATAGAATGCGCAGCAGATACCCAACAACTGAATAAAAGGAGAACGCCCGATGAGGATCAAAACCCCGGTTGCCCTGTTCTCGTGTCTGGTGCTGTCGGCTTCGCTCGTGTTCGCGGACGAGCCGAAGAAGCAGGAGATCTCTGCGGAAGAAAAAGCGGCGTGGGAAGCGATGGAGAAAGCCGCCTCGCCCGGCGACGCGCACAAGAAACTGAACGCGATGGTCGGCGACTTCGACACGAAGGTGACTTCGTGGATGGCGCCCGGCGCGCCGCCGTCGACGTCGACCGGCAAGTCACACAACACATGGGCGCTCGACGGCCGCTGGGTCGAGCAGCGCTTCACCGGCTCATTCATGGGCAAGCCGTTTCACGGCATCGGCTTCACCGGCTACGACAACATGAAGAAGAAGTATGTCGGCATGTGGATGGATACGTTCACAACGTCCGTCATGACGTCGACGGGCGACATCGGCGCGGACGGCAAGTACACGTTCGAGTCGTCGATGGATGACCCGGTTTCCGGCAAGACGCTCCCCGTGAAAGAAGTCGTCACGGTCATGGACAACGATCACCACATGATGGAGATGTGGACGCCCGATCCGAGCGGCTCGATGTTCAAGATGATGGAGATCTCGTACACGCGCGCGAAGAAGTAAGGGAGGGCGGACTTATAGTCCGCCCACTCTGCTTTTTGCCGGGGTCGAAAGTGGGCGGACTATAAGTCCGCCCTCCGTTTACTGCCGCGGCTGCACGGTGATGATCGCGAGCGCCGCGCCCTGCGGATCTTTGATCACGGAGAAGCGTCCGACGCCGGGGATGTCCATCGGCGGCATCATCACGGAGCCGCCGAACGACTGCGCGCTCGCGATCGTCGCGTCGCAATCGGGAACGGCGATGTACGGGATCCAGTGCGGCGGCACGCCCTCCATCTCGGGCTTCAGTTTGTACATGCCGCCGATCGCGCGCTCGCCGACGTGGAACTCGGTGTAGCGAAAGTCCGCGTGGTCGCCGGTCTTCGCGCGCCAGCCGAAGAGCGACGTGTAGAACGATGACGCCGCGTCTTCGTCGGTCGTGGCGAGCTCGTTCCACACGAGCGTGTTGTCCTCGCCCCACACCTTCAAACCGATGTGCTTCTTCGCTTCCCACACCGCGAACGTCGCGCCCTGCGGATCGGTGATCACCGCCATGCGGCCGGCGTCGAAAACGTCGAACGGATCGCCCATGAGGTTCGCGCCGAGGTCGCGCGCGGTCTTCGCCGCGTCATCCGCACTTTCGACGGCGACGTACGAAAGCCAGTTCGGCGGCATCTGCGTGTTCTCGTACAGCGCGCCGACTTCCGCGCCGTCTTTCATCAGCATGATGTAGTCGCCCGACTCACCCATCGGGATCACGCGCGTGGTCCATCCGAAGAGACGCGTGTAAAACTCTTTCGCCGCCGGCGCATCGCTCGTCGCGAGCTCGATCCAGCAGAAGGTTCCGGGAACGTGGGAAGTGACCTGAGGCATGGCGTTCCTCCTGAAAAGCAAAAGGGCGGCCCTAAGGCCGCCCCATGGTCGATTACGACTTCGAAGTCACTAGCGGACGACGACGTTCGCAGCCTGCAGGCCCTTCGGGCCCTGGGTCACGTCGAACTCGACGTTCGCGCCTTCAGCCAGCGAACGGAAGCCGCCGCCCTGAATCGCGCTGAAGTGGACGAACACATCTTCGCCACCCTCAGTCGTGATGAAACCAAAACCCTTCGCATCGTTGAACCACTTGACGGTACCAGTCTGACGCATGCAGATCTCCTTGTTCTTTCTCGTGTTGCCCTGGAGATTCAGAAGCGGCTGATACGTCTCGGCCTCAACTCGACTGCATCTTCAGACAGCAAACCACTAGTCGGCGCAGCGCAACGCAAGGCCGCCGTTTGAAAATTCCTTGTTTGCACGTTTAGTGGTGTAAATCGAGTCCCGTCGCCTTCTCCAGCGTCGCCGGATCGTCGAGCAGGAGCCATTCGACGACCGACAGCGGCAACCCGCCGTTCGCGATGAGGTCGTCATGAAACTGTCCGAGCCGATACGCTGCACCTTTGCGATCGCGATACTTCCCGAGCAGATTCATGATCTGCCACTTGCCGGTGATGTAGCTGATCTTCTGCGTCGGATCCGACGCCGCGCCAGCCGCCTCGCCTTCCGCCGCTTCGCGGTCGAGTCCGCCGCCTTCCATGAAGTACTTCACACCCTGCTCGAACGACCACCGTCCGGTGTGAAGATTGACGTCGACTCCAATACGCGCCGCGCGATATCGCGACAGCCTCAGCACCTGACCGGCCGCCGCTGAATCCGCCGCATACAACCCTTCGCGCGTCAGCATCTCCTCGGTGTAGAGCGCCCACCCTTCGGTGAAAACGTTGTCGCCGTGATGCCGGCGAATCTCGTTCTGCAGATGGTTCGCGATCGAGATCTGCAGAAAGTGACCGGGGATTCCTTCGTGGCCGAGGATTGGACGCGGATCTTCGATCGCGGCTCGAATGTAGAAGTTGCGGCTGGCCGGGTTGTACGTCGGGATGAAGTAGAAGCCGCTGTCGTCGCGGTCATACAGTCCCGGCGGATTCATGAACCCGCCCGGACTCGTCGGCTTGAACGCCTCGGGCAACTGTTTGATGAGAAACGGTCCGAGGTATGGCGGGAGCGTGATGAGGTTCTTCTCGCGAAGGAAGCGAATCATTTCCTGCTCGCGACTTTCGTACGCGGCGAGGAACGACGCCTGATCCGGCGGCACGTTCGCGGCGCGCTTCGGATCGGGATCGGCGAGCGACGGATCGGGCAGCAGCGCTTCGAGCGCGCGATAACGTCCGAGCTCGACTTCGCCGAGGTGCGCGACGTCGCGCGCGTCCATCGGCAGCAGCAGGATGTGGCGAAGCATGTAGTTGTAGTTCGCCTCGCCCATCGGCCGCCACGGCTGCATCGACGGTAACTTCGCTTCGAGCCAGTCCGCGTAACCGTGCATCGCTTTGACCGCGGCATCGCGCGCGGGGACGAACGACTTCATCTCATCCGGCGACAGCTCTTTGGTGAGCGATGCGAGGCTGTCGATGAAAAGCGGATCGACGGCGCGCGCCGATTCGATCGCGAGTTGCGAGTACAGCCGCACCGGACGGGTGAGATTTTTCTTCGCGACCGCGAGCATCGCCGGCATCGCGCGCAAACGCGCGGTCGCGGCGAGCGCGCGCTTGTGCGGCGCGTCGTACTCCTTCTTCAGCAGCGAGAAGATCGCGTTGCTCGCGTCGCCGACGTACGTCTGCGGATCGGTCGCTTCACGATCGAGCACGCGATCGGCGAACTCCGCGCCTTCGAGCTGCGCGCGAAAGAGAATCCAGTCGATGCGGTCATCGCGATTCCACGCCGCCGTATCGGTCGCGCGAACTTTCGCGAGGACGTCGCGAACATGCTGGCGTCGCTTCGCGATCGCCTCCGGCGAGTAGTCCGTGAGCTTGTCGTCCCACGTGTGCAATCCCTGATCGGACGCGAACACGGGATAGTTGCGCTGCCGCCACTCGTAGTAATCGTGCGCGGTCTGATGAAGGTCCGCGGGCGTGGCAGCGATGAGAGTCGAAGCAGAGAGCAACGCGGCGACGAACATCATTTTCATGGCCGGGAGTGTAGCGCCGCGCGGCATCGATTCTGCTGTTCCGTCTGCTGATGACGGAAGAGTTATCGCTGAAAGACGCGGCCAGTCAGCTGCTCGACGAATGCCGCATGGTTCTGCCCGGCATTCAGGCGCTGTTCGGATTTCAGATGGTCGCCGTCTTCAACACGCGCTTTCATGAAGCGCTCAGCGCGAACCAACAGCGATTGCATCTCGTCGCTACGGCGCTCGTCGTAATCGCAATCGCGCTCGTGATGTCGCCCGCGGCGTGGCACCGGCGCGTCGACCCTCGCTCGGTGAGCGATGAGTTCATCCGGTTGTCGACGCGATTGCTGCTCGCAAGCATGCTGCCGCTGTCGGCGAGCATCTCGCTCGATCTCTACATCGTCGCGCAGCTCATCACGGAAAGCACCGTCGTCTCGGTCGCAACCGCAGCGCTCGCGTTCTGCACGTTCGCAGGGCTCTGGTTCGTCTTCCCGGCCGCTGCCGCGCGAAACCGTTAGCGAACTTTCGCCAGCCCGCGCGGCGCCGATTTCACCAGCGCATTTTCGCGCTCGATGCCGTGACGCTTATCGAGCACGCTCTGGCGAATCACACGCATCATCTGCTCGAAATGATCTTCCGCGCGCTCGACCGCTTCACGCGCGTCGTCGAGTGCGCGCTTCATGTTCAGGATGACTTCGACGCCGGCGAGATTGACGCCGAGGTCGCGCGTGAGCGCGAGGATCATCTCCAGCTTGCGAATCTCGTCCTGCCCGTAAAGTCGTGTGTTGCCCGACGTGCGCGCCGGCTTGATCAGCCCTTCGCGCTCGTACAGGCGGAGCGTCTGCGGATGGATGTTGTAGCGCTCCGCGATGATCGAGATCATCACGTA
>Ga0070701_10000582_pt1 | contig 12712 bp, 12 predicted proteins | sample KBSK5102metaG_FD_65451 | JGI IMG/M metagenome (GOLD analysis project Ga0070701, IMG submission 65451) | Corn, switchgrass and miscanthus rhizosphere microbial communities from Kellogg Biological Station, Michigan, USA - KBS K5-10-2 metaG | ecosystem: Host-associated > Plants > Roots >... | reverse complement strand
CTGTCGATCGTCATCTTCGGCCGCTGGAAACTGAAAGGCGCGCTGCTCGGCACCGCGCTCTTCGGCGCGACGGCGGCAATTCAATACGCGCTGCAGGCGACGAGCCGCGGCGTGCCGTTCCACCTGCTGCTCGCGCTTCCGTACGTCGTCACGCTGCTGATCCTCTGCGGAATCGCCGGCCGCGTGCGCGCGCCCGAATCACTTGGGAAGTGAGTCGAGAATCGTCTCGAGCTGCGAGAGTCCGTTCTGCAAAAGGAACGTGCGCGCGCGCCCGTACGCACGCGATCCGATGAAGAAAAAGTTCGGCTCGCCGGATGCGAGATCCGCCGGACGCACGGTCGGCACCGACAGGCAATCTGTGACGTTCGCGATCGCGCGATAGAGCCGCGCGCCGCCTTCCGTCACCGGCGACAGCTCGACCGCTACCTCAGTCAAATGACGCGAATCCGGATGAAAGCCGGTGAACGACGCGACGAAATCGACGATGACTTTTCGTCCGCCGCTGAGCGTCGCTTCTCCATCCGATGAAATGCTCTGCAGCATCGCGCGGCGCTCGACACGCAGCCACGACGGCGGCGCGGAGGCGAGCACGTTCACCTCTTCGGTGATCGCGTTCCGCTCCGGCAGCGGATCGTTCGGCACCGCGACGCACGGACGTTGATTCGCCGTGCGCACCGCCCACGTCACCTGCGCGCCGATGCGACCGAGAATCAGCAGCGCGTTCGCAGCGGAGTGACCGTGACCGATGAGCAGCACGCGCTTTCCGCGCAGTTCATCGGCACGCGCTTCGAGCGTTGCGTGATCGCGAATGAAACGGTCGCTCGCACCGCGCTCGCCCGCCGCCGGCAGTCCGCCGCTGCCGCTCGCATTCGGCAACGTGAAGCCGCCGCTCGCGTCGAACACGATCTCCGCTTCGAACGACCGCTCGCCGTCGGGCGCATCGGCCTGCACAACGAACGGCCGCTCCGCGCGCATCGGATGCCCGGCGAAATCGCCGCGCGTCAAACCGCGACGACCGATCGCCGTCACGCGATGCCGCGTACGAACGTCGATGCCGAGGCGCACGACGAGCGGCTCGAGCACGAGACGGCGCATTTCAGGTCCCGTCAGCAGCGCATCGCGATCGACGTCGACCGCGTCCAGCATCGCCGGCGGCAGATTCATCGACAGCGGCGTGAAACAGCGCACCGGTCCCCATCGATCGAGCGCCGCTCCGACTTCTCCCGCTTCGAGCACGGTGACGTCGAATCCGCGCTGCCGCGCGCCGACCGCCGCCGCCAGTCCCATCGGCCCGGCGCCGATGACGAGAACGCGTTTCACGCCTCGACCAGATCCTTGCGCGACACCGTGTTGCACGCCTGCACCCAGTGCGCGATCGTGCCGCCGCCGCGAATCACCGCCGCGACATTCACCGCTTCCGCCATCTCTTCCGGAGAGATCCCCGAATCCGTACACGCCGACGCGTACGAATCAATGCAGTACGGCTCCTGAATCGCGAACGCAACCGCGAGCGCGATCAGCTTTTTCGTCTTCTCATCGAGCGCGCCCTTCTCCATCGTCGTGCTGTACCACTGCAGAAAAAGGTCGAAAAGTTTCGGGTTGGTTTTCGCAATCTCGCCAAACCGCGCGAGGTCCTCGGACATGTAATAGCTCGGCATTGCAGGCTCCTTGCAACGTAATGCAGCCATGTTACGCAAGCGCCGCAACATTCTGGAAAAGTGGTTGTGCCCGATCTGCCAGCGCTCAATCGGCGCGCACGTGAAAGCGTGCGATCGCTGCCGCTGCGAGGAGTGCGGACGACCGCAGCCGCGCGATCCGCACAGCTGCGAGAAGTCATCCTGAGCTTGCGAAGGATCTCGGCCTGGACGAGCTGCGGCGCAGGCGAGATCCTTCGACGTCTGCGCGTCTCAGGATGACGGCCGTCCCCAACTACCGAGCGAATCCCACACCGACGTCGTGCGCTGTACATCAATCGTCGCGCGCGTCTGCGACTTCGCGCCGCTCGCCGCCAGCGCCGCGGCAATCGACGGCACCACATCCGGCATCGTCCGTCGCAGTGACTCTTCGTGCTCGATGAGAAAGCGCGTCGACACGAGTCCTTCGCGAAACGCAGGATGCGTGATGATGCGCCGCAGATACGACACGTTCGTTTTCGTCCCGAGGATCACGTAGTCGCGCAGCGCGCGTGCGAGCCGATCGATCGCCGCATCGCGCGACTCCGCAAACGCGATCAGTTTCGCCAGCATCGGATCGAACTTCACGCCGACTTCGCTGCCTTCCGTCACGCCTGCATCGACGCGCACGCCCGGCCCCGTCGGCTCCACGTAACGCGCAATCGTCCCGCTCTGCGGCAGAAAACGATCGTCCGGATCCTCGGCGTAAATGCGCACTTCGATGGCGTGCCCGCGCTGCCGCAGCTGATCCTGCGACCACGGCAACGGCTTGCCCGATGCGACGTCGAACTGCGCGCGCACGAGATCGACGCCGGTCACGAGCTCCGTCACCGGATGCTCGACCTGCAGCCGCGTGTTCATCTCGAGAAAGTAGAACTCCCCTTCCGGCGTGACGATGAACTCGACCGTTCCCGCGTTTTGATACGACACGCCGCGCGCCGCGGCAATCGCAGCCGCGGCCATCCGCTGCCGCAACTCATCGGAGTAGCGCGGTGCCGGTGATTCCTCGACGACCTTCTGATGACGGCGTTGGATCGAGCAATCGCGCTCGAAGAGATGCACGACGTTGCCCTGCGAATCGCCGAAGATCTGAAACTCGACGTGTCGCGGCTCTTCGATGTAACGCTCGAGCAGCAGCCGCTGATCGCCGAACGCTTTCATCGCCTCGCGCTGCGCCGATTCGATCGACGCGCGCAGCTCGCCAGCTTCGCGAACGACCTTCATCCCCTTCCCGCCGCCGCCCGCCGACGCTTTCACGAGCAGCGGAAAACCAACGCGCTCTGCTTCGCGCGTCAGCGTTTCAAGCGACTGATCGTCGCCGTCGTAACCGGGAACGACGGGGACGCCGAGTCGTTGCATGAGGTGGCGGGATTCGGCTTTGGAACCCATGGCCGCGATCGATTCCGCGCGCGGACCGACGAAGATGATGTGCGCATCAACACACGCCGCGGCGAGCTCGGCACGCTCCGAAAGAAATCCGTAGCCGGGATGAAGCGCGTCGGCGCCGGCAGCACGCGCAGCGTCGATGACTCTCGCGACGTTGAGATACGTCTCGCGCGCGTCGCCGCTTCCGAGCGACACGGCATCATCGAAAAAGCGCCGTACGAATCGCGTGTCGTCCGCCTCGGAAAACGCGAGCACGGACGTGATGCCGCTTTCGCGACAGGCGCGCGCAATGCGCACCGCGATCTCGCCGCGATTGGGAACGAGGAGCTTCGTTATCGGCATGCTGAGCGGCGCCGCGTTACGCCCACGGCGCCTTCTCCTTCTTCAAAAACGCCTGCATGCCCGCCTGCCCCTCGGCCGACGTGCGCCGCGTCGCAATCGCATCGATCGTGTAGCCGATCGCGTCGACGACTTCGTGCGTTGAGACGTGCGCGATCAGCTTCTTGCACTCGCGCACCGCTTCCGGTCCGGACGTCTTCAATTGCTTCAGCGTTTCTTCGACTGCCCCGTCGAGATCATCGACGACGCGATGGACGAGCCCGATGCGCAGCGCGCGTTCGGAATCGAATCGTTCGCCGGTGAGGAACAGCGCGCGCGCATGCGACGAACCGATTTTTCCGATGACGTACGGCGAGATCACCGCGGGCAAAATCCCGAGCTTCACCTCGGACAATCCGAACTTCGAATCTTTCGCGGCGATGGCGATGTCACAGACCGCGACGAGTCCGACGCCGCCGCCGATCGCGGCGCCCTGAATGCGCCCGACGACAGGCAGCGGACATTCGTCGATCACCGCGTACATCTTCGCGAGCGCCGACGAATCGCGGACGTTCTCTTCGCGCGTGTACGCAACCATGCGCGACATCCAGTTGAGATCGGCGCCGGCGCAGAAGTTCGGGCCGTTGCTGCGCAGCACGATCGCGCGCGCGTCACTCGGCAGATGCGTGAACAGCTCGATCGCCTCGGCGATCAGCTCATCGTTGAAGGCGTTGTGAACGTCGGGACGATTGAGCGTGACGTGCAAAACGCCGTCGATCGTCTCCGTGCGGAGCGTTTTGAATTCCATGCGCCGCGCATTCTACGTGCGCCCGGCGATCAGTGCGACGAGCTTCGGCGGCGCGGCGGAATCGAGTACGTGTACGACGGCGTCAGGGTGTACGACGCGGTCGCGCCGATCGTGCCATTCGACTGCACCTTCACGGTGAACGTCGATGCCGGCGAGATCACCTGACCGCTGCCGCTTCCCGCGGTCGTCGAGACGGTACGTGTCTGTCCGGCCGCGACGTCGATGACCTGATCGCCGTTTGCGCCGCCGCTCAGCGTGACGCGAATCGGCGTATCGCTCGCGGTCACGGAAATCGAAACCGGGCCGGAGCGATCGACGCGAAATTTGTAGAAATCGGCGTCAGACGTCGTGCACGTTTTCGCCGTGATCGTCTGCGTCGCCGCGAGGTACGTGTACGCGGTCGCGTCGGTATCGTTCGGCTCGAATTGATCGCTGCAGAGCAACACGCTCGCGCCGAGCTCCGCATTCGCGATCACCGCGAACTGCTGCGAGCCGCCGCTCGTGATGCTCGTGCCGGTTACGACGAGTTTGTAGTTTCCGGGAGCGGCGTTCGCGATCTCGACTTCTTCTGTGTTGTCGACCGAGTTGCGGCCGCGCGTCGCCGAAGCCGTTGGCGCTGCAGCGTTCAGCACGTACGGAAGCGTCGTCGCGCCATCCGGCCCGATCACTTTCAGATCGAGATCGTTGAGCAGCGCTTTCGACGCGATCTCATCGGGATCGATGATCGGAACTTCGGGATCGAACCACGTGAGCACGACGCGCACGTTCTGCTTCGCGGCAACGGCGAACGGAACTTCGATCGACGCGCCCTGCGTCACCTGATTCGTGCGAATGCGCTTGCCCTGCGCCGCGTCGTTGATGATGAGATCGACGGCGTTCTTCGCGTTGACGAGGCCGAATCCATACGTGAAGTCGGGCCCCGGATTTCCGAGGTCCTCGGCGCCCGCAATGAGCAGCCCTTTCATGATGTACGGCGGCGCGGTCGTAGTTGCGAATGTCTTCTGCCATTGCTGCGCGAGCAAACCCGTGATGCCGGTGACGACCGGCGACGACATCGACGTGCCGTTCTCGACCGCGTAGTTGTTGCCGGGCAGCGTCGAATACTGGCCGATGCCTTTCGCGACGACGTCCGGTTTCAGGCGGCCGTCGCGCGTCGGGCCGCGCGAACTGAAGCTGCCGATGTTGCGATTGATGTCGACCGCGCCGACCGCAACCGTGTTCTTGCCGGCCGCGACGAAGTTCACGGACGTGTACGGTCCGTTGTCAGGATGGCGCGTCGTCTCGCAATGCGACGGACCGGCGGAACAGATGCTCGTCGGACAGTCGGTGCCGCTGCCGTTCGCCGAGTAGCAGAACGTCTCGTTCAGCGTGTTCCAGTCGTCATCTTTATGACGATGCGGAAAAGGCGCGCCGCCCGGTCCGTTCTTGTCGGCTTCGTTGCCGGCCGAGTGAACGAACAGCGTCGTTGCCGGCTGCGTGCAGGCGTCGTTCGCGCAGCGCGCGACGTTATCGAGCGCGGACGCGAGAATGTCGTACGCGCCGAACAGCTCGGGGAAGCCAGTCCAAGACCAGAGACCTTTCGCGTCCGGATCAGCGTCCCACCAGCCGAGGGTGAAACCCCAGGAGTTGTTGTCGGCGACGCTGCCGACTTTCGGTAGTTTCTGTTGCTTGTCGGTGAGCCAGTCGCAGTCATCGCACGCCTGGTATTCTTCGATCGTCGATTCCGGCGCCATGCCGGTCGCGCGCGGCACGAGGCCGGCCGCACCGATCGTTCCCGCAACGTGCGTGGCGTGCTGCTGATCGCCCTCGCCGCCGCCGCTGAAGTGCACGTGCAGGCGTCCGCCGAACTCGGGATGCGTCGCATCGGCAGCGGCGAGCTCGAACAGCGAAAGCGTGATGCCTTTCCCTGTCAGTCCGTACGGCGCCTTCTGAATGACGTTGACCTGCGACATCGCCCCGGCATCAGCGTTCTCGCTCTTCATGCGCGGCATCGGGCCGACGACGATGAAGACACGCTCATCGGCCGCGAGCGCTTCGATCGATGCAGCGGGAACACGCGCGCTGATGCGATGCAGCGGTTCGAAAGTGAGCGCGAACGGACGATCGGCTGCGCCACCGGCGGCCGCGATCGCGCGCTGCCCGTCAGCGAGCGTCACGTCGTCATGAAACATCACGCCGACGCGCACGAAGGTCGAGCGCGCATTCGCTGCAGCATGAAGCGCGGAACGATGCAGCTTCTGCGCGGCGGTGAAACGCGCGACCCTGAGGACGCTCGGGTCGTCGGAAAGATCGAGATCGGACGCCGCGCGGACGATATAGCGATTGCCGGGAAGCGCGCGCTGGATCTCGATGCCGCGTTGCGCGTAATCGTCACGCTCTGAATCGCGAAGGACGTGCGCGGTCTCGAGGATGTAGTGGCGTCCGCGAGTAACGCGCTCCGCCACGCCGCGATCGACAATCAGCGGCTCCTCGGCGAAAGCCGAAGCGGTGAAGACGAGAGAGAGGACGAGCAGGAGTCGCTTCATGTCGTTGTGTGTGAAACGTCGCACCGAGCGCGAACGTTTAATCGTCCGCTGCTAACACTACGTGCGGCGGATGAATTGCGATTGGTGCCCGAGGTCGGACTCGAACCGACACATCCTTACGGATGGCAGATTTTGAGTCTGCTGCGTCTGCCTATTTCGCCACTCGGGCCAAGTGACTTTCCTGCCATTTCGCGGCGCAGGAGTGTAACTCATCATCGGAAAGCACGCGGTTCGTCGACTTCGCGAGCTGGAACAGCTCCTTCGCGAGCGATTCTTCCTGCGGATATCCGTGCATCGCCAGCCAGTAGATGACGTTCGAAAGTCCGCACATCGGACCGACTTCGATGATCTGCTCGAGACCGAACATCCCCGCCGGCACGCCGCTGTAAACGCGATCCGCCAGCCACTCGCTGCCTTTTTTCTTCGCCTTGATGATCGCCGCGGCGTGGACGCCGGTGCCGGTGCGGAAAGCGTCGCGGCCGAAAACGGGGTACTGATCGGGCAGCGGAATGTGCACCGCGTTCGAGACGAACTTCACGTAATCGCCGAGCTGCGTCAGATCGTTTTCGATCCAGCCCATCAGCTTCAGGTTCACCATCAGCAAGTCCATCGGCGTGTTGCCGACTCGCTCGCCGATTCCCGCCGCTGAGCCGTGCACGCGATCGGCGCCGGCTTCGAGCGCCGCGATCGAGTTGATCACGCCGAGGCCGCGGTCGGAGTGACCGTGCCAGTCGACTTTGACGTTCGGATTGAGACGGTCGCGAAGCGCGACGACGAAGCGAATCAGATTGCGCGCACCCCACGGCGTGGCGTGACCGACCGTGTCGCAAACGCAGATGCGCGCGGCGCCGGCATCGATCGCGGCCGTGTACAACTTCTCCACATCTTCCGGCTTCGCCCGCGTCGTATCCTCGGTCACATACATCACCGGAATGCCGTTCTCGGTGCCGGCGCGAACGGTCTTGATCGACTGCTCGATGATCCAGTCGATGTCCCACTCTTCCGCGAACTGGCGAATCGGCGACGAGCCGATGAAGAGATCCGCTTCGATGGCGATGCCGACGCGCTGCGAGATGTCGATGATCGGACGAACGTCGTTCTCGTGCGTGCGTCCGGCGGCGCTCGGATAAACGGTCAACTTGTTGTCGACGATCTCGCGCGCCAAACGCTCGACGGTGTTCTGGACATGGATGCCGGCGCCGGGCAGACCGATGTCGGCGTTGTCGATGCCGACGGCGTTCATGTAGTGGAGGATGCGGATCTTCTCGTCGAGCGATGGATCGGTGACCGACGGCGACTGCAGGCCGTCGCGCAGCGTTTCGTCGTCGAACTCAATCCGCCGCGACGAGGGCCGCGACGGCCGCTCGCCGTCGACGTTCCAGTCGTGGATCAGGTGCTCGAGGTTCATTCGGGCAGTTTACCGTTACAGCGGCAGCGGGTCGAAGCCGGCGACGCCGCGATACGCGAGAATCTCTTTGTCGCCGGTGACGAGCCGGAGATTCTCCGCGATCGACTGCGCGATGAGGAGACGGTCGAACGGATCGCGGTGGATAGTGGTCAGACCGCGGAGTGGCAGAGTGTGCGCAAAGCGAACCGGCAATTCTGCGAAGTTCTCCGCCCGAACGATCTCGACCAGTTGAGCCAGGTCGACCCGAAGCAGGCCGCGCGTACTTTTGATCGCAACCTCCCAGAGCGAAATGGCGCTTACGAAAACCTCATGCGCCGGGTCGACGATCATCTGACGCGTCGAACGGGATAAGCGCGAATCCTCTCCCATCGCCCAGAGTAGGACGTGCGTATCGAGAAGAAGCCTCAATCCAGCTCACGGTCCTCTTCGAATTCCGGGAGGGGATCATCGAAATGCTCCGAAATCCAGATACGTCCGCGCATCAGTCCAAGCTGGCGTTTCTTCGCCGGCGGGTGAATCGGAACGATGCGCGCCACAGGCTCACCGCCGCGGGCGATGATCACCTCTTCGCCCTCCGCCGCCAGATCGACGAGTTGCGACAAGCGCGTCGTCGCTTCGGAAATGCTGACTGTTTCGCTCACGAGGCCAGTGTGAACCGATTCGCGGACAACCGTCAATTGCGGCCGCGCGCCGCATCGTGCACCCGCTGCTCTTTCGCAGCGTTGACGGGATCGGTCGTCGTGCTGACGCCACCGCGCGATTCCTCGAGTGCGCGGTGATCGGCTCGGACCTGATCCTGAATCGCCGCGTTGGTCGGATCGGTCGCCGCGTCGCGGCCTTGCGGCGCGGATGCTTCGACGCGACGCGCGGAATCACGCAGCGTCTGCGCATCTTCGTGCACCTGTTCCTGCACGCTCGCCGCGTTGCGATCGACGGCGGCGCCGTTGTCGGGAACCGACGCGTCGACGCGGCGCGCGGAGTCGCGAAGAACATCGCTGTTCGCTCGCGCGTCGTTGGACTTCGTCGACGTATCACCGGTCGACGCGGACGACTGAACGCGCCGCGCGGAGTCCTGCAGCGCGTCGCGGTTGGATTTCACATCATCGCGGTTGTCCGTCATCTGTCCTCCTCGTGCGGCGCGCATTCACGCGCCGCACGAACAGCAGAGCAGAGCCGGTGCCACCGCCTATTTGCCGGTGAAATTCGCCTTCCGCTTCTCCAGGAACGCGCCCATCCCCTCTTTCATGTCGCTCGTCGACGCAAGCAGCCCGAACAGCGTTGCTTCGAGCACGAGTCCGGCGTCCTGCGGCATGTCGCTGCCGATCATCACCGCTTCGATCGCCGCACGTACCGCGAGCGGGCCGCGCATCGCGATCTTTCGCGCGAGCTCTTCCGCGCTCGACAGCAGCTGGTCGGCGGGAACGACCTTGTTCACGAGGCCGATTCGCTCCGCTTCATCCGCCATGATTCGTTCGCCGCTGCAGATCAGCTCGAGCGCTTTGCCTTTGCCGAGGAGACGGGCCATGCGCTGCGTCCCGCCGTAGCCGGGAATGATCCCCAGCGTCACCTCGGGTAAACCGAGCGACGCTTTGTCCGACGCGATGCGCATGTGACACGCCAGCGCAAGCTCGCAGCCGCCGCCGAGCGCGAAGCCGTTGATCGCGGCGATGACCGGCTTCGGGAAGCGCTCGATCGCGGTGAAGACACGCTGACCTTTCTCCGCGACCTCTTTCCCGCTGATCGGATTCATCGTCGCCAGCTCGTTGATGTCGGCGCCGGCGACGAATGCCTTCTCGCCGCCGCCGGTCAGGATCACGACGCGAACGTTGTCGTCGTTGCGGATTTGCTCGAACGTCTCGCCGATCTCGGCCACCGTCTGCGCGTTCAGCGCATTCAGCACCTTCGGCCGATCGATCGTGATGAACGCGATCGCATCGCGAATCTCGAGTTTCACATTCTCCATCGCGTCATCCCTTCCGATCGAACGGCACCGGCTTCTCGCCGGAGTAGTCGTAGAAACCAGCGCCCGTTTTGCGGCCGAAGCGACCCGCGAGCACCATCTTGCGAAGCAGCGCCGGCGACGCGAAACGCTTCTCCTGATACTCGGCGTACATCACGTCGGTGATGTAGTACGTCGTATCGAGACCGACGAAATCGAGCAGCGTGAACGGACCCATCGGATAGCCGCAGCCGAGGACCATTGCTTTGTCGATGTCTTCGATCGAGCCGACGCCTTCCTCGTACGCGCGAATCGCATCGAGGATGTACGGCACTAGCAGACGGTTGACGATGAAGCCGGAGTTGTCGCGGCACGACACCGGCTCTTTGCCGAGCGACTTCGCGAACTCGAACGCCGTGTTGAACGACTCGTCGTCCGTGAGGATCGTGCGCACGACCTCGACGAGCTTCATCAGCGGAACCGGATTGAAGAAGTGCAGGCCGACGAACTGCTTCGGCCGCGCCGTAGCCATCGACAGCTCCGTGATCGTCAGCGATGACGTGTTCGACGCGAAGATCGCTTCCGGCTTCACGATTTTGTCGAGCGCCGCGTACGTGTCGCGCTTCAGCTGCGCGTTCTCGATGATCGCTTCGATGACGATGTCGCAGTCGGCGAGATCGTCGAGGCTCGTCGTCCCTTTCAGGCGGCCCATGCACGCGTCTTTGTCGGACGCCTGCATCTTCCCCTTCTCCACGAACTTGCCGAGCGACTTGTCGATGCCGGCGAGACCTTTGTCGAGAAACTTCTGCTCGACCTCGCGCACGACGGTCTCGTAACCGGCCTGCGCGGCAATCTGGGCGATGCCCGAGCCCATCAGGCCGCAGCCGAGGACTCCTACTTTTTTGATCTGCATGCGTGCTGCTCCTTTCGAAACGGCGCGCATTGTAGCGTCCCGGCGCGGGAACGCTGCGCTACAGCAGCATTCCCGCGATCGTCGCCGTCAAAAAGTTCGCCAGCGTGCCCGCGATCATCGCGCGCAGACCGAGCCGAGCGAGGTCGCCCCGACGGCTCGGAGCGAGCGAGCCGATGCCGCCGATCTGAATCGCGATCGACGAGAAGTTCGCGAATCCGCAGAGCGCGTACGTCGTGATGACGATGCTGCGCGGCGACAGCGCGCCGGGCGTGTTCTTCACGATCTCGCCGAGCTTCGCGAACGCGACGAACTCGTTGAGCACCATGCGCGTGCCGAGCAGATTGCCGATCGTCGACGCGTCTTTCCACGCGACGCCCATCGCCCACGCGATCGGCGCGAAGATCCAGCCGAGGAGGATGTCGAGGCTCGGCGGAATCCAGGAGACGAGCGAGTGCGCCCAGCCGAAGATTCCGTTCACCAGCGCAACGAGCGCGATGAACGCGATCAGCATGCCGGCCACGTTCAGCGACAGATGCAGACCTTCGATCGCACCACGTCCCGCCGCATCGATGATGTTGACATCCTGCTTCGGCACGACCACTTCCACGTCCCCGCCCGTCTCCGGTTTCTCAACCTCGGGAACGATGATCTTCGCCATCATGATCGCGCCGGGCGCGGTCATGATCACGGCGGTGAGCAGGTGGATGACGTCGACTTTCGCGACGAGCACGTACGCCGCCATGATGCCGCCCGAAATGTGCGCCATGCCGGCGGTCATGATCGTCATCAGCTCGGACATCGTCATGCCCGCGATGAACGGCCGGATCGTCAGCGGCGCCTCGGTCTGACCCATGAAGATCGACGCCGCGACGGACGTCGACTCAGCGCCGGACGCGCCCATGAAGCGGTTCATCATCTTCGCGAAGAACTTCACGACGAGCTGCATGACGCCGAGGTAGTAGAGGATCGCGAAGATCGAGGCGATGAAGATGATGGTCGGCAGCACCTGACAGGCGAAGACGAATCCGATGTTCGTATTTGCCGGATCGCCCAGCGGTCCGAACACGAACTTCGCACCCTCGGCCGTGTAACCGATCAACTTGTTGACGACCTCCTTCAGGCTCTCGAACAGGAACTTGAGGAGGTTGAACGCGAGGAAGAGGTAGAGCGAGATGACGCCGAAGCCGTACCAGAGGAAGCGGCGGTTCGACTCAGCAACGCGCCCGACGACGAAGTAGATGATCACCGCAAGCGCGATGAAGACGATCGCCGCGCCGGCGCTCGAAAGCGGCGGACGGAAACCGGCGAAGAGCGCCGAGATCTGCTCGCCCTTGAGCACGGCGATGGCGGTCAGGATCTGCAGCAGCAGTCCCCATCCCACGGTCTTCCAGCGAATTGATTTCTTGTTGTTCGACAGCGCAAACGCAATCGCCAGGATCAATACGAAACCGATCAGCGCAGAGAAACGCTCCATCCGAACCGCCTTCTCGTCGTGTGATGTGAACCGCCGTCAGATAAGCAGAGCGGCGGATGAGTGTCAATGAGAATCGGCTGGTCGCGCGACCACGACGTACTCGCGGATGTAGCGCTCGAGCTCCGCGCGCGAGGCGTCATCGAGCGACGCGATCGCATCCGGGCAGCGCTGGCCGAGCACTTCGAAGAGCACGTAGCCGTCGAGCAGCTTCTTGTCGGAGACCTCGCGAATGAAGCGCAGCGAGTCAGGCAGCGCCGCGACGACGTCC
>Ga0070701_10000578_pt1 | contig 12751 bp, 9 predicted proteins | sample KBSK5102metaG_FD_65451 | JGI IMG/M metagenome (GOLD analysis project Ga0070701, IMG submission 65451) | Corn, switchgrass and miscanthus rhizosphere microbial communities from Kellogg Biological Station, Michigan, USA - KBS K5-10-2 metaG | ecosystem: Host-associated > Plants > Roots >... | reverse complement strand
CAGCGTACTTGCCGAGGTATTGCTGAACGAGCTCAGGCCGATGGGCTACGACGTGGGCCAGGCTCTGAACGTCATCGAAGAAAGGGGTCGAGAGGGTCGGCTGAAAAAAGCCGTCCACGAACACCAGCCGATAGCCGGCTTCGAGCGGCAGGAACGGCCGGATCTCGTCGAGCGACGGGATCCGTGAGGGGGCTTTCGCGAGCTCGAACGACCCCTCGGCGATCGGCGCGACGCTCGTGAACCGCCACGCCTCCTGCTTTACATGCGGGAAGCCCAGATCGCTGAACCGGGCGATGCCGCCCTCGCGAAGATCCTTGAGCCAGGCAGGAGCGCGTGACACGCCGTTCGATGCCCACGCCCGATACGATCCGACCAGCTTTTCTACATGCGCCATCGTTACGACACCATGGTGGCAGCACGAAGCCAGTCGTAGCCTTTTGCCTCGAGTTCGTGGGCCAATTCCGGGCCCCCCGACTTCACGATGCGACCATCGGCCAGCACGTGAACCACGTCGGGCGTGATGTAGTCCAGCAGCCGCTGGTAGTGCGTCACGATCAGGAAGGAACGCTTCGGGCTGCGCAGCTGATTGACCGCCTCGGCCACCGTCTTGAGCGCGTCGATGTCGAGACCGGAATCGGTCTCATCCAGGATCGCGAGGCGGGGCTCCAGCACCGCGAGCTGCAGGATCTCGTTGCGCTTCTTTTCGCCGCCCGAGAAGCCCTCATTCACCGGCCGGTTCATCAGCGAGTCGTCCCACCCGATCGCCTTCAGTTTCGACTCGAGCACCTGCAGGAAGTCGATCGGATCGAGCTCAGCCTCGCCGCGGGCTTTGCGGATCGCGTTCAGCGCCGCGCGCAGGAAGTAGGAATTGGTGATACCGCGGATCTCGACCGGGTACTGGAACGCCAGGAACGCGCCGTCCCGCGCGCGCTCTTCGGGATCCATGTCGAGCAGATCCTTCCCGTCGTACGTCGCCGAGCCGCTGAGCACTTGATAGGCCGGATGACCGGCGAGCACCTGCGCGAGCGTGCTTTTGCCGGACCCGTTCGGCCCCATGATCGCGTGGACTTCGCCTTCGCGTATCGCGAGATCGACGCCCTTCAGGATCTCGTTGCCCCCCACGCTGGCACGAAGTCCTTTGACTTCGAGCAAGACCTTACCCTTAGCCAACGCTCCCCTCCAGACTGATGCCGAGGAGGCGGGTCGCCTCGACCGCAAACTCCATCGGCAATTCCTTGAAGACTTCTTTGCAGAATCCGTTCACGATCATCGACACCGCATCCTCGGCCGACAGTCCGCGCTGGCGCAAATAGAAGATCTGGTCCTCACCGATCTTCGACGTAGACGCCTCGTGCTCCATGATCGCGCTCGAGTTGCGCACGTCGATGTACGGGAAGGTGTGCGCGCCGCATTTGTCGCCGATCAGCATCGAGTCGCACTGCGAATAATTGCGCGCGCCCTCCGCGCCTTTCATGATCTTTACCAGACCGCGATACGTGTTCTGCCCGCGGCCGGCCGAGATGCCTTTCGACACGATCGTCGAGCGCGTGTTCTTGCCGAGGTGAATCATCTTGGTGCCGGTGTCGGCCTGCTGCTTGCGGCTCGTGACCGCGACCGAGTAGAACTCGCCGATCGAGTTGTCGCCCTGGAGAATGCAGCCGGGGTACTTCCACGTGATCGCCGAGCCGGTCTCGACCTGCGTCCAGGAAATCTTGGAATTCACGCCGGCGCACTTGCCGCGCTTGGTGACGAAGTTGTAAATGCCGCCCTTCCCCTCTTCATCCCCTGGATACCAGTTCTGGATCGTCGAGTACTTGATCGTGGCGCGATCGAGCGCGACGAGCTCGACGACGGCCGCGTGCAGCTGATTCTCATCGCGCATCGGCGCCGAGCAGCCTTCGAGGTAGCTCACGTAGCTGCCCTCGTCGGCGATGATGAGCGTGCGCTCGAACTGTCCCGTGGACGACGCGTTGATCCGGAAATAGGTCGAGAGCTCGAGCGGGCAGCGCACACCCTTCGGCACGTACACGAACGAGCCGTCGGTGAAGACAGCGGAGTTCAGCGCAGCGAAGAAGTTGTCGTTGACCGGCACGACGGTGCTCAAATACTTCTGAACGAGCTCGGGGTGTTCACGAATCGCCTGCGAGATCGGCTTGAAGATCACGCCGTACTTCGCGAGCTCCGCCTGGAACGTCGTGGCGACCGAGACGCTGTCGAATACCGCATCGACGGCGACGCCGGTGAGACGCTTCTGCTCTTCGATCGGAATGCCAAGCTTTTCGAATGTCTGCACCAGCTTGGGGTCGACTTGATCGAGAGACTCGAGCTTGGGCTTCTGCTTGGGCGCCGCGTAATAGCTGATCGCCTGGTAGTCGATGGGCCCGTACTTCACGTTGGGCCAGTGGGGCTCGGTCATCTTCAGCCAGTTGCGATACGCCTTGAGCCGCCATTCCAGCATCCAGGCCGGCTCGTCCTTCTTGGCCGAAATCAGGCGGATCACGTCCTCGTTCAAGCCCGGCGGCACGACCTCGGATTCGATGTCGGTGACGAAGCCGTACTTGTACGGTTGCTGGACATGGGCTTCAATACTGGTCATTTGGCCTCAAGTCATTCGCTGGCATACAGTTCCGGGAATCCTAACGAGTTTGTCGGGATTCCGCTAGTAGATATCGCGGTTCCATTCGCGCACCAGCCGCTCGTAGTCCTCGGGCGTATTCACCTGGTCGATCACGGCGGGGTCATCCACCGGCACGCTGACCACCTGCCCCTCGTGATCATGCAGGACCGCCCTCGCCCCTTCCCGACTGGCGGCCTTGTTTTCGAGCAGGTCGGCAAACAGCGCCGAGCCCCAGATGACGGGGTGGCCCCGTCGCTCTGCGAAGCTCGGGACGATCACATGGCCGGGTTTGCGGCGGTGCGCCTCGATCAGCCGCTCCAGTGTGCTGACCCGGACGTGCGGCAGGTCCACAGGCCAGGCGAGAATCCCCTGTGGCTGCAGGGGCTCGAGCGCCCTGAGCGCGCCGCGCAGTGACGCGATCGGCCCCGTGTCGGGCTCGGGATTCTCGACGATCATGCAGTCATGACCCGCGATGGCGGGGAGAATCCTGGGAGCGTCCGGCCCCAGAACCACAACGCGGGTTTTGACCTCGAGCGCCTCCAATGCCTCGAGGATCCGCACGATGAATGGGACGCCGAGGAAGTCGAGCAGAGCCTTGGGAGAACCCATTCGAGCCGACCGGCCGGCGGCCAGCACCACACCCGCTAAACCCATAGGGGCTAAGAGACTAAGGGCTTAAGTGGCCGTGTGGCTAGAGGGCAGTTGCATGACGGAGCGAAAGGGGCAATTTTGGCGCGCCAATGGCCGTCCGCCGGATTCGCCAGCTCGGCGACCCGATCCTCAGGGTCCGCTGCACACCCGTCGAAGACCCCAAGTCTCCGGCGGTGAAACTGCTGTCCGACGATCTGCGAGACACGCTTCGGACCGCGCGCAAGAAATACAACATGGGCCGCGCGCTGGCTGCGCCACAGATCGGCGCGCCGTTGCGGGTTGTGCTGGTCGAGATCGGGAAATTCCGCGCGACGATGATCAACCCGGAAATCACGGATGTGGGGTCGGAAGATTTCCACGTCTGGGACGACTGCTTCTCGTTCCCCAATCTCCTGGTGCGCGTCACGCGCGCGTATCGCGCGACGCTTCGCTATACGGACCTGAAGGGAAAAGTGAATACGATGGACCTGGAGGGCCCGATGGCGGAGCTGCTCCAGCACGAGCTCGACCACCTCGATGGGATCCTCGCCCTCGACCAGCCCAGCGGGCTCGACCCGTTTGCCTACCGCACCGAGTGGGAAAAGCAGCACAAGCCGGACGAGCGTTACGGACCGCCACGACCGCGGGAGGTGTAGCCGGTTACATTCCCAGCATCGCAGGGGTGCCCGCCGAGTGGCGGGCTGAGATCACACCCTCAGAACCTGATCCGGTTCGTACCGGCGAAGGGAGCTCGCATGACCTGCCGCACTCAGATGTTTTTTGCTCGCCAAGGCACCATCACTCCAGAAATGAAGCGCGTGGCCGAGCGGGAATCGCTTCCCGCCGAGACCGTGCGTGATGAAGTCGCGATCGGCCGGCTGATCATTCCGGCCAACGTCAATCATCTCGCGAAGCAGCTCGATCCGATGGCGATCGGCAAAGTCGCGAGCGTGAAGATCAACGCCAACATCGGCAATTCGGCCGTCGAGTCGGACATCGAGGGAGAGCTCGAGAAGCTGCATCACGCGGTGCATTACGGCGCCGACACGGTGATGGATCTCTCGACGGGCGGCAACATCGACGCGATCCGCCAGGCGATCATCGATGCCTCGCCGGTGCCGATCGGCACCGTGCCGGTTTATCAGGCGATCGAAATCGCGGGCGACGTGACCAAGCTGACCGCGGACGACCTGCTCGACAACATCGAGCATCAAGCAAAGCAGGGCGTCGACTACGTCACCGTGCACGCGGGGATTCTGCGCGAGCATGTGGGACTCGCGCTGGGCCGAGTGACGGGCATCGTGAGCCGCGGCGGATCGCTCATGGCGTACTGGATGACGCAGCACGGCAAGCAGAATCCCCTGTACGAGCACTATGACCGGCTGCTGGAGATCGCGCGCGAATACGACGTCACGCTCTCGCTCGGCGATGGGCTGCGCCCCGGCTCGATCGCCGATGCTACGGACAAGGCGCAGCTCGCGGAGCTGACGGTGCTGGGCGAGCTGACCGAGCGGGCGTGGAAGAAGGATGTGCAGGTGATGATCGAAGGGCCGGGCCACATCCCGATGCATCAGATCGAAGTGAACGTGCGGCTCGAGAAGGAGCTGTGCCACGAGGCGCCGTTCTATACGCTCGGCCCCCTCGTGACCGATGTCGCACCCGGCTACGACCACATCACCTCGGCGATCGGCGCCGCGATGATCGGTTGGTTCGGCGCGGACATGCTGTGCTACGTCACCCGCAAGGAGCACCTCGGCCTGCCGAATGCCGAGGAAGTGCGGGAAGGTGTGATCGCGTACAAGATCGCGGCGCATGCGGCCAACATCGCCCGGCGCCGGCCCGGCGCGACGGACCGGGACAACGCGCTGTCACGCGCGCGCTATGCGTTCGACTGGAACGAGCAGTTCCGGCTGTCGCTCGACCCCGCGCGGGCGCGCGAGCTGCACGACGAAGCGCTGCCGGCCGAGTACTTCAAGAGCGCGGAGTTCTGCGCGATGTGCGGGCCGAAGTTCTGCTCGATGCACATCACGCGCGAGATCGAGCGCTCGCTGGGAGTGCGCGAACCGCAAAAGAAGGAGCAGCGAGAGACAGTCGGCGCCGATTAGGTCAACGCTATGGCCCCTGTTTGACCAGGAACTCGTACTGCGACGTTACGCCAAACCCGTAGCCCCATTCGCCGTACGCGCGCGCCCGGACGATGAAGGCACCGCCCGCGGGCACGATAAATGTCCCGACGGTCCAGAACGTGGCGCCCCACGTCGCAGCGTTGCTTCCCGCCAGCGACGTGCCCGTCGCGGGGTCGATCGCCTCGATGACAACGGCGCTGTCTCCTGAGGACGCGGCGGTCGCGAGCCGGACCTGCAACGTGAGCTCTGCGCCCGGCGTGCCGGTCGAGGTGAATTCATCGATGTCGCCCACCGGCGCGATCGTCTCGCCGCGGACCGTGTCGCCGACGACGAACGCGGCGGGAACGCTCTCCGGAGCGGGATTGACCGGAAGCACGAAGAATCGATAGGGCCCGGCGTAGCTGAAGACGTTACAGGTTGGGTTGTAGCAGATTCGGAAGAAATCGCCGTGCTGTTCCACAGACACTTTGACCTGGCCAACGGCCGGGATCCGGAATGGTCCGACGATTCGGCGAAACTGATTGGGCTGCCAGGCCAGCGTATCGCCGCTCGCGGGATCGCGCACGATCAGCTCGAGCCCCGTATAGACGTCGCCATCGAACAGGACGCTCAGCCTCTGCCCGGGCGTTCCCGTCAACGTGAATTCGTCCCAATCGCCCGGCTGATCGATTGGCTCGGTGGTAACGGAATCGCCGGCGCTTAGTGTGGCACTGACGTGTTCGGGACCGGGGTCGAACGGCAACACGGTGAAGCGATAGGCTCCGCGCTCGTCGAAACCGCCTCCCCCGCCTCTCACGATGACCGTGTACCAGCCCGTGCCGAGCAGGTCCACCCGTCGCGTCTGGAGATCCTCGAGCGCAGCGCCGGATGTCGGAGCATTGAGGAACAGCCCATAGCCAGGAACGCCGGCCGGCGGAACGACGAAGAATTCGAATACGCCGCCCGACGGCGGCGCGAGCCCCTGGGCCATGATGTTGACGTGCTGACCCGCGAGTCCGTAGAAGTGGAATTGATCCTCATCGCCCCATGGCTCGATCACTTCGCCGCCGACCGTATCACCGATGGCGAACGTGTCGGACGCGACCTCGGGCTGGTACGCGAAACGATAGAACCAGATTCGGTATGGGCCGCGGAATGTCGAGCGGTCGTATTCGTACGTGCTGGGCCAGACCCGCAGCAGGTACTTGCGGGGCGCCAAGAGCATTCGTCCGCTGCCGCCGCGCGCTGGCGAGAGCGCCGCACCCGCCGTTCCTACCAGCTGGCCGCTCGCCGAATCGAGCAACTGAACCATCAACCCGCCCGTCCCCGCCGCGCTGTCGATCGCGAGCGCCACATTCGCGCCGCTGGAATCAGGGACCGTGACGACGAACTCGTCGACGTCACCCGGGCCGTCGATGGCTTCGCCGAACACGCTATCTCCGAACGCGAACGTCCGCGGTGCGGACTCGGGTCGTCGGTCGATTTGATGCAGCGCCACGCGATAGCCGCCGCGGTAGAAGGGCATTCCAAAACCATCCACGCCGCTCACGCGCAGCCGATAAACGCCCGTACTCGGCAGGGCGAATCGTCCCGTCGGCTCGGTGAACAGGCTGGTGTCGGAACCAAATTTCTCGACTCTCCTCCCCGGCACGGCCGTTCCCGCAGGGTCAAGGACCTCGAGCTGCAGCCGCGAGTCCGGGTTCGCGTTTTGGGGCGCGATGAACGCGTTGTACTCGGCGCCGGCGACTCCGGAGAAGGTGAATTCGTCGACATCTCCCGGGAGGCCGATATCCTCTGTCGTGATCGTGTCACCCGGAGCGATTGCCGCCGGGACGTGCTCGGGCGCGCGATCGACGGCATGGAGGAAAATGCGGTAGCCGCCGGTGTCGGATCGGAATGAGGGAGAGGAGCCGGAGACGCGCAGCGTGTAGGTGCCGGACGCAGCGGAAGTGAACCGGATCGTGCTGCTGTTGAAGAGACTGGTGTCGGCCGCCTGGCTGGTGGCCGCGGCAACGATCTGCTGATTCGGTCCAAGCACCTCGAGCTGCACGGTCCAGGGTGCCTGGACGAACGCCTTGAAGTCGTTGTCGCGATTGGCGACGAACGTGAACTCATCGATATCTCCGGCTCGATCGATTGTCTCATTCCCGATTTCGGTATCGAACTGGAGCGGCGCGGCCCGGTGCTCGGGATCGCGATTGATGGCATACGACCAGAAGCGATACGGGCCGGCATATCGGGGATACACATTGCTGGTGACCGAAGCGACGTAGAGCGCGTATCCGCGCGTCCCCGGCAACAGCATGCGTCCGCTCGTCAGGGTGGGCGGTCCGGCGTCGGCGAAGACGTACCCGAGAAACTGCTGCGTAACGGTGTCGACGAGCGTGAAACTCACGGAGCCGGATCCGGCCGGCGCCGGTGTTTCCCCAACGAAGATGACCTCCTGTCCCGCATCGCCCCTGACGACAAAGCGGTCGAGGTCCACCTTGGGGTCGATGGTTTCACCTTCGACGGTGTCGCCGATCTCAATGGGGAAGGACGGGACATGCTCCGGATTGGTGTTGACCTCAACGATCTTGAACCGAAAGCGCGATGACGTCCCGCCGAGAAATGTCTGCAGGCTGATCCGGTACACCCCCGCCGTCTGGGAGAAGAAGCCGCCCACCGCATTGTCCTCGAGCCGACCACTGGTCGAACTCGGGGTCGCACTCACACTTGCAACCAGCGACCCAGTCACGGAATCGACAATGCCCAACAGGATGTTTCCCCGCAGCACCTGGAAGTAGACGGCGTACAGAGCCTTGGGGCCCGCGGCGAACGAGTAGAACCGAGCGCTGTCGTTCGTGACGTCTTGCTCGATCACCAAGTTGAGCGGGATTCGCTCGCCGTCGCCTTTGGGCTCGAACGGCGAATCGCAGGCGACAAACAAACTGACGAGCAGCACGGAGGCGCGCAGCAGGCGGCGCATGCGACTAAACTGATGTGCCGTCTGTGGCGTCGGTAGATCGCGCCGCCCCAAAAGTCATAAGGTCAGTCCAACCGACGCTCGGCTGAGCGCGCGTGCGCTTCCAGCCCCTCGGCTCGGCCGAACCACGCCGCGTCCTCGAGGAGCGGGCGCGCCGCCGCTGCGTCGCCGACGCGCAGCCAGGTACGCACGCGCAGGAACGTGAAGACCGACAATCCTCCCGTTGACCGCGCCGAGCCGCCGGTGGGCAGAACGTGATTCGGGCCGGCGCCGTAATCCCCGAGCACCTCGCCCGCCGCGGCTCCGATAAATAGCGCGCCGAAGTGCGCGAGCCGCGGCGCGACGCCGGCTGCGTTGTCCAGAAGCAGCTCGAGGTGCTCGGGAGCCAGCGCATCGCAGGCGGCGATGCCCTCTTCCACGTTGGACACAACCATGACGCCGCCGTTGGCGAGTGCCTGCCGCGCCGTGTCGGCCGTCGGCAAATCGGTCAACTGGCGCGTGAGCTCGATCTCGACACGAGCCGGCAGATGTGAGTCGAGCGTCACCAGAATCGGCAATGCATCGGGATCGTGCTCAGCCTGCGCCAGTAAATCGGCGGCAACGACCGCCGGAGCTGCCGAGCCGTCGGCGAAGACGACCAGCTCCGACGGTCCTGCCAGCATGTCGATGGCCACTCGTCCCGCGACGAGCTGTTTTGCTGCCGTGACGTAGCGGTTTCCGGGACCGACGACGATGTCGCTCGCGGGCACCGGGCCCGCGCCGAACGCGAGCGCCGCGATCGCATGCGCGCCTCCCGCGGCCAGGACCCCGTCGGCACCCGCGATCGCGGCAGCGGCGAGTGTCATCGCTCCCGGCTTAGGGCTCGCCACCCAGATCTCCTTGACTCCAGCCGTTCGCGCGGTCACGGCCGTCATCAGCACCGATGAGGGTAGCGGGTAACGGCCGCCCGGCGCATAACACCCGGCGCGTTCGAGCGGCGCGATCCAATGACCCGCGGTGCCGCCCGGTACCGGGCTGGTCACATCACTCAGCGCGCGCTTCTGCGCTTGGGCGAACGTCCTGATCCGCTCGGCGACGCGCTCGAGTCGCGCAAGATCTTCGAGCTCCAACGACGCGCGCGCGGTTTCGAGCGCCGCGCGATCCAAAAACAACGAACCGCCCGCCGCGACCTCGCCGAAGCGCTCGGCGTATTCGCGCAGCGCGGGTTCGCCCCGCGTGCGAACGGCGTCGACGATCGGCCCGCTGACTGCGAGCGCTTCCGCCGAGACCGGCCCCGCACGGCGCCGCACGAGCTCGGCCACGGTGCGGGGACGCAGCAGCGGGCCGCTCATACCTTGCTCTCCATCGGCCGTCGCGTGACCGCACCGTGACGCCGAGCAAGCTCGGCGCGGACATCCGCCAACGTGCCGCCGCCGCGCCGCAGCGCGACCAGCGCCATGTACAGCACGTCGGCCGTCTCACGCACGACGTCCTCCGACGACTCCGCCTGACCCAACTCGTCCGCCTCTTCACGCAGCTTCGCCGCGAGCAGCGCCGGATCCGCCAGGAGCTTCGCGGTTCCCGAGCCGGCGATTGGCCGCGCCATGCGATCCACGAGCGTCGCCTCGAGATCGATAAGGTCGAACGCCGATGGCCAGCATGAGCGACGCTCGAGATGACAGAACCCGGCGCCCGCTTGACGGACGGTGAAACGCAGCGCGTCGCGATCGCAGTCGAGATCCACGCGCAACAGCTGCTGCGTATTTCCGGACGTTGCGCCCTTCGCCCAGATCTCCTGGCGCGAGCGCGACCAATAGATTCCGCGCCGCTCCGCGACCGCGCGCGCCAGTGATTCGCGCGTGCTCCACACCAGGCCGAGTGTACGGCCGGCTTCGTCGCATACGACCGTCGGCCACACCTCGCCCGGCAACGGCTTCGCGAGCGGTGCGGCGACGGCGGCACCGAGTGTCAGCGTGCCCGTGTAGAGGGCCATGCCCACCTGCGCATCCGCCCCGAGCGCGTCGAGCCTGTCGACGTCGTTCGCGGTCGTGATCCCGCCAGCCGCTGTCACTCGCGCTGCTCCCGCCGCACGCGCGACCGCTTCGACGGCGGCGAGATCGAACCCAGCCATGGCGCCTTCCTTCTCCACTTGCGTGAACAGGAAGCCGCCTACGAATGCCGATAGCTCGCGGACGCGATCGAGCACGTTCGCGCCCGTTCTCGATCGCCAACCGTCGACGACCACCTCGCCGCGGTCCGCATCCACGGCCGCGATGACCCGCTCGCGCGGCAACGCGTCGCAAAATTCCGGCGTTGCGGCGGTGCCGATCATCACTCGCGTCGCCCCGTCATCCAGCCAGCGCCGCGCGACGTCGAGATCGCGGATCCCGCCGCCCACCCGGCACGGCGCGCGGCGAATCATGTCGCGAATCAAGGCCGCGTTCGAGCCGCGGCCCAGCGCGGCATCGAGGTCCACGACGGCCACCTCACCCGCGATAGCAAACTCTTCGAGACGCGCGATCGGGTCGCCACCGTCGAGCATGAACTGTTTCCCGCGCCGCAGCTGCACGGCGCGACCGTTCATGATGTCGATGCTCGGGACGATCATCGGCGCACCCGGATTCCGCGGATCGCGAGCTCCGCCTTGATGCCGTCCACGGTGTCGTCGCCGTCGTGGAAGACGGACGCCGCAAGCACGGCATCGGCGCCGGCCGCGAACGCGCTGGCGACGTGGTCGCGCGTGCCGACGCCGCCCGAGGCGATCACGGGAACGCGGACGGCGCCTGCCACCGCGCGCAGCAGCTCGACGTCATGGCCGGCGCGTGTGCCGTCACGGTCCCAGCTCGTGAGCAGAATTTCGCCCGCGCCGAGGCGCTCGCCCTCGCGCGCCCACGCGACCGCGTCGGTACCGCCCGGCTCGCGGCCGCCCAGCACGAGCACTTCCCAACCCGAGGCAGTGCCACGCGCATCGATGGCGAGCACGACACATTGGCGACCGAACGCCTGCGCCAGCTCGGTGAGCAGCGCCGGCCGCCGCACGGCGGCGGTATTGACGCTGACCTTGTCGGCGCCGGCCGCGAGGAGCTGGCGCGCGTCCTCGACGCTGCGAACCCCGCCGCCTACGGTCAGTGGGATGCGAATCGCCTCGCGCACACGCCGCACCGCGTCGATCTGCGTGCCCCGTCCTTCGGCCGACGCCGAAACATCGAGGATGACGATCTCGTCCGCCCCTTGAGCTTCATAGCGCGCTGCCTGCTCGGCGGGATCGCCCGCGTCGCGCAGATTCTGGAACCGGACGCCTTTCACTACCCGGCCGTCTTGCACGTCGAGGCACGGAATCAGGCGACGCATGAGCCCCGGCACGTCGGTCGCCGCCGGCTCCGTCGTCGCACTGCGGCCTGTCAGCCAACGCTCCAGCAACGCGGCGCCGTACGCGCCCGATAATTCAGGATGGAATTGGCACACCAGCGTCGCATCGCGTTCGAGGGCGGCGATAAAGGAAACGCCGTGGGTTGACCACGCCGCCGTCCACCCTCGTGGGGATTCGCGCAACGCGTAGGAATTCGCAAACGCGCCCACGCCGCGCGTCATGAAACGCGCGCCGCGATCGACTCTGATGCTGTTCCAGCCGAGATGCGGAATGCGCACGGTCTCCGGCAGACGACGACACCTTCCCGTGATCAAGCCAAGCCCCGTGACACCGGGAGATTCCTCGCTCGCCTCACACAGCAACTGCATCCCGAGACAGATGCCGAGCAGCGGCGTGCCGCGAACCGAGGCGTCTCGGATGACGCCATCGAGGCCCTTGGCGCGCAGCGCGGCGATCCCGGCACCAAACGCGCCCACGCCGGGCAGCACCAATCGCGATGCGTCACGAACGACTGCCGGATCGGCCGTGATCACCGGTGTGACTCCCAGACGACGAAAGGCTCCGGCGATCGAGGCGAGGTTTGCGACTCCCGAGTCAACGATGACCACTGAGCGACCCCTTGGTGGACGGCACGTCGTCAAAGCCCGAGCGGGCAACCGCCTGCCGCAACGCCAGCGCGGTGGCCTTGAACGCGGCCTCGGCGCGGTGATGATCGTTCTCACCCTTGAGGACATCGACGTGCAACGTGATCCGCGCGGCGGTGGCGAATGAGCGGAGCACGTGCGGGATGTTCTCACACGACAGCTCCCCGATCGTCTCGCGGCGCAGATCGAGCGCCACATCGGCAAACGGCCGGCCGGAGAGGTCGACCACGGCGCGCGCCAGCGCTTCGTCGAGCGGCGCGAGCGCCCAACCGAACCGGCTCACGCCGCGTCGCTCTCCCAGCGCGCGATCGAGCGCTTCTCCCAGCGCGAGGCCGCAATCTTCGGCCGTGTGATGATCATCGACCTGCAGATCGATGATCATCACACGGCCGAAGATTGCGGCCTCGCGCTGGGAGAAGCGCTCGATCGCGCGCTGGGAGA
>Ga0070701_10000576_pt1 | contig 12769 bp, 9 predicted proteins | sample KBSK5102metaG_FD_65451 | JGI IMG/M metagenome (GOLD analysis project Ga0070701, IMG submission 65451) | Corn, switchgrass and miscanthus rhizosphere microbial communities from Kellogg Biological Station, Michigan, USA - KBS K5-10-2 metaG | ecosystem: Host-associated > Plants > Roots >... | reverse complement strand
CCGAGGTCGACGAGCATGAGGTGCTCGGCGTTTTCTTTCGGGTCGGCGAGGAGTGAGGATTCGTGCGCCGCGTCTTCCTCGCGCGTTGCGCCGCGCGGACGCGTTCCCGCGATCGGCCGCGTTTCCGCGACGTCGCCGGTGACGCGCACGAGCATCTCCGGCGACGCGCCGACGAGCGTGCATTCCGCGGTTCGCAGCAGGAACATGTACGGCGACGGATTGATCGACCGCAGCGCGCGATAGAGCGTCAGCGCCTCGTCCGTCGGATAGTCGGTCTCCCACCGCTGCGAGAGCACGATCTGAAAAATCTCGCCGGCGACGATCTCTTCTTTCGCTTCGCGCACTGACTGCTCGAAGTGCTCGCGCGTGACGTTCGCGCGGAACTCCGCGGCCGCCGCGTCGCGCGGAAGATCGAGCAGGTCGAGCGTGGCGCGGCGCAGGCGTTCGATGGCGCGATCGATGCGCGCGTTCGCCGCTTCGATCGATGCGTGCTCGTCGGACGTGAAGAGATTCGCGACGATGAACAGCCGCTGCCGGACGTGATCGAAAACGACGACGTTGTCGAAGAAGAGCAGCTTCGCATCCGGGATGCCGTACTCGTCGGGATGCGAATCGGGGATGCGCTCCGTCCAGCCGGCGACGCCGTATCCGAAGTAGCCGACCGCGCCGCCGAAAAACGGCGGCAGCGCCTGTTCGTTGTAAACGCGCAGCGGCCGCAGCTCTTCGTTCATGACCTTCGCGGAATCGAGTGCGAGCGTGCGCCGCGGCTCGAAGCCGATGAAGGAGTAGCGTCCGACGTTTTCGCCGCGCTCGACGGATTCGAAGAGAAACGCTTCGGTGGCGGTTGGCGAGAGCGCGGCGAACGCGACGAGCGGTGTGAGCGTGTCGGCGGAGAGCTCGCGAAAAACGGGGACGATGTCGTACTGCTGTCGCAGCTGTTCGTAGTTCATTTCAGTGCCTCGAGAAAGAGCGTGTTCTGCCGCGCGGCCTGCGCGCGCAGCAGGTCGTAACCGGCGCCGCTCGCGCCGCGATATGCCGCGTCGATGACAGGAATGTCGCGCGGCAATTCGACGTCCGCGCCGATCGGCAATGTGTTGACGATCAGCACTCCGCGAAATGAAACGAGCTCGCCGAGCGGACGTGCGCCAAGCTTATCCGGCGTGCGATTGAACAGCGTCACTTCGTAACCGCTTCGTTCCAGCGCGACGCGCGCCGCGCTTGCGGTGCCGCCTGCGCCGACGATCGCGGCGTGTCCGCGCGGCTTATCCGCGACGAGCGCGAGAAAGCCATCGACGTCCGTGTTGTCCGCGACGATTCGTCCGTCGATCCAAAGGAGTGTGTTCGCAGCATTGGTCATGCGCGCGTGCTCGCGAATCTCTCCACGCTCGCGCGTCGCAAGTGCAAACGCATCCGCCTTGAACGGCGCAGTAACGCTCAGTCCCGCAATTCGCTTCGCGAGAAACGGTTCAGCGATCTCGTCGAACGTCTCGAACGAAGCGATCGTGTACGCCGCACCAACGCCGTGCCGGCGAAAGAGCGGATTGTGAATCGACGGCGAGAGACTGTGCCCGGCAGGATTCCCCGCGACCGCGAAGACGCGCGGCTCACGCGGCAAATCGCCGTCGCCATAAATCGCGAGTGCGCGTTCCAGCGTCAGCTGTCCGGGCGCGGCGACATGCGCTTCATCGGGCGCGACGAACGTCAGCTCGGAGCCGAAGAACGGCGCGAGGATGCGCGAGTAGAGCCCGCGCTCCCCCATCCCGAAAATCGAGACGCCGTCGCCTGCCGCGTGCAGCAGCGCTTCGTTCTCGCGCATCGTTCGCGGCGTCACGGCGATCTTCGTGTGCGCGCAGCCGAGCGACTTCATCGCAGCGATGAGCGGCGCGAGCTCCGGGACGCCATCCCAGTCGTGATGTGAGAGCACGACGCGATCGCGATGTTTATCGACGCTGAGCCCTTCGCGCCACTCGACGTCGACGAGGTCGATGCCCGCTTCGATGGCGCGCGCGACGTCAACGGAACCGTGTCCGCGATTCGTCGCCAGGATCGGTTTCGTGGTCGCCTCGCGGAACGCGCGGAATTCGTACGGCCGCGCACCGAATGCGTCGAAGCGGACTTCCACGACGTCGTGCCGCAGCGTCAGCGCGCGAATCGCGGCGATCGCGGCATCGGGGGTTTCTTCGTGGATTGTGACGATCAGGCGGATGACGGGCGAGGCTAATTGGCGCGCGGTGACGTGTCAAGAATGAGCATACGCTCGCGCGCCGCTTCCGCTTTTCTCGCGTCGCCGGCGCCGCGCCACATGCTCTCCAGATTCGCGAGCATCCGAATCAGCGTCTGCCGCGGCGCCCACGCGCGCAGATGTTCGGGCGCGAGCCGCAGCTGTCCGTTGCTGATGTTCGAGAGCAGCTGCGCGATCTCCGGTTGCGTCAGCGTCGTCCCGCCCTGAAACGGATCGACGTAAACCTCGTTGAGCTCGAACTGCACTTTGACGATGAAGTGTCCCGGCAGCCCGACGCCGAACGCGTCGAGTCCGACCGCCGAAGCGACGTGCAGAAAGATCACGGAGAGACTGATCGGCAATCCGATCTTCCGATCGATCACGTCGCTCAGATACGCGTTGCGCGGGTCGTAGTAATTCTCGGAATTGCCGCGATAACCGTCGACGTCGAACAGCTCCGCATGCACGTGCCCGAGCAAAAAAATCGGCGGCTCGCCCACGGTCGCACGACGCTTCACGCGCGCGACCAGATCGTCGAGCTCCGCGAGATACCGCGCGACGTCCGTGCGCGGATAGTCCTCGAGCGCGATGAGCAACGCGCCGCGCGCGAGATCGCCCGTCACGATCTCCGATTCCGCCAGCTCACGAAATTGGCGTCGCGACTCCGCAGGATGGATGAAGAAGGTCATGGTGCTGAGTGCTGAGTGCTGAGTGCAGAGTCGGGGCCCGGTTTTATCTCAGCACTCTGCACTCAGCACTCAGCACCTTCGTCGTGAGTGTAACCTTCGCGCGTGAAGCCCAAGCGAACCGAAGCAATCATCCTGCATACGATTGCAGTGCGTGAGCGCGACAAGCTCGTCGTCTTCCTCACGCCCGAATTCGGCAAGCGCAAAGGCTGGGCCTACGGCGCGCGCAGCACGCGCAGCCGCTTCGGCGCGTCGCTCGAACCGCTCGCGAAAGTGGAGCTCGGATTCCTCGAAAAAGAATCGGAAGAGGTCGTGCGCATCGAATCCGTCGACCTCATCCGCTCCCTCTTCCCCGCCCAGCAAAATCTCCTCGGCAGCATCGCCGCAACCTACATCGCCGAGACCGTCGACACGTTCGCGCAGGCCGACGATCCGTCGGAGCTGATCTACCGCCTGCTCGATCGCACGACCGAGGCAATTCTCGATGGCGCGGCGCCGATGGCCGTCGTCGCGTACGCCGAGATGTGGATCCTGCGACTGACCGGAATCCTGCCGTCGCTGCGAAACTGCATCGTCTGCGACGCGCCGCTCGGCCGGCCGCTCCGCTACGACGCGCGCGTGCAGGGATTCGTCTGCGATTCGTGCACGTCGCACGGCGTCGAGGTGATCCCGAACGACGTCGCCGACGCGCTCGATGCCTTGATGAAACTTCCCGTCGCCGAATTCGCGGCGCGCAATTATCCGGGCGCCGTCCTCTTCGATCTCCGCTCCCTCGCCGGCGCCCTCCGCCGCCACTTCCTCGGCCACGAACTGAAATCCTTCGACATCCTCGCGGGCGTGTCGGGCTCACGATGAAAACGCTGGCCGACGACTGGCGCGAACTGATCGCGTGGTTCGCATCCGATACGCGAATTGCGATCGGCATCTTCGTCCTCGCATTCATGACGTTCGGCTGGTTCTCGGGCGGCGCTGGCTGGAACCAGGACGCGCATTTCGATCTGACGCGCGCGCTCGTGGAGCGCGGCACGCTGTACATCGACGGCTACGAATCGAACACCGGCGACGTTTCGAAAGGCGCCGACGGCCACATCTACATCAACAAGCCGCCGGCCGGTTCGTTTCTGGCCGCGGTGCCGTACGCGATCGTCCATGCAATCGCGCCACGGTTCGACGCGCAGTGGCTCGTCACCGCTCTGACCTGCGGCCTCTGCGGCGCGCTCATCGGTCCGATTCTTTTCCTCTACGGCCGCAAACGCGTCAGCGCGCGCGCGTCGCTCGCCGTCACGCTCGCGATTCTCTTCGGCACGATCGTCTTCCCCTACTCGACGATGCTCTTCGCGCACGTGCCGACCGCGCTCTTCCTGCTGCTCGCCGTCATCAACATGCGCGATCGTCCGCTGCTCGCCGGCGCGGCGGCCGGCATCGCGACGAGCTCGTTCTATGTCTGCGCAGTCGCGGTGCTGATCATCGCAATCGCGTCACCGACGTGGCGAACGCGATTGCGCTTCATCGCCGGCGGCGCACCGTTCGCGGTGCTGCTCGCGATCTATCAATGGCGCTGCTTCGGCTCGCCGTTCAAAACCGCCGTCGAAGCGAGCACGCCGTTCACGGAAAAAGGTCTGCTCTTCGGCGTGCTGCGCCTGCCGCGACTCGGCGCGCTTTACGGCATCACGTTCTCGCCGTATCGCGGACTCTTCTTCGTCGCGCCGGTGCTGCTGTTCGCGTTCATCGGACTGCGGCGAATGGAACGCACGCGCGAATGGTGGGCGATCACCGGCAGCATCGCGGCGTTCTTCATCGCCATCGCATCGTTCAATCAGTGGCACGGCGGCTGGGCATTCGGACCGCGTTACGTGCTGCCGGTCGTGCCGCTGTTCGGCATTCCGATGATGTACGCGATGCCTGCGCTCTCGCGCCGCATGCGGATGCTCTTCATCGTCGCGGCGGTCGTCTCGATCGGCGTGAACTTCCTCGCGACAGCAGTCGATCCGATGCCGACGTCCGCCATCGACAACCCGCTCACCGAATATCTCGTCCCCGCGTTTTTCACCGGCGAGATTCCCGCCGAGACGCGCGACTCCGTGCCCTGGTTTAACGACACGCACGTGAAACCGGTCGCAATCCCGCGCGACTCCACCAACCTCGGCGAGCTCGCATTCAGCGAAGGCTCGCGACTGTCGATCCTGCCGATCGCGTTGTGGATGCTCGGCGGAACGATCGTGCTTACATTGGCAGCCAGTAAGAGACCTTGATCAGAAACACGTCGTGCGACGGCAAGCCGGGAATCGCGCGGACGTCGCGGCCGAAACGGAAGTCGCCGATCGGCTCGGCCTTCGACCGGTTCTCGTTCCAGACGACATAGAGCGCCGAGCCCGGACGGAACTCCCATCGCGCCACCGCGCTTCCGCGCACGCTGCGGAAGTTGAAATCGGGATCGGCCGCGGTGCGCACGTACGGCGTGAAGTCGCGCGTGTTCGCCGCGTCGAGCGTGTGGTAATCGTGATAGTCGCCCGCCGCGATGAACGGCTGCAGATAGAGCTGCAGCGATAGCCGCGAGCTGAGCGTCCAGTCGGCGCGTGTGCCGAGCTCGAACGAACGCTGTTCGAGCTCGCCGAAAACGTAACGCTGGCCGTACGTCGCCGTCGCCGACGGATCGTCGAAGTGCGAGACGTACTGCGCGAAGTCGTGCGAGCGGACGTACGTCGGCTGGATGCTGATCCTCACGTTCGAAGCCGGCCGCGCCGCAAACGTGACGCCGGCGCGCCGATAGTAATAGCCGTCGCCGCCGCCTTCGAAGTGGCTGCTGAATGCGATTAGCGCGTTCTTTCGATCGTCGCTGCCGAACTCGATGTCCGACGTCCAGCCGTGTGCGGTGCGCACCAGCGGACCGCCGCGCGTGAGACGATCGCTGATCGCGCCCGGAGACAGAAACAGCGACGCACGCGCGTACCAGTAGTTCAGAAACGTGATCGTGCCGTCGCCGAAGATGCCGCGCTCGAGCGTGTTGCCGTCGAAGTTGCGGTTCTGCCAGTAGCCGAACCATCCCTGCCGGTTGCGCAGATGTTTCGTCGGATTCTGATCGACGAACTGCAGCAGCGCGTGGCCGGAGATGATGTCCGTCCGCTGCATGAAACCGCTGTCGTTCGTTTCGAAGCCCGGCGAGTACGCGTGAATCTGAATGTTCGGCCGCCAGAGTCCCGTCGCTTTCGACAGCATCGCGCGGCCGCCCCAGCCGCTGAGCGACGTCCGCGTCGGATCGTAGTCGACGTGACCCGCGTCGGGCCGCTGGTAATAGCGCGACGACGAACGCTGCGTCAGATCGATCGCCTCGGCGCTTCCGCGCACGTTCGAGCCGACGAGAGAGCCTTCGAGGATCCACGATTTGTTCGCGAAGCTCGCGAAGCCGTCGACGCCGCCGGTCACCGCTTCTTCGCGTAGCGCCGACGTCTCGCCGGCGAGCCGCCGATTGACGGACGTCAGCATGAAGCCGAGGCGCGAGCCGTTGCCGAGCTCTTTCGTGACGCGCGAGACGAAGTAGTTCGTCATCGGCTCGACCTGCTGCCGTCCGAATTTGCGCCCTTTCGGCGTGTCGACCGCGAAGCGCGAGCGCTCCTGATCGGTGAGCGCATCGAGCACACCGATCGAATAACCGCCGGGCAATTTGCCGGTGACTTTGGCGGCGCCAAGGATGGTGGTTTCGGCGGGGACGGCGACGAAGTCGGCGTCGGGCGTGACCTGCGGCGCGCGACCGATGCGGCGCGTGTAGAAAAGACTCGGCGCGAAGAAGAAGTTGAAATGACTCGGCGCCGGCGTATCGCCGAATCGAAAGATGTTGACGCCTTCCGTGAAGAACGGCCGCTTCTCCGGATAGAACGTTTCGAAGTCGCTGAGGTTGACGACGGCCGGATCGACTTCCACCTGGCCGAAGTCGGGATTGATCGTGCCGGTCAGCGTAAGGCTCGACGTCAGCGCGTACTTCAGATCGAGACCGGCATCGGCGCGATGATCGCGCGGCTCGAGCAGCGGATCGCTGCGATCGGCGCGGCTGCGAATGTCCGACCGCGCGACGCCGTACGGCACGAGCTCGAGCGGCCGTCCGCGATGAATGCCGTTGATGCCGGTGATGTCCGCGAAATGCGAGACGAATCCGGTCTCGCCTTTCTTCGTGTTGACGATGCGCACCCACTCGTTGTTGCGCACCGTGCGACGTGTGATGTTCACGCCCCACACGTGCTCCGGTTTGTCCGGAAACCGCAGCTGCGAAAACGGGATCCGCACCTCGGTCGTCCAGCCATCCGAAACGATCTTCGCGGCCGAGCTCCAGACGCCGTCCCACGTGCCATCTTCGCCGATGTCGTTGTAAAGCACGGAATCGATCTGCACGTTTGCGGGCGTGACCGTGAACGCGTTGCCGGAAAGACGATCGTGCTGCGTGTCGATGTTGATCGAGACGAAGTCGCTCTGCACGAATGAGTCGCGGCGCACGAGCAGCGCGGTCGGCCGCTCCGGGTCGGTCATCTTCATACCGAAGTAAATCGCGTCGTCGTCGTAGACGATGCGGACGCTCGTGCGCATCGTCGGCGGCACGCCGTCGATCGGATCGTGCTGCGTGAACTCGGTGAACTCCGGCGCGTTCTGCCACGCGGCGTCGGAGAGATCGCCGTCGATCGAAGGCGGCGTCGTGACGCGCACCGCGGTCAGCGTCGGATGTTCCGGCCAGTTCGCCGCGGACGCGGCGGAGCAGACGAAGAGCGAGAGAAAAACCAGGGAGCGCGCTTTCATGTTCAGCGCAGTACGTTACTCGGGCGAGTGAGTTGCGGGAAGCGACGGAATGGTGAAAAGGTCACGCGCCGGTCACAGCTTCGCGCCCGGCAGCAGTCCGAGCGGCCGCGCGCGCAGACGCTCGACGACGTCCGTCCAGCCGAGCTCCGCACAAAGCGCGAGCTGGTATGCGCGTGCGAGCTTGTCGGCCCACCGCCGCGCGTTCCGTTCGTCGAGCGACTCGAGCTCGTGCGCGAGCTTTTCGGCGTCAGCACCGCCGATTCGCGCGAGCATCGGCTCGTGCGCGCGCTCCTTCTGCGCGGCGCGCAGCGTGTCGAGCACGAGGATGTTCGTCGTCCCTTCCCAGATCGGCAGCACCTGCGCGTCGCGCAGCAGTCGCGGCATCACGCTTTCTTCGATGTAGCCGTTGCCGCCGATGAGCTCCATCGCTTCGGAAACGCACGGCACCGCGAGCTTCGCCGTGACGGCTTTCGCGATCGGCGTGAGGATGCGAAGGCGTCTCGCGGCGTCGGCGTCGCCGCCGTCTGCACGGCGAAGCGCGTCGACTGCATCGAACGTCAGCGCGAGCGCCGCGGCGTGTTCCGCTTCGAGATCGAGGAGCGTTTCCTGAGCGAGCGGATGCTCGGCGATCGCACGTCCGAATGCCTGTCGCCGCTCCGCGTACCATCGCGCTTCATGCACGGCGCGACCGATCACCGCAACCGACGCGACCGCGTTGTAGAGCCGCGACAGATTGAGCATCTCCGCCATCGCCCGAAAGTCGCCCAACTCCTCGGCAACCGCATCGTCGAGTGTGACCTCGCCGGTCGGCATCGAGCGCACGCCGAGCTTTTCTTTTAGTCGCTCGATGATGACGCCTCGATTTCCGCGCGTGAGCAGGAGGAACGTTCGCAGTCCGCGCGTTCCCTCCGCCGCCCCTTCAGGCCGCGCAGTCACCAGCACCGCCTCGGCATCGACATTCGAGCAGAACCATTTGTGTCCGCTCAGCCGCCACGTGCCGTCGGCATCGCGTCGCGCGATCGTTTCGTTCGCGCCGACGTCCGAGCCGCCGGCGCGCTCGGTGAGAAACATCCCGCCGGTCCACAGCTGCGCGCGATCGGTTGCGGTGAGATGCGGAACGACGCGCGCGATCTGCTCCGCGCTGCCGTGACGCGACACGACGCGCGCGACGCCGTCGGTCATGCAAAGCGGACAGTAAAGTCCTGCTTCCGCCATCGCGAAGAGATAGCCGAGTGCGTAGCCGATGAAGGGAGATTCGGAGCGATGTTCGTGGTCGCGATACTTCATCGCGATCATTCCCGAGCCGTACGCGATTTCCTCCATGCGCCGATACGACGGGTGATAGTCGACGCGATTGATGCGCTCGCCGCGCGCGTCGTGCGTGACGAGTCGCGGCGATTCACGATCGGCGATCCACGCGAGCGGAGAGACTTCGCGCGCGGCGAGCTCGCCCATCGATTGAAACTGCGACTCCGCCCACGCGAACGCGGGCGGAGTCAGGTAATGCGCGCAGAGCTGACGGAAGCGCGGAGAGGCATCCCGGAAAGAAACGATCGGCGGATCGGGGATGTGGGAGGTCACGCTTCCGATGATAGACGTCATCCGGAGCCGCGAAGACGGCGAAGGATCTCAAAATGCGACGACTGCGCATCCTGAGATCCTTCGCTCCGCTCAGGATGACGTGAGCTTCTGCACCGCCGCGACGATCGCGTCCGCGCCCGGCGCGTACGCCGCTTCGAGCGGGAACGACGCGGGCGCCGGCGCATCCGGTCCGGTCAGTCGCACGATTGGCGCGCGCAGCGACGAGAACGCTTTTTCGGCAATGATCGCGGCGAGCTCCGCGCCGACTCCGCATGGCGCCGCCGCTTCGTGCACGAGCACCGCGCGGCCGGTTTTGCGCACCGACGCGAGCACCGTCTCTTCATCGAGCGGCTTGAGCGAGCGGAGGTCGATCACTTCCGCCGACACGCCTTCATCGGCGAGCGTCGACGCGGCGGCGAGACAGCTGTGCACACTCTTGCCGTACGACACGAGCGTGACGTTCGAACCTTCGCGCGCAACGTTCGCTTTTCCGAGCGGCACGACGTGCTCGCCGGCCGGCACTTCGCCGGGCGTGTGCAGCAGGCCGATGTCGGCGAAGAACATCACCGGATTGTCATCGCGGATCGCGCTCTTCAGCAGTCCCTTGAAATCGGCCGCGTTCGACGGCATCACGACCTTCAGTCCCGGCGAGTGCACGAACCACGCTTCGTTGTTGTGGTTGTGCTGCGCGCCGACTGCCCAGCCGCTGCCGGTGCGGACGATCGTCACCATCGGAAACGAAAACTGGCCGCCGGAGATGTAGCGGAGCTTGCCGGCGCTGTTCACGATCTCTTCCATCGCGAACGTGAGAAACGGCGCGAAGAGCAGATCGATGACCGGCCGCAATCCGGTCGCGGCGGCACCGGCGGCGGTGCCGGCGATGATGCCTTCCGCGAGCGGCGTGTTGCGCACGCGCTGCGGACCGAACTCTTTCGCGAGCTCGTAACCTTTCGTAGCGACGCCTTCGCCGAACGTCAGCACGCTGGCGTCGCGGCGCATCTCCTCCGCGAGCGCTTCCACCATCGCGGCGTCGGGCGTCATCGTCATCGTCATGGTTCTCATCGAAGTCTCCTCATGCATAGACATTGGTGGTCAGCTCCTGGAAGCTCGGATACGGCGATTCCATCGCGTACTGCGCCGCTTCCTCGATCTTCGCGCGAACGCGCGCCTTCATCGCGTCGAGCTCCGCGGGCGTGATGGCGCGGTCGGCGAGCAGCTGCTTTTCGTACGTCGCGATCGGATCGCGCTGCTTCCACGAATCGAGCTCTTTCGGGTCGACGTACTGCTGCGTGTCCGGCTCCATGTGGCCGCGCAGGCGATACGTGTACGTCTCGAGCAGGAACGGTTTGCGCTCCGTGCGCACGTACGAAACCGCATCTTTCGCGGCGGCGGTGACGGCGTCGACGTCGTTGCCGTCGACCGTCAGCGATTTCACGCCGTACGACGCGCCCCACGTGCTGATGTGATCGGCGTGCATCGTCTCTTTGCGATGCACGTACGCCTGCCACTGATTGTTTTCGCAGACGTAGAGCACCGGCAGGTTCCACATCGCGGCGATGTTGATCGACTCGTGAAAGATGCCTTCGCTCGCGGCGCCGTCGCCGAAGAACACGACGACGATTCCTTCGCCGCCGAGCATCTGGCGCGACAGCGCGACGCCCGGCGCAAGTGAGAGCTCGCCGCCGACGATCGTCGACGTCAGCAGCACGCCGAGCTCTTTCACGGAGATGTGCAGGCTGCCGCTCTTGCCGCCGCAGTAGCCGGTTGATTTGCCGAGGATTTCGGCGAGGATGCGGCGCGGGTCGGCGCCGCGGGCGATGAGATGTCCGGCGCTGCGATGGTTCGTCAGGATCTGGTCGCGCTCGTCGAGCGCGTTCATCACGCCGACGGCGGACGCTTCCTGTCCGACGGATGTACACATCGACGGCGATTTGCCGGCGGCCTGCAGCGCGGCCGATTGCTCTTCGAACGCGCGGATCGTCAGCATCGTCTCGAGCGACTGCGCGACGCGCGGTTCAGCGGTTACTTCGAATGCGGTCATTGATTTCTCCTTGATGTGATCTCAGGCACTGGCGGCGAACGCTTCCTGCTGCACGAGCTCTTCGAGAAGATCGGCAGCGCGGACGGGCGCGTTGAGTCCCGCCATCTCGTGGCGGATGGATGAAGCGCGAATTGCGAACGACGGATTGGTGAGGACGCGCGTGACGGCGTCGCGAATCTGCGTTTCGGTCGGCTGCAGCGTCTTCAGTCCGACGCCGACGCGCGACCAGTTCACGCGATTCACGAGCTCCGCTTTGTCTTCCGTTTTTCCGATGGCGACGATCGGCACGCCATTCGCGAGCGCGATCTGCACGGAGCCGAAGCCGCCGTTGGTCAGCAGCAGATCGACTTTCGGCATCAGCCGCGCGTACGGGATGAAGCGCTCGACGCGAACGTTCGACGGCAGCGGATCGATATCGACGTCCGACGACGGACGGCTGCCGGTGGTGACGACGACGAAGACGTCCTCGTTTGCGAGCGCGCGAATCGCGGGACGGATCAGCTGGTCGTAATCGTTGTTGATCGTTCCCTGCGTGACGAGCACGACCTGACGTCCGTCGAGCTCGTTCCACCACGACGGCGGCGTCCAGTCGGCGGGCGCCGGCGGAATCGTTGCGCCGATGAATCGCAGCTGCGACGGCATGTCGGTGCGCGGATATTCGAACGACGCCACGCCGCCCTGCAGAATGAGATCGGCGTCGCGCACGAAATCGAAGATGCTGCGCGTGTAGCGCGGCAGATCGAGATGGCGCCGCACGACGTTGTTGTGTTTCATCGCATCGCGAAAGATCACGCGGTCGTTGAGCCACGTCAGCAGCCGGTTGCGCACGCGGCCGAGCGGCGATGAAGACGGCATCAGCGCGAGGCCGAACGGCGCGGTGTCGCGGCTCGAGAACGCCGGCACGGTGACTCCGTACGCGGCCCACGGGATTCCGTAGCGATCGTGAATCGCGCCGGCGACGACCGAGGCGTTGTCGCCGACGATGACGTCGGCGGGCTCGCGCTCGAGCTCATCGACCACGTCAGCGAACTGGCCGCGAAGCGAGTCGATGAAGATGTGTTTGATGTCCCACTGCAGCTGCGCGAGTCCCGACTTCGGGCGCTCGGGATAGAGCTGGTCGAGGCGCGTTTCGTCGATCGGCGTGGCGCGGCGGAACGGCACGAAGCGGGCGCCGGTACATTCGATCGCGCGTTTGAAACGATGCGTCGAATACCAGCGCACGTCGTGGCCGCGGGCGACGAGCTCGCGCGCGATCGGCAGTCCCGGATTCATGTGGCCGGTCACCGGGAACGAAGCGAAAAGAAAGTTTGTCATTGCGCGACTACCGGGTCAGGTACTTCGTTGCGGATCGGCTTGATCGTGCGCAGGTACGCGTAGATCGACTTCAGGTCTTCGTCGGGGAGTGAGTTGAGGTTCTGCCACGGCATCGGCGGCAGGATCGGGCGCGAGACGCCCATG
>Ga0070701_10000573_pt1 | contig 12791 bp, 16 predicted proteins | sample KBSK5102metaG_FD_65451 | JGI IMG/M metagenome (GOLD analysis project Ga0070701, IMG submission 65451) | Corn, switchgrass and miscanthus rhizosphere microbial communities from Kellogg Biological Station, Michigan, USA - KBS K5-10-2 metaG | ecosystem: Host-associated > Plants > Roots >... | reverse complement strand
GCGTGTTCATTACGGACTTGACTGCGTCCGTGCTCAATGCCGGAGTCTTTTGCCAGGTCGCCGAGGGCCTCGGGAAGTACGGGTTGCTCATGGACGGCACCGCGCGCTGCGTGCTGAAGGGCCGCACGCACTGCGGCGCCGACGTGGACACGGGGCTTTTCCTGGGCAGCGAGGACGGACTCGCACTGAAGGACGGAGTCGCGGCGCCCGCGCAGCTCGCAGGCTACGCCAAGATCTATGTGGATACCGCGGACGGCGATCTGAAGGTCAAGTTTGCCGACGGCGTGACCAAGGTCATCGCGGCGGATAGCTGATGCTCGTCGATGCGTCGCTTGTGCTGCGGGACCTTGACGAGAAGCCCATCGTCCTGGAGGACGTCACGCTAACGCTGGGCCTCGTCTGCGTGCGCGTGCTGCTGAATCCGCTCGAGGGCGATCCACGGTTCCTGCCGGCCGAGGAGACGGTCGGACGCTTTGAACTTGCGCGGCGCCTGCACGCGGGTGGGACGGTCGAGATCACACCGGAGCAGGCTTCTCTTCTTCGAGAGCGGGTCTGCAAGGCATGGTCGATCATCATCGGCGGTCAGGCCTGCATGGCGCTCGGGTAGCATGGCGAAGGCGTCGCCGGCTCTCTTCTCGTTCAACGCAGGCGAGCTCTCTCCTCGCCTCGAGGGCCGGGTCGATCTCGACAAGTACCAGTCCGGCTGCCGCACGCTCGAGAACTACCTGCCGCTCGTGCAGGGCGGGGCACTCAAGCGCTCCGGCCTTCGCTTCATCCGCAGCATCAAGGGCAGCGACCAGAGCGGGACATCGACGCTGTCTGCGAGCTGGAGCGCGGATATTACCGCGACCACGAAGTTTCCGAATGACGACAGCGATGACCTCGCGCGACTGACTAGCGGACAGATCAATCGCGTGGTGGCGAAGTTCGACATCTCCGCAATCCCGAGCAACGCCGTCGTCTCTGCGGTGTCCTACCGCCTGAACGTGGTCTCGGTCACCAACATGGCCGGCGTCGACGTGACGCACGGGCCCTACAACGGCGACGGCTTCAGCGAGGACCCCGAGAGCGGGGCTGTGTCGGGCGCGACGGTGTTCCTCCACTGCAACGTCTCAGGCAACAACTATGGGACTGCATTCGCCGACTACCAGACCACGGGCGTCAAGACCGTGAGTCTTGGAGCGGGCGGTATCGCCGACGTGCAGGCTGCGATCGCCTCGGGCGCGGGCATTTTCTCGGTCGCCAGCAAGTTCACGATCGAGACGACGCCCGGCGCGAATATCCTCACGTCCTGGGACGAGTACGTCGATGCGAGTCCGCCGGCCCTGCTGGTCACCTTCACCGCCGAGAGCCGAGCACGGCTGATCCCCTTCGAGTTCTCGACCGAACAAGCCTATGTCCTCGAGTTCGGCAACCTGTACATGCGCGTCTACAAGGACGGCGGGCAGGTGCTCGAGGTGGACAAGCCCATCACGGTGCTCACCAATACAACGCCCGTGGTGCTGACGGTCACGGCGCATGGCTACAGCAACGGGCAAGAGGTGTTCGTCACCGACACGGGAAAGGCGACGATCGACGATCGATTTTGGATCGTGGCGAATGGTGCGGCGAATACCTTCGAGCTCCAGGGGTCCACCGCTCCGGGCTCGGCGGGCACGGTCGGCACCGTGGCGCGGGTCTACGAGATCGTCGCGCCCTATGTGGGCACGGACACCGATGTGCTCGCCTACGCGCAGAGTGCCGACGTCATGTACCTGGTGCATCCGCTCTATGAGCCCCGCAAGCTCTCGCGCACAGGGCACACGGACTGGACGCTGACCGTCGTTCCCTTCGACTGGCAGCCCTTCGCACCCGAGAACACCAACGAAACGGACTACATGGTCGCCTCGTCGGACACGGGGACGGTGACGATTACCTCCACCGGGGGGCACTTCACGGCCGACCACGTGGGCAGTTATGTGCGGCTGCGCGAGGTGATCGAGACTTACCATGCGGAGTGGAAGCCGAATCTTTCAGGCGGCTACACGGACGCAGGGTATGCAGCCTATCGTAATGGCGCGAACATGATCGTGACGGACCAACTGTTCAACGACGGCAAGGTCTACGAGATATCCGATCTTCACGGCGCAGGTGCGCCAGGGTTCAATGCGCCAATTCACGAGGAAGGTTTTGCGTCGGACGGACGATGGGACTTCAAGTTCATCAACTATGGAGCTGGATACGCGCTCATTACAGCGCTGACCGATTCATTTCGCGTCACCGCGACCGTGGTCAAGATGCTGCCTCGCAGTATGCGCAAGGCGGACATTTCGATCACCAGCACCGACAATCTAAATCCGGTTGCCGTAACCGCGACTGCGCATGGTCTCGACACCGGAGATACGGTCTTCATCCGCGGCGTAGCTACGATGATCCAGATCAACAACCGGACTTTCGTGGTGACCAGGACGGGCGCCAATACGTTCACGCTGAACGGAGAGAACGGGACGACCTATACCGATGGCACCGGAGGCATCCTGATCAAGGTGAAATCGGGCGGTTCGTACACGGGATCCACGCAGGGCTTGGCTACGGTGCCTGCTTTTCCGTCGCTCTTCCGCTGGAGCTTTGGCGCCTGGAGCGCGGCGCGTGGCTATCCGCGGGCGGTCACCTTTTTTGAGGACCGTCTTTGGTTCGCGGGGACCGACGCGGACCCACAGACCGTTTGGGGATCGCGTACCAGCCGTTACGAAGACTTCCGCAATACCGATGAAGACGACAGCTCGCTCTTGCTCACGCTCAACACGAACCGCGTGAACGTGATCGAGTGGCTTTCCGGGCAAGACTCGCTAATTCTCGGCACCGCGGGCGGCGAGTTCCAGCTCCAGACGTCCAACGCGGAGCCGATCACGCCGGGCAACGTGCGCGCGCCGCAGCGCTCCACCTACGGCTGCCGCGCGGGTGTGCTGCCGATCGCGGTGGAGGGCCCGATCCTTTTCGCGCAGCGCGCGGGCCGCAAGATCCGGGAGCTGATTTTCGACCTCGACACGTCGAGCCTGATCGGCGCGGACATGACCATTCTCGCCGACCACCTGACGCTCGGGCTCGTGAAGCAGATGGCCTTCCAGAGCGAGCCGGATCGCGTGCTCTGGGTGATCCTGGAAGACGGAACGCTGCTCGGCTTCACCTACGAGCGCGCGCAGCAGGTCACCGGCTGGCATGTCCATCCGATCGGCGGCACGAACGTGGCCGTGGAGTCGATCGCGGTGATTCCGCACCCCGACGGCGATCAGGACCAGCTCTGGGCGATCGTGCGGCGGACGATCAACGGCGCGACGCGGCGCTACGTCGAGGTGCTCGAGAGCGCGTGGCTGCGCACGCAGGCGCTCGCCGATGCCTTCTTCGTGGACTCGGGGCTCACCTATGACGGCACCCCGGCGACCACGATTAGTGGACTGGACCACTTGATCGGGGAGTCGGTGGTGGCGCTGGCGGACGGGGTGGCGGTCGGGCCCTTTACAGTCTCGGCGAGCGGGACGATCACCCTCGCCACCGCGGCCTCCAAGGTGCAGGCTGGGCTTCCTTACACCGCAGATCTCGAGACCATGCGGATCGAGGCGGGAGCGCCCGACGGCACCGCGCAGGGCCGGCGCAAGCGCATTGCGGTGGTGGTGGTGCGGCTCGACCAGACCGGAGAGGGGCTCTTCATGGGCCCGAGCCCGAGCGAGGCGACCGAATCGCTGCGACTCGCGAGCGGCGCGCTCTTCGACGGCGACACCGACGAGTTTCCCTGGATCGGGGGCACGGAGCAGGCCGGGCGCATCGCGCTGCGGCATACTCTACCCACCCCCTGCACAATCACCGGTATCTTCCCGCGCCTCGAGACGAGTGGGAACTGACATGGGCAAGCCCATCGAGAGCTTTCTGCAGGGGGCCGCGGTGAGTGCACCGCTGGCGAGCGGCTACCTGGAGGGCCAGGCCGCGAAGCAGCAGGCGGCCTCGGTCGCCGCCGCGAGCCGCTACAACGCAGAGCTCGAGCGCCTGCGCGGGCGCGAGAAGGCGGCCAGCATCCGCCAGCAGGGCTCGGCCGAGCTCACCCGCCAGCGCGTCGGCTTCGCGGCGAAGAGCGGGCTGCGGCTGGAGGGCTCGCCGGTTGAGTTCCTGGCGGCGAATGCGGCCGCGATCGAGAAGGAGGCGGCGGACGCCGAGGTCGCGGCCATGCAGTCGGCCCGGCTGGACGAGCAGCGCGCGCGAAGCGCCGAGAAGGCCGCGCGCTCGCAGGCCGGGACCTCGCTGCTGACCGGCGGCCTCCGCGCGGGCGCCGAGCTCTACCGCCTGCGGTACGCGGGGCGCTGATGCCGAGCATTCCCCGCATCTTCGCTCCCCCGGCGTCCGGAGGCCGCGAGGCCAGTCCGCAGGACTTCGGCGTGGAGCGCGCGCAGGGCATCGGCCAGGTGTCGCGCGCGGTGCGCGAGCTGGGCGACACCGCAGCCACGCTCTACGAGGGCGACCAGACCGCCAAGGTCGGACGCGCGGTCTCGGCGGCCACACTCGAGCTGCAGGATCTGCAGACGAGGCTGGCGCAGGACCAAAACTACGAGACCCACGCCGAGGTCTTCGAGAAGAGCCGCGACGCGATCCTGAAGCGCCACGGCGAGGGCTTCAACCCGCGTTTCCAGGGCGAGTTCCGGGACCGCGTCACGCCGCTGGCGGGGCGGATCGCGATCGACGTGCGCACGAGCGTGCGCGCGAAGCAGATCGACACCGCGATCGCGAACATCGACCAGAATGAGCTCGACCTGGGGCGGCTGGCGGCGGAGGCCCCGGACCCGGCGCAGCGCGCGGGCTACCGCGGCGAGTACGCGATCCAGGTGCGCGACCTGGTGCGCGCGGGGTACCTCTCGGCGCAGGACGCGACGAACCGCCTGCAGCGCTTCGAGAAGACGGTGGCGAGCGCGGACTGGTTGCGCTCCGCGGAAGCCGATCCCGAGGACACGCTTCACGAGCTTGCAGACCCGACCTCTCCCCTGCTTCAGGGGCTGGACGCCGCCGAAGTGGAGGAGCGCCGCAAGCAGACGCTGGGGATCTGGGAGCACCAGCTCCAGGAGCAGCGTGCGGCCACCGAGTTCCGCTACCAGCAGCAGCAGCGGGCCGAGAAGGATGCTGCGGACGAGACGCGGCGTACGGCGGACGAGCTCTTCTTCGGCGGCAAGCTCGACCAGCTGCAGGCGTATCTCGCGAAGACCCGCAACGTGATGGATCCGGAGCGCCGGGGCTGGTACCTCGAGCGGCTGGCGAAGGGCGGCGGCGACGGAGATCCGAAGACCAATCCTCGCGTCTACCTCTCGCTGCAGCAGCAGGCGCTCGAGGGGCGTCCAGTGTTCGACGACGCCCGCAGGCAGTACGAGGCCGGAGAGCTCACGCAGCCCGACATGCTCGAGCTCCAGAAGCTCAGCCGGGACAGCAAGTTTACACCCGTGCTGCAGGAGCTTCGCAGCGTGCTGCGGGTGGACGATATCATCAAGTTGCCCGACCCCGAGCAGGAGGCGCGCGCGGCCAGCGCCGTCCGTGCCTTCACCGACTGGATGCGCGCCCACCCCAACGCGAGCCATGAAGAGGCAATCGCCTACAAGGATCAGCTGGTGCGGTACGTGGGCCGGTCGGCCCTGCTCCAGAATCCGCCGCCGCCAAACTTCGCGCCGGAATCCGCCGCGACCGCGCTCTTTGAGCGCGCCGCACGCGGGGAGATCTCCGGGGCCGAGCTGGCCGAGGGCCTGCAGCAGATCCAGGCCACGGAGAAGGCGCAGCAGCAAGCGGAGACGCCGAAATGAGCGCGCCTGCCGACGTCGAATTCGACCCCGAGACCGCGGACGACACGCGCGATCTCGGGGAACTTCACGCCGAGCGCGAGGTCACGCTTGAGCAGGTCCGCATCATTCGGCAGTGGCAGGAGCGCCTGGCGGCAACCCAGACGACGCAGCCCACCCCACTGCCTGCGCCCACGCTCGAGGACCCCTCGACGCCCGCGCCTCCGGGGGCGCCCGGTCCGGATCCGGCGATTGTCGTTGCGAAGGACATCGGGCGCGGAGTGATCGAAGCGATCCCGCAGGCGGCGGCTGGCGCGATGGAGACGCCCGGGGAACTCGGGGCCGCAGTGAAGGACGCCGGCGAGTGGGTCACGAACCGGCTCCTCCCGGGCGCGAAGAGCAAGAAGCTCGGGGCGATTTTTGATCCGAACGCCGGGTTCCCCTGGGTGCGCATGGCGACTGGAGAGGAACTGGAGAAGGTGCCCGGCGCGCTCGAGAAGATCGGCGGGCTTTTCTTCCCGGAGTTCCTCGATCCCGGTGAGCCCCAGAGCGTCACGGGCGGGGCGGTCCGCAACATCACGAAGTTCCTGATTCCTTTCGGTGCAGCAGGGAAGCTCAAGGCCGTGCAGCGCATCGCCGGGCTGGGGAAGTTCGGAGAGGCCGCCGCCGTTGCGGGCCGAGGCGCGCTCGCCGACTTCGCCGCCTTCGACCCTGACCAGGGCCGACTCTCGGACCTGCTGGTGCAGGTTCCCTCGCTCCAGAATCCCGTGACGGAGTTCCTGGCCTCCAAGCCCGACGACACGCAGGCCGGCGCGCGCTTCAAGAGCGCCCTGGAGGGCCTCGGGCTCGGCGCGGTAGCGGAGGGAATGGTGAGGGGACTGCGCGTGGTGCGCGCGGCTCGCGGCGTCAAGGAGGCCGCCGGCGTGGCCGAGGACGCCTCGCGGGCCGCGCTGTCAGCGGCGGATGCGGACTCGCGCGAGCTGGCGAGGCTTGTCGGAGACCCGGCAGGGCCGGCGATCGAGATCCGCGACAAGGGTCTCTCGATTGGCGTGGAAGGCCAGGCACCTGCGGCGGTCTCGAACCAGCCGGGCGAGGTCTTCATCAACATGGCTCGGATCAACTCCGAGCAGGACGTGAAGGACACGATTCAGGCGCTGGCCGACGCCAAGGCGGGCCGAATCGAGGACGCCAAGCGCGGAGTCCGCACCTGGGCGCAGACCAAGCTCTCCGCGGCCCAGGAGAACGCCTGGGAGATCATCACCTCCCGCCGCAAGGGCCAGCCGCTCAATGCCGAGCAGACCGACGCGGTACGCGAGTTCTGGGTGAAGAGCGCGGCCGAGATGAAGCGCTTGGCTCAGGAGGTGGGGACCGGGAGCGACCTCGCGAAGATCGCCTTCCGCAAGCAGCTCGCGATCCACAACATCGTCCAGGATCAGGTGCTCGGGGCGCGGGCCGAGACAGCGCGGTCGCTGAACGCCTGGAAAATCCAGGTCGGAGACGGACCGAGTATGGCCCGGCAGTTCGAGGACCTGCGCTCGGTGCTCCAGAGCAGCAACGAGGGCGCGCGGACCGAGGACCTCGCGCAGAAGCTGCTCCAGCTCGATGCCGCGGGTATGGAGGCCGCAGCGGACAAGTTTCTCTATGGCTCGCGCTGGGCGCGCACGAAAGATGCCGTGACGCAGCTCTACTACGCCTCGCGGCTCTCGAGCCCGTATACACACATGCGAAACTTCCTAGGAAACACGACGGCGATTTTCCAGGATCTGATGGAGCGCAAGGCCGCGAACCTCTATGGCCAGGCCGTGGGTGATCCTCAGGTGCTCAAGGGCGAGACCCTCGCCCGGACCTTCGGATACTACGAGGGCATGAAGCGCGCGCTGCGCGCCACGGCGAAGGGCCGCGAAGCATACCGAGCCGCCAAGAAGATGGTCGCGACCGACCCCGACGCGGCGCGGGCGATGCTCGCCGACGCGAGCGACGAGCTCGGCACGTTCTGGCAGGCGAAGGCCACGGGCGGAAGTGGCTTCGGGCTCGGGAAGTACGAGGAAGCGCGACGCGGCGCGTTCGATCCTGAGCGTTTGGGCCTGGACCGGGACAGTACCGTCGGCCGGGCGTTCGCCTGGTTCGACACGGCAACGAATGCGCCCGCGCGCGCGCTGACCCTCTCGGACGAGATCTTCAAGACGATGGCCTACGACGCCGAGATTCTCACGCAGGCGTGGCGCAAGGCGCAGGGTGAGCTCGAACGCGGCGAGATCACGCAGGACATGCTCTCGGACCGGCTGGCCACGCTGATCGACGATCCCGAGGACTACATGAAGCTCGCTGCGCAGCGCAACGCCGACGTGCAGACCTTCAGCCAGCAGCCGGAAAACACGCGCGCGTGGCGGGCATGGAAGGGCGTGGCGGAAGCGGGACCGCTCGGCAAGCTCGCGATCCCCTTCAAGAAGACGCCCTTCAACATCGCGACCTATACGTTCCAGCGGACTCCGCTCGCTCCCTTCGTGAAGACCTGGCAGGACGACATCAAGGCTGGCGGCGCACGAGGGCAGCTCGCCTGGACCAAGTTCGTGACCGGCAACGCAATGCTGATGACCTTCGCCAACATGGCGCTCGGCGGCACGATCACGGGCGCTGGACCCGGGGACGCACGCCAGCGCGCGACGCTCGCCCGCACCGGCTGGAAGCCGAACTCAATCCGCTTCGAGACCGGCACCGACGCCGACGGGAAGCTCACCTACCGGTACGTCTCGTATCTGGGCCTGGAGCCGATCTCGACCTCGCTGGCGCTTGCGGCGAACACTGTGGACACGCTGCGCTTCAACCACTGGAACGAGGAAGACCCGCAGTGGGACGAGATCGGGATCGCGGCTTCGCTGGCCGTGGCTTCGCAGATCTCTACCCAGTCCTACATGAGCGGCGCGGCCGATCTCATCCAGGCGCTCGCGGATCCGGCCTACGGCGAGACCTACGCCGAGAAGCTGGCCCAGATCCCCGTGCCGCTCGCCCTGGCCTCGGTTGCGAAGATCGTGGATCCGACGATGCGCATGGCCACGAACGTAGTCGACGCCGCGCGCGCGAAGACGCCGGGGCTTTCGAAGGACCTTCCCGCGCGGCGGGATCTCTGGGGCGAGCCCATGACCTACAGCTCGGGCCTGGGGTCGGTCTACGACTTCATCATGCCGCTGGCGTCCAAGGCATCCGTGCGCTCGCCGATCGATGAGGAGCTTCTGCGACTCGAGAAGTGGGTCTCCATGCCCGCCAAGCAGATCGAGGGGGTATCGCTCCGCAACGAGGGAACGTGGTACGAGCGCTACGTCGAGCTGGCAGGGAACGCCTGGAAGAACCCCAGCACGGGGAAGGGTCTCAAGGAGACCCTGGACGATCTCGTGTCGGGCAAGGATGCGCGGTCCGCGCGCTACGCGCAGCTCTCCGACGGCCCCGAGGGCGGCAAGGCGCGCGTGATCCAGCAGGTCGTGGATTCGTACCGCGAGGCGGCGGCGGCCCAGCTACGGAAGGAGTTCCCCGAGCTCGAGGCGCGTATCCGGGCACACCAGGAGCGACAGCGCCAGCAACTCACGGGACCAAGGCCATGATGATCGACGCGATCGTGAGTCTGTACCAGACCGGCGCACGCGAGCAGCTCCTGGCCGAGTTTCCGGAGCTGCAGGCCGAGGTCGCGGCGAAGACCGCGGCCAAGATCGAGGCGCGCACGCCGCGGTGATCCCCCGGATCCTGGGACGTGGTAGTGTAAGAGTGCCAATCGGGGAGGACGCATGGAGATCAGTCGTCACCCGATCCTCGTCCCGTCATCGAACACCCACTGCGGCTTATGGCAGCGCTCGCACCAGCGCAGATAACGGCCCTCGTCGTTCTCTTTGCGCTTCCACGGACCCCAGTCGTGCCCTGTTCGCCAGCACGTCCAGGTCAGTTGGATGAGCGTCCAGAGCGCCATCACTCGCTCTCCTCGTCGAAGTCGTCGCCCTCGTACGGGTCGCACTCGCAGAAGTCGATTTCCGCCGAGGTGAGTTGCAGGCAACCGCCGCATCGCTCGAGAAGCGGGAAGCCGCTGCGCATGCAGGAGTCCGAACCACGGCAGAGATCATCCGGGCAGGCACGCAGATCGACCGGGCAGTGCGTTCCCATCACTCGCTCTCCGTAGACGATGGGGTGGGGAGCTCGACGCGACGCGGATGGGTCACGTAGCGATCCCAGAGGTAATCGAGCATCCATCGTTGGTCGGCGGTCGGCACCGCGTCGAGCTGTTTGCAGATTTCTTTCAGTGCTTCGAGCTCTAAGTGAAACTCGTCTAGACGATCCATCACTCCTCTCCCGCGGTCTTGGAGGCGAGGGCGTGGAGAGCCTCCGCATCGCAGAAGTGCCAACTGTCATCCTTGGTCTGGAAGTCTTCGTACACAACGTGCACGAGACGCCCCAAGAGCGGGTGGCGTGCGATGCGAAAATCTCCCTCGTGGCAGAGATCACAAATTGCCCGCGCGCACTCCTCCCTCACCGCCTGGACGAGACGGGAGAGGATGGCGCGTAGGCATCCACGACAATCCTGCTTTCGATCTTCCATGCCTCGATTGTGTGGGCAGTCGTCGATCATCTCCAGCAACACGCCCTCGATCCGCGCATCCCCCGCAGCTTCGGTGGTCATGGCTCAATCTCCGAAGCCGGGACCATCGCAACAGTTCCGTCTTCCAGCTGCAGCCAGTAATAGCGCTCGCCTGGATGCCCTACGGCAACAACGCGGGCGGTTCTCCCGCACCAGAGAATGGAGGAGCCCAGTGGAACCAGCTTCTTCTGCGCCGCAGCTTCGGTGGTCATTCTGGAATCTCCGGGATTGAAAGCGGACCCAGCCACCAGAGCACTTCCTCGAAGTAGCTCTCTACATCGAGAGCGAGTCCGCCTTGCACTGCATACCACTCTTGTCGCTTTATATTGAACGTGAGCCAGAGCATCTGAATGCCAGTAGGCCCGAAGGCATAGAGGTAGGCTCCAGGCTTGGTCGGCCTCTCCTGCGTCCATTCAAGCCTCCGCGCCGCAGCTTCGGTGGCGTCGTCAGTCGGCTGGTTCATAGGTGGCCTCGAAGATCTCGGGTTTGCATGGGGAAAACTCGCCCTGGACGCCTCGGATGATCCAGTCTCCGAAGGAAGCCGACATATCGCCTTCCAGCGTCTTGATCGTGACGCCCGTGATGGCGCGCATCGGAGGGCGGCTCCAGTACGTACCGCCGCACCACTCCATCACGTCGCGAATGCTCTGCTGGGTGAGCAGCATCGCCTCGATCACCACAGGCTTCTTGCGAAAGCGCTTCGCCCCGCGCTCGGTGGGTGGGCTATTCAGGGTCATGGGCGAAGCTGCCGGTCTTGAGCCACTGCTGCAGATGCCTGACGAGGGACTTCACTTGCTCCACGTCGAGATGCATCCGTGGGGACATGGGCGAGCCGGTGACGTGGTGCGGAGGACTGTTTTCTTCGCAGCCCAGCCAAACCGCCGACGTCCCGGGCTGCACGTATACGGCGAGCGAGCTCTGCTGCAGGCTGCACTTCGCACCGTAGTAGTCGCGGAACTCGATCAGCTCGAAGCCGCGCGCTGTCTTCTCGACAGGTCCCAGCTTCGCCCCGGCGTTGTCAGTCGCCATTCGCGATCTCCTCCATGCGGTCCGCCCAATCGCCAGCATTGCTCGGGCTGATGTGCCAGCGCTTTACGCGCTTGTTCCAGCTCCCACAGCATTTGCTCGGGGTCATGCGTGTGCAGGTATTTCCGTTTGCTGTTTCCAGCATGAGGGCGTCGAATTTGTGCTGCGTGCAGCGGTAGAGCGCGATGTACCAGCGAACTGGCTTCGCCCCAGCGTCGGCGGGTGGGGTGGTCATCGACCTGCAGCCTTCAACCGCTGCCGGAATTGCGGACAGTCTGGGCCGAGCAGCTCATGCATCACGGCTAAGTCGAGCGTGTAGCCCTTCTTCCAGAGCTTGCGGGCGTCCTCTTCGAAGTCGCCGCCCTCGGCGTACCGCCACGCCTGTCCACCAGCCAAGCCTGCGGATTCGAGGGCCGTCACGAACTGCTCTTGCCACTCACTAAATTCCATCTCTCACCCCTCCCGTTCGCGCTGTGCGCGGGCGCTGTAAACGATGAACGACTTCACCTTGTGACCACAAGGGAGGTACGGCGAAGTGAGGCCGACCATCTCGTACCGAGTGTTGCAAGCCTGGCACTCCACCGAAACCGCAGCGTCGGACAGAGCGGAGGCCGATTCCTCCCCATCCGTCGGCTTCCCCGCCTCGGGAGCGGGAAGATTGCGGATGGGCTGTCGATCGATCTCGCGCCCGACTGTGCACACATCTTCTGCAACACGATCGGCCCACGCCTCATCGAGATCTTGAATGAACCGCTGGAGTGCGGGAGAGTCCGGGGCAGGGCCGGGTTCGACACCGGCTGGCACGTCGCCTTTGGCCCCGGGGGACTCGAACCCCTCGTGTGTGCCACTGGGACCATTCCGTGCATCCTCGTTGGCGTAGAGAGCACGTCCATCCGTGCTGCCTGCCCCGGACTCAAACTGGACAAATCGCGTGCCGCTGCCGTCGTTCACGAGCATGCCCACCCCCTGCGCTGCGGGATCGCGCGGGGTGAGGGCTTCGCGGGCTCGGAGTACATCGTCATGGCTGACGTGCACTTCGCAGTCGAGCGGGTTGGGGGCGTCTCCATAACCGCTCGTAACGAGCGAAATAGCGAACGGTTCCAGCGCCGCCATCAGCCGCTCGTTCGCGGTGCGGAGCTCGTCGTGTTGCTTGTACGCCTTTCCAAGATCCGTCCGCAGTAAATCGCGGTATCGAGCGGTCATGTCCCGTTCATCCCGCATCGCATCCCTCTCGGCCTTGGCTTGCTCGTATACGCGCTCCCATCCCGTGCATTTCTGCGTGAGCATCTGGACGCCTTCGGCATGGGCTTCCCGCGAGCGCTGGAGGTCGTGGAGCGCTGCGTCCCTCTGCTCCTCCATCG
>Ga0070701_10000571_pt1 | contig 12838 bp, 14 predicted proteins | sample KBSK5102metaG_FD_65451 | JGI IMG/M metagenome (GOLD analysis project Ga0070701, IMG submission 65451) | Corn, switchgrass and miscanthus rhizosphere microbial communities from Kellogg Biological Station, Michigan, USA - KBS K5-10-2 metaG | ecosystem: Host-associated > Plants > Roots >... | reverse complement strand
ACCAATCAAAAATTGCATTTACCTGGACATATGGTTTGCCAAAGTGATGCTCCATTGTCCTATAGCATTCAATAAAAGTAACTTTTGGATATTGCTTTCTAAGTAAATCGCATTCTTTTGGAGAGTTAAAGCTGTATACTTTCCCACCCACCGATATCCATGAATCGACAGCTCTTTGCTGCACATCTTTGTTTATGTGAGTGGGGGATATTGAAGTGGTGAAGATCAACGGTTGACGTGTTTTCCTGTTAACATTCCATGGGCTTTGAATTTATGCTCGTGACCCCTATTTTCACACATTGAAAACATTAATCTATCATAAAATTCAATATACCTTTGCTTTACGGTAGTAACTCCAGTGCCTTTTCCGTAAAGAGTTAGGAAGTAATAATCCTCCTGTATTTGTGTAGTTGACCGAGGATCTAGATTGTTTCCAAAGAACATTACTTTATCCTCAAAGTAAGGATTCACTTGAATCTGAGCCAAAGTCCCATTATAGAAAAGCTCGTCGGGGTATGTGCCACCCCATTTATGAAGAAGGTTTTCAACTCCGAAACCTTTTTTGTAATTTTCATTCAGCTTAAGGAAAAACTCATCGGCTTCTTTACACTTACGAACATATATCCAGCTTGAGTTGATATTGTTAAGCCTTGCGTCATCCTTTAGGTCGAAGTACTCCCAAATCTGCTTATTTGTGGCCCAAACGGAGTATTGGATATCATCTTCTTTATTCCCGGAACCCAAAACACTTGAATGGATGTATTTATCCGACAAAGAAAGCTCATCAAGTAGAGGCCCAATGTCTTTTAAACAAAGACTATCTGCATCAATGTAAAGGGTGCGATTGTATGGTGAGTGCTGGTAGAAATTAAGCTTAGCAAGCCCTGGCTGAAAGGATCCATCGTTATATTCACACAAAGGAAGCTCCTTTATGTTGTTAAACACCGAGTACTCAGTAACACCAAAATGCCTTCGATGTTCACCATCAGAAAGCAAAGTGATATTAATGTTTGGATTGAAGTGTTTTATGGATAGTGCCAGGTTAAAGGCCCCACAAGAATATGCCGCCTTTTTTAAGGCGATAATAACCACTCCTTTATCCATATTTTAAAAAGAGGGGAGTTTTAGCTCCCCGTTATTTTAGAAAATTCCCACTGGAGCAGCTACCAAAGTAGGGCCAGTTATTTTTCGCCAGTCGAATGTCGAGTTAAAGCGCATCACCTCGTTATTGCTGTCGGGCATGTTAAGCCCTCCGGTTGCTGTCATTGCAGCATCAATAAAGAGACATTTTGCCCCATCTTCTGAATCAGTAGTACCACAGATATAAACCAGGGCCTTTCCAAATGATCTTCCGGTATGCACGATGTTATACTGATCCACGTTGTTTTCATTTACATTACCGTCAACCATTGTAAGGGTTCGGTCGTAGTTGATAACCTTCTGTGTAGCACAAGCAGTAAGAGAGTCAATCTTTACCGGGCTGGGATCAGGTAATCCGATCTTTAAGTTGTTGAAGAGTGTAGCGCGTCCTGCTGCTATTTCTGCGTTGATCTCGGTTGCGCTAGTTGGGTCAGTAAGCTGGGTGTCGCATTCAAAAAGAATGATCCCGCTACCTCCACCAAGCAATTCACGACCACATTCATTTAACAGGTGATCGCCTAAATCTTCATTGCAATCGTAGTTAATACAATTTGCCATTGTGTTGTAGTTTTAAAGTAATTCCCGCAATGATTAAGCTGTACGGAAATCAGCTACAACGCAACTTTACTCTTTGATCTTTAATATTATATGGATATGCTTTCGCCATCCTCTAACAACAATAAATTACCCGACGAATTTCCGTCGTTTTCTGCGCTTTGGCAATTTATGTTTTTAATATTTTGAGAATTTTTAGCCACGAGCAACACCGTATAGCCGAACTCATCCTGTGATCCATCTCTCAGCACCGTGTACTCTTCGTCCTCAGCATAGTAGTTTACTCCATCCAGAAGAACAAGATCCGCACCAACGGAAAGCCTTAAAAAGTCATGGATATATTCTGGCAGCTGTGATGTGGTTAAGTTCATGTATTTTGTAGCATCAAAATAGTGAACCCTTCTATTTCCTTTGCTGTCTTTTGATGCCAGGCGCTCACCCTTATAGCTTGACTGCCTAAGTTTAGCCTCTATCCTTACCTGTGGAAAGAATGTGCTATAATCAAACCCGAATCCGTTTGAAGTATTTGCTATTGCAACGACCATTGAACATGTATTTGAGTAGTCGCCTACTTTGAATAGGTTGCTGGTTATGTCGCATACAAAATCAGAAGGCGGAACCGATAACCCATGAACATTAATTATATGAATTTCATCAGTTCCGGCAATAGGGCAAATTGAAATTGATAGGCTGTCCGCAGGAGTTCCAGTAACAGTGTGGGTTCCGGCTGTGGTAAGAGTATCAACAAGTGTGGTTCCAAAATAAACATCTACTCCGTATCCAATACCTCCTAATGCCCCGATGGTAATAGAAATGCTTTGCTCCGAGTAACTTGAAAATACATTTTCCTGAACAAGGCAGTTATCAGATAGCCCGGTATATTCTCCTATTGCTGTTCCTGGAACACCGCCATCATTTGTCCAGCCAAAACCATATATCCAATCCCCTTCTCCTATGAAAGTGGGGTTAAGGACAACTGGAGGGTAGTTTTGTCCTCCTGTATTTGAGCAGGCGTCCATCCAGCATAAATAAAAACAGCCCTCTATCCCCACTAAGTCATTCCAGTTAATGGTTACTGTTAATTTATTCCCACTAAAATCAAAATATGATGGGTTTTCGGAGTAGCTGATTGAGTTTATGTAGCCGAATCCCTCCATATATATTGCTACGATATTGTTAATGGCTATTTCATACGCATCTACCTCAGAAATGCAGGCTTCGGCGTCATCGGTCCCTGGATAAATGTACAGGTTTGATTCGCTTAGGAAGTCAGTAGGAAATCCGTAAAAAGTGTAAGTTCCGGCCATGGTGATAGTGCCGATCTCAGTCCCTCCAAGTTTAATAATCAGGGATCCCCCAGCAGAAATTGAATCTACGGTAATTGTAACGGCATAGTACCCATCATTATTAAAGTCGTAGTCGTAGTATGCTGGCTCTACCAATCCGGATGTAACGCAAAGGGCATTATCCGAAATATCCCAATTCTCCCCTAAAGTCCACCCGTCTTCTGTTTCAAAAACATTATTCGTGATTAAATTAGGCTCTCCTTCACATACAATTAGCTTCATTTGAAACTGAGTGGTGTCAGTAAGATCTACAATCTGCTTAAAATGCTGCTCATCGCATGAGCAAGAGGGGCTATTCCCGAATAAAACGGGCTGATTTTCGATGTATTGAGCCATTGAACAACAAAAATACCCCTACTTTTCGTCGAATACCTGCTAAAGATTTTTATAATACAGGAAAAGGGTTATATATTTGGGGTATGAAAAACATAGCACTCATCATCCTGGTAGTTTTTATTTCTTCATGTGAGAAAAAAGAATCGGCCGAACCTAAACCGGAAACAGCTTCATGGATAGGAATGTATCACTGCTCAAATTTAATTGACCAGCTTTCGGGCCAAACGGTTAACACATCGACGTATATTAACATCGTTTCGGAGTCAGACAATACCGTTTCCCTATCCGTAGTTTTGGATAGATTTGGTGCAGCATATTTCCACAGTGTTTTGTCCAATCAAAACGTAAGTAACCATGTTGATCTTTTGAATGGTGTGCTTTCGGGTAGCATAGTTACGCTAAATCCGCTACATTGGATGACGGGAGCCACTAGCCACGACCTTTTAAATGCTACCATGGACAAGACATCAGACAGGGTTATTAAATTAACATATACCGAAACGATTTACTCCCCGTTTATTCGCACTCGGACGAATACTTACACCGGAACATTTACAAAATAGCTAAGAAGAAACATTTGAAACCGTTTCCCATGACGTTTGAGATGTGGCAATAACTCTTTGACTCCTTCTTATCCACACCTTTTTGTTTGGATCGTTTACGCCAATCATTAATGATGATGATAGGCTTTCCTTAAAAGATTTGTAATCTTGGTAGGGGATATTCAGATCAAATGAGTATTTTGAAGCGTAGTACCCGCCGCCATCACCATCAACAATAACCACAGGAGTTCCTGACAATGGCTGATAATAAAGATCAGTTCCCCATACCCTTCTTTCTAGTACATGGACATTTAAAAGGTTTTCATTGTAGTGCTTGCCTGGAGGCGAAGGGTTAGAGAAGGCCCATGCCTCAAAAGCCAAAGGGCTATCGTGGATATATTCCGCCTCCATAAAAAACCCCGTATCATCATAGGTAGTGTTTGTCCTATTTGTGAACATCAATTCTTGCATGATGTTGGAATCTAAAATAAATCCACTATTGAGTTTTAAAGTGTGGTCTACATTGCATTGACCAGCAAGATAGTACGATTCCGGCCCCCAGTTTCTTTGTGGTGTAGGAGGGAAAGAGTGTATCCCTGTGTCATATTCGGCAACCTGGCTCTCAATATCAACAGATGAATATAAAAGGCTGTTGTCTATTGATTCTTCTATTTCTGGTATGTTTGGGAAGCTTAAAATGGCAGAAGCATTTTTAAAATACTCTTCACTTTCAATCCTTAATATAGGCTTGCCATCTGCATTCCTTTCAACTATTATTCCTATTGGATATAGCTTATTAACCTCATCGAATAGCTCCTGAAATGAAGTTATCGGTGGCACGTTTCCGGTGCTTTCATCAAAGAATCTTAAATTGAAGCCATTGAAATAAGTAAGGTATCGAACCTTTTCTAGCTGTGTAGTTACAGGAAGGTGGTAATCTAGGTAGTCACTGGCAAAGCCAACGCGATCATCTGTTAAAAACCGTACTAAATAATCAAAAGTGTCATATACAGTAACAGCAAATGGGAATGTATCAATGAACGGAAGACTGCCATCTGCCGGATTATATACAAGTACGGTCTGAATCTTTTTTGCCCCAGCAATAGCAACCCCATTCTTTGAAGGGAATGTTGGCTCCCCGTACATTATTCTAACCTTAAGGTTTTTATTGTTGAAGATCAGGGATGTGAAATTATCATCCTCGACACTACATTCTGCCAAGCATTTCCCTAACCTGAATGTTATATCTGCTATATACATTATGCCCGTTACAAGATTCTCAAATGTACCACCATTATCGCAACTATAATCAATCCTTATGTTGATATATGAGCATAGGCCACTAGACAGCTTCTTTGCTAGGATTACATCGTATCCGTCATCCGCAAAAGTTAGCCTTGTACTGTACTTTAATATCAAGGCCTTGGTGGTGTCGTCGCGCTCAATTACCTCGCTGAACTTGTCCCAATCCAACGGATCACTTACCAAAACATCATCTAAATAGAAGTTGAACATTAGAATTTACGCATATTTGGTTTCTGTGATTTTATGGCTCCGATCAGCTGAGTGGTCAGATCCTTTTCCTGTCTTTGCATAGCCTTTAACCTATCTACAATATTCCCATCATAAAACCCTTTTGAATTTAGCATTAGAGATTTGGTTATATTGCTTGCAAAGGTTTCTTCGGCTTGTTTTTGTAGCTTCTTTTTCTGTTCCATCAAAGCGGGAGCTACAAGATGCTTCATAATGTATTCCTGCCCTTTGCCTTTGTTTAAAGCCAATAAAAGGCCCTTATTTTTTTCTGTTGCTTCGGCGGTAATAACTGATTCGCCTTTTGACAGCCAAGCGGGAATTTCATCGCTTGTTCCAGTTCCCCTACCCTTTAACCCAACTACCCCTTTAGCAAATTTTGGAGATGGCTGAGAAGAAATAGCCGCAACCTCTGCTGCTCCAGCAGCAAGCACTAACGCTGCTAATACAAAAGCACCGTATCCTAACTCTCCAGTTTGTGCTAATGCTCCGGCAACACCTTTAGCAGTATCAATAGTGGCCCCAATTAGCTGTATCTGCTTTTGCCTTTCGAAGTTTTCTTGTTGAAGCTTTTTTGTTTCTTCGGCGGCTTTCTTTTCTATTGCTGCTCTTTTATCTGTGTATTGTTTTTGGGAAATCTCCTTGTTTGCAAGTTCATCATCAAGTATTGCAATTTCATCTGATGATGCCTGCTGAACTTCGTCCACCCTTTGCTGAGTTATGTTACTGGATATGGTTTGAATTGACCCAAGGATGCTTGAAATCGTTTGAATCGTTTCTTCCTCGATATGCTTTCTTTCGTCTGCCGCATCCTTTATTTTTTTAAGTCTTTTCTTTTGGTTTTCTTCTTCGATTGCGGCAAGTGCATCCCCCTCCTTTTCAGCAACCGCTATTGCCTCCTGGAAATCCTTTTCATTTTGTGTTGTTTCAAGGGCCGTTTTATCAATATTGAACCTTTCGAATATCGCCGCTATGTCTTTGTTGGTTGACTCTGCGATATCCTTCTCGGCAACACCCGCTGCTCGTGCCGCCTCGGTTCTTATTTCAAGCTCCTTAAGTGAGGTGTCACGTATCAATTCAAGCTTTTGTAGGTCGGTCTGTGCCTGAGATTTTAATAGATCCTCCTGAACCTGTTTGTCAAATTCGGTTAAGGCTTTAGCCGCATCTGCTTTTGCTTTGGCGGCATCATCAAGTGCTTTCTTTGCTGCTGCATCGGCTGCGCTTTGTCCTCCAGTGGTAAGCCCTAAATTATTCTTTGGGTTATTTAGATTTATAAGCTCCTTTTGAAGATCACGTTCTGCTGTCAGCCTGTCAAGTGCGGATTGCCTTTCAAGGTTTGACTGTGCTTTTTTGTAGCTTGCTTCAAGGGACAGGGCACGGGAAAAGGACTCGGCAAGGATCCTTCTTCTTTCGGTTTCAGATGTCTTTGCCTCCTCAATAAGTTTTGCGCTTGCTTCGGATAGAGCACCACCAAGTGCTGATCTTCCTTTACCCAGGAATACTTTATCGAATCCACCTCCCAACACATCAAAGAAATCAAGAAGTTCATTCCCCTCGGTGACAATAAGGCCTCCGATTTTCTCTTTCAGATCATCGAAAGCGTTTTCAAGTCTTTTTGCTTTGCCCTCGGTTGTTTCTAAGGCTCCGGCGGTTGCTCCCTGGAATTTGTTTAATCCTTCAGTAAGCAGTGCTAAATTTTTTGTCTTATCCCCTGTATCATTAAATGCAAGGCCAACCGATTTAAGTCCACGGGTCTGTCCATTGATAGCCTGGATGGCTTTTTCGGTGGCAGTGCCAAGGTCATCCCCGGTTGCGGATGCAAGGTCAAGGATTTTAGGGATCAGCGCCTCAATCTGGTCAGAGTTAAGCCCGAGCTGCGCTAGCTGCGTTTGAGCTTGCTGAATAGAATCATCAGAAAAAATAGATATGCCTTGTAGTTTTTCTGATTGCTCCAGGAGTTTTTTAAATGCCGCCTGACCCTCTCCACCGATTTTAGTTACTGCAAAAGATAATCGATTTGCGTTCCGTTCTGCTTCAAGGAACGCCTTTACACTTCCCTTACTAAACTCTACCAGCTTTTCAACACCAAAAGCCAAGCCCAGAGATATTGCTATTTCTTTAGCGGTGTGTTTAATACCTTCTCCTGCTGACTGAAAATGCTTTTCAGTGTTTTGCGCTGATTTTTTTGCCGTGTCTTCTACGCCTTTCAACCTTTCTTCGGCTTGCTTCATCTGGGCCTTAAGCCCATCGATTGCAACCTTGTATTCTAGCTCAATTACTTCCGGCATTGCTTTTTATTTCATCTATATATAGGCCAAATCTGACTATGTAGTCCTCAATACTCATGGCCTGCAAATTTTTAAACTCTTCGGTGCTGCCACCGGATATTAACATCATAGACTGCTTAAGGTCGCCCTCTGCTCGTCGGATAGCTTCCCGTATACCTTTTCCACTATTTCTAGGGTTGCTTTTCTTCTTGTCGCCGAGCCGCTCAATATGTTCAGCAATTCTTCTCTCGTAATATTCGACCAGTTTAATGCTGTTAAGTACTCGTTTATGTTCAAAAAAAAAGTGTCGTTCTCCTCGTTTAGCCTTCTGAACTCCTTTACTTTTTCAAGGTGGATATCATTGTTAAATACCGTTGGGCTTTCATCATGTCGGATGATCTGAACAGCAATAATGTTGTAGAAAAGCTCATCATGGACTATTAAGCCTTTTCTTTCAACTAATTCGGTTAGTATAAACCCGATCTTTGCGGCATTCTTACCACTTTTAATCCCTTCGGATAGAGCCTTGTCAGCTTGAGCAACCAATGTCTCCAGTTCGGCCCCAGAAACCCCGGCACTTAGATATTTGATATATCCGTGAAGCTTTCCAAGGCGAACCATTGGAAGCCCCATTTCTTTGGGGAACTTGTAGTATGAATTTCCTGCCAGATCGTGAAATGAAAAGTTGAGATCCGAAATATCCAGGTGTTTTCCGTTCTTCCGATGGAGGTAGGCCAAGAACTCTTTTTCGTTCTTTTGGAAATATTTTTGCTTGTTGATTACTATTTCCATCAGTTAGTACTAAATAATAGTTTGGTTCGCATTACTACAAAAACTCCTACCTCCGAGTGGATAAATGAACCCCATACACTTGATGTGTTAAATGGGAAATTCTTTAGGTTCAATCCATTGGGGTTTATTTGTGAATAAAATACTGATCGTCCATCGATGAAACATTCATCAGGAGAGCGAACTGATTTGGCTGAATTATTTATGATTTCACAACCGTTCATATAGTTTCCATATAAAGGTTTGGATGAATGAGGCACTTATACAGCACCCTATTAAATACGGCAGCTGGGACATGTTATCGCCATTGATAAATATGAAAATCAATCCTCCCCAGAAGGAAGCAAAGCATGTGATGCAAAGGATGGTTGGTTTAAGAAAACAGAAAGCTATTTCCATTTTAAACCCTTCGGCAGACAGGCTAGAGTATAGGTCTTTGTCTCCCATTTTAAGGGCAAGGTTCGCCAACTCATTTTTGTCGGCAATTTTTTTGTGAAGGTCTTCAAATGGCCTACGAAGGAAGTTAAATATCTGACCTTCATCAGTAATCATCCTCCAACCCAGGCAGAACAAAACAATACAGGTAAGAGAATAAAAGAATTGTTCGTGGCTCATACTGAGAATATTTGTGATTCAAAATTTATATTGTGTCCTTCGTTTGTATCGTATACCCTGACAAAAGAAACAAGGATGCAAGTAGGATCATCTTCGTATGGGCCAACTCCCTCAACGTGAAACTCGATCATGTCTTCGATGCCTGTTCCCGCAACCGTTACCCAGACCTCGTAGTCTTGCCCTTCGGAGAATAAAAAACCGTATACCGGATGAACAGTAAGCACCACACCACCCGAAAGCTCACCTGTAAAGAATACTATTTTGCCTGTTGCGGTATTTTTAAAGTAAATAGTATATCCCAGATATGGATCACTTACTTCACCAATCTGAATAGCCTCAGTACATTTACTTATGTTCTTTACCCGAAGGCATGGATTGCATGTTGACATGGTTACAAAATTAGGCCTAGGATAGCGAGATTAATATTTATGTTATTTATAAAAAAAGAATCACCGCCTCCCTTTTTGGTGAAGCTCTATCCATCGGTATATGATGTTATGTACCACATACCTCACGGTGTCTATGTAGTCGGCGCGCTGGTTTACATCCTTTCGATCTTTCTTTAGGATACTACCATATGCATCCACCTGAACATTGCGCATATCCCTTGATGTTCCTTTGCAGTTTTTGTGTACTTTAAAATCTGGGAAGTGGAGCAATACATAGTTGGTGTCCGCCCTGCTATTCTCATGTGTTGGGTTGCTGCTTACTTTTATCTGGCCTTCACGCATCCCAAGGCCGCGCATCAGCTGTATGTAGTAGCTTGCATTGTCTCGCTGCGAAATATCGCCCCGTTTCCCCATTGCATCACCAGTGAGTATTGCGTTCGGAAGTGATACAAAATACTTTTCTTTAATGTGGTCTATCATTACTGGAATAGACCCCTGCTTTATCTCCTGCTCATCAAATTGGTGCCAATGCTCTCCATCTTTATCGGCCCAAAAATGGTGAAAGGTTACACAGAAAGGCACAAGGTTAAAGTCGATGGATATGATTAGCTGCTTTTTAGGATCATACGCCGGGATGTCGGAAAGGTGTTTGTTGTCGTCCCACTGTGTTGCAAAAGGAGCATCTCCTTGCTTTATCTCTCCCCATATTCCCATCACATTGACTAGGTAGCTGTTGTAGTCTGTATCCTTAAGCTTATTGTATACTGAAATTAACGCCTCATCACGATATCCGTATGTGCCGCAATCGCTTCCTGTGATCCAGTAGTTATCTAGATATGTAGTTTTAATTAGGATAACAGTTCCGCATGATGATCGGCGAACAAATGAGCTTTCAGAAGGCAGCTTGTATTGTGTTTCTTCCCACTCGTAGCTATCTATTAGCTTGGTCTTTATCCAGATCATTTCGTCAACCGGATTCCAGGTTGCGAATATTTTTTGTCCGGGGATCCCACGAAGCGACAAGTCAAACTGAGTAAACTCATCATGGGTGAAGTGGTTTAGCTCATCTATTGAAACGTATTTATATGATTCAATTCCTTTTGCCTTTTCCTCATCATCCAGCCCTTTTAAAACTATCTCGGCAGTATCAGTACGGTACATAAACTCAAGCGCCTCAAATCCATTCCTAAGACGGGTGGTTTTTAAAGCAAGGTTGAAGGATTTTTTAAGGGTAGTCTTAACCGTTGACATCTCCTTTCGGAAAGCAATAGATGATGCGCCATGAACATATGCCTCTTTGCAAAGAAACTGAGATACGGTTACGGTTTTTGATGAGGACTTGCCACCATAGATTAAAACCTTTCGGACTTTATCATCTTTGCAAATGTCATTCAGGATAAAATAAAGGGGGTTAAACCACTTCTTGCTGGCGCGGTACTTCATTCATATTCTTCTTCCCCAGCGTCCAGCCCAACCTTTTTAATGGTGGTTTGCTGCTTCTCGACGAGACCGTTTAATCGCTGGGTAATGCTTGGATTGTAAAAGCCCATCATGCCGCCAACTATTTGGTTTTCACGTATCTCCTGCTTAATATGTGAACAGATACCAATGAAATCATTGTATAGCCCATCCTGATTAGTGAAGTATTGTTCAACGCATCCGTATTTATTTCGGGCAAATCGCTTGAATCCCTCAAGAGTCTGAGGTACTTTGCATGGGTCGGTTACCCTATCTCCTTCCTTCCCCACGTACTGAACCTTTTTCCATTCTTCCCCCTGAAGCTCAAGATCCTTTTTGTATTCTTTGAAGGCTTGCTCTAGCTGATCGGGGTGGGTGAATATTCGAGTGGGGTGTGGGGCTTTATCTTTTGGCTCGTTCATTATATTTCAATTATTTTCTGTGCCGTTTATTTTAAATGAGCTGATTCTATTGGTCTAGAGTATTTATTTTTTTGATTTTTTCGCACCAAATTTTCCTATGATTTGTCCATACCTTCCCATCCGTTTGCGATGAGATGCTTTACCAGGTTATCATGCTTTGCTTTAAACTCTTTGTCTATTTCCAGTAACACTTTTGTCTGGCAGTATGAGTTTGTCACATTTGGCTGGGTTCTTCCGGTGAGATCCGCAACCTTTTGATCGGATATCTTCCTTTTCCCTCTTGGCTTTCCATATTTCAAATGCTTTTCGCTATATGGCTTTATTTCTTCTGTTTTGAACAGTTCCTTCACCACGTACGTAATAAGGTGCCTTAGCTCAACCAATGGCCTTTTTCGGCATGGATTAAACACTTCCTCTTTCTTTAGCTGGAAGAAGGAGCATGATTCCTGTATTAGATTTTCGGCGGAGTGCTGCATAAAAAAAATACCCCTTACTTCCTTTGGGCTGCTAACCTGTGGAAATAAAGGGTAAACTATCTTTTATCGTTGGTACTTTGCATCTTCACAAAGCTTGGTTAAGAAAAGGGGAGAGGTAGATTATTGCAACATGACCACCCTCTCCCTCAAATCACTAAAAACATAAAGCGATACAAATCTATGATGATATGGTCTTTAAATCAAATCACATGTTTAACATTATGGCGTTAATCTTTTTTCTGGAAGGTCGAGAAATGGGATTATTCCGTTTGCAAACACTCGGAAATTTCGGTTGTTCTCCGTCCAATGTTCATATTTTTTAAGTCCGTTTATCACCGTAGCGTGGGCGCTTTTGTTGAACATGGAGGCTATTTTGGATTTTGAAATTCCATGGTAGTTGTAGAGAACGTAGTAAATAACTGCACGGATAGAACATAGATGGTGATTCGATCCTTTGCCGGAAACTATTTGATCGTATGAGGATCCAGTAAGCTGGCACACTTTAAGTATTGTTGCTTCTGGGTCGGCTTTCGCTCTTTGGATACCAGGGATAGCAATGTAGTTTATATTCATGGGAGTATTTTTTTAGTGTTTTTGGTTACTTCCTCTCTTCTCCTTTAGGGTGGTTAAAAATTGGTTGCTTAATAAATATCCTCACTAAATAATCCTAAAGAAGAGTTTCCTTCACCAGTGATTATCTGGTTGGCTTCCGTGGCTATTTTAAGGGCTTCGATTCGGCTTACAAATCGGTTGGTGTTTGTTAGGAATCCCTGTTCTTCGGTTCGCATAATTGCCAGGGCTTTGGGGCTATACGGAAATCCATATATCCGGGCAAACATACTGATGCAGTTTGCATGTCTTCTTCCGCAGATTACAAATTCCGTTTGCTTAATGCCTTTAGCGGTAAATGGCTGTTCTTCTCCGGTGTCGTAAGAATTGGCGGCGCAAAGTATGTGTTCTTTCATTTTTGATG
>Ga0070701_10000570_pt1 | contig 12838 bp, 5 predicted proteins | sample KBSK5102metaG_FD_65451 | JGI IMG/M metagenome (GOLD analysis project Ga0070701, IMG submission 65451) | Corn, switchgrass and miscanthus rhizosphere microbial communities from Kellogg Biological Station, Michigan, USA - KBS K5-10-2 metaG | ecosystem: Host-associated > Plants > Roots >... | reverse complement strand
TCCGCGCGATTGCGACGATCGACTCCCGAACGCTCCTTCTTCGTCAGCGCTTTCAAACGCTCGAGCACCTGATGCACGGCGAGCACATACGCCGCGTGACTCCACGTCAGCGGCGCCACCGACAACGGCGCGCCGGAGTACGGATCGACCTGCTCCGGCAAAACGCCGCTCGGCAGCGCGCGTGCGACCGACCACTCGAGCATCGCGATCGACTGCTGCACCTCTTCGAGAGTTTGCGCGCGGCGGGCGTACCACTGCGCCACGGACAGCGTGCAGAGAATCCACGGATTGCCCGGCACGCCGTCGATCTCTTTCGAAACCTGGAAGTAGTAATCGTCGACGTAGCGCGCGATGCCGCCGATCGGCGTCTGCACGGTGAGTCGTTCGACGATCTGGGTCATCGTCGAAACGACTTTGCGGTCGTCCGCCGCGAACATGTCGAACAGCCACAATCCGGCGATCGAAGAATCGATCGTCATGTCGGCCGTCACTTCGCCGTCGGCCGACACGTTCAGCATTCGCGCGAAGCGTCCCGTCGTCGTATCGAAAAGATGTTTGTTCGTCGCGTCGCGCATCTCCGCGGCGGCGGTCGCGTAACGCTCAGAGACAGACTCTTCGCCGAACGCGTGCGCGAACTTCGACGCCGCGACGAGTCCCGCCCAAACCGCGCCGATCGTGAACGCCGGAATGCCGCGACGCTCCTCCCAGAGGTCGTACGACGACGCCGGCAATCGCGTGTGCGGCTCGCGATATCGCGCGAGGAAATCGGCGATCGTCTTCACCATCGGCTTGTAAAGCGGGCGCACGAACTCGACGTCGTGAAATGCTTCGAAGTGCTGCCACAACGCCCAGATCACGAGCGCCGATTCGTCCTCCTGAATCGGCAGCTGGCGCTTCCCGTCGGACGACATCCACGAATGCCACGACGAACCGACGGAACCATCCGGGTTGTACTTGTGCAGCAGGAAGCCGCCGGTCGTGATGAGGTTCTGGCAGAACGTGAAGAAGCGCCGCGTGATGTCGGGATAGCCGGCCTGAATCAGCGCCACCGTGACGATCGCGCCGTCGCGCGGCCACATGTACGTGTACGTGTCGCGGCCGAACTGCACGATGTCCGAATCGGTCGCCGCGATCACCGCGCCGCTGTTGTCGATCTGCGTGCGAATGATCAGCAGCGAGCGTCGATAGAGTCGCTGCACCGCCGCAGGGAGCGACGCCATTTCGGCGACCGATTCTTTCTTCACCCACAGCTTCCAGTAGTTGCGCGTGCGATCGAGAAACGATTCCGCGCCGCGCTCTCGCACCATCGAATCGAGGGCAGAGACATCGCGATAGTTCGTGCCGAACGCCCACCAGATCCATGCCGTCGACGTCGCCTCAGGCGCGAGGGAAAACTCGATCATGCCGGTCGCATCGACGGAGCCCTGGGCGATTGCGTTGCGACCGAGGTTGCCGTCTTCGGCGTCGCGCCACGTGCCCTGAAAGCCGGGACGTTCTTTCGCGCCGATCGCGAAGGAGCTGAAGCCGAAACGATCGTCGATCGAGCCGTTCATCAGCACGTAGCGCCGCGCTTTGTACGCGACGAGTCCGTTGAACTCGGGATCAAAAAAGATCGTGTCGCCGACCGCGTTGCCGGAGAGATGCGGATCGAAGTGCGTGTACAGCCGCACGGTGCGCGGAGACTCGCTGAGGTTGCGCAGCTCGATGCGGCGGATGAAGAGATCGCGATCGAAATCGATCGCGTCGCTGAGCGTCATCTGCAACTGCATCGACGGCGCGTACGCAACGACGCGCGTGACGAGCGTGTCCTCTTCGTAATCGAGCGTCTTTTCCCAAAGCTGACTGGAGATCCACGCGAACGTGCCGTCGCACCAGACGCCGAAGTGCGAAACGTCGCCGACCGTCTGATTGTCCTGCCCGACGTGCGGGTAATAGACGTCGCGGATGTTGTAGTCGTGATCGAAATTGATCAGCAGGTTGCCATTGGAAATCGGCAGATCGCGCGGCATCGTGGAAGGATAGCCTGTTCGCGATGGCCGACCTCGTTCAGCTCTACCTCAGCACGCTCGCCGCGTGCGCTCCCGATGCGCTCGTGCGGCGCGTCGTTCCGCGCGATGCGCCGCGCAACGTCGTCGCGATCGGCAAGTGCGCTGCGAAGTTGCTCGATGGTGTCGCGAGCGTGATCGATGTACGCCGCGCGTTCGTCGCGGTGCCGGAAGGTTACGGGCTGCCGTCGACGCGCGCGGAGGTTGCGATTGGCGGTCATCCGGAGATGACGCGTGCGAGCTTCGAAGCGGGAAGGCGATTGTTGTCGTTTGTCGATGTTTGCGACGACGTGCTGTTTTTGATTTCGGGTGGGGGCTCGGCGTGCGTGGAGGTTCCGATCGACGGCGTCAGTGAATCGGAGCTGGCTGAATACAACCGCGCGCTCGTCGCATCGTCGCTCGACATCGGGCAGATCAACATCGTTCGCAAACACCTGTCTGCGATCAAAGGCGGACGGCTCGCGCAACGCGTGCGCCGGTCTCTGACACTTGTTTACTCCGATGTGTCGAGCGGCGCGCTCGCGGATGTTGCGTCGGGGCCGACGCTGCCGGATTCGTCGACGATTGAGGACGCGGCTGCAATCGCGGCGAGCGTCGGTATTACGCCGCGCGTCTTCAGCGAAACCGTTAAGCGACTCGACAACTACGACGTACAACTAATCGCAGACAACGAAACGCTCCAAAAGGAGGGCGGGCTTCTAGCCCGCCCACTCGTGCGGGGCGGGGAAACGACCGGGAGTGGGCGGGCTGGAAGCCCGCCCTCCTTAGAATCCGACGTCGTCACTGCAGCGCAACAACTCTTCGAAATGGCGCGCAATCTTGCACCGGGGCAGATGGCAATCGCAGGCGGCGAACCCACCGTCGCGCGTCACGGCGACGGCCGCGGCGGACGCTGCACCGAGCTCGCCGCGCGCTTCGCGCTCCTCGCACTCGAAGCGAACGACACGAACTTCGACGCGCTCTTCGGCAGCTCCGACGGCGTCGACGGAACGAGCGGCGTCGCGGGCATCATTCTTCGCGGCGTGAAGCACGTCGATCGCGCCTGGGCTGAAGCAGAACTGTCACGCTCCAATTCGCTCGCCGTCGCCGAGGCTGTGGGCGAAGCGATTAGAATTCCGCCGACCGGCAATAACCTCCGCGATCTCTACATTTTGGCTCGCCGTTAGCAGGCGCGGGCATACAGCTCGATGGACGAAGCGAAACCGACAGTCGAGGGGCATCATCGCTCCGCCCGCGAGCGCCAAAGGCGCGGCCCGATGTGGGGCTGCCTCGGCACGCTCCTCAAGCTGATCGTCATCGCCGCGATTCTCATCACGCTCATCCTCGGCATCGGCTGGTGGTACGTCGGTTCAACGAGCTTCGCGGGACTCGTTAAAACGCGCATCGAGGCGACGCTCGAAGCACGCCTCGGCCGCGACGTCACGATCGGCGGCGTCGAGATCGTTCGGACGCGGCCGCAGAAAGTCATCGTCACCGATCTCCGCATCGCCAACTCGCCCGGCGCGGTCCATCCGTACTTCGCGACCGTGAAGCGGCTCGTCATCAACGGCGGCGTCGAATCATTCTGGACGCGCCACATCAAAGTCGGCCGCATCGACATCGAACAGCCGCAGCTCTTCTTCGAGATCTATCCCGCCGGCTCGAAGCTCGTGCACAACTTTCCGCACTGGCAGTCCGGCCCGCGCAGCCGTTACGAGATCTATCACCTCGATCTCGACAAGATGTACGTCACCGGCGGCTCGCTCGACTTTCTCGATCGCAAGCACAACGTCGCCGCCGTCGCGACCGGATTGAAATCCGACATGACCGTGACGACGGCCGAGGATCGGTATGCGGGGACGATCGCGGGCGATGCGGTGCGCGTGCGCATTCAGGATTACGTTCCGTTCGATCTCGATATGCGCGGCGCGTTCGTGTACGAGCCGAACAAGCTCGCGCTGCAGTCGATCGCGATGCGCGGCCGCGACATGGAAGTCTTCATCAACGGCAACGTCGCGCCGCTCGCTGATGGCGTTTACAACCTGAAGCTCGGTTCGCGACTCACGCTCGCGCGCGTTCGCGAGATCTTCCGGATCAACAAAACGCTCGATGGTCTCGTCACGCTCGCCGGCGATCTGAAAGGACGCCAGGGCGAGTTCTCGCTGACCGGCGGATGGACGTCGCCGAAAATCGCCGCCGACGCGTACGACCTCGCGAACGTGAAAGGGCGGATGAATGTCACCGGCGAGCGCGCGGTCGTCGACGTCGATCGCGCGACGTACGGCGGCGGATCGATCGCCGCGCATTACACGCTGCCCGGTTTCTCCGAACCGTATCCGCAGGACGTCGAGCTGAAGTACGACCGCGTCTCGCTCGAAAAACTCTTCAGCGACTGGGGCATCGAAGGCACCGGTTTGCGCGGCGGCGCGACGGGACATCTCGCGTATCACTGGAACAAAGACAAAGTGCTCGCGGGATCGGGCGAGGGAACCGCGACGCTGTCGAAGAGCGCGACCGCGTTTTCGAATGCGAAGTATCCGATCGCGCTCGGCGGCTCCGCGGACTTCGCACTCGATAACGGCACGGTCATCTTCCGTCGCGCGGAGCTGAAGACCGATGCATCGACGATCGGCTTCCGCGGCAAGCTGCGCATCGAAGACGTCTATACCGATCTGCTGCTGAACATTCAGAGCAGCGACTTCTCCGAGCTCGATCGCGCCGCGTACAACTTCGCGAAATCGGCAGGCAAGAAAACGTACGACCTGCTCGGCCTCGGCGGCAGCGGCACGATCACCGGCAGCGTCGTCGGCAAACTGAAAACGCCGCAGGTCGTCGCGCACATCGCCGCCGCGAACACGAAGTACAACAACGTCGACCTCGGCGACTCCGACATCGATCTGAAGTACGACGGTGGCAAAGGCGTGCTGACGTTCGAGCGCGCGACGTTCAAAGACGCGAACGGCACGCTCGTGCTCACCGGAACCGTCGCGTTCCCCGATCGCGGTCCGTCGCCGATCTTCGATCTCGCCGTCGACGCGCAGAACTATCCGATCGACAAAGCGATGGCGACGGTGAACCTGAAGCTCGCCGCGAAAGGTCTCGGCACCGGCAAGCTCGTCATCACCGGTTCGCCCGACGCGGGTCGCGTGCATTTCGCGGGACTGACGATTCATCAGGGCAACGCGCAGGTTCGTCTCAACGGCGACGTCGCGTGGAAACCGGGCAAAGGAAATCTCGACCTCGATCTCGACATCGCCGCGAAGTCGTATCCGGTCGCCGACCTCATCACCTTCTTCGATCTCGGAACATTGCCCGTCACCGGCGACCTCACCGGAACGCTGCATCTCAGCGGACCGAAGACGAAGCTCGAAGGTTCGGGCGACATCACGATCGCGAACGGCTCGATTTACGGCGAGCCGGTCGAGAGCGCGAAAGCGAAGATTGCGTTCACCGAGGGGAAGATGCGGGCGACGGATGTGACGGTGAAGGCGAACGCCGGCACCATCACCGGCGAAGCCGAATTCGACCTCGGCACGAATCAGTTCAGCTACACGGTCAGGACGTCGTCGATCGATCTGTCGAAATTGAAAGCTCTGTCGTCACTCGCCGGATTGCTTGGCGGCAACATCACGCTGACGTCGACTGGCGCGGGCACGCTCGAGCAGCCGGAGCTGATGATCGAAGCGACGCTGAATCAGGCGACGCTGCGCGGACTGACGCTGCCGCCCGATGTGCCGCCGCCGACGATTTACATCGCGCTTCGCAACGGGCGGCTGCTCGTCAAAGGCTCGATCGCCAACCTGTTGACTATCAACGGCGAGGGCACAGTCGCTGCTGACAGCACGCTCGATGGTCTCGTCACCATCACGATCAGCGACATCGCGAAACTGCTTGCGATCTCGCCGAACACGGCGACGCTTCCGGCATCGGGCAACGTCACGATCGAAGCGCGGCTCGGCGGAAAACTCAGCTCAATCGAAGCGCTGAAAATCGACGCGACCGTTCCCGTGCTCAACCTCAAAGTCTCCGAGCACCAGTTCGTCGCGGCGCATCCGCTGCGACTCGGACTGCGCGACGGTCGCGTCGTCTTCGACGATTTCGAATTGAAGCTCGCCGACACGCCGTCGACGCTCGCGGTGACCGGCTACGCGGAAGTGACCGGCGACAAACGGCTCGACATCAACGTGCGCGGCACGCTCGAAGCGGCGCTCGCGCAGCTCTTCATCAAAGATCTGAAAGCCGACGGACACATCGTCGTCGCCGGCGGCGTGCAGGGAACGCTCAGCTCGCCGCGACTGGCCGGCTCCGCCGAGTTCCAGGATGCGCAGATTCGTTTCGCCGGCTTCCCGCAGATCATCGATCACCTCACCGGCACGCTCGTGTTCAAAGGCGATCGCATCGACATTGATGCGATGCGCGCGCAGGTCGGCGGCGGCACCGTCACCGCCGGCGGCTCGGTCACGCTGAACGGCATGACGCCGCAGCGCGCGCGCATCACGCTGCAGGGAACGGACGTCGCCATTCGCTACTTCGAAGGCGTGACGGTTGCGGGCAACTTCAATCTGCTGCTCGCCGGCGACGGCGATCGATTCGTACTTTCGGGCGACGTAAACGTCGATCGCGCGGTCTACTTCAAAGACTTCGATTTTCAGGCGTCGCTGCTCAACGTCGTGCTGTCGCGGCGCGGCGTCACGCCGATCGTTGCGGCGTCGTGGCAGGACCGCGTCGGACTGCGCGTCCATCTCAGCGCGCCGGGCACGCTCGCGGTGCGCAACAACATCGCCGACGTCACCGGCAGCGCGGACATGGACCTCACCGGCACGCTCGCGAATCCGGTGATTCTCGGCGGCGCGACGCTCGATGAAGGCGGACGCATTCGCTTCAACAACATCGACTATCGCCTCGTCCGCGGCTCGATCAATTTCCAGAATCCGTTCCGCATCGATCCGTACTTTGACGTCACGGTGGAAGGCCGCGTGCGCGGCGGTTTCTCCGATACGGAAGGCGGTCCGGTTGACGTCACCGTCAACATCACCGGCACGCTCGATCGCATCCAGCCGACGATCACGTCCGATCCGCCGACGAGCGACATCACGCTCTTCACGATTCTCGGTTTCGGCGCGCTGACGCAGCCGAACGCGGAGAACGGCGGCAACACCGAAGCAGGAGCGGGCGGACGTTCGATTCTCTATTCGCAGCTCGTGAACGCGATCGGCTCGCGCCTCTTCACGTTCGCCGATGCGTTCTCATTCGATCCCGGCAATCTCGATACGACCGGCGATCCGGGCCCGAAAGTGACGCTCGAAAAACGCGTCTCCGATTCGCTGCGCGTCGTCGTCGTTTACAACACGCGCGACTCGCGCAACAAAGAGCTCGTCGAGTGGCAGATGAATCCCGAGTGGACGATTCAGTTCACGCGCGACGAGCCGCACAACGAGTACCGGCTCGAAGGACGTTTCCGCCGCCGCTACAACGGACGGTGGACGTTTGGGTCGCGACGCGCGGGGGTGAATGCGTCGGCGTCGCTGACACCGATCGCCGCGGAGCAGCAGACGACGATCCTGCTGCCGCCGGGTGAAGGCGCGCGACCGGCGGGTCAGGGGCGCGTCGTCAAGTCGATCACCTTCCGCAGCGACGGCCGCTTCGATACGAGCACGCTGTCGCAATACATCTCGGTCAAACCGGGCGAGCCGCTGTCGATCCGCGCGGTTCAGTCGTCGATCAAGAGCATCTTCGCAACGGGCGACTTCCGCGACGTACGCGTCGAGTCGGCCGAGGAAGCTGACGGCGTCGCGCTGACGTTCGCGCTCTTCCTCAACTATCGCGTCGGCGGAATCGACTTCGACGGCATTCACGGTTCCGACCGTGCGCGCGCCGAACGCGAGCTAACCATTCGTACCGGCGACGTCGTTTCACTCAGCGCCATCGATCACAGCGCCGTCGCCGTGCAGCAATACCTCAATCGCATCGGCTATCTCGAAACGACCGTCGAGCCGGAGACGACGTTCCATCGCGAGCGCAATCGCGCCGACATCACGTTCCATGTGGTGACCGGTCCGCGCGCGCGAATCACGTCGGTCGTTTTCGAAGGCGACATCACGCCGTTCACGCCGCAGGCGCTCATCTCCGAAATGCGCGGCGGCCCCGGCTCCGCGTTCTCCGTTGCGCAGGCGCGCACCGACGCCGATCGCATTCGCACGTTCCTCTATCGCCGCGACTACCGCAAAGCGGATGTGCGCTATCAGACGTACGTCTACGACGCCGCGTCGAAGACGGTGACGCTGCGGTATCGCGCGACGGTCGGCCCGATCGTGCGCGTCGAAGTCGTCGGCGCGACGAAGCGCTCGCTGCGCGGACTGCTGCCGTTCCGCCGCAATCAGGGTTACAGCGAAGACGTCATCGATCGCGCGTCGAACGACATCGTTCGCCATTACCAGCTGCAGGGTTACTTCAACGCCGCTGTCGACGCGGAAGGGAAGATGGAGAACGGCGTTTGGGTGACGACGTTCCACGTCGTGCCCGGCCAGCGCTTCCGCCTGGCGAGCGTTTCGTTCACCGGCAACTCGACCATCGCCGACAAAGAGCTCGCGAAGGTCGTATCGGTCAGTCCGACCGGCGGCGTGCGCAACTTCATCGCAGGCATCCTGCGACGTCCCACCGGCATCACGCGCGCGCAACTCAGCGACGATCGCGACGCGCTCGAGTCGTATTACCGGCTGCACGGATATTCGGAAGCGACGGTCGACACGCCGGTCGCGCTCACGCATCCCGACGGCACGCTGACGGTCGACTTCCCGATCGTCGAAGGTCCGCAAACGCTGCTCGCCGACGTGCATGTCGAAGGCAACGAGCAGGTGAAGACGGAACAGTTGCCGAAGCTGCAGCTGAAGCCCGGCGATCCGCTGAATCCGCAGCTCGTGCGTGAGGATCTCGTCGCGCTGCAGACGTTCTACGCCGATCGCGGAAACGCGGAAGTGCAGATCACGCCGCGCGCCGACGCATCGACCGACAAAACGTCGGCGAAGCTCGCGTATGTGGTGGCCGAGGGGCCGAAGATCAAGGTTGATGAAGTGATCGTGCGCGGGAACACGTACACGAAATCCAGCATCGTGCTGCGCAAAGCCGATCTCGAAAAGGGCGATCCGTTCAGCTACAAATCGATCTTCGAAGCGCAGCGCAATCTCTACCGCCTCGGCATCTTCGGCCGCGTCGACATTCAGCCCGAACAGGCCGGCACGTCCGTCGGCGATCGCAATCTCGTCATCCAGGTCGAAGAAGGAAAAGACCTGACGATTGCGGGCTCGGTCGGATTGTCATCGGGCATCAGCGGCAAAGAATCAGGCGTGACGCCGCTCGGCTCGGTGTCGGTCGCGCATCGCAATCTGTTCGGCACCGGACGTTACGCGGGTCTCGAGCTCGTCGGCAGCACCGATCGGCAGGAAGCGTTCTTCACGTATCGCGAGCCGTTCATCGGCACGTACGACGTGCCGGTGCAGTTCACGATTTTCCAGAGCGACGACGTGCGGCGCGGCGTGCACATTCGCCAGCGCGGCTCGTTCATCGAAGCGTCGCGCATTTCGCGGCTGCAGACGCGCTGGTCGCTGCGTTACGAATACCGGCTGTCCGAATGCGTTCGCAATTCGAAGGACGATACGGATCTCTGCGCGCTCGCGAACGAAGCGCTGCTGCCGGGACTCGATCGCTCGTTCCTCGACGTGCAGATCTCGAGCATCACGCCGACGTTCTTCTGGGATCGCCGCGACGATCCGTTCGATCCGCATCACGGATTCTTCATGAGCTCGTCCGTTGAATACGCGTTCCCGATCTTCGCCGCGAAGGCCGGCTTCATGAAGGAGTTCGCGCAGGGCGCGTGGTATCTGCCGCTGACGGAGCGCAGCGTGCTCGCGCTGTCGGGACGATTCGGACTGATTCAGCCGCTCGCGCGGAAGGACGGAAAGCTGTTGCCGGTGCCGTTGTCGGAGCGTTTCACGGCGGGCGGCGATACGTCGCATCGCGCGTTCCGTCTCGATCAGCTCGGAACGGTTTGTCTGCCGGGCGCCGTCGACTGCGAAGAGACGCTGATCCGCTTGCCGGATGGACGCATCGCCGCGCTCGGCGGCAACGCGATGATGATCGCGAACGTCGAGTATCGCTTCCCGATCTTCAGCAGCGTCGGCGGCGCGCTGTTCGTCGACGCGGGGAATGTCTACAAGGACTCGATCCGCTTCAACGACATTCGATATGGAGTGGGAACCGGGATTCGCTATCTGTCGCCGGTGGGACCGCTGCGCTTCGACGTCGGCTACAAGCTGAATCGCCGCGTGATTGGGGTGACGGATAAGGGCGATCCGATTCGCGAGCGCCCGCTCGAGTACTTCGTCACGCTCGGCTACGCGTTCTAGGAGGGCGGACTTATAGTCCGCCCACTTACGCGCGTGGTGAATCGGAGAGTGGGCGGACTATAAGTCCGCCCTCCTAGAAGCTCGCTTCCAATGAATCCGAGGCCGCGCGTGCCCGCTCCGACTCCAGCGTCGCCACGCGCGTGCGCAGCTCCGTCAGCTCGCGGTGAATCGCGCCGAGCTCGTCCTTCATCCCTTCGCGCGCGATCTCCTGCACCTTCGACATCAGTTTCTTCATCTGCTCGTTCTGGAATCCGCTCAGTTTGCTGAGCGAATCGCCGAAGAGCTCTTTCAGCATCGATTCAATGTCCTGTGCCATGAGCCCGTTCGGCAGCAATTGAAGTGCCACGGGAATCCGTGGGAGAATCCCGCCACTCCGTCCATGGAAATCAAGTCTTTCGCTGATTTCTGGCCGTACTACGTTCGGCAGCACGCGCAGGCGAGAACGCGAGTGCTGCATGCGATCGGCTCGGTGCTCGCGATCGTGATGCTCGGCATCTCGTTCGCCGTGAACCTCTGGTTCCTGATCGCCGTCCCGCTCGTTGGCTACGCCTTCGCCTGGTACGCGCACTTCTTCGTCGAAGGGAACAAGCCGGCGACTTTCGGCCACCCGTTCTACTCGCTCATCGCCGATTACAGGATGCTCTTCCTGATGATGGCCGGGCGGATGGATGAAGAAGTGGCGCGCCACGCGGGCGCGCCGGCCGTCAGCTGACTTAGCGCGCCGCGTCCATCTTCTTCACGAGCGTCTTCGGCGCGACCGCGCGAAAGCTCTCGTCGATCCACGCCTTGATCATGTCGAGCGGCGCGTCTTTCGGATCGACTTTCGCCGTCACCCAGCCGTGTTTACCCATTCCGTAATGCGTCGGCTCGGCCCACGGCAGATCGAGTGCGATGTCGCGCGACTGCGGCAATTTGACGGAGAACGAGATCTCGTCCTCCGTCGTACGCATGAAGATGAAGACTTTCCCTTTCACCTTGATGGCGCGCTCGCCCCACGGGAAATCCTCGTGCGTCTCCGGATACGCGAGCGCGAAATCGCGCAGCTCGCTCTCGACCGACGCCGCCGTTGCTTTCTTCTTCGCCATGACTCAGCTCCGCGGTTTCGTATCCGGCTTGCCCTGCGTGTTCTCCGGCGCTTTCTCTTCCTCGATGCGTTTGCCCGACGCTTTATCGAAGACCGCGTTGCGCAGGAACGATTCGGATGACCACGGCGCGTCGCCGCCGCCGAGGTATTTGTGGAACCACTCGAGGTGTGCGGTGTAGTAGAGAACCATTTCGTACCAGCTCGGCCAGTGGCCGGCTTCCGAATAGACGATCAGCCGCGACGGCACTTTCATCTTCTGCAGCGCCGTGTACATCTGCAGTCCCTGCGTGTACGGCACGCGGTAATCGCGCTCGCCGGTGATCACGAGACACGGCGTCTTGAAGTTCTTCACGAAATTCGACGGCGACCATTTCTCGTAAAGATCCGAGTTCCACGGCTGCCCTTTCAGGTCCCACTCCGGAAACCACAACTCCTCGGTCGCTCCATAGAACGAGCGCAGGTCGTAGAGTCCCATCATCGACGCGATCGCTTTGAAGCGATCGGTGTGGCCTTCGAACCAGTTCATCATGTAGCCGCCGTATGACCAGCCCATCGCGCCCATGCGCGCGCGATCGACATACGGCAGCTTCTCCAGCGCGTCCGTGACCTTCATCAGATCTTCGAACGGACGCCCGCCCCAGTCGCCGGAAATCGAAGCCGTGTACTCCTGCCCGAATCCCGTCGAGCCATGCGGATTCGCAAACGCGACGACGTATCCCGCGCCCGGATAAACCTGCCAGTCGCCGCGGAACGAATCGGTCCACTGCTGCTGCGGTCCGCCGTGCACGTTGAGGATCAGCGGATACTTTTTCGACGGATCGAAGTTGTGCGGCTTGACGATGAAGACCTGCACGCGCGCGTTGTCGGCGCCGGTCACCCACATCGTTTCGGCCGGACGAACGTCAACCTCTTTGAGGAAGTCGTCGTTCAGATGCGTCAGCTGCACCGGAGCCGGCTTGGTTCCGAGATCGACGCGGAAGATCTCGGCGGGCTCGCCGACGGAGCGGCGGATATAGACAAGATCTTTACCATTCTTCGCGACGTCGAATGAATCGATGGTCGCGTGCTCGAACAACTTCGATGCTGCGCCGCCGCTGACGTCGATGCGATAGATCGGATTACGGCCCTCGACCTCGCCCGCGAAGTAAATCGATTTCGAGTCGGCGCTCCATTCGAAGTCGTCGATCCAGTTGTTGAACGACTTCGAGATCACGCGCGACTGGCCGCTCGTGCGGTCGTAAAGCGCGAGCGTGACGAGCTCTGATTCGTACGCCGTCGTCGCCTGCGAGTGGTACGCGATCCAGCGTCCGTCGGGCGAGTACTTCGGC
>Ga0070701_10000567_pt1 | contig 12848 bp, 10 predicted proteins | sample KBSK5102metaG_FD_65451 | JGI IMG/M metagenome (GOLD analysis project Ga0070701, IMG submission 65451) | Corn, switchgrass and miscanthus rhizosphere microbial communities from Kellogg Biological Station, Michigan, USA - KBS K5-10-2 metaG | ecosystem: Host-associated > Plants > Roots >... | reverse complement strand
GAGAGCGTCTACTTCGCCGCTGCCGAGCAGTTCGCGCGCTGGTGGGCCGTGCTCTTCCACCGACCGGCGTCGGCGCTGAGCGACCCGGTCATCACCCAGGCCTTCGACTTCAACCACGAGCATCCGATGCTCATGAAGTCGCTCTACGGCTGGTCGCACGCGCTGTTCGCCCAGACGCTGGGCTGGGTGCGACCCGCGGCGGGCTTCCGTCTCCCCGCGTTCGCCGTCGCCGCGCTCATCCCCACCCTCCTCCACCTCTGGGGCTCGGTGCTGTGGGGACGCCGGGCCGGGCTGTTCGCGGCGCTGTGCTTCTTCCTCGCCCCCCGCCACTTCTTCAATGCCCACCTGAGCTGCTTCGACATGCCGGTCGCCGCGATGTGGCTGCTGGTGGTCTACCTGTTCTGGCGCGCGGAGGAGGACGTGCGGTTCGCGCCCTGGACGGGCCTCGCCTTCGGCCTGGCGCTCGCCACCAAGCACAACGCCTTCTTCCTCCCGGTGGTGCTCACCCCGTTCGGGGTGCTCGCTGCCTGGCGCGCGGCGGGCCCTGAGGGGCGCAACACCCTCCTCGGGATGGGTCGTGCGGCGCTGGCCTTCGTGGGCTACCTCGCGCTGCTCCTCGTGGTGCAGGGGCGCGACGGGCTGGTGCAATCGTGGCAGCTGCTCTCACCGCAGACGTTCGGGCTGGTCGCACTGGTGGCCTCGCTCGCGGTCCTGGCGCTCCGGCTGCGCCAGCGCGATCCGGCCGCGTTCGTCCGGCTGGCGCCGCTCGTCGCGATGGGGCTCCTCGGGCCCGTCGTCTTCTACGTGCACTGGCCCTGGCTCTGGTACCACCCGGTGGACCGGCTGGCCTGGTACTTCGATTTCCACGCCACCCACGTGCACTACGCCTGGACCTACTTCGGCGACGTGCTGCGGGCGCCTCCCTTTCCCCTGGCCTACGTGTTCGTCGTCACCGCGCTGACGCTCCCCGTCTCGCTCGTGCTCCCGATGACCGCCGGGCTGGTGCGCACCTGGGTGCTGAACCTCGGGGACCTGGTCCCGGCGATCGGACGGCGCTTCGGGCGCGGAGGCCAGACCGAGTGGCTCCTCGGGGTGAACGCGCTCTTCTCCATCCTCCTCATCAGTCACCCCGAGGTGCCGCACTTCGGCGGGGTGAAGCACTGGCTCCCCTCGATGCCCTTCCTCGCGTTGCTCGCCGGGCGGGAGTTCGACCGGGCAGCCGCCGGGCTCTCGTCGGCGCTCCGCCTCACGGCGCGGCGCGGCACGCTGGCCAGCGTCGCGCTCGGTGGACTCGTCCTGCTTCCGGCATTCACGCTCACCGTGCACGTCCACCCGTACGGGACGTCCGCTTATGGCGAGCTGGCCGGCGGCATCCCCGGCGCCGCGAGCCTCGGGCTCCAGCGTCAGTTCTGGAGCAACAATGTCACCGGTGTCCTGCCCTGGATCGACGCGAACAGTCGGCCAGGAACCCGAGTCTGGCTTCACGAGGTGAATGGGCTTTCATTCCGCGACTACCAGCGCAATGAGATGCTCAGGAAGGACGTCATTCCAGCAGGCGGCCCCGAGGACGCGGACCTCGCCGCCGTCCAGTACCACCAGGAGTTCCGCGAGCAGGAGGTCCAGGTCTGGCAGGCCTTCGGGACGTGGGTTCCTTCGACGGGCCTGTACCTCGACGAGACACCGCAGGTGGTCGTCTACCGGCGCTCCGCCCCCTGAGGCGGAGCTGACGCCCCGGACGTCCCCTGCCGGAAAGGGGAGAGCTGTGAACATTCGTCTTCTCACGGCCGCAGTCGTGCTGGCGGCCCTCGCCGCGTGCTCGCGTTCCAGCACGCCGGCCCACCGCGTCGAGATCCGCAAGATCTCCGGGGACACGGTGCAGATCGTCCCCAACGACGGTCAGATGCAGTACTGCCTGGTGTTCACTCACTCGGGGAAGGGCGTGGTCCGGCAGCTCACGATGAGCAAGAACAACGTCTCGGTGAAATGTCCCGCCGACGAGCCGGTGCTCGGTCAGGCCTACAAGATTCCGGTGGAGGAGGGGCCGGTGAAGATCAACGTCTTCTTCTCCGACCAGCGGCTCGAGGCGGCGAGCGTCGCCAATCAGCTGAACGACATGGCCAGCCCGAGCTTCAGCCCCATCGACTTTCGCCTCCCGGGGAAGGTGGTGGTGGAGACGCTCGACTTCATCCCCACCGAGTCCCCCGAGCCCGCGCCGGGACAGCTCGTCCCCAAGCCCTCGCCGCCCGCGGCCAACCGCCAGGGCTGAGTCGAGGGGACGAGCAAGGACGCGCGGCGCCTCAGAACGCCGCGCGCGCGATGCCCAGGAGGTCCGCCTCGGTCGTCGGCCGCGGGTTCCCCTGGTGCGACGCGTCCCGGAAGGCGAGCTCGGCGATGCGCGGCAGGTCCGGCTCCTTCACTCCGGCCTGCGACAGGCGCGTGGGCAGCCCGGCGTCGGCGACCAGCCGCCGCACCCGGTCGATGGCCAGGCCCGCGAGCACGTCCTCCACCGCTCCCGACGGCTCTCCCATGGCGATCGCCACGCGCGCGAGCCGCGCCCGCGAGACGTCCCGGTTGAACGCCATCACCGAGGGCAACACCACCGCGTTGGCCAGCCCGTGATGGAGCCCGGCCACCGGGGTCAGGGCGTGCGCGAGCGCGTGGGCATTCCCCAGGCCCTTCTGGAACGCCATCGCGCCTTCCATCGCGGAGACCATCATGTCCAGGCGCGCCCGGGTGTGGGTCGGCTCCCGCAGCACCACCGGGAGCGAGCGTGACACCCGCCGGATCCCGTCGATCGCCACCGCGTCCGCGAGCGGGTGGAAGCCGTTGCTGAGGTACGCCTCCAGGCAGTGGGTGAAGGCATCCAGGCCGGTGGCCGCCGACGCGCGCGGTGGAAGCCCGTAGGTCAGCTCGGGGTCCACGATCGCCGCCCGGGGGAGGAGCGCCGGCGCGAAGATCACCGTCTTCCGACGGGTGTCCTCGAGGAACGCCACCCCGCTCCGGCTGACCTCGCTGCCGGTGCCCGCGGTCGTGGGGATGGCGATGAGCGGCGGCAGCGGATGGGTGACGAAGCGGTCCCCGCCCGTCGCATCGTCGTACTGGCTCAGCGGCGGCGAGTGGCTGGTGAGCAGCTGCACCAGCTTGGCCGCGTCGAGGGGACTGCCACCCCCGAGCGCGACGATTCCGTCGCACCCGCCGGTCCGGTAAGCCTCGAGCCCGGCGAAGACGTCGGGCTCCGTCGGATCCGGCTTCACCCGGTCGAACAGCACGTGGACGATGCCCGCCTCGCCGAGAACCGCGAGCACGCGATCCACCAGCCCGGCCTTCGCCACGCCGGCGTCGGTCACCACGAGCGGTCGCTGCAGACCGAGCCGTTGCACCTCCTCGGGGAGTCTCTTCAGCGCCCCCGCGCCCACGACGATGCGGGTCGGCCAGGAGAGGACGGAGATGCGAGGCGAGTCGGGAAGGTCGAAGAAGGCGGTGTCCATGGGTCAGGCCAGCTCGAAGTAACGCTCCAGCTCCCAGGTGGTGACGGCCCGCTCGTACTGCCGGACCTCCCAGGTGCGGGTGCGGAGGTAGTGGTCCACGAACTCCTCGCCGAGAAGCTCGCGCGCGAACGCGCTCCGGTCGAGGAGGGTGATCGCGTCGCGGAGGTTGCGGGGCAGCGGCGCGGCGTCGCTCCGGTAGGCGTTTCCGGTCACCGGCTCGCCGGGCTCGACCTCGTGCTCGATGCCCCACAGGCCTGCCGCGAGCGAGGCGGCCATCCCCACGTAGGGGTTCATGTCCGCGCCCAGCAGCCGGAACTCGACCCGCATCGCCTTGGCGTCCGGCCCGATGACCCGCAGGGCGCAGGTCCGGTTCTCGCGCCCCCAGGTGGCGGAGGTCGGCGCCCAGGTGTTCTCCACGCTGCGCTTGTAGCTGTTGATGGTGGGCCAGTAGAGCGCGGTGAGCTCGGGCATCAGCTTCAGCTGCCCGCCGACGTAGTGGCGGAGCGTCTTCGAGAGGCCGCCCTCCCCTCTCGGGTCGTGGAAGGTGTTCCGCGCGCCGTCCAGCGTCCAGAGCGACTGGTGCACGTGTCCCGAGCACCCCGGGAGCCGCGCGCTGGGCTTGGACATGAAGCAGGCGGTGAGCCCGTGCCGGGCACAGATCTCCTTCACCGCCGACTTGAAGAGGACCGACCTGTCGCCCGCCGCCTCGAGGAGGTCGTAGCGGATGGCGATCTCGTACACACCGGGGCCGGTCTCGGTGTGGAAGCCCTCCACCTCGAGCCCGAAGGCGTTGCAGCCGTCGAGCAGCGCGTGCACCAGGTCCGAGCTCTGCGAGGTGCGCAGCCAGGAGTACCCGAACATCCCGGGGTCGAGCGGCTCGAGGTTCTGGAAGCCCTTCGCCCGGAGCGAGGCCGGCGTCTCGCGGAAGATGAAGAACTCGTACTCGCTCCCGAACTTGGGGAGGAAGCCGAGCTTCCGCGCCCGCTGCCCCACCCGGCGGAGGAGCGCGCGCGGGCTGGGCGGGTAGTCGGACCCGTCGGGCATCACGAAGTCGAGCAGGAAGGCGGCGGTGGCCGGCTCCCAGGGAATCATCCGCGCGGTCGAGAGGTCGACGCGGGCCTGGAGGTCGGGGTAGCCGGTGTGCCACCCGGTCACCTGCGCGTTGTCGTAGAGCTCGTCCGCGACGTCCCAGCCGAACACGACGTCGCAGAACCCGAGCCCGCCGCGGGCAACCGAGGCGAACTTGTCGAGGCTCACGTACTTGCCCCGGAGGACGCCGTCGAGGTCGACGCCGGCGATCTTCACCTGCCTGGCGCCCTTCTCCTCCAGCCAGCGCAGCGCGGCCTCCACCGGGTCCGGTTTCCCCCGGACCTGCTTCGGCGCGCGCGCGGGCGGGCGGCGGACTCGGGCTCCGGTTCGGGGCATCGCTCAGACCTCCGGTAGTTGCGTCCAGACCGTCTTCAGCTGCGTGTAGTTCTCGAGCGCGTGCGCGGACAGGTCCCGGCCCCAGCCGGACTCCTTGTACCCGCCGAAGGGCGCGGCGTCGTCGAACTCGTTGAAGCAGTTGATCCACACCACGCCGGCCTGGATCCGCCGTGCCAGCGCGTGGGCGCGCGCCACGTCGCGGGTCCAGATGCTCGCGGCGAGGCCGTAGCTCGTCCCGTTCGCGAGGCGCAGCGCCTGGCCCTCGTCGTCGAAACGCATCACCGAGAGCACGGGCCCGAAGATCTCCTCCTGAGCGATGCGCATGTGGGATTGTACGTCGGTGAAGACGGTGGGCTGGAGGAAGTTGCCCTTCGCCTTCACGCCCTCCTGGTCGCGCTCGCCACCACAGGCCAGGGTTGCGCCCTCGCTCTTCCCCGACTCGATGTAGCGGAGGACGGTCTCCAGCTGCGGCTGGCTCACCTGCGCGCCCATCTCGGTGCGGTCGTCGAGGGGATCGCCGACCACCATCTCCCGGGCGCGCTTGACCAGCTTCTCCACGAACGCGTCGTGCGCCTTGCCGTGCACGAGGACCCTGCTCCCGGCGTTGCAGACCTCGCCCTTGTTCCCGAAGATTCCCCAGAAGCACGCTTCGACCGCCCTGGTCATGTCGGCGTCGGCGAAGACGACCTGGGGGCTCTTGCCTCCGAGCTCGAGGGTCAGCTTCTTCAGATTGGTGTCCGCCGAGGCGTGGAGCAGTCGACGCGCGGTGCGCACCGAGCCGGTGAAGGCGATCTTGTCCACCCCAGGGTGCCGGGCCAGCGCCTCGCCCGTCGGGGCGCCGTACCCAGGGAGCACGTTGAGCACTCCGGGCGGGAAGCCCACCTCGCGGGCCAGCTCGCCGAGCTTCATCCCGGTGAGCGGAGTGAGCTCGCTGGGCTTGAGGATGACGGTGCAGCCGGTGGCCAGCGCAGGGCCGAGCTTCCAGCAGGCGAGGCAGGTGGCGTAGTTCCAGGGAACGATGGCGGCGACGACGCCGATGGGCTCGCGCAGGACATAGGTATGAAAGCTGCCGTCGACCGGGAGCACCTCACCGGTCAGCTTGTTCGGCCACTCCGAGGCGTAGGCCAGCGTGGCGCTCCCCGGGGCGACGTCGCCGCGGACGGCCTCCTTGAAGGTCTTGCCGTTCTCCAGCGAGGCGACGAGGGCGAACTCCTCCCGGCGCTCCCAGAGCGCGTCGGCGAGCTTGCGGATCAGCTTCCCCCGGGCGCCGGGATTCATCCGCGACCAGGGGCCGGACTCGAAGGCCCGGCGCGCGGCCTGGACGGCGCGGTCGACGTCGGCCGGTCCGGCGGCGGGAGCCTGGAAGAACGTCTCGCCGGTCGCGGGATTGGTGACCGGGACGGTGCCTCCGTCGAGGGGAGCGACCGACTCGCCGTCGATCAGGAGCTTCGCCTCGGGGAGCCTGGGCGTCAGGCTGCGTGCGTCGGACATGCTGGAATGTGTCCCTCGTCACGGGCAAGCTGCGCAAGCGCTGCGCACGTGACGTGGTGGAAACGGAAACACGCCTCCCTGGATCGACATCGAATGCGCTTCCTGCTCGCCGCCCTGCTGCTCTCGGTCACCAGCTGCGCCTCGACGAAGGTGGAGTCCACCTGGTCGAACCCCGCCTTTCCGGCGCGGAAGATCCAGAGCTTCGCCGTCTTCGCCTCCACCGGATACCCGACGGGACGGATCGAGTTCGAGCAGCAGCTGACCGACGCCCTCCGGAAACGCGGGCTGGACGCGATCCCCGGCTACCAGTTCGTGGCCTACGACGAGTATCCGGGCAGGGACGAGATCCTTCGCCGTGTCCAGGCGAAGGGGGTCCAGGGCGCGCTGATCAGCAAGACCATCCAGAGCTTCAACAAGGAGCAGGTCAACCCGGTGGTGGTGGGCGGGGCGGTCTCCTCGGGCTGGGATGCGGCGGGCTTCTACGAGTACTGGTCCGCGCCGCTGACCTTCGCCGAGTACACCACCGAGGAGAACCGCTACGTCGGCGAGACGGTGCTCTGGGCGCTGCCGGACGACAAGGCGATGTGGGCGATGCGCACCAGCACCCGGCGGACCGACCCGGGCGCCTTCGCGGACGACATCGCTGCAACCGTCGCGGCTGACCTCAGGAAGGCAGGAATCCTCCCCGAGTAGCGGAGCGGCCCGGGCCGGGCCGCCGGCGCGTCGCAAACTTTTCACCCCGCAAAAGGTTCGTGCACGCCCCGGCGACCGGCGCGGGCGATGTGCTCGTCCCGCCTGAGGTCTTCCCCGGCGCCAACGCTGTCCCTCTTCTTGCATTCGCCGCCCGGCGGTCAAACCCACCCGAGGCAGGAGTGCATGCGATGACCTCGCGACCGAACCGTCGTGTCCCGATGGGTCTGCTGCTCGCCGTCTGCATCGGCTGCGGTCCCGGAGGAGACGTCGGCGAACGGCGCCCCGGCGTCACCGCTCAGCCGATCATGAACGGCACGTTCGACCCGGGCGATCCTGCCACCGTCCTCCTGGGTGGAGGAGGAGGCTGGTCGACCGGAGCGCTCATCTCTCCGCGGGTGATCCTGACGTGCGGCCACTGCGTCGACCCGCAGGGCGAGCCGAGGCGGTTCGCCTACTTCGGATCGTCCTACCTCGATGGCGGCACGATCGTCGTGGTGGAGCGGAGCTATCCCCATCCGCAGTACGTCAGCGGCGCGTACCCGAACATGGACATCGGGATCGTCGTTCTGGAGACCCCGGTGGAGGTGAAGCCCTTCGCCATCCAGACGGCTGAGCTGGACGGCGGCGTCGCGGGTGAACCGCTGCGCATCGTGGGGTTCGGCGCGACGAGCCCCGCGATGACCGAGTTCAGCAAGATGCAGGTCACCGTCCCGATCACCGGCATCGATCCGAGCTACCTCCTCGTCGGCCCGGCCATCTGCGCCGGTGACTCGGGCGGTCCGGGGCTCCTCGATGCCGGCCAGGGACGGGACGTCATCGCCGGCGTGGTCAGCTGGCACACCGTGAATGCACAAGGCTGTGGTGGCTCCGGCGGACTGGCCCGGGTGGACACCCAGGCGCGCTGGATCCAGCAGCAGATCGACGCGGTGGAAGACGGCGGGGTCGGGAATGCGCCGCCAGACGGGGGGCCGGATGCGGGAGGAGGAGCGCCGGACGCTGGGTCTCCGTCGGGTGCGGACGGCGGCAGCGGCGACGGCGGTGCGGTCCCCTCGGACGGTCCGCCCGATGCGCGCGACCTGGCGATCAGCGGGGGCTGCACGACAGCGGGCGCCGGCGACGGACGCGCACTCCTCGCGCTCGTGCTGCTGAACCTGCTCCGCGAAACCCGGGCGGCGAGGGCACGCGGTCGGAGCCGCACGGCTCCGCGCTGACCCTCGCAGAGGACCTGGTGAGCGACCTCAGCGCGCGGCGTCGGGCCGGGCGCCCTGGAGGAGGCCGCAATGAACGCACCTCCCGGTGAGGAACTTCCTCCGCCACCAGGTCCGGGCGAACCACTGCTGGCAGCGCGGGCACCGGAACGAGTCGAGCCAGGAGGTCGCCCCGAGGAACGCGAGAAACCAGCCGAACCACATCCAGCCGAACGAGGGGACGTACGCGGCCGACCGCATCGCTCGGTTGAGAAGAAGCAGCGGGACGAGCGCGAGGAGCAAGCACAAGCACATGACCCGCCGGCGATGGAGGCTCCTCCAGGCTTCCTCGAAGGAGTCGGGCTCGGTCACCACGCGGATCGGGTCGTAGCACCATCCCCTTCCTCTGGAAGCGAGACATGCGAAGCTCGAGGGCTGGAGGAGAGGCGCGCCGTGAGCGATCGCTGGGAGCGGATTCTCGAGCAGAAGCCCGTCAGCCTCCAGGAGCACCTCCTCGACGAGGCGGCGAAGCTGCTCCTGGTCGAGCTTCGGCAGTGGCCGCTGCCCATCCAGGAAGTCGACGAGGAGACCGGGGCGGGAATCGCGGAGCTCCTCGCGCCGGATGCCCCGCCTCCATCCCCCGCGGTCCTCGCAGTGGCGCTCAAGCTCAGCCGGTGGGACCTCGAGCGGGAGCACGAGGCCTACGACGACTTCATGCGGAACCGGCGCTACCAGGAGGCCGGGATCACCGATCGTGAGCGCCCCTTGCTGCTCCTCGTCTCTCGCTGGGTGCTCGAGCAGCTCTCCGCCCTGTCCGAGGCCACCGAGGGTCGGATCGACCGGCACGCGCTCCTGCGCCTCGTGGATCGACTCGAGTCCGGCCTTGCCCGGTCGGCCGACGCGTGTTGACTGACGCGGCGTCCGAACGCCGAGGGTGACCTCATGGCGACCCTCGGGCACGTCGCGGTCGGAGTCGTGGCGGCGCGCTGGCGCGATTCGCGGCCCGGAGCCCCTCCGCTTGCGCTCTCGATGCTGGGCCTGTCCGCGCTGTCGGTCCTGCCCGATGCCGACTTGGTCGCCTTCATGGTCGGGATTCCCTACGCGAACCCGTTCGGCCACCGGGGCATGACGCACTCGCTGCTGTTCGCGGTGCTCGTCGGCCTCGTCGTGGTGGTCGCGCTCCGGATTCGAGGCCGGCCCGTCTTGCTCGATGCGGCTCTCGCCACGCTCGTCGTCGCGAGCCACGGCGTCCTAGACGCGATGACAACCGGTGGCCTGGGGGTGGAGTTCTTCTGGCCGGTCGACACCCGGCGCTACTTTCTCCCCTGGGAATTCATTCCCGTGACGCCGCTCGGCGCCCACATGCTGAGCGCACGCGGGCTCTCGGTGCTGCTCACCGAGGCCGTGCTCTTCCTTCCGGCCTGGGCCTACGCCTTCTGGCCGAGGGCGCTGCGTCCTTCGGTGGAGTGAGCAGCCACCTCAGCGCGGGCGGATCTCGTCGACGATCCGCTGTGCGCTGTAGACGGTCGCGAGCGCGCGGAGGATGAGCTCGCTGTGGAGGAAGACCGCGCGGCGGCGGGACTCGTCGTAGCCGAAGGGCGTGGCCGTCCCGAAGGAGTTCTGGTCGAAGTTGAGCGCCACCAGCTCGCCCTTCCGGTCGATGATCGGGGACCCCGAGTTGCCGCCCACCGAGTCGGGGGTTCCCACCACGTTGAACGGAAGCGAGTCCGGCATCTTCCCCCGGGCGGTGAGCCACGACGGGGGAAGCGCGAACGGGGGACGTCCGGTCGCTCGCGTCCACAGTCCCGCGAGCTCGGTGCGCCAGGGGATGGTCCGACCGGGCAGCTCGTAGCCGCGGATCGTCCCGTAGGAGAGCCGCGGGGTGAACGTCGCATCCGGGTAGACCGCGGTCCCCAGAACCTGGAACCGCGCGTGCGCGATCAGCTCGCCGTTGCTCTTCAGGGTCGCATCGAGCACCTCGAAGCGCTTCCGGACGGCGCGGGCCTCCTCGTCGACGGCAGCGGCGAGCTGGAGCATCGGGTCGGTTGCCATCGCCGAGTCCAGGGCAGCCGCGTCCTCCCAGAGGCGCTTCCGCACCCCCGGGTCCGCCAGCTTCGTCCCTCCGACCACCCGGGCGGCCAGGTCCTCGGGGGTTTCCCGGGACAGGAGCTTCTGGACGATGGGGTGCTCGGGCCGGAGCTCTGCACGCATCCTGGTCAGCGACCACCCCAGGGTGGCGCTCTCCAGCTCGGCGTGGACGGGCGCGGTGGAGAAGAGGCCCTCGGTCAGAGCGGGGAGACTCGCGTCCTGGAACTCGCGCAGTCGCTGCTCGGAGGGAAGCTTTCGCTCGGTGCGCGCACGCACGAGCTGGCGGGCCTTCCGGAAGAGCTGCGAGTCGAACGCCCAGGGCGCTTCGTCGACGGGGCTTGCGAGCTCGCCGGAGTCCTCGAGATACCGGAGCTCGCTCCGGAAGCCGAGGTACTCGCCGGTCGCCCGTTCGATCTCGTCCCACGCGCGGGAAGACTTCTGGCGCGGACCGGCGCTCACGCGCGCCCGGAGCGCCTTCTCGGCGCGCTCCTTCTCGGCCATGAACTTCGGGTCGGAGAGGACCCGCCACTGGCCCTTCGCGCGCTTCAGGTTGTTCTCCACGGACTGCAGCGTCCCGAGCGCGATCCGCGCCTGCTCCGGTCCGCGCTGGCGGAATCCCTGAAGGTACCCGCGCAGCTCGGCCAGCCGCAGCCCCGATTCGGGGATGACCACGTCGCGCTGGTACCGGAGCTGGGCCACGGTGAGGAGGCGCTGCGTCTTCCCTGGGTCGCCGGACATGAAGACCAGGTCTCCCTCGCTCGCCCCGGTGGCCGACCAGCGGAAGTACTCGGGCGTCGCAGCCGGCTTGCCGTCGTCGTGGACGCGGAGGAAGGCCACGTCGAGAGCCCAGCGCGGGAACTCGTAGTTGTCGGGGTCGCCGCCAAAGTTGGAGATCGAGTCCTCGGGGAGGAACACCAGCCGCACGTCGGTCCACCGCCGGTAGCGATAGAGATGGTAGAGGCCGCCTCGATACAGGCTGACCACCTGGCAGCGCGTCCGTGCGTCGACCTGGCACGCTTTCTCGATGGCGCCGGTCTCGGCCCGGAGCGCGGAGGCGAGCGCGTCACCCGTCTTGCCTCGCGTGGCCGTGCCGATCCGTCCCGTGACGTCCGTGATCTCGACCAGCTGATCGACGTGCTCGCCCGGGCAGCGCAGCTCGTCCTCCTGTCTCTGGGCGAGAAAGCCGTCCTTCACCAGATCGCGTCCGGAGGTGGAGAGGTCCTCGGCACAATCGCTGGCGCAGTGGTGATTGGTGACCAGCAGCCCGCTCGCCGAGACGAACCCGGCCGAGCATTCCTTGGTGCGGACCGAGGCCAGCCGGACGTGCTCGAGCCACTTGGCGTCCGGCGCGAAGCCGTACTTCGCCTTGACCTTCGCGGAGGGGAACCGATCGAAGGTCCACATCCCCTCCTCCGCCGAGGCCAGGCCGGACATCGCGAGCACGGTAACCACGACCGCTGTTCTCACGCTTCCTCCAGGGCAGGGGCCCGTTCCTAGCGGAACCGCCCGGGTGAGATCACCGGGGTGGCGTCGGATGCCTCTCGGCGTGTAGAGCAGCGAAGACCCTCGCGGAGCCGGTCGCGGCTCTCGGCAGGCACTCCATGAACTTACGACACGCTGCGTCCGGAATCGTGCTCGCGGGCTTTCTGTGGGGCGCTCCCGGGGCGCGGGCCGCCCCCGAGCTCACGGTCTCCGATGCCATCCGCGCTGCCTGGGCCCACGACGCGCGCCTCCAGGCGTCCTCGGCCCAGGCCACCTCCGCCGCGCGGGGCGCCGAGGCTGCGGACTGGGCGCTCGGGCCCACCCTCGTCCTCGGCGCGCAGGGCACGGTCACCTCCCAGCCCTCGCACACCTTCGCCCTGCTCCTCGATCAGGGGAAGATCACCGCGGCGGACTTCGACCCGGCCCGGCTCAACACGCCCGAGGCGCGGGGGAGCCTCGGGCTCTCCGCGGTCATCGAGCAGCCGCTCGTCGACGCCGCGCTCTGGGCTGCCCGCAGGCGCGCGCACGCCGGCGCCGAGTCGGAGGAGGCCGGCCGCGTCGCGACGCAGCGCCAGGTCGCGCTCGATGCGGTGCGTGCGTACTTCTCGGTGCGCGCCGCCGAGGAGGCGCTCGCCTACGCCGACGACGCCCTCCGGACCGCTCGCGACACCGAGACTTTCGTGAAGGCGCGCGTCGCCCAGGAGGTCCTGCTCCAGTCGGAGGGCTCGCGGAGCACGGCGTTCCGCGCGCAGGCCGAGGCCGAACGCGCGGCGGCGGTCCGCCAGCTTGCCCAGGCGCGCACGGGCTTCATCCTCGTCGTCGGTCAGGAGCCGCCGGGGGGCAGCCTGGTGACCCCGCTCGTGCCGCCCGACACGCCGCTGTCCGCCGAGGTCGAGGAACGCCCCGAGCTCCGCGCCGCGCGCGCCGGGGTGGAGGCCCAGAGCGCCGCCTCCGACGAGGCGCATGGTCGCCTCTGGCCCACGCTCGTCCTCCA
>Ga0070701_10000559_pt1 | contig 12908 bp, 14 predicted proteins | sample KBSK5102metaG_FD_65451 | JGI IMG/M metagenome (GOLD analysis project Ga0070701, IMG submission 65451) | Corn, switchgrass and miscanthus rhizosphere microbial communities from Kellogg Biological Station, Michigan, USA - KBS K5-10-2 metaG | ecosystem: Host-associated > Plants > Roots >... | reverse complement strand
TTTCACGTACACGTGCGCTGCTGTTTACGGCGGAATCGCCGCGGCCGCGCAGCTCGCGAATCTGTTCAACGATCAGGAGCGCCGCGCGAAATACGAAGCGGTGCTCGTCGAGATTCGCGACGCGATGATGCGTCATCTCTGGCTCGAAGATGAAAGTCGTTTCGCACGCGGACTGATCCTGCAGGGCGATCGGCTGGTGCTCGATCGAACCGTCGACGCATCGACGTTCGCGACGTTCTATTTCGACGTCTTCGCGGCGACGAGCGCGATGGTCGAAGGGACGATGAAATCGATCCGCGAAAAGCTCTGGGTGCAAACCGAAATCGGCGGACTGGCGCGTTATGAAAACGATTCGTATCAGCGCGCGACGGACGCCGGCGACGTGCCCGGAAATCCGTGGGTGATTTGTACGCTCTGGCTCGCCGAACATGCCATCGCGCGCGCGAGCTCCGTCGCCGAATTACAGTCCGCGCTCGACCTCGTGCGCTGGGCGCGCGCGAAGGCTCGTCCGTCACTCGTTTTGCCCGAGCAAATTCATCCCGTCACGGGCGCTCCGCTGTCGGTTTCGCCGTTCACGTGGAGCCACGCGCAGGTCGTTTCCGTAGTGCGCGGATACCTCGATGCGCTGCGTCGTTTTCGGCGCGCGGGAAGCGAAAATTCATCGCATGTTGCGAGTGAAAATCGCGCGGCAGAATCCCGTTGACAACATCGGATCGTTTACATACATTGTCGCGAAAAACCCAGCAAACATCAGGGTTTCCGCGCATTTTGAGGAGGAGCGAATAATGGCAGGTAAGGGTGACGTCATCACCGCGATCGCCGAGCAGGCCGGCATCTCGAAGAAAGAGGCCGCGTCAGCATTCGATGCGTTCGTCGGGTACATTTCCGAGTCGTGTCAGCGTGGAGAACGCTGCTCGATTCCGGGACTCGGCAGCTTCGCAGTGTCGCAGCGCAAAGCACGCGAGGGCCGCAATCCCCGCACCAAAGAAAAGATCACCATTCCGGCGTCGAAAAACGTCCGTTTCAAGGCCGGAAAAGATCTCCGCGATTCGCTCAACGTGAAGCGCGGCCGCGGTAAAAAATAGACTCCTTCGAAAGAACGGAAATCTGCGAGCCCCGCGTGAAAACGCGGGGCTTTTTCATGCCCACGGTCTTGGCATGAACAGCGACGAGTAAAGATTCAGCGCGTAGCGATCCGTCATCCCCGCAATGAAGTCGAGCGCGAGCTGATCGACGGCGCTTTCCTCCACCTCACCAAAGAACTCGCGCGGATGTGAAGTGACGTGCTCGAACAGCGCGGTGAGCACCTTCTGCGCTTTCTCGAACTCGCCGCGCACGCTCGGAATCAGATACATGTTCTGAAACATGAACGTCCGCAATTCTTCGAGCGCGCCGAGGACTTCGGGCGACATCATGATTGCTTCGTAGTCGCACGCGAGCGTCGCATCGATGACGTCGCGCACCATGCGATCGATGCGCGCACTGCCGGTGTTCCCAAGCGTCGCGCGAATCTCCTTCGGAATCTCATCCTCGGTCAGCAGTCCCGCGCGGATGCCGTCGTCGATGTCGTGATTGACGTACGCGATGATGTCGGAGATCCGAACGATGTCGCCTTCGAGCGTCAGCGCGCGCGACTTCGGACGTTTGCGCAGCAGCTCGCCCTTTTCGCCCTTCGAATGCTTCAGGATTCCGTCGCGCACTTCGATGGTGAGGTTCAGTCCGCGGCCGTCGTTTTCGAGCACTTCGACGACGCGCACCGATTGCCGGTAGTGATCGAAGCCGCCCTTCACGAGTTTGTTGAGCGCCGCTTCGCCGGCGTGGCCGAATGCGGAGTGGCCGAGGTCGTGGCCGAGGCCGATTGCTTCGGTGAGGGTTTCGTTGAGGCGGAGCGACTTCGCGATCGTGCGCGCGATCTGCGTGACTTCGAGCACGTGCGTGAGCCGCGTGCGGTAGTGATCGCCCTCGGGTGCGAGAAAGACCTGCGTTTTGTGTTTGAGGCGGCGAAAGGTTTTGCAGTGGATGATGCGATCGCGATCGCGTTGATAGGAGGGACGGAGATCGTCTTCCGGCTCCTCGCGATCGCGCCCGCGCGTTTCGCTGCTGCGCGCTGCGCGAGGAGCCAGCGTGTCACGCTCGATGTTCTCGAGCATCTCGCGAATTAACATTCGCGCATCTTGCCATGTGTTCAGTGCGCGGCGGTGTGGCGGCGCGACGGTGTTGCTGACGCCGGCGGAATCACCAGCATCGTTACGGATTGCGCGGGCAACGTCAGTGTCAGCGATGACAGATCGGCGACGCGGGTGATCTCGTTCTCCGCGAGTTGCCACCGCTGAACCGAACCGTCCGACGCGAAGTGCGAAACGTTCAGCGTCACTGTTTTCGCGGCGCCGGGAGTTTTCGAGATGAGCATGATCGTCAGCGCGCCGTCGCGCGTGCGCAGCGATGCGAACGCGGACACGTCATCAGGATTCGGAGCGGTTGCGCGCACGCTCACATCGCCGAACGTCGACTTTGCACCGTCGTAGTTGCGGTACATCCGAATCGCTTTGAACGCCGGCGAGGTCGATGACGGCGTCGTCCAGCGCGCGGCGTAGTCGAGACCTTCCCGGCCGAAGATGCCGAGGATGTCGGCCTGGGTGGTGGCGCCGTTCATGTGCGATTCGGCGCCCCAGTTGTATTCGGTGATGCCGAGCTTCGTGCGAGGATAGTTCGTCGCGACCCACTGCTTCATGCGCGGGATCAGCTGCACGTTTTCGTCGATCCACGTCTCGTCTTTGTAGCTCGGATCCCAGAGCGCGCGCGTCGATCGATTGCGCCGCAGCTGCATCGATGTCGAGACGTCGTCGCTGTATTCGCCGCCCTGCGGATAGAAATGCACGGTGAAGATGTCGAGCAGACGAACGCCGGTCGCCTGTTCGCGCGCGCGAAGTTGCGCGAGCAGCCACGGCAGATACTCGGCGCCGCCGTGCGCGACGCGATCGGGGAAGCTGCTCCAGTCGTGCGCGGCCGCCCACTGCTGGTCGTAGCCGCTCAGGATGTAACCGCTCCAGCCCCACTCCTCGGGGCCTGCGACGAGCGCATTCGGATCGACGCTTTTGATCGCCGCCGCGTGCGCGGTCATCTTCGACAGAACTTCATCCATCGTCGCTCCGATCGGATGGACGTCGCGATGCGTTTCCTGCCAGATCGAGTGTTCGTTGTCGAGCACGTAGATGTTCGCGGCGGCGCCCCAGCGGCTGACGAGATGCTGCACCCAGCCGCGCTGGAAGTTCTCATCGGCGAGCTGATTCGCATCGTTCGGATCGTTGTTCGTGACGCGCGCGCCGTTCGCGAGCACGCCGTTGCCGGCGTCGGGCATGTACGGATCGGTCCACTGCTGCGCGCCGTATTTCTTCACGCTGAACGCGGCGAGCTTCCCGCGATTCGGGCCGAGCTTTGCGACCCAGCCGACGATCGGAATCGTGATCATCGCCTGCGCGCCGCCAGCCTTCGTGTCGCCGATGAACGTGTCGGCGTGCTCGCCGGCGATGGCGCTCTCTTCGCCGATCGATTCGAAGAACCAGTCTGCCGCGCGATTGCTCGCGTTGAGCTGCCAGTTGTAGCGCGTCTCCGCGTTTCCGCCGGAGCGATTGAGCGGCACGTTCAGCTCGGCGAGCTCCGCGCGCGTCGCGAATGCAACGCCGTAAACGCCGGCGCCGATCGGATGCCGGTCTGCTGCTGCATCGACTGCAATCGTGACGTTCTGCGCGTGCGCGGAAATCGCCATCAGCGCCGCAATCACGATCGTGAACTTCATTCGCATCTCGCATTTCCTTTCGGCAGAACCACCGGCGCGCGGAGGGGGGACACCGCGCGCCGGTGGCCTGCACGACTCGCGCGTTGAAGAGAGAAAGATTGTGTTGGGGTACGCCGGCAAAAGAGGGGTTGCGCGAGGTGAGATGCACAGTTTCGGGCGGCCGCGCGCCGGAAGCTGTGAGCCGAATCACAACGTCAGTTCGAGGAAGCGCGCGCCTGCGATCGGGTTGTAGCGATACGGCGAAATGTCTGTGAACCCGAGCTCGAGATAGAGGCCGATGGCGGATTGCATCGACGGCAGCGAGTCGAGGCGCATCGCTCTGAAGCCGCGAGCGCGAGCTTCCTCGATGATGCGAAGTGCGAGCGCGCGACCGACGCCGCGTCCGCGAAACTGCGGACGCACCCACATTCGTTTCATCTCGCACAATCCGTCGCCGAGTGGCCGCAGCGCGACGCAGCCGGCAAGCTCGCCGTCGCAACGCGCGAGGAAGATCGGATCGTAGTCGGCGGGAAGCGTCGCCACTTCCTCGTCGAAATTCTGGAAGTCGAGATTGATGCCGATGTGGTGCGCGTATTCGAGGAACAGCGCGCGCGGCTCGTCCATCTCCGCGGCCGGCGCGATCTCGAGCATCACCAGGCCACAAGCTCGCCGCGCAGGATCGTGACTGCGCCGCCGCTGAGGCGGACGCGATCGCCGTCAAGTGTGACGAGGAGCTCGCCGCGACGCGCCGAAAGCTGCAGCGCGCGAAAGGTCGTCTTGCCGAGTCGCGGAGACCAGAACGGCGCGAGCGTGCAGTGTGCGGAGCCGGTGGCGGGATCTTCGTCGATTCCGCTTTGTGGAGCGAAAAAGCGGGAGACGAAATCGGCGTCGTGTTGTGACGCGGCGGAGGTGACGATGACGCCGCGCGCGGGAACGGTCGCGATGAGCGCGAGATTCGGCGTCAGCGATTCGACGATCGCCTCGCTCTCGACTTCGACCAGGAGATCCGTTCCGTTGTAGCCGACGAACAGCGGTCGTGCGCCGAGTGCTTCTTCCAGTTGCGGCGGCGCTTCCGTTTCCTTCGCCGGCGTGGCGGGGAAATTCAGCTCGATGCGATCGCCGTCGCGTTTCGCGGTGAGCAGTCCGCTGCCCGTGTGGAACTGCGCGACGGCGTTGGCGTCGAGCAGACGTTCTTCCCACAACGCGTGCGCGCTGGCGAGCGTCGCGTGGCCGCAGAGGTCGACTTCAACGGCCGGCGTGAACCAGCGCAGCGACCAGCTGGCGTCATCGCGCGCGGTTAGGAACGCGGTCTCGGGGAGGTTCATCTCCGCGGCGACGCGCTGCATCCATACGTCGTCGACTTCGCGATCGAGGAGACAGACGGCGGCGGGATTTCCGCCGAACGGGCGGGAGGTGAAGGCGTCGATCTGAAGGAGGCGCATGAAACGAAACGGGGCCGGCGAACCGGCCCCGACTCACGTCAGAATCCCGGAACCTTCGCGGCCTTTTTGTAGAGCAGCCACGTCGTGAAGAAGCCGACCGCGATCACGCCCGCGGCGCAAACGTCGCGATACGGATTCGCATACATCGTCGGGTAGTGATTGCTGATCATGAAGAACACCAGCGGCACCGACATGTACGTGTTGTGACGCGAGCGCAGGCCCGCGATTTTCACTTCCGGCGAATCGGCCGCCAGCGGCGTGCCGGCCTTCAGCGCGGTGATGATCTTTTTCTGATTCGGCCAGATCACCATCCACACATTCAGCGCCATCATCGTGCCGAAGATCATGCCGGCGTGGATGTACAGCGAGCGCGCGCTGTAGTGACCGTAACACTCGAGCAGCGCATAGAAACCGGCGTAGAGCACGAGGCAGATCGCGGCGGCGACGACCTTGTTCGCCAGCGCTTTCATGATCGCGTTGTAGACGACGAATCCGACCGCGAGACCGATCAGGAAAATCGCCAGCCACAGCCACGCATTCGCGATGTGATCCGAGTCGAACAGCTGCTCTTTCGTCGAGTAATAGACGATGCCGGCGAGGACGAATCCGGAGAGCCACGTCCACGCGGCGCCCCAGCGGAACCAGTACAGCGCGCGCGGCATCAGCTCGGGATTGACGAGCTTTTTCGTCGGTCCGTCGATCTTGGCCTGGAACGCGCCGTTGACCCAGTTGAAGAAGTACAGATGACCGATCCACGTGATGCCGGCGATCACGTGAATCCATCGAGCAAACAGGTTGACCAGCGTATTCAGAGGTTCGTTCATTGACACCCTCCTCGCGATTGTTTTCCCGGGGGTAGACTGCGCCGGATTATATGACTGACTTTAAAGACAGAGTCGCCATCGTGACCGGCGCGTCGAGCGGAATCGGACGCGCCACGGCAGAGCTCCTCGCGGCGCGCGGCGCACGCGTCGCCGTCTTCTCGCGCAACGCATCCGCGCTCGCGGAGCTCGTGCAGCGGCACGAAGCGAGCATGCTCGCGGTCGCGGGAGATGTCGCGGATGCGGAAGCGATCGAACGGCTTTTCAGCGAGACCGAAGCGCGCTTCGGCAACTGCGAGTTGCTCGTGAACAACGCCGGCACCGTCGATCCGAAACCGCTCGTCGACGTCGAGCCCGACGAATGGGATCGCATGTTCGCCGTCAACGTGCGCGGCACGTATCTCGCGTCGCGACGCGCGCTGCCGTCGATGATCGCGAAGCGCAGCGGCGCCATCGTCAACGTCGCCTCCATCTCCGGCGTCCTCGGCCCGGAAAAGTTTCCCGGCTTCGTCTCGTACTGCGCGAGCAAAGCGGCAGTCATCGCGATGACGGAAGCGCTCGCCGTCGAGGTGAAGCAATACGGCGTGCGCGTGAATGCGATCAGCCCCGGCTCCGTCGACACGAAGATGTGGGCGGACGTCAGCGGCGGCGCGCCGGCGTCGATGACGCCGCAGGAGATCGCGGAAGGAATCCTCTTCCTCGCATCCGCCGAATCGCGGCCGATGAACGGACAGAATCTGAATGTCTACAGTTCCTGAGCTGCGTCCGACGTGGGTGACGATCGATCGCGCCGCGTTCGCGCGGAACATCGCATCGGTCGCCGATTCACTCTTGTCGCGCTCGCGGCTGATCGTCGTGCTGAAAGCGGATGCGTACGGACACGGCGCCGTCGAGCTCGCGCGCGTCTGCACCGATGAACGGGTGGCAATGCTCGCAACGGCGCTGCTCGAAGAATCGCTCGAGCTGCGGCGCGCAGGCATCACGCGTCCGCTGCTCGTATTCGGTCCGCTGAAAGCAGCGCAGATCGTCATCGCGACAGAGAACGACATCACCATCGGCGTGCCCGGTCCGGAAGAGCTCGCGGAAGCATGCGCGGTCGCGCGCGAACGCGATCTCGCCATTCATCTGAAGCTCGACAGCGGCATGGGACGAATGGGCGTGACGGAATCCGAGTTGCCGCGCGCGATCGAAATGATTCGCTCCACGCCGCGGCTGCGCATCGACGCGATCTACACGCACTTCGCGAACGCAGACGTCGACGGCGACTCGTTCACCCAAACGCAGCTCGCGAATTTCGATCGCATGCTCGCGACTCTTCGCGACGCCGGCATCGACCCGCCGCTTCATCACTCCGCGAACAGCGGCGCGACGCTGCGCGGCATCATCCGCGACGGCGACTGGGTACGCTGTGGCATCGCGCTCTATGGTCCCGAGCCGCTCGACATGCGCGGCATTCACATTGAACCGATCCTGACGTGGCGAACGGAGATCGTCCGCCTGAAGGAACTGCCGGCCGGCCACGCGATCGGCTACGGCACGACGTTCCACACGAAGCGCGCGAGCCGCATCGCCACGCTGCCGGTCGGCTACGCGGACGGCTACTCGCGCGCGCTGTCGAACAAAGGCGAAGTGCTGGTGCGCGGCAAACGCGCGCCGGTCGTCGGCCGCGTCTCGATGGATCTCATCACGATCGACGTCACCGACATCCCCGACGCCGTCCTCAACGACGAAGTCATCCTCCTCGGCAACACCATCACCGCCGAAGAGCTGGCGGCGAAGACCGATACAATCTCGTACGAAGTCTTCTGCAGAATCACGAAGCGCGTTCCGCGCCGCTATCAATGACCGCCGTTTTCGAGAGCATCGGGCTTTTCTTCGTTCGCGTCTTCGAGGAGACGGGACTCTGGTTCCGCATGTTGTGGCGGACGTTCCGCTGGACGTTCCGGCCGCCGTTCTCGATCGGCGAGTGGGCTCGGCAGATGGTGCGCGTCGGCTTCGACTCAATCCCGGTCGTCGTGCTCACGACGATGTTCACCGGCATGGTGCTCGCGCTGCAAACATTCAATGGATTCGCGCGCGTGCACGCGGAGAACTTCGTCGGCAGCGTCGTGTCGCTGGCGATGCTGCGCGAACTGTCGCCGGTGCTCGTTGCTCTGATGGTGACGGGTCGCGTCGGCTCATCGATGGCCGCCGAAATCGGGACGATGCGCGTGACGGAACAGATCGACGCGCTGAAAGCACTCGCCACCGATCCCGTGCAATACCTCTTCGTGCCGCGCGTGATCGCCGGCATCGTCATGCTCCCGCTGTTGACGATTCTCGGTGACGCGCTCGGCATCTACGGCGGTTACCTCGTCGCGGTGCGGCTGATGGGCGCGAACCCCGTGATTTACTCAGGCGCGACCTACAACTTCCTCGACATGAACGATCTCTGGAGCGGCGTGATCAAGTCGGCCGCGTTCGGCTTGATCCTCACGCTGACCGGCTGCGTGCGCGGTTACTACACGTACGGCGGCGCGGAAGGCGTCGGCCGCTCGACGACGAACGCGGTCGTCAGCGCATCGCTGATCATTCTGCTCGCCGACTTTTTCCTGACGAAGGTGCTGTTCTAGGCATGCCGATGATCTCCCTGCAGCACGTGTACAAATCGTTCGGCGACAAGCGCGTCCTCGACGACATGTCGCTCGACATCGACGAAGGCGAATCGGTCGTCATCGTCGGCGGCTCCGGCACCGGCAAGAGCGTCACGCTGAAACACATCATCGGACTGCTGCGGCCGGACAAAGGAAAGGTCGTCGTCGATGGTGAAGACATCGGCACGATGCCGGAGTACGAGCTGAATCGTTTTCGCCGCCGCTTCGGGATGGCGTTTCAGGAAGGCGCGCTGTTCGACTCGATGTCGGTCTTCGAGAACATCGCGTTTCCGCTGCGCCGGCATACCGAGATGACGGAGAAGCAGGTGCGCGATCGCGTCGAGGAGTGTCTCGATCTCGTGCACCTCGAGCGCGGCGCCGGCGCGAAACGTCCGTCGGAACTTTCAGGCGGCATGCGGCGGCGCGTGGGATTCGCTCGCGCTATCTCGCTCAAGCCCGCGATTCTGCTTTTCGACGAGCCGACCACCGGACTCGATCCCGTCATCAGCGACGTCATCGCGGAACTCATTCGCGAGATGGATCACACGCTCAACACGACGACGGTCACGATTACGCACGACATGAAGGTGGCGTTCAAAATCGCCGACCGCGTGGCGATGCTGTTCAAAGGAAAGATCGTGGAGCAGGGAACGCCGGATGTGTTTCAGCGCTCGACCAGCCCGATCGTGCAGCAGTTCATCGAAGGGCGTGCGGAAGGGCCGTTGACGGAGTGAATCAGTGCTGAGTGCTGAAGTGCTGAGTGCTGAGTAGAACCGCTTTGACTCAGCACTCTGCACTCAGCACTCAGCACCTTCGGTTCTTAATCCTTCCGCATCCGGCGATGCGAAGTCGTGGTCGTCTTCGTCGTGGTGTCCGTCGTCGTGCTGCTCGTCGACGCGGTCGTGTCGCTCTGATCGTTCATCGTCGTCGATGACGCCATCGGCGTATCGGTCGTCGTCACGGTCGGAGTCGTGACCGTAGTCGTCGTGGTGGTGTCGAGCGTCGCAACCGGCGTCGCGGTCGTGTCATTCGAATACGTCACGGTGGAGCTGCCGGTCGTGCTGCGAGTCGGCGTCGCGTTGATGTTCGTGTTCGTGCCGATCGCCGAGCCGTTGCCCGCGCCGCCGGCGGAGCTCGACGTGTAGACGTTGCCGCTGCTGTCGACCTTGGCCGGGCCGGCGATCACATTCGGGGTCGTGTTGGTGTTGCTGGTGGCATTGTCGGGAGCCGTGGCGACGTGCCCATAGTCGTCATTCGTTCCTGCAACCGTGGCGCTGCTGCTGTGCGAACAAGCCGTCAAAGTAACGGCGAGAACGGCCGTCGACGCGGCGGCCGCGATCTTCCTGAGAATCGATTCAGCTTTCATATTTGCTCCTTTTTCTGCCTTGCGGCAGTTATTTGCAGAGCAATGAGCTTGCCTGATCGTTCATTGCTAGACTCCGCCTCGCATGAATGCGCCGCGAGTCTTCACCGTCAGCGAGCTGATCCGGCAGGTGAATCTCGACCTTTTTCGCTACAACGACATCGCCGTCGAAGGCGAAGTGACGAACTACACGCGCTCCGCCGCCGGCCACTCCTACTTCTCGATCAAAGACACGCGCTCGCAGATGAAAGTCGTGCTGTTCGTAACGAACGCGCGCTTCCTCCGCTTCAAAATCGAGAACGGCCTGCAGCTGATCGTGCGCGGCCGGCTCGCCATCTACGAACAGAAAGGAGACTTTCAGCTCAACGCCACTTCCGTCGAACCGGCCGGACTCGGCGCGCTGCAGCTGGCATTCGAGCAGCTGAAGAAACGGCTCGCCGAAGAAGGTCTCTTCGACGCCGCGCGCAAGAAGCCGCTGCCGATGTTTCCTCAGCGCATCGCGGTCGTCACCAGTCCCACCGGCGCCGCGATCCGCGACATCCTTCACGTTCTCGGCCGCCGCTTCGCCGGACTTTCGCTGCAGATCTATCCCGTTCGCGTTCAGGGTCCAACCGCCGCGCGCGAGATCGCCGCCGCGCTCAAACATCTTTCGCGCTGGGAGCTTCATGATGTGATCCTCATCTGCCGCGGCGGAGGCTCGCTCGAAGATCTCTGGCCGTTCAACGAGGAAGTCGTCGCGCGCGCGGTGGCCGCGTCGACGATTCCGACGATCTCCGGCGTCGGTCATGAAACCGACTTCACGATCTGCGATCTCGTCGCCGATCTTCGCGCACCCACTCCGTCCGCCGCCGCGGAGATCGTGATCCGCGCGAAGAGCGACGTTTGTACGCATGTTGACTATTCGGTCCGGCGCATTCGCCACATCGTGGAAGGTCGCGTGCGCAACTATCGCCACGAGCTTCGCCACCTCGCCTCTTCCGATCGCCTCGGCATCCTCCCGCGCCGCATCGCCGCGCAGCGCGAACGGCTGCAGCGCCGGCGCATGTCGCTCTATCGTCTGCTCGAAGGTCGCGCGCGTTTGCTGCGCCGAAGACTCGAAGCGACGAACGAGCCGCTGGCGCGCTTTCCACGCCGCATCGGCACGCTCCGTCATCAGCTGCAGGGCGTTGCCGCCACGCTCGAAGCGGTCTCGCCGCTGTCGGTGCTCTCGCGCGGTTACGCGATCGCGTTCTCGCGAAAGAAGAAACATCGCGTGCCGATCCTCGACTCGAACGCAGTCGCGGTCGGCGAGCCGATCGAAGTGCAGCTCAAACGCGGCCAGCTGCTCTGCACCGTCGACGGGAAGTCGATGGGAGTCGAGAGCGTCTGGCCTTCCGTGAATCGGGAGCCTGAGCTATAACGTCCCGCGATGGCCGCCCGCACCCGCACCAACGAGTTCGAAAAGTCGTTTCAGCAGCTCGAGAAAATCGTGCAGCGGCTCGAAGGTGAGGAGCTGCCGCTCGACGAATCGCTGCAGCTGTTCGAAGAGGGAATCCGCCTCTCGCGCTTTTGCCATCAGCGGCTCGAAGAGGTCGAGAAAAAAATCGAGCTGATCCTCGCCGACGCGAAAGGCCAGCCGAAAGTCGAGCCGTTCGAAGACGCGCCGGTCGATGACGGCGAGGACGAAGACGACGACCTCGAGCTCGATTCGGAATGATGCCGCTCGCGCAGTACCTCGCGGAGAAGCGCGCGCTCGTCGACGCCGCGCTCGACGCGCATCTGCCGTCTGCCGACACGCGTCCCGCCATCATTCACGAAGCGATGCGCTACGCGGTTCTCGGCGGCGGCAAACGCATTCGTCCGATCATCGCCATCGCCGCGGCCCAAGCGTGCGGCGCCGATCCGCTTCCGCTCGTGCAGCACCTCGCCGCGCTCGAGCTGATTCACACTTACTCGCTCGTGCACGACGATCTGCCATCGCTCGACAACGACGATCTCCGCCGCGGCCGAAAGACGACACACATCGTGTTCGGTGAAGCGATGGCGATCCTGACCGGCGACGCGCTGCTGACGGAAGCGTTCGGCTGGCTGGCGAAGCCGCTCGCCAACGTTGATCCCGCGAAGCAGCTCCGCGCGATTCGCGAAGTGGTTTACGGCGTTGATTCGACCGGCATGATCGGCGGGCAGGTCGCCGACATCATCGCCGAGCGCTCGCAGGCCAAATCAAACGACCAGGCCGCGCTGCTTGACGAGCTCGAGTTCATCCACGCCAACAAAACCGGACGCCTCCTCACCGCCTCCGTCATCCTCGGCGGGCTCCTCGCCGGCGCAGACGAACCGCAGCTCGACGCGCTCCGAAAGTACGGCGTCGCCACCGGGCTCGCCTTTCAGATCGTCGACGATCTGCTCGATATCGAGGAGAGTGCCGAGGCGCTGGGGAAGACGGCGGGGAAAGATGTGATGCAGGGGAAGCTGACGTATCCCGCGCTCGTCGGCATCGAACCGGCACGCCAAAGAGCGGGGGAGCTGCTCGAGGTCGCCGTGACCAACGCTGATAAGATGCCCGGTCCGGTGAACTATCTCGCGGACATAGCACGTTACGTCTGCGAACGCCGCTCCTGAGGGCGCCGACGACATGACGCGAATTCTCGATCAAATCGACACTCCGGCGGACGTGCGCAGGCTCGATCGCAAACAGCTTCCGCAGCTCGCGCAGGAAATCCGCGAAACGATCATCGACACCGTGTCGAAGATCGGCGGACATTTCGGCGGCAACCTCGGCATCGTCGAGCTGACGCTCGCGCTGCATTACGCGTTCGACACGCCGCGCGACCAGATCGTTTTCGACACCGGCCACCAGACCTATCCGCACAAGCTCATCACCGGCCGGCGCGA
>Ga0070701_10000558_pt1 | contig 12915 bp, 17 predicted proteins | sample KBSK5102metaG_FD_65451 | JGI IMG/M metagenome (GOLD analysis project Ga0070701, IMG submission 65451) | Corn, switchgrass and miscanthus rhizosphere microbial communities from Kellogg Biological Station, Michigan, USA - KBS K5-10-2 metaG | ecosystem: Host-associated > Plants > Roots >... | reverse complement strand
TCCACGGACTACGAGCACGCCCTTCTCGCCTGGCTCCGCGACCGCGGATTCGTCGGCACCAAGGGTGCCTAGCTCCGCGATGCCAGGAGCGGAATGCTGACGAACCGATTCCATTCGGAGCGCGACGAGGTGGACGCTCAGGAGTTGGAGGCGGCGCTCGGAGACTGACGTGCGAGCGCGCTCCAAAGCCGAGCGGGGTGCGCGGACGACTTGCGGGCGCCGGAAACCGAAAGCACGGGTTCGTCGGTCTGTCAGCTGGGCTCGTTCCTTCCCATCGACCCGCGCGAGGACGAGGTCCGACGAGCGATGGCGTGGCCTACCGATCGTCGGAGCTTGCCAAGGGTCGAGCGGCCGGCGATCGTCGTGGCTGCGAGGATGGCAGCGGCGGCCGGTGCGAGCTGCAGGACGCTCTCCTCGATGGGGAGTCCCATCACGTGGCCGACGATCATCGGAAGATCTCCGTGGTGCAGTCGCCGTTCTGGAGGCGTACTTCGTGTGCGCGGGCGGGGCCGTCGGGGCGATCGTCGAGGTCGACGAAGAAGTCGCGGTCGATCTCCATGCCGCCGTCGGGGTCGCAGTCGACCCGCAACAGCCACGAGCGCATGTCCGGGTAGAACTGGTTGTCCCAGGTGGAGTAGAGCGAGTTGGAGACGTAGAGTCGACGGCCGTCGAAGGAGAGCTGGAGCATGTTGGGGCCGCCGTTGAGGCCGCGGCCGGCGTCGTCGGGCTTGCCGAGCACGCCGCCGAGCCACAGCTGGCCGGTCAGCTTCGGGTTTGACGGGTCTGACACGTCGTACTGACGAACGTCGCCGTGCAGCCAGTTGGCGAAGTAGAGGTAGCGGTCGTCCATCGAGAGGACGAGGTCGCTGATCACGCTCGGCACCGGGAACGGCCAGCCTTCGAGGTCGAGTCCGTCTACGGCGATCACCTGGTCGGCTTGCCAGCCGTCGTTGCGGTGGAAGTGCCACATCGTGCTCGACAGCGCTGCCCCGACGAAGCCCTCCTCCGCCTCGGGGTCGTGCTTCCAGCGCACCTCGAAGGGAAGCAGCCCGTTTTCGCCGAGGTCGACGGTCTGCTCCAGTTTGCGCTCGGCCAGGTTCCAGAAGTGGAGTCGGTGCCCATACCGGCCGGCCTCGACGTCGGCTGGGTCGAAGCCCTTCTCGTAGGCGTTGGGCTCGCCGAACTCGGACGAGACGAGCGTGTTCTTGCGTGGCTGGTACCAGAAGTCGTAGTTGAAGGACGGGGTCGTGCCGCCGCTCTCCCAGCGGCCCTTGAGCTCGAAGGTTTGCGCGTCGAGGACCGCGAAGCCACCGGCGCCGTTCCCATCGGCGTCGCCGAGCATCGAGATGACGATGTTGTCGCCCGGCATGCAATGGACGGTGTGAGGTCGCGTGTACCCGGTTGCGCGCACGACCTCGTCCGGTTCGATCACCTTGACGATCCGCGGCCGACGCGGGTTGTCGGCCACGTCGACGACGTGGATGCGCGAGGAGCGGAAGCCGGGCACGATCAAGTGGGACCGGTCAGGTCCATGGCAGGCCGACGAGCAGCGATTCCAACCGAAGTGGTGCAGCTCGTCGCCGACGTTCGGCATCGGCGTCTCGTAGATCACGCGACCATGTTCGGCGTCGATGACCGCGAGGAAGTCCGGCTTCTTGACTCCGGTTCCCTCGTGCAGGCAGGCCAGGTAGAGGAACTCCTCTTCCGCCGAGTGCATCGCGTCCTGCGGCGAAGCGTGGAATGACGATGGGCTTTCGTGCGTGGGCATCCCGCTCCTCTCGGTTCGATCTGTCGGCGGTGTCGCGCCGCTTCGCGATGGTCGTTGCCTCGGCTTTCCCGATTGTTTCGTCGACCTTTCTAAGCTGCTGCGATGGCACCGAACGGCGAGACGCGGATCCAGCTGTGCGGGCGGCTCGTGGTCAGGCTCGAGGGGCGGCGGGTCGACGATGCCCTTCCCGGCGTCTTGGGCCATCTGCTGTTCGCGTACCTCGTGCTCAACCGGCTCCGTCGAATCGATCGTGCCGAGCTCCTGGTGGCCGTGTACGGCGACGAGGCGACGCCCGGCCACCGGGCCCGGCTCAGCGTGCTGCTCTCCAAGGTGCGCCGGGTTACCGGGCGCGAACTGCTGGTCGGGCGGGCCCAGCTCGAGCTCGCGCTGCCGCAGGACGCGTTCGTCGACCTCGAGGCGGCTGTCGACGCCCTCCACCGGGCCGAGTCGCACGTCGCGAAGGGAGAGTGGGCGGCGGCCTGGGGGCCGGCGAGCCTTGCCTACGACGTCGCCAGCCGCCCCCTGCTTCGAGGCCACGACCGGCCCTGGCTCGACGATTGGCGGCGGCGAATCGACGAGATGCGGCTGAGCGGGCTCGAGTGCCTGGCGACGGCCAGCCTCGGGCTCGGCGGGCCAGAATTGCCTCAGGCGGCGAACTGCGCGCGTCGACTCATCGAGCTCGCTCCGTTCCGCGAAAGCGGCTATCGGATCCTGATGGAGGCTTTAGAGCGAAGCGGAAACGTCGCGGAGGCGCTGCGCGTCTACGACGGGCTTCGCATCATGCTCCGCGACGAGCTTGGAATTCCCCCGAGCTCGGCCGTGCAGGACATCTATCGACGCCTCCTCGGCGACATCCCTGCGAACGCCTAGAGCTCCTCGGCACGCGCGAGGATGTCCTCACGCGAGACCCTTCCGACGAGGTCGGGATGGTCGGATGCGACGTGTGCCTCGGCCTTCGCCCAGAGCTCGTCGTCGTCCTTCCCTTCGATGACCTTGCCGCACACGCAGGTGATTCGCCTGACTCCGTTCATGCTCTCCACGATGCCATCGTAGGATCTCGGCTGGGCTCGCCGGCCAACGGTGTCCGTGACGCTAGGCGCTCACGCCAGACGTTGGCTCGGGCAGCAGCTCGAGCTGTGCGAGCAGCGAGACCTGGTCGTAGTAGATCTCGCCTCCCACCACCCGGCCGTCGGCATCGAAGTGCCACATCTCACAGATGGGCAGCGCCCACGTCTTGCCGGTCGCCGGGAAGGACCCGAGTGGCCCGTCGTTCGTGCCCGTAGCAACAAAACGCGCCACCACCGTGGCTCCGGCGTCGATGTAGCGGGCGTCGGTGACGCGGCAGTCCGAAGAAGCCCGGATCCATCCAGCCAGGAAGTCGTCCTCGAACTCCGTGGGTGTCCTGAACGTGATGCTGCGTGCGTGGTCGGTCCAGCGGATGGTCTCGGCGTACTTCTCCACCATCGCGCCGAAGTCCCTGCGGTTGAAGGCCTCGTGCCCGGCACGGTGGGCCGCGACATTTCTGGATTCCATGACTCCTCCATTCGTCGTGTCGGAGCGATGCTCGCAGTGCGTCGTTTCCCGAACGTTTCCCCGACCTTTCGCGCTCGGGCGGCGTGGGGCGACCGCGCGTCCGGACCAGACCCCGGTTCTCGAGGCCGTTGCGCCCGGTGGGCGCGGCCCGGTTGCGGCACCGTCGCCGGTCGGGGTGGCGCCGGACTGCTGATGAATCGATCCTGGAGCAGCCGAACGGCGCACCGTGGCCCTCGCGCGCACTGTCGACGGTTCGGCGGGTCGACTCAGTGGCCTCGGGCGAGCTCTTCGAGCCGGCGATGGACGAGCGCGGCTGCCATCGCCCCCTCCCCGACTGCCGCGGCGACGCGCTTCGTCGACCCGCTGCGCAGATCGCCGGCGGCGAACAGGCCGGGAATCGTCGTCTCGAGCACGAGCGGGTCGCGGTCGAGCGGCCACCCTTCCGGACGCCGCCCGTCTTCGAGCAGGGCGCTTCCGGTGAGGACGAAGCCGGCCTGATTGACGCGAACGCCTGCGCCTCCCGCCCATGCGGTTCGCGGAGTACCGCCGATGCACAGGAAGAGGGCCGCCGCCCGCAGCTGCTCGCTCTTGCCGGTTCCGTCGGAGATCGTCACCGCTCCGAGCTCGTTGCCGTCGGCGTGGACCGCCGTCACGTTCGTCTCCAACCGGACGTCGACGAGCGGGTTGGGCTCGATTCGCTCGACGAGGTACGCAGACATCTTCGACGCGAGCCGGTCGCCGCGCACGATCAGGGTCACCTTTGCGCCCGCGCGGGCGAGATGGAGGACTGCCTGGCCGGCCGAGTTGCCGGCGCCGACCACGACGACCTGGTCGCCGGCGCAGCGGGCGGCTTCGCTGCGGCCGGCGCCGTAGTAGACGCCGCGGTCGAGCAGCTCGGCCACACCGTCGACGTCGAGGCGACGCCACTCCATGCCGTTGGCTGCGATCACCGTGTCGGCGGTCACCTCGTAGCCGCCGTCGATCTGAAGCGACGGTGCGCCGGAAGCATCACCCGTGCTACCGACGACGCCGCGCAGGAGGACGAGCTCCGCCCCGAAGCGCTCTGCCTGCCGGCCGGCGAGCCTGGCGAGCTCGGCCCCGCCGATGCCGTCGGGGAAGCCGAAGAAGTTCTCGATCATCGAGGTGTGCGACGCTTGCCCACCCGGCACGTCGGCCTCGATCACGACCGTCGAGAGCCCGTCGGAGGCGGCATAGACGGCAGCAGCCAGCCCCGCTGGGCCCGCGCCGACGATCGCGAGCTCGTAGTGCGTCCGCGAAGGGGGAGTGGAGATGTCCCATACCTCCCCAAGCAGAGCGACGGTCGCATTCCGGTACACGTCGTTGCCGTCGACGACGACGGGCAGGTCTTGCGTCGCGAGGCCGTGCTCGGCGAACAGCGCAGCAGCCTCCGGCGAGCCCGGTTCGAGGAACTCGTACGGCTGCGCCGTTCGCGTGAGGAAATCACGCAGGCGGTGATGCTCTGGTTCGAGGCTCCGACCGATGACCCGTACCGTCGGACGAACCGGGCTCATTCCGCGGTCAGCCGGAACACCGGCCGGTCTAGGTGGGAGTCTGCCGCCACGGGGGAAGCCTATGTCCGATGCAACACTCTCCAGACATGGTGAGGACGAGCGACGTGACGGTGAGAGACAACCCGGCGGAGCTTCGCTACGAGGCCCGACGCGGCGACACCTTGCTCGGCCAGATCCGCTACCGGACCGAGCCCGGGCTGGTGGTGCTCGTGCACACCGACGTCGCCACCTCAGCGGAGGGCAGCGGCGTCGGCTCGGCGCTCGTCGCCGGAGCGCTCGACGACATCCGCTCACGCGGGTTACGCGTCGTACCTGTCTGCCCGTTCGTCGCCGCCTACATCCGCCGCCACCCCGAGTACGCCCCTCTCGTCGCGCCGGATCCGGCGACCCCGGACTGAGCGGGCCGGCGCTCGGTGGGCTAGCGGAATCTGACGACTTCCGACCTGAGCGAAGGCCGGGAAACCAGATGCGTCCCGAGGGCCGGTCGCTATAGGCTCGCGCGGTGCCGGAACCGGTGACCCCGACGCTGGTCGTCGTGAGCGGCCCACCCAGGACGGGAAAGACCACGCTCGCTCATGCGATCGGATGCTCGATCGGCTGTCCAGCCATCTGCCGGGACGAGATCAAAGAGGGGATGGTTCACGCGCGAGGCGGCGAGTTTCGGGCCGCAGCGGGCGATCCCCTCACGCAGAAGACAGTCCCGCTTTTCTTCCACGTGCTGCAGATGCTGCTCGAAGCTGAAGTGACGGTCGTCGCCGAAGCTGCTTTCCAGGACGGGTTATGGCGGCATGGACTCGAACCGATGACGACGCTGGCTCGGCTACGGATCGTCCAGTGCCACGCCGACCCCGCCGTCGGACGCGAACGTCGCCGTGTGGCGGCCGACGCGGCCGGGGCGGCGGCTCACGCGAGGATCATCGGGGACGAGGTCGAGGACTGGCGGCGAGCGTATGCGTCGTTCCAGCGTCTGTCGCTTGCTGCGCCCTCGATCGATGTCGACACTTCCGACCGCCTCACGCCGAACCTCGAGGAGATCGTCGCGTTCGTCAACGATGGCCGCTAAGCGCGCGAGTCCCGCATTCGTCGAGCTCGACGCGCTGGCCCCGCGGCGTCGCCATCTTCCGTAATCTCGCTTGGCGCTTACATGGACCGATGGTTCCGGGGGGATTGCTCCTGTCCGACGGCGGCCTACACTTCGAGCGACCGCTCGGATCTAGGAGCGGCTCGCGCGACAGAGGGGGTACGTCTGATGGCAAGAGTTCTGGCGTTCATGGCGCTGGTCGTCGCGGTCGCAGCCCCTGCTGCGCTCGCAGCCGACCCCGTTCCGGGCGACTACAAGAACGCCGCCAAATACTGCAAGGCCGTTCGCGAGTCGAAGGGCGTCGAGGCCTTCCAGACGGCTTACGGAACGAACAAGAACAAGAAGAACGCGTACGGCAAGTGCGTGTCGCAGACCGCGAAGGCGAAGGCCGCCAAACGCGAGGATGCGAAGAAGGACGATGACGACGACGCAGCCGAATCGAAGGCGACGGCCGACTGTAAGAAGCAGCGGGCTGCCGACGCCGCGAAGTTCGCGAAGGACTTCAAGAACTTCGGCCAGTGCGTGAAGGCGGGGAACGCCGAGAACGGCGACGACGAGGACCACGACTGACGGCGGGAGGGCGCTCAAGCGCCCTTCCGGTCATCTCGTACCGCATTAAGGACAGCCCACTGCCGAACCCAGTTGTTCTTTCCTGGACGGTAGGCGGCCGGATCTGATGAGGACTCGGACATCGCGGAGCACGGTGGTACTCGCAATCGCCGTGCTAGTGGGCGGTGCCGCGTTGTGGCTGGTCGGGATGGTCGGCGTGGGCCGGTCGCTGGAGGACGTCTGTTTCGACGACCTCGACAGCAGACCTCGTTACGGCGCCTACCGAAGTCGCGGGAGCTTGTGGCCACCGTCGCTCGAGTGCCGGCTTGTCGGCTCAGATGTCCATCCGATCGTCGTTCAGCATCGTCTCGAGGCTGTTGCTCGGTTCGGAGCAGTCATTGTGTTCCCGGTTGCGTACGGCCTGGCGGCTACGCTCGCCCTCACTCGCTGGCGCGGGGCGATCTGATCGACGGCGCGCACACGGGGATCGTGGCTCGCCTCGCCGCCCTCGACGGCGGAGATCGAGAGGCGGCAGAGGCGACCGCACGCCGGCGACCAGCCGCCGCGAGCGCCGTCATCGCGAGGGGGTGGAGCGAGGCAACCCCCCGACTCGCCCGGTCCGGGGTACGCGCCCCGAACGCGTCTGGACCTCGGGTGCGCGCGGGGCGCAGTCCTCGACGAATGCGATTGGCCAGGGCCGCGAGCCAGATGCTCCCGCGGCCCTGGGGGAAGCCAGTCCTGACCGTGTCTACGGGATGGTTGGGCAGCTCGCAGGCTGCGGCTGGTCGATTCGAATTCCGGTGTTCGGCGTCCCGGCCGGGAGGTAGTAGAGGGCATAGACAACGAGTGGCTCCGAGCCCTCGTTCCTGAAGTTGTGAACTTCCGTGGTCGGCTGGAAGAAGCTGGTGCCCGTGGCGTACTTGTGGGCGGGACAGCCCGAGATGCCGTGGTAGAGCGTTCCTTCACCCTGGGCGACCGAGACCAGCGTCGGCCCGGGATGGGTGTGCCAGCCGGTGTGTCCGCCGGGGGCGATCGTCAGCTGCTGGAACGCGATGTCACACGGGGACGCGGCACCACAGGACATAAGACGCTGGACTGTCTCGACCTGAAAGCTGACGCGCTTCCTCACCGTCTGCTTTCCGACACGGACCTTCACCGTCCTCGTGACGGTGGTCGTCTGTGGAACACCGATGACGGTCTCGTGCATGAGCGGACCGCGTGCGACAATCGGACCACCGACGATCGAGGCACCCGGCGTCGCCGAGGCCCGTCCGACGCCAAGCGCGACGGCCACCGTGACGAGAGCTCCGAGGGCCACCGCGAGCATGACCAACCGGCGTCTTTGAGCTTGCGCCCGGCCCGCCGGTACGAGCGAACCGCTCGTCCATGTCTTGTGCCGCTGCGAAGGAAGCTTCATCTTCGTCCTCCTGTTCGTGGAGCTTCGGAGGCTAGGACCGAAGCGCGTGATCCAACACGGTGTCACCCGGCCGATGCGAGGGAGGCTTGCCCTCCAACAATCAGGGTGGTCGCTTCCTGATTCGGCCCGTTCGCCCTCCGTGCTTTGAGCGTCGTGCGGCGATGACCCAGTCCCGGCACCAGGCCGGCTCGCCGTGAGCACCGCGAGGGGGGTGGGGTACCCGCCACGACGCAGGCGCGGCTAGCCAGACCAGCGGGCTGCTGTTCTCAGGCGATCCGGAACGTCAGTGTGGTTCGTGTCGCCGAGCCCCCGAGTGTTGCCCCGAGCCCGATGGTCAGCCGCTTCGCATGCGCGTCGGCCGGTACGCGGAAATGGCAGCGCGCGACCGAGTTCACCCACTCGAGTCGGATGTTTCTGAATCGCTTTCCGCCGATCCAGACGCTGCAGCGGATCGATCCCGGGGCCGGGGCGAACGTGATTCGCGCGACGAGTTCGAAGGGCTGCGCCGCGCGTGGAGGGCTGGGCGCAACGGAGAGCACGTCCACGCGGACGTCTCCGGTTGCGCTCTGCGCCGATGACGGAAGTGTCGTTGCCGCAGCCAACACCACCGCGGTCAACGCGGCGAGCCAGCTGATCATGCGGTTCAGAATACGCTCCAACTCGCGCGGGCGCCAGAGCCCACGACCATCGATCGGCGATGCGATCTCGCAGCGAGGCGAGCCCGGATAGGTCTCGGAGACCCGTGCGGGTTGCTTAACCTTGCCTCACCATCCGCTTGCTCGCGTTCGTTGGATCCGTGTTCCGCGGGGCGGCTCGCGGCCCGAGCTCAAACGTGGAGCCCGATGCACCGACTCGCCTGGTCGGAGGTCGCACTGAATCGCCGGTGACTACACGCCTCTCGCCGGCGTGTCAGATGTGCCGGATCACCGCACGCACGCGAGACCACGACCCTGTGCACGTTCGAGAGCGGAGCGCCGTCGGGCCATCATCAAAAGGTGAAGGGCCGCTCCGGGGAGCGGCCCTTCGGACGTTGCGGGTAACCGAGACCTACTCTTCGCCGCCACCGCTGGCGAAGCCGTGGCAGTTGGTGCCAGGGCCCTCGTCGTGGATCACGTGGGCGAAGGACCCCGCGCCGCCGGCCTCGTGGACCAAGCCGGCCAACAGGAACCCGAACGACTGCACGACACCCGGCGTCACCGGATTGCCTGTCTCGGAGCCGTCGTCGAGCCCGTTGAAGGCACAGATGGATCCGGCCACGAACCTGCCACCGGAATCCGGGTTCGCAACCGGAGTCGGCTTACCCTTACCGGTGACTTCACCAGCGAAGGCGGTGCCGCCGCCGATGACGAAGAGACCGGCAACGATCGCCGCCCCAGCAATCAGCTTGCGCATGTAACGCTCCCCCTATGTCCTCGCCACGCCCCTTGCGTGACGATCCCGAGACCATAGCGATGCCGAGGATGAACATCAGGCCGTACCGCCACACGACCTAGCGCGGCGCGCCTCTCGCGCCCCGCCTTCCCGATCCGTGTGGGGTACGGTGCCGCAAGAGCACATGGCCGAAGTGGTCGAGGAACACGACCTCACAGCACCCTCGCAGGATGGCTGGGCGGTCGACTACCGGATCCGACGTGGTGACGGGGAGGAGCTCCACGCCGAGGTTCGCTGCTGGGAGAGGGCTCGCGTTGCCGCCGAACGGGGAGCAAACGCGGCGGCTCTCGCTGCGATCGCAGACCGGGGTAACGCTGCTGCGCTCGAGTACGCGGAGCTGGTGGAGTCCCCGGCGGCGCGTGGGGCAGTCGTGATCTCGATCTGGTTCGACCCGGCCGACAGGGGCAATTTGCGTCGTCGGGTCAGCTACGAGCGTGCGCTCGAGTAGTTCCCGGCGGGCAGGCAGCGGCACTCGCACGCTGCCGGCTACGCGGTCTCGGAGGGGGCGTCGGCCGAGAGGGCGAATGGCCGTGCCTCGCATCGCGGGTTTCGAGTTCCTCACTCGTCCCCATCGACACTGGGTCCGCCGAACCACTTTCTCGCCGCGGGGCGCAGCGCGCGTACGCGCGATAAGGGGTTACGTACGGGCCAGCCCGCTCACCCGCGAGCGGGCGGGAGGTGTGAGTACGTGTGGATCTCGTCGCGCTCGTCGAGTTGGCGTGCGACAAGGGCTCGGTTCTCGGGTCCGCTCCACGTTTCCAGCGCTGGATGTGTTCCGGCGCTCCGTCTCGGGACTCGACGACCATCGCTACCCCAACTGCACACTTCGCGCCCGCCGCGAGGGACCAGTTCTGACCGTCTCTGCGCTACCTGTCTTCGCTATCGACGCGAGTAGGGTCTGTCGTGATGGCGGGGTTTGGCGAGCACGCGGCGTGGTTCGTGTTCACCTCTGAACGGTTCGACGTCTCGTCGGTACTGCCGCCCGATACGAACGCCGGCAATCGGTTCTACGGGCGCGATGTCGCAGAGTTCGTCAGCGACGGGCTCGCGGAGCGCGGACTCGACGCCTCGTTCTTTGACGAGGACTGGGGTTGGCAGGCGCACGGGCGAAGGCCGGACGGGTCCGTGCTCGAGGTTTCCGTCTATAACAACCCGGACGACGACCCGGCGCGCGAGAACGAATGGGCGTTGATGCTTCGCGTGCTCGCCAAGCAGCGAACGTTCGGCGTTCTTACGCGTTTCCGCGGGATCGAGGCCGATCCGGCCGCGATCGCGACGCTCGAGGACGTCTTCCGAGCCTGCGGCGTGGAACTCAGGCGAGCGCCGCCGCGCTAGCGCGGGCTTCTCGACACGCTCCCGCGACCATGTCCCACCGTCACCACGATCGTGAAGGGTGGGATACCAGCCACCGCGTGGGCGGACCGAGTCGCCGAGGCGGCGCCGCGGCGAATCGTGGAGACGCGTCGAGGGCCAACCGACAGCGCTATCGCGCGGGAGCTCGGGCGCGGAGCTTGCGAACTACCAGTACGCGAGTGGCCGCAGGTCGTCCGGGAGCTCCGAGGAGTCGATCATCGCCGCACGCGAGTCGTGTGGGTGAGGGACGACGTGGCCATGCTCAATCGCCCGCGTCATAGCGGCTGCGAGCTCGGCCAGCGAGGCGAACTGCTCCTGTGGCCCCTCCCGCAGCGATTCCGGATCGAGCACGTAGAGGGGTGCGGCACCGGCCACTGTCGTGTCCAGGCACAACTCGCCGGCCCCCTCGGACGTGGCGATCGGCAGCCAACCCTCCGGAGCAAGAGAGGCATCAACAGCCTCCTCGTACGGTTCCGTGCCTCCGCTGATGTTCTCGAGGTGCATGCGGCGATAGTCCAGGGACTGCGCGAGCGTGAGCATCCACCACGGTCCCACCAGAACCGTCTCGCCGCCGTACCGGATTACACCGCCGTCGTCGGCATGCACGGGAGGTGCGGTCCCGGCCGCGTCGTGCCAGCCGAACCAGGTGAGAGCGTCCGGGTGTGGAGAGAGGCCCTCACGACGGAGTACATCGCTGACATACGACGCGTCCAACCCTGGACGGAACGCATCCACGATCGGCGCGCCATACCCTCGCAGAGCCTCTTCCAGACGGGCAAGCGCAGCTTCCAATCCCAGCCTCGCCACACGAAGAACCTATAGCCCCTCGGGAAGGCGAGGAACCGACACGATGATCCACAGCGCTGGGACGGTCGGCGCAACATCTACCGCCCCCGCTCGCGTGCGCTGGCGGCGACGGAGCTCGAGGCAACCGGGCGTAGACGCTTCCAGGGCCCCACGACCAGGCCCGCCCCCATCGCCATCGTCACATCGCGGGACAGGGTGGGCTCTTGATCGGCGATCGGGGCCGCGGCCGGGCTGCGCCGGATACAAGCCGGTCGCGGTTTGGCGAGAATGTGAGCGTGCCCGCCTATACGGTGAACCGGAATGCGGTCAGGCACGCGAAGCGGCTGATCGACGGCCGCCAGTACGTGCTTCGTTCGCGGTGGCAGGACGTGCAGCCACGCGCCCGTGAGCAGAACGCGTTCCTGAAGGCGCACTCCTGGGAGGAGTACGCGGGCTGGCATCTCGGCCTCACCGAGGGCGCGGCCGAGGAGACGAAAGCGCGCCACGCGTTCGTCTACGGCGACTTTCGTCGTCTCCATCGGATGGGGCTGATCGCGTGCCACTACCGCGCAGCGGAGTGGCGGCACAAGGAGATCGAGCTCGCCGCGCACGAACTCCTGCAGTACCTCGACCGGAGGATCGGCTGACGACCGGATTTGCCAGAGCCGGGCGGCTTCGGCCCCCGTCAACCGACTCGCTCAAGTCGGGTCGCCGGACAGCGACGATGAGTAGATCAGCGCAGGGGCTGCCGTCTCGGAGCTTCGCGCTGCAGAGCGCGGCTGAGACGCTCATGCTCGAATTGTGCATGGCCTCACGGGTGGGTGCGCGTGCGCGGAGACTGCCCGCGTCCCCGGGCGGCGGCTCAGCTGTCGAGTTCGAAGGCGGTTTGCCCGCCGCTCGCGACAAGCTCCTGCAGCGTCGCGCGACCATCTCCGATGAGGGGATCGCCATGCGCGAGGAGCAGGTGTTCGAAGTCGAGTTGGTCGAGGAGGCGCGCGTAGGCAGCGAGCAGGGCGCGCTTGGTAGCGGGAGGGTCGTCCATCAGACTGTCGGGAACGAAGCCGGGCGGGCTTCCCTGTCGACCGCGGACGACGCCGTCGGCGAGGGCGACGGCACGCTGTTCGGGGAGGTAGAGCGCTGTCTCATCGGGGCAGATGCCACCTACCTCACAAGCCAGCACGCCACCGGGCAGCGTGTCCCCTGGTTCGAACCCTTGGACGGCCTCGCCGTGGCTGAACTCGTGGAGGCCGGCGCGGTTGCAGTGCACGGAGCAGCCGAACGCCTCGACGAAGCGGGCGCTGTCGCGGTAGTGGTGGCGGTTCGAGAGAAGCACTGCCTTCGGGCTGCTCGTGCGCTCGGCAAACCACTCGAGCCCACGCTCCGACGGCACCAGCGGGTCGATCGCTACGCCGGCACGATCGAGCCAGTAGGACGACACGTCGATGTGGATGCGCGGGTGTCGCGT